>WNGE01007161.1_pt1 | contig 18978 bp, 10 predicted proteins | sample 5400651 | NCBI WGS metagenome assembly WNGE01 (sample SAMN13153370, study PRJNA577476) | soil metagenome | isolation source: 60 cm soil or saprolite under grassland replicate 2 | place: USA:California | collected 2016-06-15
GCGGATTTCGTTGGTATCAGAATGCATGACGAGTCACTAAAGACTCTGGAAGTCGAAATCGAGCGCATCCTGCCTGGTGGTGTGGGTTTGGCCCATGCTGATGGCCATACCATCTTCGTTTCGCTGGCGGCACCGCGCGACGTTGTGCGCGTACAGGTCGACCGCACTCGCGGCAACGTAGCCTTTGCTTCGATCATAGAGATCATCAGGCCGTCGCCGGCTCGCGTGGAACCTCCGTGTCCTTACTTCGGACGTTGCGGAGGTTGTGATTTTCAACAACTAGGTTACCAGGCCCAGCTTCAAGCCAAAGTGGAGATCATTCGCGATTGTTTGCATCGGATTGCGCACGTCGAGCTTCCTGCTGAGTTCGAGATCCACGCGTCGCCAAATCAGTGGCATTATCGCGCGCGGGCTAACTGGCAAATTGATCCAGAAACAAAGGAACTTGGCTATTTCGAGCGCGCGTCTCGCAGGGTTTGTGATGTTGCGGAATGCGCAGTTTTGGTTCCCACATTGCAAGCGACGCTGGAGGATCTGCGAGCCAAACTGGGGAGCGACTCATTTCCCGCAGGCGTGAGGAATATCGAAGCCGTGGCGGGTGACGAAGGAGTGTCGCTCGCTCCGGGCTGGGCCGGTTTTCAGACGAAGAATGTCAGTCGCCGGATTGGGGACTACTCTTACCGCTTCAGTGCCGACACCTTTTTTCAAATCAACCACGAACTGCTCGAGCCATTAATCGCCAATGCGATTGGGGATGCGCATGGCACAGTTGCCATTGATCTCTATTGCGGCGCCGGTCTATTCACCGTTCCGCTCGCCAGCCGCTTTGAGAAAGTGATTGGTGTCGAATCAAATCCGCTGGCCGCGAAGTTTGCCTTGCGTAATCTGCAAAGCGCGAAGTTCTCAAATGCAAGGATTCACACGGCGCCTGTTGGCGTATGGCTTAATGACCATCAAACCGAATCTCAGCCGATCGATTTTCTGCTGCTCGATCCACCCAGAGTCGGCACCGAGAATCGCATCATTAAGGGAATTCTTGGCCTTCGACCTCGCCACATCTCATACGTATCATGTGATCCTGCCACATTGGCCCGCGACCTCAAGAAACTCCTCGCCGGCGGATATTCGCTTGAATCCGTGACCGCATTCGATATGTTCCCGCAAACTCATCACGTCGAAACTGTCGTACACCTTGGGCAAGAACGCCCCTGGCAGGTTGCTGAAAAGAGCTGAGCAGCAAGTAAAGCGATCCACGAAATGAGTCGAATTATTTATTTCGTGCCATTTCGTGTGATTTCGTGGATCGTGTTTGTTTTTATAAGACTCGCATAGCTTTTGGCAGCAACTTCTGTGAAAATACGCCCTTGTGAACGGTTGATTCGCCTGTTTCCTCGCTTTCGATCACGGGCTTTTGTCACGCGCTTAAAAGATGAGTTATCGCCGGATATCTAACATCTGAGATTTCAGATCTGAGACTTGAGATCTGAGATTTCAGATCTGACATTTGAGATTTCAGATTCTGAGATCTGAGCTTTCATATTTCAGATCCGTTTTAATCTGTTAGTTCTGATCATCGAATGCAAGTTGCTCCTCACCCGCAACCGTTTTTCGCTCACCCTCTGGCGCAGTTAGCCACCACATCTGCAGTAGGGATAGTGGCAGCTCACTTCCTTGCGCCGCCTCTCAATGCTCTGCTGGTTCTCTGCGCGCTGTCTTCTATTCTTGCTCTGGTGTGCCTGCTCAAGAAAAGCGCCGGCCTGGCTACGGTCTTCGTTACCTTAGCCTTTCTGTTTGCCGGAGCCTCCCTGACCTCGATTCAAAACAACAGTGTCTCTGATGATCGCATAAAGCGGTTGCTCGATACTGGAGAACTCGCCAGCGGCGAGCCGGTGGAACTGACCGGATTGTTGGAGCGACAGCCGGAGTTTGCGCCCGCTAGTTTATATCTCACGCTGCTAGTCGAGAAGCTAAGATCAAAAGGCGTGGAGAAAAGCGTCTCGGGCGTCGTTCTACTATACGCACCAGTGCAAGGAAAGGAGCTTCAAGCAGAGTATGACAAGCTCGAGTTGCGTTACGGCGCTCGGATACGAGTGATGACTGTTCTCAAACGCGCCGACTATTACCGCAATCCCGGCGTTTCTTCACTCACTGAATATCTGGAGCGCAAAGGCTATGACGCGACAGGCTTTGTAAAAAGTCCGCTGCTGATCGAGCGTTTGAATGACGGGCGCGTACTTCTTCCCCTGGCCTGGCTTTATGATTGGCGGCAAAAACTCGAGAACCAGATCAATTCGCAATTCTCACCGCAGACCGCCGGGGTGCTCAACGCTGCACTAATAGGCAATCGCTATTATCTTTCACACTCAGCCGCCGAGCGTTTTCGTGACGGGGGCATCTTCCATGTGCTCGTGATCAGCGGGCTACATATCAGTTTTATCGGTGGACTCGTGCTTATGATCGCGCGCCGAGTTTCAAAGAGAAGAGGTTTGCAGTTCATTTTATCAGCGACTGTCTTATGGAGTTATACGCTGGCGGTGGGAGCGGAGGCTTCAGTGGTCCGTGCCGCATTGATGTTCACGCTTGTAGCATTCGCGCCTGTGGTTGCTCGGCGTGGCGCGTCGTTGAATGCACTTGGCGCGGCGGCGCTGATGTTGCTGATCGTGCGTCCGAATGATCTGTTCGATCCCTCATTTCAACTAACTTTTCTCTCGGTCCTGGCGATTATCGCCTGCGCGTGGCCGCTGCTGCAAAAACTATCAGCCATTGGATCATGGCGGCTGACACGGGAAACCCCTTATCCGCCTTCATGTGCGCCATTGTTGCGAAGTCTCTGCGAGTGTCTTTACTGGAGCGAAAGAGAGTGGCGCAAGGAGACTGCGCGGTCCAACTACACCTGTGGGCTTTTCAAGGCGCCCATGGCAGGGAGCATGGAGCGGTACCGCGTTCAGCGAGCAATGCGCTATGCGTTTGGAGCAATCATTGTTTCGTTGAGCGTTCAAATCACCTTGTTACCGTTGCTCATCCTATATTTTCACCGTCTATCACTTGCCTCGATTGTCTTAAATATTGGTGTCAGCCTGATCATGGCCGTGCTCGCTGCGGCTGCGATCGTGGCTCTTATCATCGCACAGGCAAGCTCGGGGCTTGCGGCGGCTTTCAGCGGCGTTGCCAACGGCCTTAACTGGTTAATGGTCCATAGTGTCGATCCCTTTGCCAGGTTGGGTATTGCTTCAATTCGCTTGCCCGAATATGCGGGATGGGCTGGGATGATTTACGTGCTGTATTACATACCGCTTCTGCTGCTCTGGCTTCTTCTTGCGCGCTGGAGCCCTTTGGGCCCTCCCGCTAGCCGCTCCGAGAAGCGTAATGCCTGTCGCGTTAGAAGGCTTGTCGTTGTGGCTCAATTGGTCGCGCTCGTGGTTATCGTTTTGCATCCGCTGAGCGCCGGCCGAGCTGATGGCAAACTTCATGTCGACTTCCTTGACGTCGGGCAAGGCGATGCAGCGCTCGTTACAATGCCGGATGGCACAACGCTCCTGGTTGATGGTGGCGGCAAACCGACCTTTCAAGATTCCGGAGGCGCAGATGCGGAAGAAGAATCGTTTGAGCGAGACACGCGCAGCGTGGGAGAGGCGGTAGTCTCCGAATATCTTTGGTGGCGGGGATTGGATCGCGTGGATTACATTGTCGCGACCCATGCGGACGCAGACCACATTGATGGACTAAATGCTGTGGCCAGCAATTTCTATGTGCTCGGTGCATTGGTGGCAAGAGAACCTCGCGATGATCCGGAGTACGCAAAATTCCGAGCGACTATCGTCTCAAAGTCAATCCCTATTTACGTGATTCGCGCAGGAGACGTTTTGAGTTTTGCTGGCGCCAGTATCAGGGTCTTGTGGCCCACGGCTGCGTCAGATCCCGGGGCGCCTTCCCGGAATAACGACTCAGTCGTTTTGCGGCTGCAATTTGGTGAACGGACGTTCTTGATGACTGGCGACATAGAAAGCGGCGCGGAAGCGGCGATTCTCAAGGGACTCAACGATAAATTGGATCTTCGTGCGGATGTCGTGAAGGTGGCCCATCATGGAAGCAAAACCTCTTCGACGGCAGATTTCGTCCACGCCACTCATCCCGGCCTTGCCGTCATTTCAGTCGGTCAAACCTCAATGTTTGGCCATCCTCACAAAGAGATTGTGGAGCGTTGGCAGGCCGAGGCGGCGAAAGTCTTGATCACCGGCAAGAGCGGAACGATTTCTGTGACTACCGATGGACGGAATCTTGAAGTGACAACGTTCGTGGGACCAGGTGAGGGCGGAGGAAGATAAATGCGGCTGCAGAAAACTTTCGCTTTCAACTGGCAGAATCGTCAGGAGTATAAAGGTCGATCTCGGGACTGCCGACTTTGTAGGTATTTAGCACTCCCAGTGGCGGAGCATAGATGTGGATCGTAATCAGATCCTGACCGCTTACATCTGGATTGCCGAGCTGATGAATGTCAGGAACGCCGGCCCCGGTCACCTCTCGGGAGCCATACTGGCGCCCGGCGTGATAACAGAGTCCGCGCTCCTTGTCGAAAGCAAAATTTGTTTCCCAGAGCACTCCGTCATATACCATGACGGCACCGTGTGAGCCATTGTGGTCGTGAATTGGAGTGCGATGGCCGGGTCGCCAGCACAAGACAAGCATCTCAACAAAGGCGTTGCGACATACCCTGTGACGCCAATAATTACCGTCCTTGAAGCCGAGATAGGGCTGCAGCTCTTCGCGGCTGATCTCTACATTCTCCAACCAGTCATAGAGTTGTGGGAGCGACGGTGGCCGCCGCTGCAGTTCAAGCGTCTCGACCAGAGTCTGCAGTGAGAGCGGAGTTCGTTTCTCGTCCGACTCTAAGAAATCAGTTGTCGGCTCCAGATTGATTGCCAAAGAAATCTTGCCTCCCGGGTAAAAGGTTGGTTTTGCGTTAACAAGCGGTAGTTGATGTAAGAGGTAAATCCACAAAGACCGGGCTAGAACCTTATATTCTTTCTGCAGGTGCTGAGTCAAGAAGCTAAGCAGTGTCAGATGATAAGCTCTGTCGGGTACTCGTTGAGTTTGAAAGGATTCGTTAGGGTCATCATTTACTACCCCTTTAGTAGTTGTCTGCGCTAACCGCTAGACCTCTTCCCTGGGACCGCAGGCGTCCCGCCCGCTCCGAGCACCGAAAGCTGCGAGGATCTCAATTCAAGTAGTAACTTCGCACATTGTCTGCTAAGCGATTTACGGGCGGGCGAGACGCCCGCGGTCCCAGTGAAGAACTCCAGCGGTTAGCGCGGATAACTATTAAAGGCATTCAAAGTAAAACCTAAAAACCGAAAATGAACCATTAGTTTTTGGCAGGTACTGCTTTCCAGTCATTTATCTTAACGGCTAGTTGCTGGTTGCGAGCAGAACACGGAGGTCGCGGACATTTGTGCCGGTTGGTCCGGTAACAATTGTGTCGTCTAGAGCATTTAAGAAAGCGTATGAGTCGCTTTTCGCTAGACATTTCTCAGCATTGAGTCCGAGCGCCATTCCTCGCGCAATCGTGGTTTGATCCGCAATCGCCCCCGCGGCAGAACTGTTTCCATCTACGCCGTCGGTTCCTGCGCTAAGCGCAACCATGTGTCCGCCTTCTCCCTGTTGTCGGCGCTGATCGAACTTGATTGCACAGCGCAAGGCAGTCTCCAGGTTGCGTCCGCCTATCCCATTGCCTCTCGCGGGACAGGAAAACTCCCCACCCGAAAGCAGACAAACCTCCTGATTAGCGCCAACTCGCTCTTTGAATGCAGCAAGCCGAGATACAAGCAAGTCGCACCCCATGTCTATTGCCTGTTCATTAATGTCGTGCGCGATGTCGACTGCAAACCCTAGTTCACGCGCCTGCGCGGCAGCAGCTTCGATTGCGGTTTGGTTATCCAGCAAGACGAAATGTCTGCGGTGAGCCGCTGAGGCCGGCAATGGAATTTCGTTCTCTTGCCGGCGGATCGCCGCAAGAATGGCCGCAGGTAAGGAAGAACCGAGACGGTAACGATCCACAACTTGCATCGGATGGGGACTATCGGACGATGGCTCCAGCGTTGGGCCGGACGCGACGCTGGCTTCATCACCTTGATTGGTATCCGAAACAATTAGCGTGACTTGGTCTGCTTTGGGAGCAAGCGCGGAGAGCTTTCCACCTTTTACGGCGGAGAATGCCCGTCGCACCGAATTAATCTCTGCGATAGATGCGCCGCACGAAATAAGCTGCCGGTTCGCTTCTTGCAGATCGGCGAGAGTAATTCCGTCAGCACGAGGCGACTCAATCATCGCCGAACCGCCGCCAGAAACCAGAAAAACTATCAAAGCGCGCTCTGTATTAGCGCGGCTTAGCAGTTCAAGAGTTGCCTGGGCAGCCTCAAGACTCTCTCGATTCGGCAAGGGATGTCCGCCAGAGAATACCCGCCACCGGTCAGAGAGTAACGATTCGCCCAATGACAGCCCAGGACCGGTAATAACACCACTTGTGATTTTATGTCCCAGACGCTCGCTCAGTGCGCCGGCCATGGCTGGCGCCGCCTTGCCGATTGCGATGACGAATGTTGGTCTGGATGAAATGTCGAACGCAGCATCGTAAATTCTTAGAAGCGGACCATCAAGAGTAGTTGCGGTGCAGATTGCCTTCCGTGGGTCAACCGCAAACAGGCCGGCGTCAAACAAGTCGCGAGCAGTTCTATGAAGGTCAGTTTGCTGCGATATCATCATCCAACCCTATCGCATTTAATAAGGAATGCTAGAGGGGGCAGTTAATGTTACGAGTATGTCCCGCAGAGTGAACTCGGGTCTATAAACATCGCCTCCCTCTACAACTACAGACATCACATCCCCACTGCTACCTCTTCAATCCGCTCTCACCAGTGAACGAATCTCTCGGAACTTGCGATCGCTAATACCCCGCACCATCATCAGGTGCTCCACGCGTCGAAAGGGGCCGTGTTCTTCTCTGTGCGCGATGATTCGTCCAGCCAATACCTCGCCAAGTTGCGCGCATGAACAAACTGCGGTGAGGCAGCCGGCAAGAAATATCAAGACAAAGCGGTTCATAAAGGCAGAGCTAATGTGTTCCTGGGTGAGTCATTGAACGCAATTCAATTCTGCATGCCTGCCGTGCTCTTTGTTTCATCTATGCAAACAATAGTTTGTGAAGACTTTAGACGTGCGCCGCTCGCGTGTGCATTTTGCTAGAAGTGTAAGAGTGACAAGGGCTTGACTCACGGCAACGCAAGTTGTTCACAAGTTTTTCCACAGCCGAACGTGGAAATGTTTCCAAACCTGTGTCGCTGTGCGAAACGAAATCTGAGTTGCGGTTAGTGTCATATTTAGGTAGTGCTCCATTAGTGTGTTGCGGGTTCGGATTTGGTTGCTTGCGTGTCATGAGGTCAGTACCACCACGCGGTAGCGGGTGGGTCGCGTCTCGATAGCTCACGCGCCGGGAACGTGGACCCACCCGCTACCGCGTGGTGGTACTGACCTCATGACACACGAGCGACGCACCCCAACCCGCAACACACTAATGGAGCACTACCCATACTTAAAGTCTCATAGAATCGATCCACGAAAACACACGAAATCAACACCAATACTAGCGACAGCGCTTGGTGCTAGACTTCTGCGCCCATCTCGTCCCACTGCGCGATCATTTCATAAGCGCGCCCAAGCACGGGTCTGGGCCTTGAGCCGTCGGCCTGTCCGATTAATCCATCGCGCTCCATGACGTCCAGAATGGCCGCGGCACGGCCATAACCGATCCGCAATCGCCTCTGCAACACAGACGTCGATGCGCGCTTCATCTCGACGCAGATACGCAAAGCCTCTTCGAATAGCTCGTCATGCTCACCATTGCCTTGTTCCAGTCCCAGCGCTTCCTCCTCAGATTGCGTGATCGTGGCGTTATACTCAGGCTTACCCTGCGCTTTGGCATGGCTGACGATGCGGCCAATCTCTATCTCGTCAATGTAGGCGCCGTGTACGCGGATGAGGCGCGAAGTTCCGGGAGGGAGAAACAACATGTCGCCGCGCCCGAGCAGATGTTCGGCGCCGTTTGTATCGATGATCGTACGCGAGTCGACTTTGGAGGATACGCGAAACGAGATACGGGAAGGGAAATTCGCCTTGATCAACCCGGTAATCACATCAACCGAGGGGCGCTGCGTTGCCAGCACCAGATGGATGCCAACTGCGCGAGCCATCTGTGCAAGCCTGGTAATCGACTCTTCCACTTCGCGGCCGGAGGTCATCATCAAATCGGCCAATTCGTCGATGATAATCACGATGTAGGGAAGCGGTTTGTGCGGCTCACCTTTATCGTCGTATTCCTTGATGAGATTCCGGCGCATGATCTCGGTGTTATAGCCGTCGATGTTCCGCACGCCCCAGCCGGCGAGATCGCGGTACCGTCGTTCCATTTCCGCGACCGCCCACTTTAACGAACGTGAGGCAAGTTTCGGATCGGTAATGATGGGAGCGGCGAGGTGAGGAATATCTTCGTAAAGTCCAAGCTCCAGCCGCTTCGGGTCGATCAGAATAAACTTCACTTCATCCGGGCGCGAGCGGTAAAGGATTGAAACGATTAACGCATTAACACCTACAGACTTACCCGCACCGGTTGTTCCCGCAATCAGGAGGTGGGGCATCTTTGCCAGATCAGCCACGTAGTTCAACCCGTCGATCGTTTTCCCAAGCGCTATTGTCAGTTTGGAAGTGGATTCGCGAAACGCTCGCGATTCGATTACTTCGCGTAAAAAAATGGTTTCGCGTCGCGGATTGGGGACCTCGATGCCGACATGAGGTTTTCCCGGCATGCGATCTATGCGAATCGATTCCGCCTTGAGCGCAAGGCACAAATCGTCTACCAGGGAAACAACGCGGGAATACTTCACACCAGGGTCCGGTTTGAACTCGTACGTGGTGACGACAGGACCCGGGCAGATATGTTTGATTTGGCCAGTGACATTAAACTCTTTGCATTTTTCAGCCAAGCGCGTCGCAAGACCCAGCAACTCCGTATCTGCCTGCTCACTGTGCGGCGGCGCCTCATTCAGGAACTCGAGAGGCGGCATCGTATAGTCGAGGTATGAAACACGACGCGCGCGTTCGGCGTCGAAGGGCAGCTTTCCTGTCGCCGGCGTTTCCGCCTTGGTGCGCTTGACCGAGACACCCGCGACCATTTCTTCAACTTCCAATTCATCTTCAGCGACAGCATTCTTGCCGCCCAAACCGGGAAAAATGGATCGTCGACCAGACGGGCTTTCGACTATTGTTGCGCCCAGAAGAACACCGCCGCCAACACCGGCCGCGGCAGCTTGGGCTGTTTCGTGAGTTCGGATAACTGAACCCGTCGGATCTGCGTCCGGCTCTCCGCGGACCAACGCTGACCTGGTGGCAACTGTGGCCACGTCAGGCTGCTTCATGAACTCGGCCACTCGTGCGGCAGGAGTTAAATCCTGAGCCTGCTTTAGCGCGTCCCGTGCGGCTTTCTGTTCAAGTTTCAAGACCCGGCGCTGTTCCTTGCGCAGACGCATCCGTTCACGCCGCGCCGTACGCCAGGCTATGAATCGTTCTGGAAGTTTGCGCACGAAGGCGAAACGGTCACCGGCGGTAAGCACTTTCTCGTAGAACCCAATGAAAGAGAAGTTGGTTGCGAGCAGCAACCCTGTTGCTGCAATGGCGACTAGCAGAACTGTCGCGCCGACAGTGTTGAGCCCGCCGACTAATACGCTCGCGATTAGAGTTCCGACCAATCCCCCCGGCTGCACACTTGAGTCAAACAGGGGATGAAGTCGTGATAGCGAAAGTAGACCGGAGGCTGCCAGAACTAAGAGGGTCAATCCGAGTAACCGGTAAACAGGCGCATGAATGCTGCGCGTGCGGAACCGTCGCCATGCCGCGGCCACGCAGAGAGGAGGTAGCAGATAGGATGCTACTCCTATGGTCTGAAACAACGCCGCCGCGGCATTTGCTCCGATTGAGCCCGCCCAATTATGAGTTTCGGTCTGACCGGCGGAGTTCCAGGAAGGATCGTTCGGATAAAAGGCTGCGGAAACGAGACAGAGTGAGAGAAGCAGGCCCAGCGCAAGAAACAAGATTGCTACGATCTCATTTCGACGGCTGGTCCGCGGAGTGATGATTCGTGGCTTCTCTTCTATCATTGTAGTTGCCATATTTCTCCAGCCTCAAAAGAGACTAAGCAGCCTTCTTCGCCAGCAGATAGGCCTTGATAAAATCGTCTATATCTCCCGCGAGTACAGCATCCACATTGCCTCGCTCCAGTTTTGTGCGCGTGTCTTTGACGAGACGGTAAGGCGCAAGGACATAACTCCGGATTTGAGATCCGAAAGAGATCTCAGCTTTGTTGGCCTCCAAGATCGCGGTATCGGCTTTGCGCTTTTCGAGCTCAAGTTCATAAAGCCGTGACTTTAGAACATGCATTGCGACAGCGCGATTCTGATGTTGCGAGCGTTGGTTTTGGCACTGAACGACGATGCCGGTGGGAATATGAGTAATACGAACTGCCGAATCAGTTGTGTTGATGTGTTGTCCGCCCGCACCCGTGGCGCGATAGGTATCGATGCGCAGGTCCTTTTCGTTAATTTCAACTTCGATGTTCTCATCTATCTCAGGATAGACGAAAAGTGAAGCAAAGGAGGTGTGGCGGCGCGCGGCCTGATCGAAAGGCGAAATGCGCACCAATCTATGGACCCCGGCTTCAGCAGAGAGCAAGCCGTAAGCGAATTCACCTTCTACCCTGAAAGTCACGTTCTTCAAACCCGCTTCCTCGCCGGGTTGGTAGTCAATTATCTCGGTTTTGAATCCGCGCTGCTCGGCCCACTTGAGATACATCCGCAGCAGCATCTCGGCCCAGTCCTGCGACTCCGTGCCGCCCGCCCCTGGATGAATCGTGCAAATCGCGTTGAGCTGGTCATTTTCTCCCGCAAGCAGCATTTCTGTTTCTGCCAGGCTCAACTCACGCTCGAGACGATCGACCAGGGAGCGTAACTCCTGCAAAGATTCTTCATCCTGCTCGGCAAATTCAAAAAGCACGCCGGCATCTTCGATCTCAGAGTCAAATTGCTGCTGCCGCTGAATTTTCTTCTCCAGAATGCTCCGCTCCTGCAACAACTTTTGCGCGGCCTCCTGATCACCCCAGAAATCCGGCGAAGAAGCCTTCTGCTCAATACGTTTCAACTCTTCCCGGCCCGCGGCAACATCAAAGAAACCTCCCGAGCTGCTCCACGCGTTTGCGAAGATCGTCGTACGATGCTCTCAAATCCTGAATTGATAAAGTCTCGATCATTTTTTCTCTTTCTAATCTCTTTCTTTACGTCGGATGCTAAAAGAAGCAGCAAACAAGAAAAGGGTAAAGCTCGCATTGGCGCCGACAAAGAGATCACCATGGCTTGAGTAAAACGTGTTTGCGCGGTGGCCTCGATCCATGCTCCACGTTCGCACGTCAGCCTGAAATCCGCTGGTCGCGTCTTTCACCTGGCCGTTTGCCGTGATGTAGGCGGTGATGCCGGTATTCGTCACGCGCAATAGCGGACGATTGTTTTCCACGGCACGAAAAACCGCGTTCGCCAGGTGCTGTCGCATTACTGCCGTTGGACCCAGATAGCCATCGTTAGAAATATTGATTAGCACGTCAGCGCCTTCTGTAGTGAAACGTCGTGCGATGCCCGGATAGGCCGACTCGATACAAATAAAAACTCCTGCCCGCGAAGTGCCGACCGGCATCAAAGCGTAGTTGGTGCCGGGTGTGAAGTCTCCAACGATCGCTCCAATTAGACTAGCTCCCGGCAACCAGCGTGGCAGCGGTACATACTCGCCAAACGGCATCAGGCGAATCTTATCATATTGAGCGATCAGACTTCCTTGCTGATTTACCATTACTGCCGAGTTTAGTAGGCCCTCATTGGTCGCGGGTTCGAGCGAGTTGAAGAGCACAGAGGTGTGGTTTGCGGTCGCGAAGCGGGCAACGAGCTCTCGAAACTGTGCGTCGCCGCCATAGGAAAAGTTCATCGGCGACTCGGGCCAGATTACCAATCGAGGTGTTCCGTCATTGGCAAGCTGCTTCAGTGCATTTTCGCTCATCGCTACATGGCGACTGCGGAGTTCGCGCAGCGCATCGTCGGATTTGACCGGGTTCATTGGAACGTTTGGCTGCAATGCCACGATCCGCACATCAGGCGTGCCTGAATGCTCTCTTGAATTCTCCGCCGGTGAAGTCGCATAAGAAACCAGCCCCAGGGTCGCCACGCCTGCAATCACAGCACCCGCTATCAGCGCCGCCTTCGCGTTTCGCTTCAGAACCAGGAGCGCAATTGCGGAGTTTACTGCCACCACCAGGAATCCAACCGCGTAGACCCCGCCCCAGCGTGCCGTCTGAATCAGCATCGGTTGGTATGCCTGTGAATAACCGATGGCGTTCCAAAGCTGTCCCGTGAGAGAAAGTCTCGCCCATTCGAGCGCTGACCAGACAATGGGAGCGAGTAGGAGAACCTCTATGCCCCATTTCTTGATCGCTCGCGCGAGCACAAGGGCAAAGACGCCGAAAAACAAACCGAGTACTAAAGCGCCTGGAAGCAGCAGCAGGTAAGCAGCCCATCGCGGTATCTCTCCATAATGAATCATTGAATAGGTCACCCAATGACACGAGCCATAGAAGAAAACAGTGCCGGCGAGCCAGCCCAGGAGGAATGCTTTCCCGGGTATCGGTCCTCGCGCCACCAGGACGAGCACGGGAACCAGAGCGACCCAGGCCAGGGGCCACAGGTTGAAATCCGGAAATGAAAGAATCAGCAGTAAGGAGGAGATAAATGCTGTGGCCAGGCCAGTAAATGTTGGCGCTTCGGCGCGAGCTCGTGCAGCGAGGGCTGAGACCCACCTGCCATCCGCACCGCTGACCGTAGAAACCGCACTCTGCATTTAGCGTGAGTTTAACAAAAGCGGGAATGACAGACTAAAGCACTATGGCTGAGGGGTGGCAATGTGCACACCGCTCTGGAGTTAGGTAAGCAATGGTCCGCCTATTTTTTTTCAAAGAAAAATTGTGCCCTGTCATTTTGGTCCAGGGACACCTACTCAAATCGGTCAGATTGGGGTCAGAAAGACAGAAAACGTCACCGTCAAGGTGACAAAATTCGTCGCCGGGGTAAAAGGACATTTGGGGTGACAGATGCGAGAAATATCTAATAATAGTCAGTCTAAATGAAAGGAAACAGAAAGTGAGTGGAAGGACTGGGGAAAAAAGCAGCCTTAGAAAGCAGGAGAACCCAGTCATTTCTGACTGGGTTCCAAGTCGGGGGGATTTCTGAAGGGTCGCTCGGTGGGTTGCTGGCGCAGCGGCAGGCGGCGCTCAGAGGATAGTTGGCGGCGGGGGCACGTTTTAACTTTACTTTGGTCTCCCGTGCTTGCCGACGATTACTAGAGCACGTCGTGTGCCACGAAAAAGTTTTTCTGGAAACCGCCGGGGATTGAATATTAGGGAAAGCGGATACGAAGGCTTTGGCTGAATTAGAACGGCTGCAGTCGTCGCAGCCTTCACTCTAACCGTTGCGCTTCACCAGGAGTAGGTGCCCTTGCAAGTCAACGACTTGAACCGTGGTTTGAGGTGCGATCCGCATGCCGTCAATTGACCGAGCGCGCCAGAGTTCGCCGCCAACCAGAACGGCTCCCTCCGGATTGAGTTCTGTGCTGATGAGACCGCTCGAGCCGATTAAACTTAACATACCGGCTGCAGATTTTTTATGTCTGGATACCGCCGCGAGTACGGCCAGCAAAAGACCGAGACAGATACTGAGGATGGCGAGGGTGGTATAGATGATAGGCGATATAGAGGCTAAATTAAGTGATCAATCGAAAATAGATCCGGTCTCACGGATTCAAAGCATTTTCCATTCGTCGTTTGACATTTTTCATTGGTCATTTCCGGGCATTGAAGTATGCTTCGAGTTAGAAGTACGCTGCGACTTAGAGACCTCACGTATCTGGAGACGACCTCACATATGAAAACAGAATCTGCCGGGAACTATCAATCCGACGACAAGAACTCTCCATCGCTCGCTGATAAATTGGAAGAACGTTTAATTGACTTCGCTGTTCGCATCGTAAGGCTTTCAGCCAGTGTGCCACGCACCGCGGCAGGTAAACACATTGCAGGCCAGATTTTGAGATCCGGAACATCACCAGCGCCAAATTATGGTGAAGAAAGAGGCGCCGAAAGCCATGCGGGTTTTGTTCACAAGTAAAGGATCGTTCTCAAGGAACTCAATGAGACATCCATCTGGCTTCGAATTCTCGAGCGTAGCCGCATCATGAGAACGGAATTGCTCACCAGTATTATCGAGGAGAATAGACATTTGTGCAGAATTTTCACCGCATCACTCAAGACCGCTCGCAACGCCGGAAATGAAAAATGACAACCGTCAAATGACAAATGGAAAATTAAGCGCTGAGTGTTGTTGAGGAAACATATTGGAAAATGCACCCTTTCACATTACTCTTCCTTAGTTCTTTCCCATTGTGACCTGCCTCTGCAAAGCAATTGCTTCCTGATTGTTGGCGTCTATGGTCATCGCGCTGGTGGCGTACTTCGTCGCTTCGCCACGATCGCCCCGCTCGAGAAAAATCCTGCCCAGCAAGATGTGCGCGTCGATCAATTTAGGATCCCAGAAGATGGCGGTTTTCAGCGCAGCGATGGCGGCTTCTTGATCGCCGCGGCGCTGGTTGATGCGGCCGCTCAGCAGATAGGCGGCGGCGTTTGTCGGTTCAATCATGACCACGCGATGCAACTCGGGAAGGGCCTCGTCATCACGGCCGGCTTGATAAAGATCGCGCGCTTTCGCAAGGAGATCCTGCGCCGGCGGAGCAGCGTCAGCATTTGCCGCCAGCGCCCGCTTGCGCATCAGGTCAGACACGTCATCACGATTCAGGACATCACGCATACGCAGCGAGAGACCGTTGACAGTTTGCGATTTCTGCCATTCCGTTTGCCACTTTGCGTAAGCCTGGAGGTAACGTCTTGCCTGATCGTCGGCTGCTGTGGCCGCTTCCGCCTTACCGATTTTTTCGAGCGCCTTGGCGAAGAGAAAATAGGCCTGCCCGTCCCGGGGGTCTGCCGTGATCACGGGTCTTAGATGTTCTGCCACTTCCTCATACTTCCCGGCCAGGAAGAGCGCATAAGCATAATTGAAGTGGACCATCTGATCGTCAGGCGCCGAGCTGGCGGCGCGAGCGAGAAACGATGTGCCTTGAGCAAGGAGACGGCCGCGCTCTTCGGCCTTCTTCTCCTCCCGTGCGGCCTGGACCGCCACCGCGCCGGCGTTGTTATAGACCCCAATCAGCGGCATGTCTGCCGAGAGCGGCACCAGCGAGGCCAGGGCACGGCCCAGTTCACCAAGCTTCGCATAACCCAGGCCGGCATAGAATGCAGCCTCGACGAAATGCGGATCTTTTTTCTGCAGTCTCATGAAATAGTCGGTTGCCTCTTTCCACTTGCCTTCAATCATGTAAAAGCGACCTAACTCAAAGATCGCCTGGGGGTAATGGGCGCCACCATTCGCCTCGGCGTAAAAACGCACAGCGTTCTTCAAATAATTTGCGCGCTTCGGATCACGCTCGCTTAATTGCACTCCCTTTACGTAAGCCTCGAAGGCGCGTTGAGGAATCTTCGTCGCTTCCTGCACCAATTGGTTCTGCGAAAACGGAAGCGCCTTATCTCGCCGGTAGAGTATCTCGTAGGCCACGCGGCCCTGTATGTTCTGCAATGTCGTCAATGGGCCACCGAAATCAAATTGCCGCGTTGCCCACGCCCCGTCCAGGACTTCGCCCATAGTGCGTCCCTCGTTGACCTTGATCACTCGCGCCGTTACCTGCACATAGGCCTCGGCAGATGATTTGTCCCTTTCCGGTTTTGCATTGCCCGAATTGGTGTCCTCCGGCGGCGGAGTGACGGAGTACGTCCCAATCACGATCATCGTGGCTTTGGCTTCGCGCGCGAGTTTGATCGCAGTGGCACGTGAGGGAATCACTGTTTGTGGTAAGCGCAAACGCTGGTAAGCAAGTTCGCGTTCGTCGCTGGAGACGACGATCAGACCGGGTCTGTTCAGCAATTCAGCCACGGAGTTTGCAAAACTCTCTCCCACCCAATTGTATTCCGGACGGTTCGAGGTGTTCTCGAACGAAAGAACCATCACCACGTCGGCCGTCGCTGGATTCTGGCCCGCGACTGATAAGGCGGCTGATAAGAAGGACAGGGTTGCCAAAAGAACCAGCACCGTAACCATGAATAGACTTTTTCTAGACTTAGTTCCCATTAATTTCGAAATCCTTAAAGAAAAATTAATATCAGCTTTCCAGTGGCCATTACTTTCCAGTGGCCATTAAGTGTGATGCCGCGCCCATTCCGTGCGGTTGGTCGCCACTATTTGCCTTCGGCCCCGTTCCATTGCGAGTGTATAGCTGGAAAATGTCGCCACAATGGAAATCAAAACTCTAGCAGAAAACATTCAAACGCAGAAACGGAACTGGAGTTGAGCCGTATCACATTCCTGATGGCCGATGAGGAAAATCGAGCGCGTTTAGAGCGGCTGGACGTGACCGAGCCTGGGCCATTCATGGATGACCAATAACCGCTCCGCTCCTGGTAGCCGCGTATCCCTAAGGCCACGCTAAGGTTAATCACCGTAAGATTTCTTAAGTTTCAACCTCAAGAATTTCTCAACCACCTTAGATTAAGTTGTTTAAGGATGGACAAAACTGGATTTGGCCTGCTTCAGCTGAGGGTGTTCGAATTGCGGAGGGAATGGGGATTCAGCGTTATTGGGTACGATTCTGGTTTGACATATAGACCTCGTCAGTTTAAGGTGAGAACCTTCCCGAAATCGAAGGCGCACCCGGATCCCTCACGGCTGAACCTAAAAAGCGAACCAGTCCGTCAGCACGTCACCTAAGATTGTGTTATTGGGTGTGTCGCGACGCTCATAGCAGGAGCGTTAGCTTCCGTGCCAGAGAACCAGCGTTCAGCCGCAGTTATTAAGATGCCCTAAACCGATCTCATTGCGAGCTACCCGAGGGAAGGAATTATGTATCACTTTGACCGTCAACGCGTGGCAAAGAAGCGGCTTGCCCTGTCGCTAGTTCTTGCCATTCTAAATGCCCTCCTCACTCCACTGGCTTTTTCCGCCGGTGGTGTTGGGCGATTAGCGACTTCTGCGATAAGTGGTACAAATAGCACTCCGGTTCAAGCCCAAGCTGATTTCATCAGACAAATACCCTTGACCGCGAATGACGTTGTCTACAGCTCATCAACTGGCAAGCTCTACGCCAGCGTGCCGAGCAGTGCAGGAATCAATGGCAACAGCATCGCTACAATTGACCCGTCTACCGGCGTAATTAGCAATTCTGTTTTTGTTGGCAGCGAACCAAACAGGCTAGCGCTTTCAGACGATGGGCGGACGCTTTACACCTCACTCGATGGAGCATCCGCCATCCGTCGCTTTGATGTTGTGACGCAAACCCTAGGCTTGCAGTTTGGATTGGGACAGCATGCATTCTTCGGAACCTACCGTGCAAACGATTTGGCTGTTGCCCCGGGCGATCCTAATTTGGTTGCAGTGGCGGGATGGTCTGTGCGTTTCTCACTTCCGCGGAATACCAGCAGAGATTTGGTGCTGCCATAACTCGCACGAACAACGATTGTTCACTTGTAGTGCAATCAAGTAGGGATCTAAGATGGGGCCGGTTCTCACCGGTGCTTCAGGTTATTAGTTAGACAGTGAGAGACTTCATGTTTTTAACGAATGAGGGGAAAAGTATGTGCCTCATCAGCCGGCCTCGGAAGTTGCTTGCAGCGTGGGTTACCGCTGCTTGCGCCGCGATTGTTCTTGGACTGTATTCAACTGAAGCTTCATCGCCCTCAGCATCTAAGTCCAGCAAAGAAACGGCTGCGGAATCGCAACTCGAAACTTGTTCTGCGCGCGCTTCACAAAGAACGCAAGAGTCCTACGGCAAGCTGCCGTTGAGTTTTGAGGTTAATGCCGGACAGACTGACTCGCGAGTGAAGTTTCTTGCTCGAGGTCCAGGGTACAGTCTGTTTCTGACGCAGACCGGTGCCGTGATGTCTTTGACTAAGACCGACACGAGTATTGAGCCATCAAGTGAACATCAGACAACGACCGAGGACGAAGCTGGAACTTCAGAAATGCGACGCCCACGCGAGCAGGCTGTCGTTTCCCTGCAATTCAAGAATGCCAACAAGTCACCCGAGATAACAGCGGTAGATGAGTTACCCGGCAACGTTAATTACTTTATAGGCAATGATCCAAAGAAGTGGCGTACCGGCGTTCAAACTTACTCAAAGGTTCGCTACCGAAACGTCTACCGGGGCATTGATGTCATCTACTACGGAAATCAGCGGCGGCTCGAATACGATTTTGTGATTGCCCCGGGCGCCGATCCACGGAGGATTAAACTAGCCTTCAATGGCACCAGTGATACTAGCGTCGATGAGAGTGGTGATCTAGTGCTGACCACCCCCGCCGGGAACATTCGTCAGTCCAAGCCTTTTGCCTATCAAGAATTGCGCGGGGTCCGCAGGGAAGTTGCAGCAAGGTATCGGCTGGAAGGCGACAAGCTCAGCTTTGAGGTGGGCGAATATGACAAGCAGGAGCCGCTAATCATAGACCCTGTACTCATCTACTCCACCTTCCTCGGAGGTACGCGTCTCGAGCAGGGGCTTGGCATTGCAGTAGACGCGCAGGGCAGCGCCTACGTGACGGGAACCACTTTTTCGACCGACTTTCCGCTTGCGAGTGCAATTCATAATCCGAACGATTACGGCGACGCCTTTATCGCAAAGCTAAATTCAGCTGGGACGGCGCTCGTCTATGCCTCCTATCTAGGGGGCGAGGGCAACGAAACTGGCAACTC
>WNGE01005796.1_pt1 | contig 18977 bp, 18 predicted proteins | sample 5400651 | NCBI WGS metagenome assembly WNGE01 (sample SAMN13153370, study PRJNA577476) | soil metagenome | isolation source: 60 cm soil or saprolite under grassland replicate 2 | place: USA:California | collected 2016-06-15
TGGCCAGTAAAAGGCCTGCCAGGAGTCCTGCCAATAAGCCCCTTCGAATATGTATCATTTCCCGTTCCTCCATTTCTCAGGCAAACCAGCTCGCGAATCGAGCCAAACGGTTACTATTTGCGGCTGCCTGCAAACGAGGCGCAAGCCATTGATCAACACCCAGACGCCGACCTACCGGGATTGCTGTAAGAAACAGGCATAGGAGCACTAACATGCCGTATGTCCATAACCATTCCGTGTAGCCAAGCCCGACGTATAACTGAAAAGCGAGTACCGTACCAAGAATAGCTCCGATACGTGTGAAAATTCCGAACATCAGGGAAATGGCCACTATCAGTTCGGCAATCCATACACCTGCCGCTAATGGCACAAATAGCGTGCAACCTGTTGCGGCATGCAAACTGGTGCAGCCTGAAAGAAATGTATGCTGAAGGATATAGCCATAGCCTGGGATGATTGTATGCTGTGACTCGCGTATGATGTACGAATAGAGGCCTGTGAAGTTGGGAGGCATTTTCCAGAAGAGCTGTTGGAACCATAGATACCCTACAAAAATACGAATTAATGCTACTCCATTGCTACTCCATTCACTCAAAGTGATTGGAATGCTACTACTACTACTTTCTCTAGCTCTTGTGACCGCTACTGGTTTGCGATCATTAGCTGAGGATGAAATCCTCATAAGTCCGATGGCTCCTTAATTTCAAGGAAAACTATTATATGGAAGTGTTCACGAAGCAATAAATATCTTTTTACAATTTCTTTGAATTTTCCTCTTGCTGATACTATTGTGGAGTTGTACAATAGAATCCAATCCAATCCCATCACAAGCACGTTGTACGCTCCGAAAGGAGAGCGGTCTACATATGAGCACGACAAAAATAGCTGCTACATTGTACCAGTTACAGCAGCTTGACCTCGAACTGGAACGTTTAATTGCTGAGCAACAGGCACTTGAGAGTTCACTACAAGGAGATAGCGTATTAAAAAGGCTACGGGCTGAACATACTATTGCACAACAACAGTTGCATTTGGGTCTTCAAGCTCAAAAAGAAGCAGAGTGGGCACTTGAAGAACTGGACCGTCGTTTGCGCATGCAGGAGCAACGTTTGTATAGTGGAGTCGTCACGAATCCGAAAGAACTGAATGCTTTACAGCAAGAAGTACAGCATTTACGAGCGCAACAAAACCGCCAGGAAGAGATGACACTGGAGGTGATCCTCACAACGGAGTCTTTACAAGAGGTGGCAAACAGCAAGGATGAGACACTGCGTCAGGCTCAAGAGAAGTGGTTAGAGACGAACGCATCTGGCATGGTACGCCGCGATCAATTGGATGTAAAGCGCCAGGAGTTGATGGCAAATCGCGAGCAATTTGTGAGCAATATCGATGCTCATTTATTGAATCGCTATGAGGCTTTGAAGCGTACGAAGCAAGGACGGGCTGTTTCTAAAGTAGATCAAAATTCGTGCCAGTGGTGTCGTGTGATTTTGACCCCCAGCGAATTGCAGCGAGTGCGTGTGAACACGGATTTGCAGATGTGCAGCAATTGTGGGCGTATTTTGTACTATGATCGCTAGCAATAAATCCTTGACTATGCGGCGAATTATCTGCTATACTGCTCTTGTTCCAATAACGGGGCGTAGCGCAGTCCGGTAGCGCACCACAATGGGGTTGTGGTGGTCGGAGGTTCAAATCCTCTCGCCCCGACTACAAAACGAGGTAGGAAGGCTTTTCTTGAAAGCCTTCCTACCTCGTTTTATGGATCCTCTCATTCCACAATGCTGAAAAATGTAGTAATCTCTTGACCTGTATCGTCTGACATGATTAAAGGTTCTTGTCATATCTGCAAGCATTTTGATATGGTGGATGAAGCTGTGGGCTCTAGAGAGCACCATTACTGAGAGAACACTATTCCTGATGATATTCTTGAAAGGAATGCTGGAATGACCATTCGAGCGGTGGTTTTTGATATCGGAGGGGTGCTAGAAATAACCCATCCAGTCGGATGGGTTGAAAAGTGGGAAGCCCACCTCCATCTGAATCCAGGGGAGCTGGATGCACGGCTCATGGATGTGTGGAGAGCTGGCAGCTTGGGGACCATTTCGGAAGAGGAAGTGGAAAAGCGCATCGGCAAGCTCATGGGGATGGACCAGGGGCAAGTCGCGGCATTGATGGCTGACCTGTGGGAAGAGTACCTGGGTGAACTCAACGTCGAGCTAGCTGCCTACTTCGCCAGCCTGCGCCCGCGCTATCAAACCGCCATCCTCAGCAACAGCTTTGCCGGTGCCCGGGACAAAGAGCAGGAGCGCTATCAATTTGCTGAGCTATGCGACCTCCTCATGTATTCCCATGAAGAGGGGATTGCCAAGCCGGAAAGGCGCATCTTTGAACTCACCTGTGAGCGCCTTGGTGTACAGCCTGCAGAGGTCGTCTTCCTGGACGATGTCGAGGCCAACGTCGCTGCTGCCCGCGCGTTTGGCATGCAGGCCATCCTCTTCAGAGATACCAAAGTAGCTATCGGAGCCATCCAGGCTTGCTTGCAAGCCGCATCACCTCCGGTCACCTATACTGTTCGATCTCCATCGCGTGGAGAGGAGAACGCTCAGGAAGAAGAAGTTTGTGGAAGTATCAACTCGTCATCTCGTGCTGACTCCTGATGCGGCAATTGATCTGCAACTGCATACCACCTTCAGTGATGGCACCTGGACGCCCGAACAACTGATAGAGTACCTGGTGAGTGAACAGTTTGGTCTGGTGGCTATCACCGATCATGATCGGGTGGATACCGCTACGGTGCTGCACCAGCTTGCGGCGGAGAGACAGCTACCCCTCCTGCCTGCGGTGGAAATGAGCGCCTCATGGAGAGGTGAGCTGACTGATGTACTCTGCTATGGGTTTGATCCGGGAAAAAACGCATTGCAAGAGCTGGCACAAGACATTGCGCGCCGCCAGCGAGAGAACACCAGGCAGGTCTGTGAGAACCTGCGTAAGAAGATCGGCATATCCTTTCCGAATTTGCACGAGCTGGATGCCCTCCTGGCCAAACCAAGTTCGCAACAACCCCATGAACTGGTGGCCCTCTTAAAAAAACTGGGCTACGGAATCGGAGAACCCTCTGCAGGAACATTGATCACGGAGGCTGGTTTCTTATGGGCTACCAACGAACTTGCGGCAGTGGTTGATGCGGTTCATCGAAGTGGGGCAGTGTGTCTCATCGCTCATCCTGGACGGGGTGAAGGATATACCTGCTATGATGCACAGTTGCTCGATGAGCTCCGAAGGCATGTTCCCATTGATGGCTTGGAGGTCTATTATCCTGTTCATACGCCAGCACAGATGGCCATGTATCGGGAATATGCCAAAATGCACCGTTTACTGACCAGTTCCGGTTCAGACTCCCATGGTCCAGAGAAGAAACCCATCAAATATCGGGCAAAGCTGAGCCAGAGCCTCCTGGAGCGTCTAGGTATCGAGATCTCATAAGAGAGGGAACAAGGTGGTAGCAGGGAGCGAGTCAACAGAGAAATGTGTTCCTTTCAGAGTGAAAAGGAAACCTTCCCGACAAGAAGGATACATGGTCAGTATCACAGAGGACTGCACAACCGTTACGCTAGCAGCAGGTGAGGACGCCAGTACCGTTGCTACACACCGCTTGAGGAGTCTGCTCACTTTCTGCTTGCCGCCGCAGAGCGATGCCTTCTACTGCCTCCTCACGAGGACGGACGCCAATCGCTCAAGGCCTGCTCGCATTTCTTGTGCCCCAACAGCGGTATATCCCAGCAGTATACCTGTGCGCTCAGTTCCCTCAAGTGCATAGAGCGACAACGGGGACACGTCCACCGAGACGCGAGCGGCTGCACGTGCGACCTGGCGGTCATCCTGCTTGCTGGGGAGCTACCCAATCAGATGCATCCCTCCAACTGTAGGTTGCAGGTCCAGTGCACCTGCCAACGTCTCTCGGCCAAGGTCCACCAGCGTCAGCTGCCGCTCCTGATAGAGCTGGCGCATCTGTCGAATATGGCGCACAAAATGTCCCTCTTTCAGAAAAGTTGCCAGGGTGACCTGCTCAAGCAGCGGTGGATGGATATTGGTAAAGAGGCGGGCAGCGATGAACGCTTTGATCAGATCAGGGGGCACCACGAGATAGCCCAGTCGCATAGCCGGAAACAGCACCTTGCTCACGGTCCCAAGATAGAGCACGCGGTTCGCCCTATCTATACCCTGCAAGGCTGCCAGGGGACGACCGACGTAGCGAAACTCACTAGCGTAGTCATCCTCAATAATCCAGGCGCCCGCAGCTCTCGCCCACTCTAACAGGCTCAGCCTTCTTGCTATACTCATTGTCACGCCCAGTGGAAACTGGTGGGAGGGGGTTACAAAGGCGAGACGCGCTTGAGGAGCGCGCTCTTTTCCCAACTGGACGACCAGCCCTTCAGTATCAATTGGCACGGGAACTAGGCGCGCTCCAGCCCCAAGCAATGCACCACGAGCTCCAGGGTAGCCTGGGTCTTCCATCCAGACCTGCTCGCCTGGGTTGAGCAACACGTGTGCGGCTAGGTCAAGGCCTTGTTGCGATCCATTGACGAGAATGACCTGCTCAGCAGTGCAGCGGACGCCTCGCGCGGTCGCAAGATAGCTCGCTATGGCTTCGCGCAACGGCAGATAGCCGGCGGGATCGTGATACGCGAGCAACTCAGTCGGCATCTGACGCCAACTCCGTACCAGCAGTTGCTGCCAGAGTGTGCGGGGAAAGGCATCAATGGCCGGAAGCCCAACGCGAAAGGCGCGTTGCAATCCGTGTCCCGGTATCAGCAATGGCCGAGAAAAATAGGGAGTCGATAGCCACGTGTTTGCACGCGCTGAGATAGTTCGCCCGGCACTGTTGGATTGGCCAAGTTGAGCATCCCGTAGCGGTTGCTCGACCCCTTCTGGAGGAAAGGTGGCAGCGACATAGGTGCCCGAACCGGCACAACCTTGCAGGTAGCCTTCGGCAATCAGTTGCTCAAAGGTGAGTTGAACGGTCGCCCGCGAGATACCCAGCTCGAGCGCAAAGGCGCGTGTCGAGGGTAAACGTGAGCCTGCTTTGAGCTGTCCGCGTAGTATCGCGCTCCTCACCACCTCATAGAGCTGCTTGTAGAGAGGGGTTGATACGGTTGGATCGAGTACGATGCTGGTGTGCTTCTCCGTGAAACGCTCGCGCATGTATTCCTCCTGTCGTGCTCGTCCAAAGTGGCATGGGTAGTATAGCCCAAAGTGGCTCTTGTGTCCATCCCAGTTTGACAGTTAGGGTCACATCAGTACCCATGAGCTCACGGGAAGCCGCGACACTTGGAAATGGACCGGAGAGCAGACCCGCTGCACGGCGGTCTTCACTGACCATGCCAAAACGCAGATGGCCCACCACGAGCGATTAGACGAGCAGGGGAACTGGGTCCCCTCCATGGACGTGACCTTAACCAGGGTCGAGTAGGCACCACGGTCTACTCATCTTATCTGCACAGGAGCGAAACGCTCACGACGAATAAAGGAGAAGTTTGATGAACCAAGTCATGTCTAAAGACGGCACGGTCATTGCGTTCGACCGGTCAGGCAACGGGCCAGCGGTCATCCTTGTAGGTGGAGCTTTCCAATATCGAGCAATTGACCCGCCGACAGTGCAACTCGCTAAAAGGCTGGCATCGCACTTCACGGTGTTCCACTACGATCGGCGGGGGCGTGGTGACAGTGGGGATACGCAGCCCTACGCAACAGAGCGAGAAATTGAAGATCTGGGAGCAGTGATGGCTGAAGCTGGTGGCTCGGCATCTGTCTTTGCCATGTCATCCGGCGGTGCCTTGGCGCTCGACGCTGCTGCGAACGGACTCAATATCACCAGGCTGGCGATATACGAGCCACCGTTCAACTCTGGTGACGAGCATGCCCGCCAGGCATCGGAGAACTACACAAGACAGCTGACAGCTTTGCTCGCAGAGGGACGCCGGGGTGATGCCGTCGCTCTGGCCATGACCACGTGGGGCGCACCTGCTGAAGCAATTGCCGGTATGCGTCAAACACCTATCTGGCCACTCTTCGAGTCGGTGGCACCGACTCTTGCCTACGATAATGCCATCATGGGGGATAGCTCTGTCCCCGCAGAACAGCTGGCATCCATCACGGTACCCACTCTGCTCATAGACGGTGGAGCGAGTCCTGCGTTCATGCAGAACGCCACGCAAGCGGTTGCACACGCCCTCCCCAACGCACAGTATCGTACCTTGGAAGGTCAGACGCATGATGTCGCCCCGGAGGTCCTTGCTCCCGTGTTGGTGGAGTTCTTCATGGAGACAAAACTATAGTTGTGATAATTCGGTCACATCTGGAGCTGAAATATGCAAACTGTTCGCGCAAACTGACAGCTACCACTTGACGCGCAATAGCACTTCGAGTTAGCAGCGAAATGCAGGTCTCGGTTGGTATCGCGGACCAGCATGTGGGGCCCTGGCTTATTCGAGTATGAGGAAAGGACAAATCACGAAGATGGCAGATCACAAGAGCGACGCTCAAGCTGATCAGCACACATCTCAGCCCAATCCCACGCTTCAACGTCTTGATGTGTTCGTCGGTGAGTGGACTATGGCGATCTCGTCTCCCGCCTATCCATCCGCCATTGCACATGGGCAGGCCTCCTTCGAGTGGCTTGAGGGAGGAGCGTTCCTCATCATGCATACGGATGTTGAACAGGTCGGTCCCCCCCAGTGGCATCGCGGTCATCGGCCGTGATGAGTCGGTCCAGACCTATTCCATGCTCTATTTCGACTCGCGAGGAGTTTCAAGGATCTACGAGATGAGTCTCGAGGGCGGCGTCTGGAAGATGCACAGAGAATCGCCAGGCTTCTGGCAACGCCTTAATGCGACGTTCACTGGCCGTTGGGAAAAGTCGAATGATGGATCGAATTGGGAACTCGATTTAGATTGGTCGTATACGAGGATCAAGTAGCTGAAAGTCTCCAGCAACACTTATGCTTTTACTCTGTCTTCTGCTGTGGATCAGCAGTGCGATCTTTCCAAAAACCTTATTTTAACGGTAATATTACATTGTGTTAATATTTACAAAATCAAATCTTAAATACCAATTAACATGATCATCGTATTGGTATAGCTACAGAGGTAAATATCGTTGCCTACTCAAAGCCTCGAATTTGATAAAGCTGCCTTTGCCTCCTGCATATCTCAGTATACAAAACTAAATCTACCTACTGTCAGTTGGCAGCCTGGGTTCGGTTTTGATCAAACAAATGTAATTTCTTCGCAGATGCTAGTTGATAGCACCAGATGCTCTTTTGTATATATGAAAGGAGACAGCATGAAAGCAGTCTCAGTTTTTCCAGGAACTCAAACATTTAAGATCCTCGAACACGAAGCTCCCCGACTCTCCCAACCTGATCAGGTAATGCTGCGCATGCTCGACATCGGTATCTGTGGTACGGACAGAGAGATCTGCTCCTTTGAATATGGCACGCCACCAGGAGGATATGACTATCTGGTGATCGGGCACGAATCGCTCGCTAAGGTCGAGGAAGTCGGCTCCGCCGTCGGTCGCTTGAAACCGGGTGATCTTGTCGTGCCAACAGTACGTCGCCCCTGTAATCATCCCGAATGCCGAGCTTGTCGTTCAGGGCACCAGGACTTTTGCTACACTGGAGATTTTACCGAACGCGGGATCAAGGAAGCCCAGGGTTATATGACCGAATTTGTGGTTGATCATGAGCAGTATATGAATCTTGTAGCATTCGACTTGAGGGAGGTGGCCGTCCTGGTTGAACCTCTCACCATCGCAGAAAAAGCCATGGCGCTGGTTTTCTGGCTGATGCAGCATCGTCCGCCATGGATTGATCCAGAGCTACCGGGTGGGGAGCGGGGACGTGGACTGAACGCGTTGGTCCTCGGCGTCGGACCTGTAGGATTATTGGGTGCGATGATTCTGGTTTCGGCTGGTTTCGAGACCTACGTTTATTCGCGTGAGTTGCCTCCTAATCCAAGGATAGACCTTGTCTCCTCGATTGGAGCAACCTATATCTCTACCCAGACCACACATATCGAACAGCTTCGAGAGCAGATCGGCAACATTGATCTTGTCTACGAGGCAGTTGGTCACTCGCACTTCGCGCTCGAGGTGCTTAGGGTGCTCGGGATTAACGGTATCTTTGTGCTCACTGGTGTCCCTGGTCTGCAAGCGTTTATCGAGGCTGACCCCGCTCGGCTGATGCACGAGATGGTATTGAAGAATCAGGTGCTCTTTGGCACAGTAAATGCTGGTTCAGATTCCTTCGCATCGGCTATACGCGACCTCGATGTTTTCATGAAACGCTGGCCTGCTGCCGTTCGTACACTCATTGCAGGTCGCTATCCTCCAGAACAGGCTTTTGAACTGATCCTTGGGAGGCCGACTGGTATTAAGAGCGTGATCAGCTTTGGCGAAGTTGGAGGAGAAAAATGAAACTGATTGTGTTAGGCGGCGGACCCGCTGGGTTGACAGCAGCGCTGCAGGCACGCGAGCTGCATGGCGAGGTGACTTTACTCGAAAGCAATCGTGTTGGAGGAACTAGTATCAACGAGGGTCCGGCGCCGGTACGGACACTTGCTCGTGCCGCCCGGCTAGCTCGCGATGCTGGATCCTGGGAAACCTTTGGGTTGCGCGGAGCGCGTCCCCAGATCGATCTTGCCGCTGCCTTAGCCAATGCCAAACAGGTTGCGCATTATGCCCACGAGAAAAAACACATGGCTGAGTATATCAACAGTACTGGTATCGAGCTTATCGAAGGAGTTGGCCCTGCACGTTTTCTCGATCAGTGTACTGTAAGTGTTGCTGATGGACGAACGTGGCAGGCAGATAAGTTTATTATCGCTGTTGGTGGGCATGGCCGAATCCTGCCTCTTCCCGGAGCCGAACTGGCCCTGACATATAGCGATATCTGGTCAATCACACAGTTACCAACCAGCGTAGCGATTGTTGGTGGCGCAGCCACTGGCTGCCAACTGGCGTCGATCCTTGAGGATTTCGGCTGCCAGATATACCTGCTTGAGCTCGCCCCTCGGCTTATCCCTCAGGAAGATGAGGATATTTCGCTCGCCCTCGCAGATGCCTTTGGCAAGCAATATATGACGGTTATTACTGGAGCCCAAACCGAGCGCCTTGAAAAAAACGGTGGCGGTATCCGACTACACTATCGCAAGCAGGGGCATCCCGACAGCCTCAATGTAAGCGCGGTCTTCTTTGCGACTGGCTGGCCAGGAAATGTGGACATGCTCAACCTTGCTGCTGCTGGCGTGGTGACAGAACACAGTTATATCCCCGTCAACGACTACCTGCAAAGCAATGTACCGCATATCTTCGCGGCAGGAGATATCAACGGGCAACGTATGCTCGTGCAATGCGCCCGCTACGAGGGTCGTATTGCCGCCGAAAATGCTGTGCTTGGGCCCTACCACCGCTGCACACATGAGATTGTGCCCAGCGGCAGCTTCACTGACCCGGAATACGCCAGTGTCGGCTTAACCGAAGCTCAAGCCCGGCAACAGTACGATTGTGCAGTTGCGGTGGTACAGTATGATGATTTACTGCGTCCCATAGCAGATAACCATCCCGATGGATTCTGTAAACTGATTGTCGAACGCCGTCACCGGTATATCCTGGGGGCACACGTTATCGGAGAATACTCGGTTGAAATCATTCAGATGGTAGCAGCTTGTATGGCAAGCGGCATGAGAGTCGAGAAGGTGGCTGAACTACAACTGGCATACCCAAACTTCACAGAGGCTGTGGGGATGGCAGTACAGAAGCTCGTTCGGGAGTTGGGCCTGGCGCCATTGCCCCAATTGTGGAGCGACATCAAATCGACCACTGCTTAATGGGCCACTTAAAGCTGGCATTGAACTTCACCTGGTGGGTCAATCGCAAAGACGAAGGGGGTACCAACTTGTTTGGGGGCGGGTTTCTTGGACTCGACAATATCGGCGTCTTCGACCGTAGTGCGCCACTTCCAACAGGCGGCCATATCGAGCAGAGCGACGGCACGAGCTGGATGGCCATGTTCTGTATCTACATGATCGATATGGCGCTAGAGCTATCCAATGAGGATCCCGCCTACGAAGACATCTTTTTGAAATATGTCTATCACTTCATGTACATCACTTCTGCGATGCAAAATATCGGTGAGGAGAATATCTCGCTTTGGGACAATCAGGACGAGTTCTTTTACGACGTATTACGCTTCCCTTCTCATGGGGGCCTGTCGCTCAAGGTGCGCTCAATGGTTGGACTGATCCCCGTGTACGCCGTGCTGACCTTTGAGCCATTAGTCTTACGCAATTGGGCGGAGTTCTATCAGCGCATCCAATGGTTCGTGCAGCGCAGACCTGAGCTGTCGGAGGTGCTCAAGCGTATGCTGCAAAGAGGCAAAGGCGATCGGTTCATGTTGTCCTTTTGTCGCGAAGAACAACTGCTGCCCATCTCACGATATCTGTTCGACGAGTCCGAATTCCTCTCGCCTTACGGAGTGCCGGCGCTATCTCGCTACCACGCTGAACATCCCTACAGCCTGACTGTCAGTGGCGTCGAATACCGTGTTGATTACATGCCTGCTGAGTCAAATAGCGGGATGTTCGGTGGCAACTCGAACTGGCGGGGGCCGATCTGGATGCCAGTCAATTATTTGCTTGTCGAATCTTTGCGACGATATTACCTCTACTATGGAGACGAGGTTACTCTTGAGTTTCCGACTGGCTCCGGGCGACATCTGACGCTGGACCTGGTGGCCGACGAGCTATCGCAGCGGCTGACACACATCTTTACGCGCGATGAACATGGGCGGCGGGCAGTCTTCGGCGATGTGGAGTACTTCCACGGAGATAACGGACGCGGAGTGGGTGCCAGTCATCAGACGGGTTGGACAGGGCTGGTCGCTTCACTGATCCAGGAGCAAGGAGAGAGAAGGCTGCAGCTCTAACTTTCACGATGTTTTTATTGCTTATAATTTCCTGGCTGTAATCAATGTTGCCCCAGGCATGAATAAGCGATGACGTCGAACACTACCCATACCCGCCTGCTCTAACCAGTCTTTTACTGTCGAAAAAGGATAGCATGTTCCCCCTACAGTGGTCATGGTCAGGGCCATAAATTGCACCATGAGGGAGGCTACACGGGAACTGTGTGTTTGATCTATGACCTGGTCGACAAAGATCAGTGTGCCATCGGGTTTGAGTGTTTGGACCACTTTTTTCAGTATAGCTGCATTTATCTCTGGTGGTAACAAATGGGCAATATGGAAGTAGAGTGCTACATCATACATAGCTGCAAGGTCGCTGGAAAAATCATCTTGCACGATGTTCGCGCAGAGAAAACTTAAACGGTCCGACATGCCAGTTTGCAGAGCAGTACGTTTACCTGCTTCGACGCCTGGTTGAATATCCAGGATGGTAGCTTGCAGTTGGGGATATTTGCGACAGAAAAGCACGCTATATGCTGCGTGCGAACCTCCCACATCAAGCAATTGCTCTACATGCCTGGGTAGACGCACGCGACGCACAACTTCACCACCAAGCGCTATTGCCAATGAAGCAAGGCCAGCATAATGTCGGGCAAGCGCCTTATTGGTTTCTGGATTCGAGGCATCTTCATCGTAAGGCATGCGCATTACCTGTTTGTTTTCATGTACTACTTCCGGCAAGTGATCCCAGATTGCAACAATATCTGGGCTATGGATGACATAGGGCGCAATACTTACTGGAGAACTACTGCTGAGCCAGCGCTGCGCCATGCGACTGTTCCGGTATTGATCACGACTTCGGCGCAGATAACCAGCGGAAACAAGCAATTGAAGAAGTAACTGGAGACCTTGAGGATTACAATTTAAACGCTCGGCTAGTGCTTCAAGTGTTAATGAATGCTGGTTTAGTGCATCGAAGACCCCAAGCTCGCAAGCAGTTACGAGCACTTTAGCAATGCCTTGCCCCAATGGCATATCAAGGAGTGGCGTTGGTAAAAGGTTGAGACGTGATAGCAAATGTTCGAATGGAGTCAGATGTAATGGCATTATATAAGTACTCCTATGAGCCATCCCCCTGCAAGCAAAATGCAGGTCAAAGTGACCAGGTAAAAATGAGTTTTACGAGTCTTTAGAGACTTTTCCGGACCAAAGAAGAGAAGCATGTCTAATACTGCCAGGAAAGTAAGAATGAGCACCGGCGCGACAATCCGGGGATTAGCAGGAACAATGGCAGTTATTGTCAACATTCCAATCATTGCTGCACACGATACAATCAAGAGATGGCACGCAGTGAATGAACATCTTACACCTAGAACGACGGCCAAAGTCTTTATTCCCTGAGCTTTGTCTTCCTCCAGGTCAGGAAGTGAGTTCGCGAGATTGAGCGCTATGCCTAGCAAAAATCCTGCCGGTACAAGCCAGAAGATAATTGGCGGTGTGCGACCTACACCCGCAAAAGCGTAGAGAGGAATCAATGGCATTGCCAGAGCAAAAACAATCCCGCTAAGGGGTGTTGATTTTAATCCCAGGTTATACGCCTGGCCTAGCGCAAGATAACAGAGTGAGATAACCAATGCCAATAGTGGTAGTTGAATGAGCAAAACAAACATGATTGCGATCATCAGAAAGCCAGCAATGAGCGCCTCGCTGGGGAGGATGAGACCTCGTGGAATAGGTTTCTCTGGTTTGCTCCGGGCATCTATTCTGCAATCACAGAAATCATTAAGCATAGCAATCGAAACCTGCATGGCAGCGTGTGCAGCAATTACCAGCACAATAACACTCCAGATAAAGTGGGGCCAGGCAGCAAGCAACGTGAAAATGGTGACAGCTATAATGTGAAATAAAACAGGTATGGGATGACTGAGCAAGAAAAAGCCTAGCATTATATCATTGAATGTGCGCTTTTTAGTGATTTGCATGCTTTCTATACGCTTTTTGTGCTTTCGTTACATTGTCATTTTGAGCGTAGCGAAGAATCTCAGACCCCATCATAACACATGCACAAAAAAAAGAGCGCTGAAGTGATATTGTCATCAGTGCTTCTCTAAAGGTTCTTCTTAACCTGGCCTTGCTCGCAAGCGAGCCTTTTTCGTAAGAATGTGGAAGGTTTTTGCGCGCCTGCAGGCGCGCAAAAACCTTCCACATTCTTACATGAGCGCGCCGCAGGCGCGAAGAAAACAAGAACACATATAGACTTGTGAGAAGCCCTAAACTGTCATTCTGAGCGCAGCGAAGAATCTCAGTGCCCTGTATGCATTTGCAGGTATCCAACTGTTCAGCTATCGTCCAGTTTTATTCAACTCAATGCGACGCAGGAACAAGTAAGAGATACCGGCGAATATGAGCCCGAGTTCAAAGCCGATATCCATTCCATAGGGCGGATTGAACAAATTAGCTATGGGACCTACATAATACACCTGTGCTGCTCCAAGTAGGACTCCTACCAAACCAATGAGTGCTGAAATGATAGCAGCCCACCCGATAGGAAGCTTCCTGGGAGTATTCCAATCTTCGACATTGTAGCGTCCGCGACGAAAGACGAAATGTTCCAGGATCAGGATGATCGACCACGGACCCAACCAATATGCAATGAGGAGCAAAAAGTTGGATAGTGTTACATTAAAGTTAGAAGAAGCTGCAACAGCTATAAGCACGTAGATCACAGATCCGATGAGCGCCCATACGGCACGGTTGATACGCTGGAAAGGCTTTCCCACTACCTGCATTGAGAGTCCAAGACTGTAGTCGTTCGGTATATTGTTGGCAACAACACTCAAAGCAAGCAACAACAGTAGGAAAGTTCCAAAGCTTCCTAGAGGTTTAGCAGCAGCGGTCAGGAGATCGCCACCTCCCAGGTTCTTGTAGGCAAAAGTCAACGCTAGACCAAATATCTCCAAAACGATACAGGGTATAGCAACTCCTAGAAAAGTGAGCAGGAATACATTGCTGGCTCGTGTATTTTCAGGTTGATTCATGTTATAATCTGCGGCATAAGAGCTCCAACCGATAGCAAAACCAAAGACAGCGCCCCCAAAGGAGACGAAGGAGGCTATCTCAACTATAGTGAAAGCAGGAGTTGGAACAAAAGCTATTTTTGGTCCTGAGACAGCCAACAAGATCAAGAAAATGGCTGCCATTGGTATCCAGGCGTAGCGTTCGTAGCGATGAATGTATTTATACCCATAAATACTGAAAATGGTCGTCAAAATTGTTATTATGAGAATTCCTACCTGCGCGGGAATCGCTCCTCCACTCAGCGCAGCTACCAACTGACCGCCCACAATAGCGTTGACACAGGACCAACCAATGCACGCGGCAACATTGAACAGTGCCATCACCTTCGCACCGATCCAGCCGAACGAAAACCGCGAGATAGTCATTTGACGCAGCCCAAGTTTGGGCCCGAGTGTCGACAAGAAGGCAACAGGAAGTATGCCAAGCACATTAAAGATAATGATGGCAGCAACACTGTCCCAGAATCCAAGTCCGAAAACAACGGTGGCCAGGGTCCCCAGCGCAAAAGTTGAGATCACCATATTGGCGGAGAGCCATAAAGTAAAGTTATTGAAGATACGAAGATCTGCACGAGATCCAGGTGGAACGCGTTCGATTCCACGGGTTTCAATGCCTTGTTCAAGCTCAGGTATTTCAATGTTCTGTTCAGGTATACGAGTCTCAACGCCTCGTTCAGGCATAGTAGAGATATTAGATGCCATTAGAACAATCCTCCCAACATAAGATATACAGAGTTCACGCTAACAAAACGTCTCTTTGATTGAACAGGAAGCTTCTAAATCTGGTAAATTTTCAAAGAGTATACTCTTTTTTCATGAAAGCGGCATATTGTATAGTACATTTAGTACATCAGGTACATTTCTAAACCGTTATAGTACAATATACCTATTTCATTGAACACTTTCTATTTGTTTGATATCCTTTACCACAGATTTTGGTAAGTTTGGTTGAGAGATTTCCTCGTTATTGATGTGTTTCATCGCATTTTAAAAATTGATGGCAAGCTGTTTCGTAGAGTCTGATAAATGAGAGATTCCTCAGAATGGAACCAACTTTGCATGTATGAGTTAAAGAATAACTACTTCCTATGAGAGGTTTAAGGGTGATGGAAAGGGCAGATAATTTCTTCGCCCCCCAAAGTACCAGGGGATATCGACTTACCATTTTTACTCAATTGAAGCAGGCAATTGGGACTATGAATCAACCTGAAGAGCTGTTTCAATGGTTGGCTTCTGTGATCATGCAACGGTTCGATGTATCAATCGTACAGTTGTGGTCATTCGAGAATCGTTTGCCAGATCAATCTTCTACTCAACTCCTGGCTATGGCTTCTCAAAATCCTGCTCAACCTCTTCATGTGATAAATGAGAAGGTAGCAATAACAGTCGGACAGATATCGGGAGGTCAAGGCATCTCCTATCCTCAACCAGTAGAGCAGATGTTCCCTAGCTATGTAGCCTCGCTCTTGAAACGTTATGGCTTGAGTTATTGTGCCTATTGTGTGATTGACAGAAATGCGCACTCACTTCCAAACGGAAATGTCTATTCACAACAATCGGCATCAGCAGGGTTTATATGCACAGCGCTCCTCTTTTTAAGGCAAAATGTAGATCAGGATCTTATCTCAACTATTAGTGTCCTTCTGGAACAAGCTCTAGTTATTGCTGAAAACCGCCACCTCTTTTTACCTGTTGTAGCCAACTCTGATTTCTTACCACTAGCTCAAGAGGTCATTACGCAAGAAGTACCACCGGCATTACCTGAACTTGTCCCACGACGAAAACAGGATGGGGGCTTGATGCTCTCGAGCAATCCATTTGCGAATCCTGTAGCAATCTCGGATAAGCAAGCTCTACGATTCTATGAAGCTATAGATAGCCATAAAACTGTAGCCGAACTGTGCCGCAGCATTGGTATGAACCTCACAGAAGCCCAGTTGTCCTTGCAGACGCTCTTGCGCTTGCAGCAAATTGAGATGTATACCCTGGGCGGGTGGCCCGTTGATAGTACGCTTTTGTTCAATAATCGCTGACTGTTCCTTGTCAAGAGAAGTTAATTAGGAGAAACAGTTTTTCATGAATACACTTATTCCTCACCTGCTTGATGTATCGCTCTGTCTAGTTGCTCTTTTCATCGCGGTACGCTCGTTTGATATTTATGCTCGCTTCCATCAATATCGTCTATTCATTCTTGGGTTATCGATGGTGCTTGTTTCCATCTCTGCTGCCGCCGATTTTATCTCAAGCTATGTCACTGCCATAACGTTACAAACAGATTGGTTTTTGTACATTGGTCAGTCGATTGGGTTTTTGTTTATTTTGCTCAGCTTACTCCGCAGTTCTGACAGCTATTTGCGTGGCTTAATGCGTCTGAATATTGTGGTCTTCGCTTTCCTTCTAATCCTGCTGCTTCTATCGCCTATTTTGCCGCCCATGGATATGACAACTCGAACAGTATTAGGATTCTCGCGCTTCGTGATATGTATGCTTATTTTAATTGCCTACTTCTCTACGTATTTGAGCAAGCCTTCCCGGTTTAGCCTTCTTATGAGTATCTCGTTTTTCTTTTTCACCGCGAACTATTTGATGTCATTGCAACAATACTTTGTTCCTATTTTCAATCAATATATCTTTCGTGACCAGGGAGACATTAGTGGCGTAATTGGTCTTATCGTGCTAGTTGCTGCGGTGTCAATTGAGTGACGACATCCCTACCGCTGAGGCGGAGGGTTTTACGGGGAGGATTTTTAATCTTCGGTGATGTCATCTTGACGAGTGAATGGGATGGTCAATATTGGCCTCTGGATGGAATTTGATACTAAAGTGTATCATCTCACAGGTAGTCGTTCCATCATAGCCTTGAACCACTGTGTGCGCATTTCGGAGCCAGCGAGGATCAAGGTAATGCAAACACCGAGAAAGGTGCCTGCTATCCACAGAGCAAGGATGAGTGTGGTACTATCTACAGTCATCAGGGTGTGTAGAATGTTCAAATATACCAGGGAAAGTCCATCATGTCCATTTACAAATGGTAACAGTGAACGAATGGATGGTTGTTGAAGAATAGTTCCTGTAGTTGCAATGGTAGCCAGGGTCGCGGCCACGAGTATTTCCAAAAGCGAAGGATGCCAAATCGAAAAACGAGATGGTGATGTATTACGTTGCGATGCTGCTATGGCCACTCTACGCATGATTTTTGCATTCAAATCGTCGGGTTCGACAACAACTTTGAACGTTTCTAAATCATTCACTACCGTCTCAAAAATTGTGAGTTCTTCCAGACAAGCACTGCAGGAGGCGAGATGCGCTTCAATCGTGCGAATCTGCTGGATAGTCAAACGATTATCAAGATAGAGTTGTAGTTGCTGAGATGCCTCTTTACAGCGCATTACTAACCTCTTTACCCCATGTCTGATTCGCGATTAAGTGACTGTAAACGTTCTTTCAGTAAATTGCGTGCTCGGAACAAATGTGTTTTAATAGTGCCAATAGGCATAGTTAAGATCTCAGCCATTTCTTCATAAGTCATATCTTGTAAATGACGCAGAATCAACACTATGCGATATTTTGTCGGCAGATGTGAGAGATGTTCCTGAACCAGTATCTGACGGTCACTCGCTTCTAATTCCGCATTTTCGCGTTGCTCATCATTGGCGTTTTCCAAAGTTTTTTCTGCTTCCAATGCAACTTGTAACGCTCGATCTCGCTTGCGCAAATCAAGTTGCTTTAGTGAACAGTTATAGGCAATTCGATACAGCCAGGTAGGAAAGCGCGCATCTCCACGGAATGCTGGTAGACCCTGCCAGGCAGCCAAAAAGGTCTCCTGTGTAATCTCGGTTGCTTCCTCGTACTGACGAAGCATGCGATAAACGAGATTAAATACACGCCGTTGATAGCGCTGTACAAGCTGTGCAAAGGCTTCCTGATCTCCATTTTTGCTGGCAGCAACAAGCAGTAGGTCGTCCTGTTCAACGGCGGAAGGGACCACATTTGTCAGGGGTATCCCGATAGTCTGTGACGATTGCAATGAGTGCTCGCGCATATATTCCTTTAGAGGCTCTTTCTCTTGAAAATGTTTCAGTGTTTACGTTGAAACATCCTGGCTGCTTCCTTTATCTTACCATATATACGTATGGATATGATAGGATGTTAGAATGACTACAGTAGCATGGGTAGCTTTGATTAGCTGGCTGATTGTATTAGCCATTTTCTGCGGCTTTATTGTGCTTTTGCGCTACATCGAACACCGGGAACGCATGGCATTGATTGTGCGTGGCATCGATCCCTACGCATTGCGTCGTCATCGACGCGGTGTAGGGGTATTACGGGCTGGGCTGATCATCGCTATGGTAGGGTTGGCAGTTACTATCGGCCTCTATCCACTGGGATTTATGTTACCTTCCTCAATTACTCAAGCCCCATTTCATTTTGGCCCCTGGCTATTACCCGGCTTAATTCCTTTAGGAGTTGGTGGTGCTTTAGTAATCAGTTATTATCTGGGGCAAGATAATCAGCCGCCACGTCTTGATCTCTTAGATGAACCACAGGTTAAAGATTAGAAATTACAAATTTCCTGATCCTGTAAAAAACTACTTGACATGGCGCAAATGCAGTGGTATTATCTCACTTGCGCTCATCCAGGAATTGGTGAAGCGCACCAGTTGCGGAAGCATACAATGTACCTGAACAACTGAAGAGTGGTAAGGAACAATTACAAGATAACATAATTTTTAACCTGTCAATTGGTGACAACTCGCTTACATCACATTTGAATCTCCGTTGAGGGATTCAGATAGAGACCACGGATGGCGAGTTTGATCCTGGCTCAGGATAAACGCTGGCGGCGTGCCTAACACATGCAAGTCGAACGTCCTTCCTTTTAGTGAGGGAGGGAGTGGCGGACGGGTGAGTCACACATGGGTGACCTACCCCG
>WNGE01004612.1_pt1 | contig 18953 bp, 13 predicted proteins | sample 5400651 | NCBI WGS metagenome assembly WNGE01 (sample SAMN13153370, study PRJNA577476) | soil metagenome | isolation source: 60 cm soil or saprolite under grassland replicate 2 | place: USA:California | collected 2016-06-15
CGCCAGACGACGACGAACGCGTCCGGCTTCTACCGAATACAGCTCCGGCTCGGCACGTACACGATCGACGCGACCGCGACCAACTACAGCACGGAGTCCGTGGCGGGGGTCGTGCTCGACCAGGAGGACGAAGTCGTAACCCACGACTTCGTCCTGCTCACCGCGCGGGGCGAGGTCAGTCCGACCTCGCTCGAGCTCATCGTCCCGCAGAACCAGACGCGGACGAGGACGCTGACGCTGCGGAACACGGGCAGCCTCGCCATGACGTGGCAGATCCGCGAGACCGGCGGCATGGCCGCGCAGCCTGCGCCGCCCGGCGGCAAGGTGCCCAGTGGCGAGAAGACCAAGGGCTTCGACCCCGACGCCAGAACCACGGAGCACCTGTACATCAACGGCACCCCGGCCGGATGGTCGCCGACGGCTCCGGGCGACATCATCCGCTCCTGGCCGCCGACCGGCCTGAGCCTGGCCTGGGGCGTGGGCTACACGGGCAACGTCTGGCTCTCCGACATACCCACCAACAACCGAAACCACGAGTTCACGGTCCTGGGCGCTGCCACTGGCCGCACCTGGCCGGCCCCGTGGGCCGGCGCGTGGCCGGGGGACATGGCGTATGACGCCGGCCGCAATCTCATGTGCCAGGTCAACGTGGGCGGCGACAACGGGATCTACTGCTGGAACCCCAACACGGGCGCCGTGGTCAACTCCATCACCGGCTCCTTCGCGTGGACGGGCATCTCGCAGCGCGGCCTGGCCTATCGGCCGGACAACGACACGTTCTACATCGGGCTCAACCCGGACACCTGCGCGGTGCTGGCCACGCTGCCACATCCGAACCCCGGCTTCAGCGGCGCCGGGCTGGAGATGGACGAGGCCGGGAACCTCTGGATGATCGACCAGAGCCCCAACACCGTGTATCTCATCGACAGTGGGGTGCCGTCGTTCGTGGACGTGCCGTGGCTCTCCGAGAACCCCGCCAGCGGCACGCTGGCTCCAAACGGCGTCCAGCCGATTCAGGTGACGGTGAACACGACCGGGCTCACGCCCGGCGTCTACCACGCCAGCCTGTTCATCCAGACGAACAGCGGGCGCGTGCCGACGTTACAGGTGGCGGTTACACTGGTCGTGCCGGCGTACTACCAGGCGGTCAACGCCGGTGACAACGCCTACACGGACCACGACGGCGACACCTGGGCAGCCGACCAACTGTACTCCGTCGGAAGCTGGGGCTACACGTCCAGCGCGTCGCATACGGCGAGCACGAAAAAGGGCATCTCCGGAACCGAGGACGATCCGCTCTACCAGGCCCAGAGGCAGGATCCGCTCGAGTACCGCTTCGATGGTCTGCCGGCGGGCACCTACGAAGTCAACCTGCGCTTCGCGGAGGTCGCCAAACGGCAGCCGAACACGCGGATCTTCGACGTCATCGTTGAAAACAGCCTGGTGCTTCCGGCGCTCGACGTCGCCGCGGAGGTCGGCAGCCTCGCCGCCGACCAGCACACATTCTTCCTGCCGGTGACGGACGGTCAGCTCAACATCCGCTTCGTCGCGAAGAGGGGATACGCGCAGCCGATCGTGAACGCGATCCGCGTGCGCCATCGGCCGGACCGCTAGAACAGTTCTCGGCGGACGAGGGCGACGGCCCCGGCAAGGCGGGGTCGTCGCCCGTTCAGTCGGAGCAGAGGTTCGCGATCGCGTCAACCCTTGAGCTTCTTCGCCGGAACGCCCGCTCCGCAGAGATAGACCGGGAACTCCTTTACTCCGTCCAGGCCGATCAGCTTCTCGAGGAACGTGTCCTGGATTGCAGCCGTCGTGAACGGACCGAGACCGCGCGAGGTCGCGAGAAGGCAGAACGTCTGCGCGAGGTGCCCGGCGTCGAGCCAGAGAACGCGGTACGCGCTCTCCGTCTGATACTTCCAGAGGGTCCGCTCGAAGACTGCCGTCATCGCGCAAAGGAAAGCCGCGCGACCGACCCACGTCTGACCCGATGCCGCTTTCACCGCCGCGGCGCGCACGTCGCCGGAACGCAGCCGGCGAAGCTCGTCGGAGGCAACGTCGTAGTGATACAACCCGGCAGGGAGTCCCGAAACATTCCATGCGAGCACATAGCACTCGATCGGATGGAGCGAGCCGGCCGAAGGGCTGGTTTTCAGTGGCAGGCGCCCGAAAACTCCGGCGTCGAGCCAGCCCGTGCGGCCCCAGGTCCCGCGCACGACCGCGGCCAGATCCACGAGAGGGACCGGCCTGCGGTCGAACTCCCGGACCGTTCGCCGAGCCGCGAGGACCTGCTCCAGGACCGCCGCATTCTCCGGAGCGGATCCGAGAGGCAGCCGTCGGCCCTTCGCGCGGCGATAGCGCTTGAATGGCGGCGGCGGACGCTCGGCCGCGAGACGCGACTGCAGGAAATGATCGACCGCGGCCGGGCTCGTCGCGAAGCGGATGTCGCGGGAGGCCAGGTGATATCGGACGGAGGCGAGGTTCTCCTTCCACGCCTTGATGCGCGAGAGCCGCCGCCGGCCTTCCCGTTCCGGTATCAGCAGACCGAGGCGCCGAAATTTGCCGATGCTCTGCAGCACGGACCCTCGGTCGTAGTCCGGCAACGAGTCGGCGACGGCCGAGGGGTTCCGAGGACCTTTGAACGAATCCAGGAGAAGAATCGTCTCGGGCGAGGCGGCGAAACCCCTTCCGCTGCGCAGGTCCTCGACCAGCAGCTCCTCCTCACTCCAGGAAATCAGGAGGTCCGGGTTTCGGACGAGCCGGTTCAAACGGCGGCGGCTACTTCTTCTTTTTCGTGGTCTTCCTGGGCAGTCCCGTTCTCGGATCGCAGGCGGGAGGTGAGTGCGGCGCGCCCGGCGGTTTGGCGGCCTTTCGCTTCGCCTTGGCCTTCATTTTCTTCGCAGGCATACCTTCCTCCTTTTTGTTCGTCATTGTATACCGGAGGCGAGATAGAGATCGGACGAAGTCCGAAGGATCGAGTATGCCCGTGTCGCCGCTTCTGCATCGAGCGCCGCAGTGATGAGACTCGCCTGACCGGTCGTTCCAGCGAGCGGAATCGCCTCTTCTCGAAGCAGCGTCCCGGTCGAGGAGTCCAGCGTCAGGAGTCGCCGGTTCTTGGCAACGGCGAAGATCCGATCGCCGGTTGCGCTCCAGCGGGCGTAAACGAAGTCTCCGTCATTCGGAAGCTCGTACAGCTTGCGGCCCGGACCGCTCCTGATCGAATAGAGGAAGAGCGATCGCCTCCGTTCTCCCTTCTCTCCCTTCACGCACAGGAAAGAGCTTCCGGACGGCGATGCGATCGGCATGTCGCATCCCGCAGCTCCCAGCGATCGGGCGCCGCTCCCGTCCGTCTCCATCGTCCAGACCTCGCTGACTCCCTTCTCCGATCGGACGAAAAGGAGAGTGCTCGGACCGGCAAAAGAGGGCGCGGAGACGGTACCGGCGGAGGTCGGAAGCCGGCGGACCCCGCCGGCCTCGACCGGGATGAGAATGAGCTGCGGCGCGCCGGAGAGGGGCCGCGTCACGGCGACGACCCACCGTCCATCGGGCGAGAATTTTCCGGGGTAACCCTCTCCGAGCCGTGTCGCGTCGCCCCCCTCGAGCGGGCGGATCCAGACTCCCGACGTCTTCTCCGTCGGGCCGCCGTCGTAGAAGAGCGCCGTCTTTCCGTCGGGCGAGATGTCACGGATGAGCGTCCAGCCCAGCCAGGACAAGTCGTGCGGATCTCCAGCCCCGCGCCGCACGGTCAGATCGATCCTTTCCTGCTGGGAGGTCAGAAGAAAACGGTCTCCAGAGCCCGAAACGCTCTGGAGGGTGAAGAAATCGGGCATGACGTAGCGCGAGCGAAGTTTCCCCGAAGGGCTGACCGACCAGAGAGTGCCGCCCCCATACGCCGTCTGGGTCGATGCCGAGAACCAGATCTCGCCCGTCTTCGCGCTCCAGTCGAGCCCGGCACATCGCTCGAACCGCCGCGTCAGGGCCTTCGATCCGGAGCCGTCGATCGCCGCGACTTGAACCTCACCGGTGTTGTCGAATCGGAAAGGATAGTGAACGAACGCGACCTTCTTGTCGTCCGGGGAGATCCGGGCGAACCAGATGGCCCCCGATGTCCGGAAGAGCGTGCGCCGCAACTCGCCCTCGGCGCTGCGAAGCTCGAGGACGCGTTCAGCGCCCAGGTCGCGAACGACGGCCAGGAAACGGCCATTCCCGGCGACGTCCGCCCACCCGGCGTTGTCCAGAATCCGGCGCGGTCTTCCTCCCAGAGACGGCCACCAGGCGAGCGTGCCGCTCTCGTTGACCGAAAGTCGGGAGGCACCCACGAGCACCAGGACTTGCGACCCATCCTCCGAGTATCCGAGGGGGAACTGCATGTCGGATTCGAGGACCCGGTCGATTCCCGTGGATTCGGGAAGTGCCAGGTACGAACGCACCGGGTTTCCTTCCCAGGAAGCCGCGTAGAGGATCGAGCCGTTCGGCGCGAAGAGCGCCCGGGTCACGACTCCCTCGCGGAATGTGAGCCGGCGAAACTCGGGCTGGAGCGGAGCGCGGAGGCGACCGAGGAGAAGGATGCCGCCCGCCGCGCCGGCGGCGATCGCGATGGCGGCTGCTGCGGCAATCCACAGAGGGCGGCGGCGGGGCTCGGCGCGCGCAACGCCGGCAGCCCGGAAACTGGTGGTCGCGGAGTGGTCTCGGATGGTCTGGAGATCGCGGGCGAGATCGCGACTCGAGGCATAGCGATCGCGGGGAGCCTTGGCAAGACACCTCTCGAGGATCCATCGAAGCGGCTGCGGCACCGACGGGTTGATCTCGTCGACGGGAGACGGATCGTCCCGAAGGATCGCAGTGAACGCCTCCGCCGCCGAGGAGCGGCGGAAGGCCGGCAGGCCGGTCAGCATCTCGTAGAAGATGCATCCGAGCGAAAACTGGTCGGAAGCAGGCGTCGGTTCCTCTCCTCGAGCCTGTTCGGGCGACATGTAGCCGAGAGTCCCGACCGCTATCCCCGGAGACGTGAGCCGTCCGGCTTCCGTCGGGGATTGCGTGTCGTCGCCCGCGTGCAGGCGAAGCGTTGCGAGCCCGAAATCGAGGATCTTCACGCGTCCCTCCGACGTCACGAAGACGTTCGAAGGCTTGAGGTCGCGGTGAACGATGCCCGATTCGTGCGCCCGCGCGATGCCGTCGGCGAGCTGCGCGGCCAGGTCGAGGAAGCGCCGGAGAGGCATCGGCTCTCCCGCCAGAGAAGCGGCGATGGGCTCTCCATCGATCAACTCCATCGCGAGGTAGTGAACCGGCGACTCGCGGCCGGGGACCGATGCGGTGCCCGCTTCGTACACGACCACGATGTTCGGGTGGTTCAGGGACGAGGCGGCGCGCGCCTCCCTCTCGAATCGAGTCAGAAGCTCCGCGTCTTCGGCGTCCTCTTCCCGGAGGACCTTCACGGCCACGTCGCGCCCGAGCCGGCCGTCGCGCGCGCGGTAAACCTCTCCCATGCCCCCGCGCCCCAGCGGAGCCACGATCTTGTAGGGACCAAAGGTGGTTCCCGTGGACAGGATCACCGGGCCCTCCGCTTACCGCTGCTTCTGGGCATGATCCAAGCGTAGGCTTGATCTTCGGTGCGGAAAGAACCGGACATCAGCGGAACGCCCCACCATCGATAACGGTCAAATCCCTGTTGGTGGTCGCCATCGTAGCAGACCCAGCGGGCCAGGAAGTGTGTCAGGCGGTGTCTCCCAGGTTGGGCGCCCTTCCGGTCGCCCGACCTGCAGCGCTGCAGGATCGGCGGGTCTGCCTGCAGTTCTACGAGCATGAAGGCGCCTGGCCCGCCGTTAGGCATCCAGAAACCGCCGTTTTGCGATGGGTGAGGATAGGGCAACCAAACGGCCACGGTGAGGTAACCAGGTGCGTGTAGCATTTCTGCTGATGATGTTGCTCGCTGGTCTGGTCCTGGTGACTGCCCTGCCTTTAGATCCGAGCACTGAGGCCAGTGACCGGGTCGTGGCGCAGGTCGAAGTAGTTGCCGGCTCGCGGAGCCTCCTGCGCTACGATCGCGTTCTCTGGCTCGAGACGACCTCCGATACCTCGGCCAACGTGAGCATCGGTGATCTGAACGGCGACGGCAATCTCGACATTCTGCTCGTCAAGGGACGGCATTGGCCCCGTATGAGCCGGGTCTTCCTCGGCGACGGTCGGGGCCACATTCTGGCCGCTTACAATCTGGGCGAGGCCGCGTACCGCTCGTATTCCGGGCGGCTGGTCGATCTTGACGGGGATGGCGATTTGGATGTCGTGCTCAGCAATGACACCCCAGATCCGAAGGTCGTATATCTGAACGATGGGAAGGGTCACTTCCGCCTCGGATCATCCTATGGCCGGGCTGAGTGGGAGACTCGCAATGCCAGCGTGGCGGATTTCAACGGCGATGGCCAGCTCGATATCATCGTCGCCAATCGGACTGACCATGGGGCCAACTACATCTGTCTGAACCAAGGGAAAGGCCGCTTCAACCCGGACTGCATCGCGTTCTCCCACGAATCCGCGACCACCATCACCGCAGCAGACTTCAATCATGACGGCCTGATCGACTTGGCCGTGCCGAACCGGGACGGCGGCCAGAGCTACGTGTACTTCGGCGGCCCTAATGCCAACTTCTCGATTCTCAAACGAGTCCCGTTCGGCCCGCCAGATGCAACGATTCGGATGGCCGACGCGGCAGACCTCGATGGAGACGGGTTCCTCGACATCGTAGCGATCGACGAACGGCGAGGAGCCGCGATCTATTTTGGGCAGAAGGATGGCACGTTCTCGGCTGGGATGGCGCTTGATAACGGTAAGGTCACGCCATACGCGCTCGCGGTCAGCGATCTTAACCTCGATGGAAAGATCGATATCGTCGTCGGGAACGTCGAAGCTCCTTCGACGGTCTACTTCAACGACGGCTCTGGTCGCCACTACACCCCGGTCCACTTTGGCGACAACAAGGGCACCGTCTACGGCTTCGCGATCGCGGATCTGGATCGCGATGGGCTCCCGGATATCGCGGTGGCTCGGTCAGATGCCCCGAGCGTGGTTTACTTCGCCGGGCCGCGACCGTCCAGGGTCCGCTGATTCGACATGATCCGCTCTAGTCGCTGTATGCCTAACAACCCGTTCGGCACAAGGTCGAGAATAGGTCAGGGAAATCGGGGGTCAATCGCGTATCGGTGTATTAGATTGCGCTCACCCAGGCAGGAGGTGTGCTTCCCAGCGACGCTCTTGGCGTTCTGGCCTTCTCCCTTCTCGGACGGATTTTTGCGGTGAGGAAAATCTTGCGGATGGTGCGAAAGGAGGGACTCGAACCCGCTTGCACGGAATGGTTCGCGGTATTCGGGAAAATGGCTGTGGGGGTGGAATCGAACCCCTAGCCTCTCAGGACGATCAGATCCGAGAACCCGCGTCAGTACGGCGTTTTCTCGGTCTCATCGAGTCCCTCGGGTTATCAGTGTGACAGAAGTGTGGCAGACGGGATGGGAGAGCCGCGAGATCGTCTTTGCCAACTGATCGAACCGCCGTCGTCTGTCGGGTTCCTCCGAGAATGACACAGGCTGAACCTTGACCGCCACCGATCGAGCCGCGTGTCCTTCGTTTGTAGACCTCTCCCATTCCGCCCGCGCCGAGAGGCGACAGGATCTCATATGGGCCGAGGCGAGTCCCGGCCTCGAGTGTCACCTCAAACCCTCGGCCAAGTAGAGGTCGGAAAGCGTGCGGATATGGTTGTAAACGTACGACCTACCGTCCGGGGTCAACCAGATGTTCGCGACTTCCTCGAGGCCGGTCGTGTCCCCCGGCTCGAGTTCCTTCCAGAGCTCCCTCCTTCCGGTCGCGAGCTCCACGCGGAAGACTCGCGCCGGCACGTCGCCGCGCCGGTAGACATAGAAGAACTTCCCATCGGGGCTCCACTGGACAGGGATTTCGCCCACCTCGAGTCCGGGGACGGGCCTGGGCTCCTCAGGCGAAACAGAATAGAGGTAGACCCTCCCTTCCGGGCCGCGGGCGATCACAGATTTGCCGTCGGGCGAAATGGGTTTGCTCCGTGGGAGGCGAATTCCTTCGGGAGTGATGGCCTGGGGCTTGCCGCCGGCAAGGTCCTGGACATACAGGCGGGTCCCATGGCCCGGCTCGTTGCCGGCGAAGAGAATCCGCTTCCCATCGGGGAAGAAGACTGCCCGCTGATGGTTGATCTCGTCGTGAGTGAGCGGCCGAGGCTCCCCTGCGCCGGTCGGAAGTAGAGCGATCTGGGCAGGCTCAGAGCGGGCGATTATGGCCATAGCCCACTTCCCATCCGGCGAGAGGGCCGAAGCGTCTCCCTCCCCCAGGCGTACGGCCGGCGAGCCGTCCATCTTCCGAAGATAGACCGAGTACCCGGGCCCGCCTCCTTCGCCGGACTCGGCGATCAGAAGCATCTGCCCATCGGACGATAGGTCCGCGGCGAGCGAGTTGTCCAACCACGACAGCTCGCGCTCCTTCGCCTCGCCCGGCGTAAGCCCGAGAATACCCAGTCGCGGAAAGTCATGGGACAACAGGGCACGGCCGTCGCGCGAGACGTCGTGAAGGGTCAGCCCGCCTGTAATGCGGTTCAGCAAGCGCTCCTTCCCCGAAAGCGGCATCGAAAAAAGAGATCGGTCACCTCCGAGCCTCGAAGCAGTGAACCAAAGCTCCTTCCCGCCGGGCACCCAGGAAAGCCCCCAAATGGTCGAAAATCCTTCAGCGAGCGTCCTCTTCTTGCCGGCCCGATCGACGACCGCGAGTGAACCCCCGTCATCGTTCAAGATGGGATGTTCGAGAAAGGCGACGAGACTTCCGTCGGGCGAGACGCGCGGATGGCTGATCCACCCGGCTGTCTGGTAAAGCATCTTGTCGATTGGAAAATCGAGACGGTTTCGGCCGTTGATCTCACGAACTACGGCGAGGCTCCCCCCGTCAGGCGCCCAGTCGGCCCAGTGGACGTCGTCGAGGACATCGCGGGGCGCCACACCTCCTGCGACCGCCATCCGCGACAGCATTCCGGTGGTCGTGAATGCACCGACGAAACGAAACCGAAGTGAGAGAGCCATCTCACCGGTGCTGGAGATTGCAAGCACATTGCTCCCGGGAACGCCCAGTGGACGCGACTCGGGGCTCTCGGGCCGTGCGAAAAAGACTTCGCTTGGCTTCCCGTCCCACGCGGCTCCGTAGACGATCGTCTGGCCGTCCGGAGAGAAACGTGACGAGAAGATCTCTCCGCGTCGGAACGTAAGCTTGTGAAACAACGGAAAGGACGGAGGCGGTGCTTTCACGGTGCGCCGGCCCGCGAGAACTCCCGCCGTCGACGCCACCAGGACCGTGAGGCCGACGACGGCGGCGAGCTTTGGTTTCCGCGCACGAGCCGCGGAAGCTGGCGTCGTCTCGCCCGAGATCGAAACCTCCGAAAGATGCTCCCGAACACTCTTCAAGTCCCGCGCGAGATCGCGCGTGGAGGCGTAGCGCTCCTCCGGATCCTTTTGCAGACATCTCTCGACGATCCAGCGGAAGGGAGCCGGGACGCCCGCATTAATCTGGCTGATCGGCTCGGTATCCTCTCGGATGATCGCCGTCAGCGTCTCGGCGGCTGTGGTCCGCTGGAAGGCGCGCCGGCCGGTCGCCATCTCGTAAAAGATCGAGCCGAGGCCGAACTGGTCCGACCGAAAATCCAGAACCTTCCCGCTGGCCTGCTCGGGGGACATGTAGCCGGCCGTGCCCATGACCGTGCCGGCTTGCGTGGCCTGCGCCGTCGGCATGTTGGAAGTCTCTTCCGGCTGCTGCTTGAAGAGCTTCGCCAGGCCAAAATCGAGAATCTTGACGGCTCCGTCTTTAGACACCATCACGTTCTCGGGCTTCAAGTCCCGATGGACGATCCCGGCCGAGTGCGCCTTGGCGAGGCCGTCCGCCATCTGGTAGGCCACATCGAGCAACCTCTTGACCGCTAGAGGTCCGGAAGCCAGCACTTCGCGCAGCGTCTTCCCATCCACCAGCTCCATGGCGATGTAGATCGTGGAATTGGAGGTCCCGATATCGTGGATCGTGACGATGTTCGCATGATTGAGAGCCGAGGCAGAGCGGGCTTCCTGCTCGAAGCGCTTCCGGCGATCCAGATCGGAAGCGAACTCCGCCGAGAGCACCTTGACCGCGACTTCTCTCCCAAGCCTCTCGTCCCGCGCCCGGTACACCTCCCCCATCCCGCCCGCGCCGAGCGGCGAGAGGATCTCGTAGGGGCCAAGACGCGAGCCGGGCGGGTGTGTCATCGGATGACCGCCACAGGATTCTAAACGAGGGCGACCGGGCAACGAGCAGCGGAACCGTCAACGCAAACCGAACAGTTCCCCAGGTTCTTGAGAGATTTGGTTGGGAAGCAGGAACTTGAACCCCCAATCCACTAGGCCATCGAGCCCAGGCTGGCTGGACGTGTCGCTGTCCGTTTTCTGGCGGTGAACGCTCGGCGCGGCAGCGAGAGAACACCGTGCTGACGCCGGGTTCCCCGATTTCGCGATGCTTGCAGATTGGGGGTTTCGATTCCGAGCGACTCCGTGCCCGCGGGTTCGTCTTTCGGCGCTGCCCCGTTTTCGTGAACTAATCGGGTCGTGAGACCTTACTCACTCACGCCAACCCCTCGACAAGATAGAGCACCGAAATCTCGCTCAAGTGGCTGTACGCGTAACTCTCCCCGTCGGGTGTGCAAACCACTGAGTGGATGGACAGGATGCCCGTGGGATCCGGAGGCCTCAGCTGCCGCCAGGTCCTGCGCTCACCTGTCGCGAGGTCCAGGCGCTCGATGCGAGGTGCCCCGTCGCTCACTCGAGCGACAAACAGGGAGCGGCCGCTCGCGTCGAACCGAATCGGCAGATCGTTGGGCTCGGCGTTCGGCAAGGGCCTCAACTCGCCGCTCTCGACGGTCAAGACCCCGAGTCGGCCGCCAGGCTGCCGCAGCACCACGTGGCCTCCGTCGGGTGAGATCGGGACACCGATCGTGAATGCGGCGTCGATCTCCACGTCGGTCAACAGCCGCGGCGCGCCGCCCCGGCGGTCCTGCAAGTACAGGCGGGGCGAGGGGTCGGCAGAGGTCCCGACGACGAAGACGTGCTCGCCATCGGGATGCCAGCCAGCCCAGACGTATTTCCTGATCTCGCCCGATCGGAGCGAGCGGGTCTCACCCAGACCGGTCGGATAGATCACGAGGTCGGACTCGGGGAAGAAGAGCACCGCAAGTGCCCACTGGCCGTCCGGCGACAGGCGGGTCCCCACGCCCTCACCGAGTCGCACCGCGGCCGAGCTGTCGGTCGACCTGAGAAACGCCGCGTACCTTGGGTTCTCGGCCTCGTGTTCCTCCGAGAACAGCACCAGCTTTCCGTCGTCCGAAATGTCGCTTACCACCGTCCCGTCGAACCATGACAGATCGGTCTCGCTGTCGTGCCCCGCTGTGAGCACGTTCGCGGCGTGGTGGACCATCTGTGCCACCACCAGCATCCGCCCGCTGGGCGCGATGTCGCGGAGCTTGACGCGCCCCATGGAGGCGAACCGCTGGCGCGGCCTGCCGGATCGGTTCACGGTCCACAGGCCGCATACGAGGTCGTCGCTGATCGCCGAGTACCAGACCTCCTGCCCGTCGGGAGACCACGCCACGCCGTTGATGCTGGGCAGCACCGCTGTGAGCGTCTGCTTGCCTCCAATGTCGTCAACCACACACACGGACCCGCCATTGTCGCCAGGGACCGGGTGTTCCACAAATACGACCGATCGGCCGTCGCGGGACACGCGGGGCTGGCTCATCCACGCCCCGCCCTCGCACAAAACCTGTCCCACCGGGTACTCGAGCCGGTCCCGCCCGCCGACCTCGCGGATCACGGCCAGCGACCTCCCGTCGGGGGCCCAGTCGGCCTGCCGAACATCCGCCAGCATCAGCCGCACTCCGCCACCGGCCAACGAGGCGCGGGCCAGCGTGCCCGAGGCTTTCCAACAGTACTTGTGGCGGTGCTGGAGCGACAGGGCCATCTCGCCTGAAGGCGAAACCGCGTGCAGGTCCGCTGGAGGCAGACCCAGGCTGCGCGATTCCGGGCTCTCGGACCGAGATGTGAAGATCTCGAACGGCCGCCCCTCCCACGCCGCGCCGTACACCACGCTGTGCCCGTCCGGGGAGAAGCGAGCGCCTGAGATGCTGCCGCGGCGGAACGTGAGCCTCTTGAACCTCGGGAACGCCGCCTTCGCAGGGCCTTCGCCCGGCGCCTGTAGCAGCGCGGCAGTTCGTCCAGACGCGGAAACCGCCTCGAGCGCGAAGGCGACATCGTGGGCCGAATGGAAGCGCTGTTCGGGGTTCTTCTCGAGGCAATGGCGCACGATGCGCTCGAGGCCCGGCCAGATGTCCTGGTTGGTGAGGGACAGGTCCGGCGGGTCCTCTTTCAGAATCGCCGACATCGTGTCCGCCGCCGAGTCTCCGTGGAAGGCCCTCTTGCCCGAAAGCATCTCGTACAGGATCGAACCGAAAGAGAAGATGTCCGACCGCGCGTCCGCAGCCTGCCCCCGCACCTGCTCGGGCGACATGTAGCCGAGCGTTCCCAGGACCACACCGGGCTCGGTCCCGGCCGCGGCCGTGGGCGCCTCCGTCAAAGGACGGGCTCCGGCCTCCGGCCGCGTCAGCTTGGCCAGGCCGAAGTCGAGGATCTTGACCCGCCCGTCTTTCGTCACGAAGACGTTCTCGGGCTTTAAGTCCCGATGGACTATCCCCTTCTCATGAGCGGCGGCGAGGCCGTGCGCAATCTGCTGTGCATACTCGATCGCGTGGCGAGGAGAGAAGCGGCCTCCCGCGAGCTCCGCTCGCAGCGTCTGGCCTTCGAGAAGTTCCTGAACGACATAGGGAGCCCCGTCGTGCTCACCAATGTCGTAGACCGCGGTGATGTTGGGATGGTTGAGGGTGCCTGCAGCTTGAGCCTCCTGCTCGAAGCGGCGCAGCCGGTCGTGATCCGTCGAGAAGGACGCCGGAAGGACCTTGATCGCGACGTCGCGTTTCAGCCGCTCGTCCCGCGCCCGGTAGACCTCGCCCATCCCGCCCGCGCCGAGAGGCGCGACGATCTCGAACGGGCCAAGCCGAGAGCCGGCTTTCAAGGACACGTTGGCCGAAATTATAGGCCGCTCATGGCCCCGCCCACGCCTGTCGTTGAAGGACCGGATGCCGAGGAGTATCGTAGCGACAGCTCGTCGACCTGGACCAATGATTGACATTGAAAACAGTCAATCAGAACTGGAAGGAACAATGAGGATCGTCGGCAGAGTGATCGCGTCCGCTTTCCTTCTGACGGTTTCTGCCTTCGGCCTATCCGCTGGCGAAGTGGTTGTGCTCCAGGGAGGCGCTAGGATCGAACTCCAGAAGCCCCCGGTGCGCCAGGGCAACGTTGTGCTGCTGACCCGAACTGACGGCACGTTGCTTTCCGTTCACGACGCCGACATCGACTGGAAGGCGACCGCAGCCGCCAGGAACACAACGAGGGCTCCCGTGAAAGAGGGGGCCGCAGTCCAGGCGCCACCGGAGAGGCCGGCACAGGCCACGCGCGCCGGCCGGGACGGGTTCAAAGCGCGCGTCAAGCTGACCGATGCGGACGTCGCGCACGTCGTTGAGGAGGAGCCGGCGCCCGGCGAGAAGGAGAATAAGGGGAACGAGGCGCGCTCGGGAGTCGCCCGCCCGAAGGTAGCCGACTACACGCAGGAGAAGGTCGGAGGCAAGCCCATGCTCTACGACTTCACCGCCGCCTGGTGCCCGCCCTGCCATCTGCTCGACACGGAGGGTTTGGGCGACCCCCAGATCGCGTCCCTGGTCAACAGCTCATACCTGCTCTCGCGCGTCGTGGACCGCAAGCGAGAGGATGGGAAGAACCCGCCCGCGATCGAGGAGCTCGAGCGCCGCTATTCCGTCGGCGCCTTCCCCACGCTCGTAGTGGCCACACCCGACGGCCGTTTGATCGCAAGACTGGAAGGCTATCCCGGACGCAAGAGTCTCCTCCAATTCCTCCAGGGATCCAGCCGCAAGACACCCTAACGTTCTCCCGGTCACCACGTGCCGGACCGACCGGCTGCTGGTGTGACGTCCAGTGTGGCACGAACGGCTGCAAACCGGGGCACACCCGGGCAAGACCTGGGCGTTCCGAGAGCCGAAAGAGACGAGCCCGCTTGCACGGAGTTCCTGAGCCGATCCGGGAAGTTGGTGCGAAAGGAGGGACTCGAACCCTCACGGTGTTACCCACAGGTTCCTGAAACCTGCGCGTCTACCAGTTCCGCCACTTTCGCAGGGGTGGGAATCCTAGCTTTCAGGTCCGCGCCCGTCAAGGGAACCTGTGGGCACAGGTTCCGGCTGAAGTGTTCGGGGGAGACCCCCGTGCCCCCCGCTGCGCGTCTACCAGTTCCGCCACTTTCGCAGGGGTGGGAAATCCTAGCGTTCGACTTCGCGCGCGTCAAGGGAACCTGTGGGCCACAGGTTCCGGCTGAAGTGTTCGGGGGAGACCCCCGTGCCCCCCGCTGCGCGTCTACCAGTTCCGCCACTTTCGCAGGGGTGGAAATCCTGGCTTTCGGGTCCGCGCCCATCAAGGAACCTGTGGGCATAGGTTCCGGCTGAAGTGTTCGGGGGAGACCCCCGTGCCCCCCCGCTGCGCGTCTACCAGTTCCGCCACTTTCGCAGGAGCACGGAAAAAGCTGAATCAGGGAGCCAGGCGTCGGCGTGGCGATCGGCGAGTTGCCGGAACGCGCCGGGCTGTCGGATCGGGTATCAGGATTGCAGTGTCCTTCCCGGCGGCGATCCAGCCCGGAGGATTTGCTGCGAGGAGGAGTGATGAGAAAGACTCTCTTATGTGGAAGCGTCGCGCTGGCCGCAGCCGTCAGCCTGGCGATTCTGGATGCCGCGCAGCACACGAGAACGCCGACCCCAACGCTCAATCACGGACCGACGGAAGCGCTGGCGCCAGCAGCCAACTCAGACATCGGCAGCAGTCCCACCAGCGCCGGGTCGTGCGCCAACGAAGGGTGGCGCGCCTACTCCAACCCGAAGTTCTCGAGTCGGAAGAGTTGCGAGCTCTGGGTTCGCAAGCACATCGCGCCCAGCCCGGTTATTGGAAACCCGCCACCGGAAAAGAACCCGGGCAGCACCGAGGTCCGAACAGCGGTCCCCTTCCTTGCTCTCGAGCAACCCTGCCTCCCGGGCTCACCGATCCCGCCCGATTCGCATTTCTCCACGAACCGAACCCCGGCTCCCGAAACAGAATCGCGAGGATAGCCGACGAATTCAGGATCACACTCCATCCCGTCCGTATCCCAGGATTCGCTCCTTCTCTCTCCGCGAGAGCCTCGTTCCGAGGAGGGCACGCGGGATGATCGGCCAGATCTCCTCTTCCAGCACGCGGAGAAGCTCCTCGCGCCGGTCTGGACGCAATACGCGGTAGGAAAGACGCTCCTTCCGCTCCGCGAGCGAGGACCGGATCGCCTTTGTCTTGCTCTTCCCCGTCATAGCCGCGACTTCTCCGGCCAGCCGCTCCGTCTCCGGATCCTTGATGTTCAGCGCCATGCTGTAATTCCACAGAAAGGGTGTAGCTAATAGACGGCGGGCTCCTCGTAGGTGGCGAAGACTTCGCGCATGACGTCGGAGATCTCGCCCACGGTGGCGTAGGTCTTGACGGCATCGATCAAGGCGGGCATCACGTTCTGACCGCCGGCGCAGACCTGGCGCAGTGCGTGGAGTGCGGAGGACACGGCCTTGCCGTCGCGCTCCCGCCGCAATTGCCGGACCGCTTTCTTCTGCTTTTCTTCGACGGAGTCGTCGATGTAGAGGATCTCCAGCGGCGCCTCCTCCGCATCGGTGAAGTCGTTGACGCCGACGATAATCTTTTCCTTCGCGTCCACCGCGCGTTGGTAGGCGTAGGCGGCGTCCATGATCTCGCGCTGAGGGAATCCGGCTTCGATCGCCTCGACCATGCCTCCCAGGGCGTCGATGCGCCGGAAGTAGTCGAAGCAGCCCCGCTCCATCTTCGTCGTCGCCTCTTCGACGAAGTAGGAGCCGCCCAGCGGGTCGATCGTGTTGGCGACGCCCGACTCGTAGGCGATCACCTGCTGCGTGCGAAGCGCGAGCTTGACGGCGAAGTCCGTGGGCAGCGCGAGCGTCTCGTCCAGCGAATTGGTGTGGAGGGAGTTGGTCCCGCCGAGGACTCCCGCCAGCGCCTGGATCGCCGTCCGCACGACGTTGTTGTAGGGCTGCTGGGCGGTCAGGGAGCATCCCGCCGTCTGGGTGTGGAAACGGCACATCCAGGAGCGCGGGTCCTTGGCGCCGAAGCGCTCCCGCATCGTCCTGGACCACACGCGGCGGGCCGCTCGGAACTTGGCGATTTCCTCGAAGAAATCGTTATGGGAGTTGAAGAAGAAGGAGAGGCGCGGCGCGAACTCGTCCACCGGCAGGCCCGCTTCGATGCCGTACTCCACGTACTCCACGCCGTCGCGCAGGGTGAAGGCCAGCTCCTGCAGCGCAGAAGGCGAACTGGTCGGTGATCAACCGCATCGAGGGGCGCGGCGGAAAGATGTACTCCTTCTGCGCGATGTACTCCTTCAGGATGTCGTTCTGGAGCGTGCCGCCGACGTTCGTCCACGGCGTTCCCTGCTTCTCGGCCACAGCGAGATACATGGCGAGCGCGATTGGCGCCGTCGAGTTGATCGTCATGGACGTCGTGACCCGCCCGAGATCGATCCCGCCGAAGAGGACTTCCATGTCGCGCAGAGAGTCCACCGCGACGCCGCACTTGCCTACTTCCCCGCGGGCCATCTCGTGGTCCGAGTCATAGCCGTAGAGGGTGGGCAGATGGAACGCCGTCGAGAGGCCCGTCTGGCCGTGATCGAGGAGATAGCGGAAGCGTTGGTTGGTCTGCTTCGCCGTGCCGTAGCCGGCGAACTGGCGCATCGTCCAGAGCTTGCCGCGGTACATGGTGGGCTGCACGCCACGAGTGAACGGGTATTCGCCCGGCCATCCGAGGTCGCGCTCCGGGTCGAACCCGGCCAGCGTGTCGGCGGCGGCCAGCGGATTGACCTTCGCGCCGGACACCGTGGTGAAATCGGATTTCCGGGCCGGTTTTTTCCGGAAGCTCTCGGCGGCGGCCTTCTCCCACCGCTCCCGGCCCTTTCGAGTCTCCTCGGGAATCGTCGGATCTTCTTCCCTGCGTTGGGCCATTTCGAGCCTCCGCCCGACAGGATAGCCGCTGTCGGCCCGCTCGGCAAACGGCTCTTCCGCCTTTCTGACTGTGGCAAAACGACTTGGGCTCCCCGGGCTCCGGGGCATAAAAGATGCAAACATTCTGGGTGACGGGCAAAGGCCTGTCGGGAGGATTTTCATGTCGAGGAAAAACTCGAGTTTCTTAGTGATGTTCGCCGCCTTCGCGGCCGTATTGATTGCCCTTGCCTGCTCGCAGTCGGACGCCGGCATCACGACCAAGATCAAAGCCAAGCTGGCCGCCGACAGCGCCGTGAAGGCGTCTCAGGTACACGTTGACACTCAGAACAAGATCGTGACGCTCTCCGGCACCGTGGACAGCGAAGCCGCCAAGGCGCAGGCCGTTGCGATCGCGCGCGGGGCCGAAGGGGTCGCCGACGTCGTGGACAACCTGACGCTGTCGCCTTCGACATCGGCCGAGGCGAGCCGATCGGCCGGCCAGGTCGTGGATGACGCCTCCATCACCGCGGCGGTCAAGACCAAGCTCATGGCGGATTCCTTGGTGGGCGGGCTCAAGATCGACGTAGACACGAAGGACGGCGTCGTCTCTTTGAACGGTCCGGTCAAGAGCCAGAACGAGAAGGACACGGCGCTGCGAATCGCCCGCGAGACGAGCGGCGTCAAGGACGTCAGGGACAACCTCGTCGTCCAGAGCGGTTAGAACCCAGAGATGTTCTACGTTCTACGTTCGACGTTCTAGGTTTGCTGACAGGAGCCTCAAGGTAGAACGTAGAACGTCGCACATCGAACCCTCTTCTGGCGGCACGAATGCTGCAACAGAAGAGATAGAGGCCAGGAGGCGCGCCGCCGCCACAACGGCTCTGGTGTGTCGGAGGCCTGGAAAAGGAGGTTTCATGCGGAGACATGGATTCGTGATTCTGGGCGCTCTCGCGCTGGCGCTGTTCACGGTCGCTTGCGCACAGTCTGACCTGGGGATCACGACGAAGGTCAAATCGAGACTGGACACGGATAGAAACGTCAACGCCGCGCAGGTTCAGGTGGCGACGCAGAACAAGGTCGTCACGCTCTCCGGCGCCGTCGAGAGCCCGGCCGCCAAGGAGCGCGCCGTCACGCTCGCGCGCGGGGTCGAGGGCGTCACGGACGTCGTGAACAACCTCACGGTTTCGACGTCGGTCGCCGCGATGCCGGCGCCGGGGGCGGAAGCCAAGGCCGACACTGCCATCACGCAGGCTGTCAAGCAGAAGCTTCAGACCCAGCCCGAAACGGCCACAGAGAAAATCGAAGTGGACACGCACCAGGGGGTCGTGACGCTCTCCGGAAAAGTGAAGACCCCGGAGGAAAAAGATCAGGTCATCCAGATCGCCCGGGCCACGGAAGGCGTCCAGAAGGTCGAAGACCGCCTCGAGGTGGGGACTTCAGCGTCATAAGGGCGGCCTTGTCATTCTGAGGTCGCCGACGCGCCAAAGCCGCTATGGCGACGGCGCGAGCGGAGCGACGAAGTTTGCTCCGGTCGAATCGGCTGGTCCTGACCAGGGCAGATCCTTCGCTGCTCAGAGCTTGCCCTGAGCTGGGAAACCACCTCTCGGAGCGATGAGAGCAGATCCTTCGCTTCGCTCAGGATGACAGGGAGTAGAGCGAAGGGATGACAGTGAGAGAAGCGGAGGGATGACAGGGGCGCTTCGCTCAGGATGACCGGGGCGGCCTTTGGCGCGCTGGAAGCAGC
>WNGE01003344.1_pt1 | contig 18947 bp, 13 predicted proteins | sample 5400651 | NCBI WGS metagenome assembly WNGE01 (sample SAMN13153370, study PRJNA577476) | soil metagenome | isolation source: 60 cm soil or saprolite under grassland replicate 2 | place: USA:California | collected 2016-06-15
GATGAGCCCCTGGCATGAGAACGCGGCGTACCTTCCACCCTGACCGTGTTGGAAGGACGCCGGCGCATCACCGCCGGCGAGGAAGGAACGCCGCGACATGTTGAGTGTAGTTGCAGACGACGCTGCCCGGAGTGAGCTGGCGATGAGCCTGGACGAGCTGGCCCGCGAGGGCGCCCGCCGGATGCTGGCGGTGGCGCTGGAGGCCGAGGTCGACGCCTACATCGCCGGCTTCGCAGGGCTGACCGACGAGCGCGGGCATCGGCTGGTGCGCCGCAACGGCCACGCTCCAGCCAGGCGGGTCGCTACCGGCGCGGGCCAGGTCGAGGTGGTCCGCCCGCGGGTGGACGACCGGCGGGTGGACCCCGCCACGGGCCAGCGCCAGCAGTTCCAGAGCGTGATCCTGCCCCGGTGGTGCCGCCGCTCCCCGAAGGTCGCCGCGGTGCTGCCACTGCTGTACCTGCACGGGCTGTCCAGCTCCGACTTCGTCCCCGCGTTGACCGAGCTGTTCGGCTCGGCGGCGGGCCTGTCGGCCTCGGTCATCACCCGGCTCACCACCCAGTGGCAGGCCGAACACCAGGCCTTCGCCCAGCGCGATCTGTCCGAGGTCGACTACGTGTACTGCTTCGCCGACGGGGTCCACTTCAACATCCGCCTGGGCGAGCAGGGGCGGCTGTGCTGCCTGGTGATCGTCGGCGTGCGTGCCGATGGCCGCAAGGAGCTGGTCGCGGTCGCCGACGGCACCCGCGAGTCGACCGACGACTGGGCCGAGCTGCTACGGGACCTGCGGCGCCGCGGGATGGGTGCGCCGGTGGTGATGGTCGGCGACGGGGCGCTGGGGCTGTGGCGGGCGCTGCGGGAGGTCTTCCCGCAGACCAGGGAGCAGAAATGCTGGGTCCACAAGGTCCGAAATGTGCTTGGTGCGCTGCCCAAGAGCGTCCACGCCGGCGCCCGCACGGCGCTCAACGAGATCACCATGGCCGAGGACCTCCAGCACGCACGGACAGCGATCGAGGCGTTCGCCACCGACTACGGCGTCAAGTGGCCCAAGGCGGTCGCCAAGGTCACCGACGACCAGGACGCGCTGCTCACCTTCTTTGCGTACCCGGCCGAGCACTGGCAGCACCTGCGCACCACCAACCCCATCGAGAGCGCCTTCTCCCCGGTCAGGGCAAGGACCAGGGTCACCAAGGGGCCGGGCAGCAGGGACACCGGGCTGGCGATGGTGTTCAAGCTGCTCGAGGCCGCCCAGGGCCGCTGGCGGGCGGTCAACGGCCCCCACCTGGTCGCGCTGGTCCGGGCCGGCGCGAAATTCGACAAGGGCAAGCTGATCGAACGACCCGACCAGACACCAGACAAGGAGGCCAACGAGGACGTCACCAAGGTCGCCGCGTGATCATGCCCTCACCGGCGATCCACAGGATTTGACGATTCCTCGGCGTTCGGTGGGCCGGCACTCGGGTGAGTAGCGCGGACCGGCTGCGGCGTTCGTCACCTGGGTTCTCAACCGCTTCGCACCACCCAGGGACGTCACCGTCCAGCTCTTCGATTGGGGTACCATCCAGAGTCACCCACACACTCCGTCCAGCTCGCCATTGGCCCGAGGAATCGGTCCATCGACCCATCGGCGGAGAGGTTGTAGGTTTGCTCCCCAGCTGATGGACGATGCTGCGACCGCGATCACGACCTGGCAATCGGGCACCTGCAACGGCCGCTGACCAGCAGTGATGGAATCAGCTGACAAGCGCCTGATGGAAGTTGATGGGGCGAGGCGGAGGCACGCACCAGACCAGCGGTACAACTGCCCACTTCGTGCGTCTGGCAGCGGAGGTCGCGCTGCCGCCGAAGGGCCGGCGGAATCGCCAGTAGGATCTGGGCTGCTCCGGCGGCATGAAGCAGACCAGTTTCTCCGTTGCCTTCCTCCTGCTCATGCGGTAGAAAGGGTGCCTAGCTCACAACTTTGCGCAGGGGGGGCAAAGCCGATACCTCCATTGGTGGCTGTACGCGATCCTACCGAAACAGCCGTCGGCGACCTGCTCTGGCCGGTCGTCACGCGGGAGTTGCTGATCCGCCTGGAGCCCGGTGAGGTGATCCGGTGGCGCGGCCCCGCCGACGTAGGGGAGGTTCGGCGCACCGACCTCCATGAGTCCGGTTTGAGGCGGGCGTGGAAGCTGGCCCCGGCCGACTGTCTGATCACCGACCGTCGGATCACGTATCGCGCCAGCAACGCCCAACAGCCAGGGACGGGGACGCTGGCCACGACAGCCAGCGCTAGTGGCCGACGCCGGCCTGGTGGCAACTCGCAGCCGACCGTGCTGGCCGGGCAGGTTCGCTTTCAGTGGCCCTTTGCGGTCGTGCTCTCGACCAGCAGGGTGCCCGATGTGTCCGCCGCCAGTGTCACCCTCCAGTGCGCAGAGGAAGGAGAGCCGGGAACGCTGGTATCGATCATGCTGGCCATGACCGAGGAGACCTCGGGGCCTGCGCCCGACCGGGTTGCCGCTGATGTCGCCAGAGGTCTGGTCAGCGATATCGCTCGCTTCCGGCTGGCTGCTCAAGGTGCGCAGCTGACCCCCGACAAGGTGCGCCAGCTCACCATGCAGCGCGACAATCCCACGCCAGTCGCTGACGGGTCGTCCTCTCGCTGGAACTCGCTTCGCTGGCACCTCCCAGGGGCGCTATGGCTTGGCAAGGCGCCAGCAGCAGCGCATCGCCGCGCCGAGAATGAACGTTTGGATGCGCTGCTTGAGGCAGCTGTCGCGGCGATGGAGCGCTATCAGCTGCGCGGACACGCAAAGGACCTGGACACGGCCCTGCGTGGGGCGCGAGCGTTGCTGGACCAAGCGCCGCTTGACTCGCCAGACCGGCTCGCCTTCCTGAATCTGTATGCCGGAGCGCTTGCCGCACGGCACGAGCGGACGGGTGACCTCAACGATCTCACCGGTGCTATCAAGAGCATCCGTGAGGTAGTCAAGCACGCCGAACATGCGGCGCGAGAGGGGTGGCCGGGTGCGCTCAGTAACCTTGGCAGCGTCCTGATCCAACGTTGGGAGCTGGAGCTGAACGAGGATGATCTGGCTGAGGGTATCGCGGTCCATGAGGCAGCCGTCGCCGCGACCCCGACCGATTCAGCCGACTGGCCGGGCTACGCTTCGAGCCTTGCGGTGGCGCTCTGCCGGCGGTATCCGCTGACGGACGACCCGGCGGACTTGGATCGGGCGGTGGAGCTGCAGGAGCAGGCCGTCGCCAGCCTCCCGTCTACAGCGCCTGGCGGAGATGACTACCTCTACCTCAGCCGCCTCGGCTTCGCGCTGTTGGACCGCCACCGCGTCAATGACAGCCAAGACGACCTGACCCGCGCGATCAGCGTCTTGGAGACGGCGCTGGAGCTGCTGCCACGCGAGGCGTTGCACCGCGCCGAGGTGCAGCAGGCCTTGGCCGATGCGCGAGCCCGCTCACACCGCCACGATGGCCGTGCGGTTGACCTGCAGGCGGCGGTCAGCGCTTGGCGTGATAGCTGCTCGGCAGCCCGAGCCAACTCGCAGGCGACGGTCCTGCAGGCAGCCACGAACTGGAGCGAGGCCATGGTCCGCCAGCGAGACTGGCCCGTGGTCGTCGAGGCATGTGAGCTCGGCCTGGATGCCGTCGAGCGGCTATTTCGCATGCAGCTGGTCCGGGAGCACAAGGCGCTGTGGCTGGAGCTAGCAGAAGGCATGCCTGCCCGTGCCGCGTATGCCCTGGCCAAGCTCGGAAAGCTGGAACAAGCGGTGGTCACATTGGAGCGCGGCCGCGCGGTGTTGTTGTCCGAAGCGCTCCAGCGTGACCACACCGAGCTGGACCGGTTGGCCGTGGTGGGCCACGCAGACCTCCGCGACCGCTACCGACGGGCAGCTGACCATCTCGCAGAGTTTGAGCGAGCCGGCCGGGACGGAGCGGTGGACGAACGGACGGCGGGTCCCGGCGAGCGGGCCGACATGCTACGGATAGCCAAAGCCAAACTCGACGCCGCGGTCGCCAGCATCCGCCAGGTTGCCGGCTACGAGGCCTTCATGGCCCCTGCGAGCTGTCCAGAGATCACCGCTGCCGCCACCACCGGACCGTTGGTCTACCTCGCCGCGACCGAGGTCGGCGGGTTCGCCCTGGTCGTCGATGGCCGCCCCGGAGCAGCGTCGACACTCGCGGTCGTCTGGCTGGACGAACTCACCGAAGCAACGGTGGACATCATCGCCGAGGAGTATCTGCGTGCCTACGACGATCAAGATCGCCAGCATTGGCAACATGCCCTCGATTCTGTGATCCGTCGCCTGTGGGATCTAGCGATGGGCCCCCTATTGACCGAGCTCGCGGCCGAGCGGCTCACGGTCGCCCCTGGAGGTCTGCTGGGATTGCTCCCCTTGCATGCCGCCTGGAGAGAAGACCCGGCCACGCCGACAGGTCGCCGCTATGCACTGGACGAGGCCTTGATAACCTATACGCCCAGCGCGCGGGCGCTGCTGGCAGCCGGTCAGCTCGCGTGGCGGATCCGCCGACCAGACCGGATCTTGGCGGTCAACGACCCGGACTTGCCGAGCAGCGAGCCAGAGGTTCGAGCTGCGCTCGGCTGGTTCGGCCATGGCCAGCAGCTCCGAAGGAACCAAGTGACCCGGGAGGCGGTACGCGCCGCCTTGCCGGGCTATGAGGTGCTTCACTTCGCCTGCCACGGTTCCGCACAGCTCAACGACCCGCTGGCAAGCAACCTCGAGGTGGCCAGCAACGGCGACCTCACGCTGGGAGATCTGTTGGAGGACCGCCTGCCAAACGCCCGCCTGGCGGTGCTCTCGGCCTGTGAGACGGCCGTGGTCAGCGGCGCCGCCCTCGATGAGGTGATCAGTCTGCCCACCGGGCTGCTCCAAGCTGGGGCGGCCGGCGTGGTCGGCTCGCTCTGGCCGGTCGACGACGCCATCACCAGCGCCCTGATGGCCCGCTTCTACCGGCTGTGGCGCGGCGACGGCCTGGCGCCGGACGAGGCGCTCCGCCAGGCGCAACGGTGGGTGCGGGACACCACCATCCGGACCAAGCAAGTAGCGTTCCCTGACATCGACTGGACCGGCCATGGGAGCCAGTCGTCTGAGGACCTGAAGCACCCACTGCTGGCCGGTGCGCGAATTCATGGGCATCCAACGGACTGGGCTGCCTTTCTGTATGTGGGCATCTGAGCGACCGATCGCCGTGTGGACGTCGGGGAGGAGCAGGTGAGCGACGAGCAAATATTGGAGGCCGCCAGGGCGATCCGCCCCTACCTGGCCGAGCTAGTCGGCCCGGACGCCGACCGAGTCGACGAGGAACTCGCCGCCCTCCTCGCACGCAGTCGCGACGGCGAACATGGCGAGGTCGAAGGGCTCATCCTGGACTGCCTCATGCGCAACCCGGCAACTCACGACTGGGCGGCCAGATTCCTGATCCACCAGCGACCCGCCGACGCTGGCACGGGACAGCGCGGCTACGACCCCCTCGGCGGAGAAGGCGAGCTCGTTGCGGCATTACGGTTCGCGTGCCCTGAAGGCGGCGACACCGTCTGGTACCGCCGCTCGGTCGGCCAGAAGCCACCCATCTGCACCACGCATGGCCTCACCTTGCAGCCCACCCCGGGCCGCTGACCGATGCTCGCGAAGTTCTGGGAGGCCCTCGGGACAAAGCTCGCCGAACGTTGGGCGGCCGCCACCGCGCCCGCGCTGCTGTTTTGGGTAGGCGGCCTGCTCGCCTGGCTGTACGGCCACGGTGGGGTTGGCGCGCTCGCCCAGGCTAAGGCCTGGATCCTCGGCCAGCCCGGAGTCATCCAGGTCGGCCTGCTGCTCGCCGCCGTCCTGCTGCTGGTCACCTCAGCCCTGGTCGTCGAGCGTCTCAGCCTACCGACACTGCGGCTCCTCGAAGGGTACTGGCCAAGACCCCTTCGGCCGTTACGGCGCCGGCTGGTCGCTTTGCAGGCGGCCAACGTCGCGGCAGTCGAGCGACGCTGGAGTGAGCTGCTGGAGCGACTGCGCCAGGAGATTGCCTCACCGGATGAGCGGCAGGAGGCGATCGAGCTGGACGCCAAGCTCAGGCGGTTCCCCGCCACTTCCGAGCAGATCATGCCGACGCAGGTCGGAAACATCCTGCGGGCAGCGGAGAGTCGACCCACAGAAAAGTACGGGCTGGACACGGTGGCATGCTGGCCCCACCTTTGGTTGCTGCTACCCGACGCCGTCAGACAGGAGCTGGCCGCCGCCAGCGGCCGGCTCCAGGCCACCGCCAGCGCGGTCGTCTGGAGTCTGCTGCTCCTCGGCTTCACCGTCTGGACTTGGTGGGCAGTGCCCGCGGCGCTGGCTGCGGCCGCGGTCATCATCCGCGTCTGGGTTCCCGACCGTGCCGAGGTGTTCGCAGACCTGCTCGAGGCCACTGTCGACCTGCACCGGCTGGCACTGTACAAGGCGCTCCGATGGCCCCTGCCAACGGATCCGGATGACGAGCGCAGCGCCGGCCAGATGCTCACCGAGTATCTGAGACGTGGGCTGAGCGGTCCCTTGCCGCAGTTCACCAAACCCGAACAATAGCTTCGGGTGGCGGCTCTTGCAGCCAGCGGGTTCGGCCCGCCTCCACCAGCCCCACCACCCGCACCTGCGGGAACGCGCCCACCCCCTCCCCGCGGCCGCTCTTGGCCCGACCCAACGCCTGGTTGGCGGGGCTGTCGGGCACGTCCAGGCAGGTCCCGTCCACCACCAGCAGCCGCCAGTGGCGGTACCATGCGCCCCGGGTCGCCGGGGTCGCCAACGGCCGCGCGGCCGTGGCGAACAGCACCTTGAGCGGCTCGGCGCCCAGCCGCTCACGCGCCTCGGCCAGCGCCGAGGCACCCGGCACGTGCCACCAGGGCCAGCTGCGCCGGCCCTGCCGCGCCCGCTGCGCCCAGCCCAGCCCCTCCACCAGGCAGCGCATGACCTCCTCGTAGGCCGCGTGGCTGTACAGCGCCAACGCCAACACGAAGTAGACGACCACGCGGGCGGGCAGCAGCCGGCGGCGCTGCTCGGCCCGGCCGGTCTGCTGCACGACCCGATCGACCAGCTCGGGTGGGAACGTGCTGGTCAGCGCGCCCAGCGCGATCCGGTCGGTGATCGGCGGCGGCGAGGGCAGCGGGGTGGGTGCGGCGGGTGCCATCCGGTCGTGTCCGCTCCTTCCCGAAACGACAAGGAGCGGACACTACCACGTCAAAGCAGCAAACCGGATGGCATTGCCCCTAGCCGCGGCTTCCGCACTCTGGGATGACGAGCCCGATCTGGGTGGCCCGTGAGGCGCGCTACCTGACCACGCACCGCCACCGGCACGCTATGGCCCGGGGTCAGCACCGCGACCATCTTGAATGCGCTGCGGCGGATTCCAGCCGTCGACGCTCACTGTGGATCGGGACGCCACGCCCTCCACATGGCGCCGGAGCCAGTCTGCAACGAGGTGACTTCCGGCTACGGTGAACCGCCCCGGGATTGGATTGATGGAGGCACATCAGTCCTACGTCGGCACCTTGGTGGAGCGCACCACCTGCCACCGGGCCCAACAACGACCAGGCCCTCGCCGTGCTGGCCACTGGGCTCGGTGGGCTGCCGGCCCAGCTGTGCCGCTCGCTGACCTGGGATCAGGGCATCAGATGGTCAACCACGCCCGCTTCACCCGCGACACCGGCGCGCCGGTGTACTTCGCCGAGCCTCGCTCACCCTTGCAGCGAGGTGTCGCGGAGCAGGACCGCGCAGGCTGGTAGTGGGTCTGGGCTTGGGGCTCGGCGGGGTCGTCGGTGTGGGCAAGCGCCAGGCGCGCGGCGGTCACGAGTGCCGCCGTTGGGTTCCCCTGGACCTTGGACTGGTGAATGGTGATTGTGAGCACTCGGGCCGCGATGTCGGTCGCGGCTGCGGGTGCGCCGACGTTGGCGGCTGCTCCCCTATAGCGCGTTGTAGGGCCAACCAGGGACGGTTGCTGGTCGGTGGGATTGCGCGAGGCCGATCAGCCGGCCGAATAGGGCTGCCGTGCGTGGGGTGTCGGTCCAGGCGGCGGGGCGGCCGAGCGCAGCGGCCACCGAGCCTGACGTCGAGTCTTCGTCTTCGGCGAGTTCGAGGAGTCGATGCTCGTTGAAGGGCATGTCGCCGATGTGGGCTTTGATCAGGACGCAGATGGCATTCTCGTGTTGTTCGGCGGTGATGATGCGCTGGTCGGCGAGATAGTGGAGCACCGCCGGGGTGGAGGTTGCCGGGATGCCGGATTGGCGGACGACGGCGCGCAGGACTGGATCGTCGGTCCAGACCGCGAGTCGGCGGTCGGTGGCGAGATCGACGATGGAGGCCCAGGCGATCAAGGCCGGCGCCTCGGGGTTGTCGCTGTATTCGTACTGAAGTTCCCGGCTATGTACAGGAGTACGGCATCGCGTCCGAGCAGCGTCTGATTCGATGAGAACGCCATGTCGCTTATGCGAGGGTCGCGGAACGAGTGGCCGATCGAGGCCACCCGGAGTGCATCTGCACCCCCAGCTCCAGGATCTCGTGACCCGCTACTTGGAACGCAAGGCGACCGGCCGGGTCCAAGTCATCGTCACCACCCACTCGCCCAACCTCACCGAGGCCATCGGAGTCGAGCGGATCACCGCGATGGCACGGCCGATCCGCCATGGGTCATCGTCGGCCGTGATCTGGCGTCGTTCGGCCTGACCGAGCAAGAGCGGGGACATCCTCGACGCTTCCTGGATGCCACCAAGACGTCTCTGCTGTTCACGCGTGGTGTGCTGCTCGTCGAAGGAGTTGCCGAGCAGTTGACTGATTCCACTCTTGGCCGAGGCTTGGGATCTCGCTCGCGACGGCAGGTTCGTCGCCATGACCCGTGCCCGCGATGCGCTCGTCCCCAGCTGCGTTGGTGATGCAAGCCCGTTGCTCACCCCCCTGGGTCAACTCAAGGTGGTCGACGCGTGACATGGCGATCCGACACGGTCAAACTCCTTGTGCATCTCTGCCGACAGGGGTCGAGAGGAAGAGTGTGCGATGGCTGAGGGACTGGTTGAGGGCGCCGTCGTGCGGTGGACCGGTGGGGAGGGCATCGGCGTTATCCGACGCATTGCGAGCGGACGCGTCGAGGTCCAGTGGGACTCGCCGAGCGAGCAGACTCCGACGACCTTTTCAACGAAGAATGCCCCACTAGTCCGGGCAATCCTGCCGTCGCAGGTGCGTCGCCGCAGCACCGACCAGCCAGCGATACTGGGCACACTCGTGAGCGAGGACCCTCCGAAGTGGAAGGTCACCGTGCTCGGTCCTACCGGGTTCCTCGAGAAGGTGGTCCCCGAGGCCGACCTGCGGCCGGACCATACACTCGATCCGGCGGCCAGGATGGTCAACGGCCAGATCGGCACACCACGACAGTTCGACCTCCAGCTCGTGACGCGCTTCTACCGGTTGGAGCATCTCCACAACGACCTCGTCTCACTCGGCGACGCACGAGTCGACGTGAAACCCCACCAGGTCGGCGTTGTCCACCGTGTCGTCACGAGCTACCCGCACCGCTTCCTTCTCTGCGACGAGGTCGGTCTGGGCAAGACGATCGAAGCCGGGATGATCCTGAAGGAGCTCCGCGCCCGCAAGCAGGCCCGTCGCGCTCTCATCATTGTTCCTCCGAACCTCCTGCGGCAGTGGCAGTTCGAGCTGAAGTCGAAGTTCAACGAGGTCTTCTCGATTCTCAACAGCGCCACCGTGCAGTACCTCAGGACCCAGGGGCACGACGGCAACCCGTTCGCACACTTCGACAGCGTTCTTGTGTCGGCCGAGTGGGTCTCGAACAAGAAGTGGGCCGACCTTGTCGTCCAACTCGAGTGGGATATGGTCATCGTCGACGAGGCCCACCACGCCCGACTGCGCCGATGGGGCAGCCGGACGCAGACGACGCAGCTCTACAACCTGGTCAGCCGGCTTGCCTCGCCCGCGCACTTCGCAAACCGTGCGTTGCTCCTTCTCACAGCCACGCCGATGCAGCTGGAGGCGCACGAGCTGTACTCGCTCGTCGAGCTCGTCGATCCCGCACTCTTCCCGACCGAGGATCACTTCGAACGCAACCGCGCCGATGCTCCCGGGCTCAACCGCCTCGTGGAGCAGCTCCGCGAGCACGGCTTTCCGCTCCCCAGCCGGGATCCCGACGAAACCGTCGCACAGGTGGCGACCTGGCTCGCCGTCGATGATGAGCTAGCCTTGAAGCGGCTCCGGTCCGGCAGCGACGAGATCGACGCTCTGTGCGCAGAGCTGGCGTCCCACCACCTCCTGAGCGAGATCCTGATCCGGAACCGGAAGGCCGTCGTCGGCGGATTCATGCCGAGGCGCGCCACGCGATGGGAGGTCGAGCTCCGGGACGACGAGCGGCGGGCGCTCGCAGCCGTGGAGGACTACGTCCTGCACGGTTTCAACCTCGCCGAGGCGACCCGAGACAACGCCATCGGCTTCGTGATGGTGATCTTCCAGAAACTCATGGCCAGCAGCATCCGGGCCCTTCGAATGTCGCTCGCGGGACGGCAAGAGCGACTGCTCAAGAAGGCCGTCGAGGCGGGCGTTCCCATCGCGGAACTGGAGCTCCGCGTCGATGACGACAATCCGACATCAGATGTGGTTGGTGCCGCCGGGTCGGCCTACGCGACGGAAGCTGCCGATCTCGCGCGCCTAGTCGAACTGCTCGACGCCGTCGAGGTCGACAGCAAGGCCGACGCGCTCCTACGGAACCTCGATGTCATCTTCGAACTCGATCTGAACGAGAAGGTTCTCATCTTCACGGAGTTCCGGGAGACACAGAGCTACCTGGCGCAGCGCAGCTCTGAGCGTGGCTGGCACGTCAACGTGTTTCACGGGCAGCAGAAGCCCTTGGCCAAGGACCGCTCGGTGGAGCGGTTCCGGGACGAGTCAGGCCCACAGGTACTGATCTGCACGGAGGCCGGCGGCGAAGGCCGGAACTTCCAGTTCTGCCATCTCCTCGTGAACTACGACCTGCCCTGGAATCCGATGCGTGTCGAGCAGCGCATCGGCCGTGTGGACCGGATCGGGCAGAGCGAGATCGTCCAGATCTTCAACCTGTGGGTGAAGGGCACGATCGAAGAGCGAGTCCTCAACGTCCTGGAGCGCCGGATCAACGTCTTCGAGGACACCGTCGGCGGTCTGGACCCGATCCTGGGCGACACCGAGAAGGACCTCCGCAAGATCCTCCGCCTCGCCGAGACCGACCGGAACCGGGAGCTGAGTCGCCTGGAGGATCAGCTCGAAATGCAGGTCAAGAACGCGCGCACGGCGGAGGAAAAGCTGCGCGACTTCATCATGGACACGAAGAGCTTCTCGCGCGAGATCGCGGAGAAGATCGCTGGGCGCCAGTCACCCGTCACGGCCGACGACCAGGAGCGCTTCATCACGGCGCTCCTCGCTGACGTCCGGACCCACATCGGCAAGCCAACGCAGGGCGAGTGGCAACTCACGTTCAACGACCCCTTCACCAGCGACTATCCCGAGTTCTTCGTCGATGGACGCAAGCGCCGCGCCGTTTTCCGTGCGGCCGAGCGGAAGGACACTGAACTTGTGGAGTACTTCGCGTTCGGGCACCCGATCGTTGAGTCGATCGTCGAACGGGTTCTCGACGCCAGGTACCCAGGCGTCAACGGGACTCGGAGGATCGGAGCTGGCGACGACCTTGAACCCGTGCATGGATGGCTGTTCGTCTACGTGCTGACGGCGCCAGGCGTGCGATCGCCCTCACAGCTTCTTCCCGTCTTCGTCTCCGACGACCACACCGTGAGCGTCGAGACAGGCGAGGCCCTGATCCGGCGCGCAACTCGTTTTCCCCGTCAGGGCGAGTCGCCCATCGCCGTCGACGAGATTCCGTTCGATGGGCTCGACGAGATCCAAGCGGCCGCGGAACGGTTCGTCAACGAGGCGGCTGCTGTGCTCGAACGCGACTCGCAGCAGGAAGCCGAGGCACGGGCGGAGCGTGAGCGAGCAAAGCTGGAGGCGTACTTCGACTACCGGCAGCAGGCGGCGACAGACCGGCTGGCGGCCACCGCGGGGACCCTCCAGCGACTCGAGGCGTCGACCGACGAGGGCGAGCGCCGGATCATCCCCGTGTGGCAGGCGAACCTTGAGCGCGACGAGCGTCTCGTTCAAGGGCTCGCCGACGAGCGGGCTCGTCAGCTTGCCGCCGTCGAGAAGCTCCTCCACCCGGTCGTCGACTGGGAGCTCGTGAGCGCTGGGCGCATCGAGGTGATCGCGCCGGCGCGTCCCGGGGTGATCGAACGCGCGGGCCACTGATGCGATGGTTCAAGGGACCTGACGAACTCGCGCCCGACCGCCTCGCGGATCCCAAGACGATTCCGTTCTGGGAGGCCCGGCGGCTCACGCGAACAGCGACGGCCGAGGAACTGCTCGCACTGATGCGGGAGTTCGCGGAGTTCCGGAGGACTCTGACATGACGAGTATCACGCCTTCGATATACGTGTCCACCGAGCCGACGGTCGAGAACCCAAAGTGAACGATCTCACCAGACGACAACGGGATGCCCGGACGGATCTGACCGAGGCATTCCGCAGCGAGCTCCTCGGTCCGGCGGGCGGTGAGGACGAGGAGCTGACCTCGCGCGAACGGCCCGCGCTGCGCTACCTCATCGGCAGGCTCGCCCCGGCCGGGACGGCGGTGGCAGCGGAGGAGGACGAAGGAGCAGCTGACGCCGGCGCTGACGACGACGATGCCGATACCGGATACGCGTCCCCCATCATGATGGCGATGAACCCTTCATCCATCGGGCTCTCGTTTCTCATTGAACCGGGCGTCGACCGTCTCGAGGTAACTCTGCGGTGGGGTCGGTACGAACCTGAGGACCGGGAGGAGGAAGGGAGAGACGGCAAGCTCCGCAAGCATAAGGTGCACTGCCGCAACCAGCACGAGCACGTAGTCCAACTTGATCTCTCGACTTCTCCGCTGCCCATCGCACTCGAGCCCGGAGTGCGCGCCGAGTTCCTTGTCCGGAGACGGCCCGACGGGCGAACCGCCGCATCCGCCTTCCTCGTCAACCGAATCGAGTCGCGCAGCCCGGAGCGACCTGAGGACGACGAATGGCTCTTTCAGCCCGAGGTCTCCGTGCGGTCGATGGACGGTCAGCCCGTCTTCGCCGCCCGACGACTCGAAGACGTGGCGTGGACGGAGGACGCCGACATTTTGGCGAGCGAACTGCTCTACTGGAAGCGACCGGAGTATGCCGTGGGACACGGTTGTGCCGCCGAGTGGATCGCCCCGGAAGAGACGCGGGCATCGGCGACCGAGGTTCGGACCGAGGTGCTGCCCACCTATGAGCTGGCCCGAGTCGACCCCCGGGAGAGCGACGATCCAGGGCTCGACATGCGGACCCTGGGTAGCTCGGGTCCGGACGGCATGCCAGGCACTCGGCTCCGTGAGCTCCTGACCCCGCTCGCCCAAAATTACCGCACGTGGATCGCCGACCGCCTTCGCGGAGAACTCCAGCCGCACGTCCCCTCGGAACTCAAGGAACAGGCACTCGACCATGTCGACGCCTGCGATACGGCCCTCCAGCGGATGATCGAGGGCATCGAACTTGTCGCAGGAGATCAGGCCGTACGCGAAGCCTTCTGCTTCGCCAACCGGGCCATGGCCCTCCAACGCGACCGGTCGGTGAAGGCGCTCGCCCGACGACGCGGCGAACCGACGCCAGCGGCTGTACAGGCTCGCTGGCGACCGTTCCAGCTCGCCTTCATCCTCCTGAACCTGCCGGCGATGGTGGATCGCCAACACCCCCACCGCGAAGTCGCGGACCTGCTGTGGTTCCCGACCGGTGGTGGCAAGACCGAGGCGTATCTCGGCCTGACCGCATTCGCGCTCGCCCACCGTCGCCTCCGCGATCCCATCGAGGGACACCGTAACGACGTCGGTGTGACCGTCCTGATGCGTTACACGCTCCGTCTGCTGACGGTCCAGCAGTTCCAACGGGCCACCGCGCTCATCTGCGCCTGCGAGTACCTGCGCGACACTGAAGGGGTCTGGGGAGAGCAGCGGTTCAGCATCGGGCTCTGGGTCGGGCGCAGCGCCACACCCAACCTCTACAGCGATCCTCAGGGAGAGCGCGGAGCCAAGCAGGCACTCGAACGCCTGGCCAACGGCCACCTTCCGAGACGGGACGGCGGCAGTCCCGTGCAGCTCCTGTACTGCCCATGGTGCGGTGCCAACCTCACCCACAAGGAGCCAGGCTTCAGCATCGAAAGGCCGGTGCCCGGCACGTACGTGCCAGACGACGACGCGGCACGGGTGGACATCTACTGCGCCGACGAGGACTGCTATTTCTCGCCGGTGACGTCAGACGGCATCCCGGCGCACACCGTCGACGAGCAGCTGTACCGGCACATTCCCTCGCTCGTGATCGCCACCGTCGACAAGTTCGCTCAGATGCCCTTCAACGGGCGGACGCAGGCCCTGTTCGGTCGGGTCCAGCGGCTCTGTTCGCGCCACGGGTACATCACCGCGGGCGAGAAGGAGCACGCCAACTCGCACTATGCGTCGAAGTCCGCGCCCGCGGCCACGGTTGTCGGTGCCGGCCCTGTCGAACCACCGGATCTGATCATCCAGGACGAGCTTCACCTCATATCCGGGCCACTCGGCACGCTCGTCGGCCTCTACGAGACCGCCGTCGACGTTCTGTCCTCCGTCGTGCAGGACGGACACCGGGCCGGACCGAAGGTGGTCGCCTCAACGGCCACGATCCGGCGGTCGGAACAGCAGATCGGCGCGCTGTTCCGCCGCAGGGTGGCGGTCTTCCCGGCACCGGGCATCGAGTCGACGGACTCCTGGTTCGGTACAGAGGTGCCCCGCGATGAGGAGCCAGGTCGCCTCTATATGGGCGTGTCGGCGCCTGGAAAGTCGGTCAAGACGGCGCTCGTGCGCGTCTACGCGGCACTTCTCTCGCGAGCCAAGGCCCTTCACGACGCCGACGCTCAGGTCGGTGATCCGTACATGACGCTCGTCGGGTACTTCAACAGTCTCCGCGAACTCGGTGGCGCCCTGCGTCTCATCGAGGATGACGTTCCAGGGCGCATACGGGTCCTGAATCGACGAGACACGGCGACCTGGCCGGTCCGGACTCTCTTCGAGCGCGAGGAACTGACCAGCAACAAGCGTGCCGAGGAGGTCCCGAAGATCCTCGACAAGCTGGAGAGGCGGTTCACCGCCGACCGCCCCAAGGCGGGCGAGTACCCCATTGACTCGATCCTCGCGAGCAACATGATCTCGGCCGGGGTCGACATCGATCGCCTCGGGCTCATGGTCGTCAACGGCCAGCCAAAGACGACGGCGGAATACATCCAGGCCACGAGCCGCATCGGCCGCCAGCCACCAGGCTTGGTCGTGACCGTCTTCAACTGGACCCGACCGCGGGACATCTCCCACTACGAGCGCTTCCGCTCGTACCACGGAAGCCTGTACCGATTCGTGGAGGCGACGTCAGTCACGCCGTTCTCATCCCGGGCCCGCGACAAGGGTCTCGAGGGCATCCTCACCGCGCTGGTCCGGCTCGGGGACTCCGCACTCACCGGCGAACAGGACGCTGCAAAGTTCGACCCGGCGAATCCGTGGGTCAAGGAAGCGGTCGAACTGATCGCGAAGCGCGCCGGGTCCGTCACCAGTAGCGCTGAGGTGGCGGCGGAGACCCGGGAAGAGGTCCTGGCAGACCTCGATCGGTGGAGCAATGTCGCTGAGCCCGACAAGCTCTGCTACTCCCGCTGCGGCCTCGGTCCGAAGGCGAAGGAGACCAGCCCCACCAAGCGCTACCTCCTCGACTCCCAGGAGGACCGGGTCCAAGAGGGTGTCTTCGAGGCACCGGGATCTCTGCGCGAGGTGGAGAGCGAGATCCACGTGTACCTGCTCGACGCCGAACTCGCGGTGACCGGAACTGGCGATGACTGACGTCGACAAGCCCCGAAGCCCGAAGGTCGGCAAGCTGCGGCCGAGCCAGGTGGTCACCCAGCACGGCCCAGGTGCCGTCGTCGACCTCCCAGAACTGTCGGTGATCGTCGGTGGGACCAACCACTGGTTCACCACCGGCATCGACCGCGTCTTCGAACCGCGGCTCGAGGCGTTCCTCCACGTGCGTGGGCTCTACCGGCCCCCTCAGCCCGAGCCCGGCAAGTTCGGAGGAGTGCCGTCCTTCGTCTTTCCTGAGTGGCTCGTGTGCCCACGGTGCCGTCAGCTCGGTCCCTTCAGGGACTTCCACTTCCGTTCGTCCTTCGGTGACTTCGTCTGCACACGGAACGACAATCGACACGGCAAGGGCAACCCGACCACCTTCCCGGCACGTTTCATGGTCGCGTGCGCCGCCGGCCACCTCGACGACTTCCCCTGGAAGGACTGGGCCCACGGCGGCTCCGTCACGTGCTCTGGTCCACTCGAGCTCATCGACACCGGCAGCTCGGGAAGTGCCAGTGACCTCATCGTGAAGTGCACGAGCTGTGACATGCAGAAGCCACTTGGAGGGGCGTTCCAGAAGGACGCCCTCGCTGATTGCACAGGGCGGCAGCCGTGGCTCGCGCCGAAGCATTACGACGCCGGCTGCCATGAGACTGTGAAGACGATCCTGCGCGGTGCTTCCAACGCCTACTTCCCCGTCGTGTCCAGCGCTCTCTCGATTCCGCCGTGGTCAGACCCGATCCAGCAGGAACTCGCTCCCTACCGTGAACAGCTGAAACAGGCGAAGAGCCTCGACCACTTGAGGGCGGGGATCGACGGAGAGTTCTATGACGTGGATGATCTCCTCGATCGCTACACGGTCGATCAACTGTGGAAGGCACTGCAGGCCGAACCTGAAGAGGAGGAGGACCTCAAGCGACGCGAGTACATCGCCTTCCTTCACCCCGAGGCCAAGGCCGCCGACGGCAGAACCGAGTTCGAGATATCACGCAGGCCGGTACACACCCGCTACACCGACCGCTTCTCGCTGATCGTCGCCGCATCCCGCCTCCGGGAGGTACGCGCCCTGCGCGGCTTCACCCGCATCGACTCGATACCGGACCTCGGCGAGCGGACCGATGTGTCGGAGCTTGAGGTCCGGATCGCTCCGCTGGGATTGAAGGAGGTCGACTGGCTTCCCGGCATCGATCTCCGAGGTGAAGGCGTCTTCGTGCAGCTCGATCAGGCGGCGCTGACCACCTGGGAGGCGCAGTCGGGTGTGAGGAAGGAGACGGCCCGACTCGCAGGGCAGTTCGAGGAGTGGCGGAAGAGTCGCAGCATGGACGACCGTCCCTTCCCAGGGATGCGATACGTGCTACTGCACACGCTCGCTCACGTGCTGATGCGTCAGCTCGCTCTCGACTGCGGCTACTCGTCTTCGGCCCTCAGAGAACGGATCTACTGCAAGACCGGCACCGACCCAATGGCGGGGCTGCTGATCTACACGGCCAGCTCCGACTCGGATGGGTCGCTGGGAGGCCTCGTCGACCAAGCCGTCCCGGATCGTCTCGGTCCTCACCTCATGGACGCCCTGCGGGAAACCGCCTTCTGCGCCTCGGACCCCCTGTGCGGTGGCGGCGACATCGGAGCGGCGACGAACCTGAACGGCGCTGCCTGTCATGCCTGCCTCCTATTGGCCGAGACTTCGTGTGAATTCGGCAACCGGCTGCTCGACAGAGCGACCCTCGTCGAGACCCTCGGAAACCGCGAGACGGCCTTCTTCGAAACGACGTGATCTCGTGACCAATCCGCTCGTCGAGTTCGTCTTGGAGGAGCCGTCCGAGCAGGTCGAGCAGCTCGCCGAGGCGCTGGAAGCCGGGTTGATCACACTCGCCGCTACGCGTTCGCGCCTCAGGCTTGCGTTCACCCACGGTCCACGCTCACTGGAGCGGATGACGGCGGTCCTCGCCCTGTGGCGCGAATCGGGCGGCACAGAACCGCTCCTGGCCCTAGCCCTCCGCGGGCACCTCGACGTGCGGCGCGCGGTCGAGAACCGCGGGCCGCGTTGTGAGCTGGTCTGGACCGGCGAGACACCCGCCGGAGCCGGCGTCCGCTCCACGTTTCCGGTGGTCAAGGAGATGCTCGGCTGGGCACGGCGATCGGTCCTTGTCGTGACGTACTCGATGTGGATCGGCACCGGCGACGCTGGCACCGTCATCGACCTGCTGGCGGAACGGAGCAGTGCGGGGGTGGACATCACCTTCGTCCTCGACCGGCGGTACCAGGAAGGTTGGAACGTCACCCAGTTGAAGCAGCGATGGCCATCCGGAAGGCGGCGACCAGCGCTCTACACCTGGCAGCACGACGAGGATGCCATCGCGAAACTCCACGCGAAGGTGTTGATCGTCGACCGTCGCGACCTCCTCATCACATCGGCGAACCTCACCGCCCACGGCATGAAGCAGAACTTGGAGTTCGGCCTCCGCGTGCTCGGTCGACCAGCAGAGGACGCCAGTGAACACCTCGAAGGTCTCATCCAGAGCGGCGTCTTCGAGGAGGTAGCGTGGCCGTGACACGCCATCATCGCACCGGTGGTGGCCGCAGGGTCTCGGCAAAGTGCGGGCTTGTCTGGCTGGTAATGGTTGGGTGAGTGAGCCGGGTGGATGTGGAGCAGGCACGGCCGCCGGCCACCAGCATGTCCTCGGGCGCCACTGGACCCGCCCGGCGCCAATGGCAGAGCGGAAGTGGGCCAGAACTTGTCGGTACCGGTCTCCGCCGGGAGACGGTGGGCCAAGACTCGTCGGTAGGTGGGGCTGCGAATCGCTTGCAGAGCTAGGCGGGTGTTCCGCACATGAGGATGGGTGGACAGAAGCGGGGCATAGTGGCCTCCGGTCGGTCAGCGTGGGCGGGTGGCGTCGACGGTGAGCAGCTCCAGGATGCGTGCTTGCAGGGGTGGGGGCCGGGGGATGATGGGCGGGTCGGGGCCGCTGGCAGGGTGCAGCCGCAGCCGGG
>WNGE01005598.1_pt1 | contig 18942 bp, 13 predicted proteins | sample 5400651 | NCBI WGS metagenome assembly WNGE01 (sample SAMN13153370, study PRJNA577476) | soil metagenome | isolation source: 60 cm soil or saprolite under grassland replicate 2 | place: USA:California | collected 2016-06-15
ATGACTAGGCCAAGGTGGGTGGTCGGCGCGGCGGTGCTGGGTGTCATCGTGCTCCTGGCGGCCGGCTGTGCGAAGAAGAGCACCAGCGGAGCCGAGAGTGCGGCCTGCAAGAGCGACCAGTTCGGCTGCGTGGTGTACCAGAAGGGTGCGCCGATCAAGGTCGCCACACTGCTGGCGATCACCGGCGACAACAAGAACTTGGGTCTCGACAGCCAGCACGGCGCGGCGCTTGCGGCTGACTACCTGGACGGCAGCTTCGACAACAAGAATGGCCAGCTCTTCGGTCATGATGTGCAGCTCGTGAACGAGGACGATGGCTGCAAGAAGGAAGTCGGGCAGGCGGGAGCCACCAAGATCGCCGCCGACCCGACCATCCTCTCGGTGATCGGCACCAGTTGCTCCAGCTCGGCCCTCGGGGTGGCGGACACGATCCTCTCCAAGAAGGGGATGCTGCTGATCTCGCCGTCGAACACCAACCCGAACCTGACGGCACAGGGCACGCACCAGCCGTTCTACCTGCGGACCGCGCACAACGACCGGATTCAGGGCGCGGTGGTTGCCGACTTCGCGTCCAACAAGCTGCATGCGAAGACCGCGGCGACGATCCACGACGAGAGCCCCTACGCTGACGGGCTGGCAGCGGTGTTCCGCGACGTGTTCCAGAAGCTGGGCGGCAAGATCGTCGACAACGGCAACCAGGCGATCCAGTCGACCGACAAGGACTTCAAGCCGGTCCTGAACACGCTGGCGCAGGGCAAGCCCGACTTCATCTACTACCCGGACTTCATCCCGGCCTGCGCGCTGATCGCGAAGCAGGCGCGGACGATCCCGGCGTTGTCCGGTACCAAGCTGATGGGCTCCGATGGCTGTCAGGACCCGCAGTACCTCAAGGTCGGCGCCAAGGACGTGTTCGGGACCTGGCTGTCGGCGCCGGACGTCACCGCGCAGACGAGCACCAACGCGTTCTATGGCCAGCAGTTCCTGCCGGCCTACCAGAAGGAGTTCGGTACGCGGCCGCTGTCGGTCTTCAACGCCCACGCCTGGGACGCGATGCAGATCCTGTTCACGGCGATCAAGTCGGTCGCCAAGGACGACAACGGCACGCTGACGATCCCGCGGACCGCCCTCAAGGACGCGATCTTCAAGACCAGCGGCTACAAGGGGCTGAGCGGGACGATCACCTGCACCCCGCTGGGGGACTGCGCCACCGCCGTGTCGATTGCGGTGTACGAGGTTCCTGGCATCCCGGTCGAAGGCGGCACGCCGAACGCCAAGCCGGTGTTCACCGAGACCAAGACGCTTGCGGAGGCGTCCGCATAGGAGCGGGAGACCGGAGAGGCAGTAGCGGCGAGAGGTAGTTGCCTGACGTGAGCGTCGTGGCCGCCGAACACTCGGCGGCCACGACGCGCCCGGCCCACCGGCGGAGTGGAGGGGCGGTGAGACGGCTGTCCAGCGTGATGGTCCTTGCCGTGGTCGTGCTTGCGGCGTTGGCGGCCGGCTGCACCGGCAAGGCGCCGGCCCGGCTGGACGGGAACTACACGGTCCACGGGATCTTCCGGCACCGGAACTACGGTGCGCCGTGCATGGCGGCGGACGCGGGCTATGCCGACATCCATGCCGGCACGCCGGTGCTCGTGCGCGACACGTCCGGGGCGGTGGTCGCGTCGGCTGCGCTGGGGGACGGGACGCTGCGCCAGCAGCCCCTGCGGGGGAGGGACGACGACTGCCTGTTCCGGTTCTCCCTCACGGTGCCCGAACGGGCTGAGTACAGGATCGAAGTGAGCCGACGGGGAGCGGTGGCATTCTCCCAGGCCGACCTGGAACGTTCCCACTGGACGGCCAACCTCACGATCGGCGCATATACCGCGTTCGGCGGCGACTAGGAGGCGAGCTCAGGTTGGGTCGACACCCGAGGTGGACATGACAGAGCAGAGCGGCAGGCCGGTCGAGACGGCGCCCCGGCCGAGGACGGTGACGCTCGCGGAGCGGTTCCCGATCCACCGGCTCACGCTGCTGGCCGTTGCCGTCCTGGTCGGGTTCGGCGTGGTCACGGGGTCGTGGAAGACGATCGCCCAAGGGCTCGACAGCAAGGGGCTCCTCGACCGGGACCCGATACCGAGCCTCGCGTTGCTGTTCTTGACCGCGATCCTGGTGTCGATGCTCGTGGCGGTGCTCCTCGAGCGGGTCGCCTACCGCCCGCTCCGCAACGCCCCACGGCTGGTGCCGCTGATCACCGCCATCGGCGCCTCGCTGTTTCTCCAGTACACCTTCTCGGGCTTCTTCGGCTCGGACGCCAAGGGCTACCCCAGCGTCAAGAGCCTCAACGGAACGTTCAACATCCTGGGCTTCCCGGTGTCGCGGACCCAAGTGCTGACCATCCTCACGGCGATCGTGATGATGGTCGGCCTTCGGTTGTTCATCGCCAGGACCAAGACGGGCAAGGCGATGCGGGCGGTCTCCGAGGACAAGGAGATCGCCAGCCTGATGGGGATCAACATCAACCGGGTCGTGGTGACGACCTTCGCCATCGGCGGGATACTGGCCGGCGTGGCCGGCGTGCTGTTCGCTCTGAATTTCTCCGAGGTCGACTCGTTCATGGGCTTCGTCCCAGGCATCAAGGCGTTCACGGCGGCGGTCCTCGGCGGGATCGGCAGCGTCACCGGCGCCGCCATCGGCGGGCTCATCCTTGGCGTGGCCGAGTCGATCGGACCGGTGCTGCTGCTCACCGGTATCCACGTGCCCGCGACGAACCAGCTCAGGGACGTGGTCGCATTCACCATCCTGGTCCTGGTCCTGGTCTTCCGGCCTGGAGGGATCCTCGGGACCGGCGAGCCAGAGAAGGCATAGGACGGCTGCCGTGATTGGTTCCAAGTTGCTGCGCAGGGCGGCGATCGCAGGCCTCATCGGCGGCGTCGCCATCATCTACCTTGCCCTGGTGGGGATGATCGAGAAGTTCGAGGCTCGCCACCTCATCGGCGACTGGCTCAACCTGGGCAGGCTCATGCTCGCGTTGCCGCCGCTAGTGGCCGCATATCTGGCAACCAGGCCCCGCGTGCAGGCCGGCCGGGTCGTACGGCCTTCCCGAGGACCGGCGGTTACGGCGGGGCTGGTCAGCGGTGTGCTCACCGGCGGGCTGGCCGCGCTCTGGGTGGCCTTCGTCCATCTCTTCCCCGATGGCGCGGTGCGCAACATCTTCGTCGCCGTCTCGCCGACGCTGCTGTCGATCATGACCTTCGGCAAGAGCCTACTGGTGGGGGCGCTCCTGCTGGTGGTGGTCGGGGCCGTGCTCGGCGCGCTCGGCGGCGCCTACCAGACGCTGCCGGAACGCTTGAGGCGCCCACTGAGCATCGGTCTGGCGACGACGTTCATGTTCGCGCTGCTGCAGCGGATCATTCCGCAGTTGATCTTCTACCTCAACCTCGACTCGACCTGGCTGTACAGCACCACCTTCGGCGGTCTCACTCCGATCGGGGCGGTGGTGGTCTTCGTCGTCGCCACGGGCCTGCCGGCGCTCTGGGCGTCAAGGGGCCAGGTGGTGCGGCAGCGCGTCGCGCAGCTCCCGCCATCGCGGCGGCGGACGCTCAACGTCTCTCGGCTGCTGCTGCTCGCCGTGGTGCTGGTATTGCTGCCGCGGCTCATCGGCTCCACGCTTTCGCAGGTGCTCGGCCAGATCGGCATCTACCTGCTGATGGGGCTCGGGCTGAACATCGTGGTCGGCTACGCCGGGTTGCTCGACCTTGGCTACGTCGCCTTCTTCGCCACCGGCGCCTACCTGACCGCCCTGTTCACCGGCGCCCATCTGGTGACCTCCCTTGGCGCGGTCGCGTCGCCGGACTTCGTCCTGCATCTCGACTTCTACGCGGCGGTACCGCTGGTGATCCTGGTCGCCGCGTTCATCGGGTTGCTGATCGGTGCGCCAGTGCTGCGGCTACGAGGTGACTACCTGGCGATCGTCACCCTCGGGTTCGGGGAGATCGCCAGGGTCCTGGTGGCGTCGAGCTGGTTGCAGAAGTTCACTGGCGGGCCGCAGGGACTGCGCGATATCACCGACGCGCACATCGGGAGCGTGGGCTTCCGCGACCCGCAGCCGTTCTACTACCTGGTCCTGGCGTTCTGCGCCCTCGCCATCTTCGTGTCCGTACGATTGGCCGACTCGCGGGTCGGTCGGGCGTGGAGCGCAATGCGTGAGGACGAGCTGGCGGCCGAGGCCATGGGTATCAGCACCGTCAGGTACAAGCTGCTCGCGTTCGCCATGGGCGCCGCGGTCGGCTGCCTGTCGGGCACGCTGTTCGCGGTGCAGATCGGCTCGCTCACGCCGGACAGCTTCACTATCGTCGTCTCGATCACGGCCCTTGCGGTGGTCGTGCTCGGGGGGATGGGCAGCATCCGCGGCGTCGTCGTCGGGACAATGCTGCTGATTGGGCTGCCCGGGCTGCTCGACGAGTTCGAGGAGTATCGTCTGCTCGTCTACGGCGCGGCGCTGATCACGGTGATGATCCTGCGGCCGCAGGGGCTGATCCCCAACGTCCGCCGCATGCGCGAGCTCCAGGAGGAGGAAGTCGCCCAGGACCAGTGGCTCAAGGAGGAGGCTCCGGCGGCGTGATCGGCCCGAACGGGGCCGGCAAGACGACCTTGTTCAACGTGGTCACCGGCCTGTACGCGCTGGATGGCGGGTCGATCGTCTTCGACGGCCACAACCTGGTGAGCCTCAAGCCCAATCAGGTCTGCGCCCTCGGGATCTCGCGCACGTTCCAGACGGTGCGGCTGTTCCCGAACATGACCGTGCTGGAGAACGCGATGGTCGGCCAGCACTGCCGGACCCGCTCCGGGGTGCTCGGCGCGGTGTTGCGGCTGCCCCGCACGAGAGCCGAGGAGCGGGTGGTGCGGGAGCAGGCGCGCAGCGCCTTGTCGTTCTTCGGCAGCCGCCTGGCCAGCTTCCGGGAGGACCAGCCGGCGATGGCGCTGTCCTACGCCAACCGGCGCCGGCTGGAGATCGCCAGGGCCATGGCCACGACCCCGAAGCTCATCCTCCTCGACGAGCCGACCGCGGGGATGAACCCCAAGGAAACCGAGGAGATGATCAGGCTCATTGGCAAGCTGCGGGACGAGCGGGGCTTCACGATCGTGGTGATCGAGCACGACATGCGCCTGGTCAAGGGGGTCTCGGACCGGGTCGTCGCCCTCGACTACGGGCGCAAGATCGCCGAAGGCACCTTCGACGAAGTGTCCAGCGACGTGCGCGTGATCGAGGCGTACCTCGGCAAGGGGGCGGTGACGGCCGGATGAGCGACGGGCCGATCCTCGAGCTGCGGAACGTCAGTACCCACTACGGGCTGATCGCGGTCCTCCGTGAGGTGAACCTGGAGATTCACCCCGGGGAGATCGTCTGCCTGCTCGGCGGAAACGCCAGCGGCAAGTCGACCACGCTGCGGACCATTCTCGGCATGGTGACGCCGAGCGAGGGCGAGGTGCTGTACGAGGGCAGGCCGATCGGCGGCCTGCCCACGATGGAGATCGTCAGCCAGGGGCTGACGATGGTCCCCGAGAACCGGCGGCTGTTCGCGCGCATGACCGTGCGGGAGAACCTCGAGTTGGGCAGCTACCTGCGGAAGGACAGGCCGAAGGTCAAGGAGGACCTCGAGCGGGTGCTGACGCTGTTCCCCCGGCTGCGGGAGCGACTGTCGCAGAAGGCGGGGACGCTCTCCGGCGGGGAGCAGCAGATGGTGGCCACGGGGCGGGCGCTGATGGCCGACCCCAAGGTGCTGCTGATGGACGAGCCCTCGATGGGCCTGGCTCCGGTCCTGGTGGAGCAGGTGTTCAAGACCATCCAGGATGTCAACCGGATTGGGACCACGATCTTGGTGGTGGAGCAGAACGCCCACATGGCGCTGTCGATCGCCGACCGCGGCTACGTGCTCCAGACCGGGCGGATCGTGCTGACCGAGACCGCCGAGGAACTCATCCAGAACCCGCAGATGCAGGAGGCGTACCTCGGCACGGTGACCTGAGCCCGGCGGTGATCGGATAGGTCCCGCGACGCAAAGGGCTTCGGCCGAGCGGGCGCGACTGAACCGAGTCGTTCGTCGTGAAGGTCCCGTTGGGGGTGGAGGGAAGGCTGGGGCGGAGGAGTCCGGGCGGGGGAACCGAAGAGCCTTTGGCTCCGTTCGCACCTTCCCCGAGTGCGCTCGTTCTCTACTCGGTCCTTCGGACCCCCGCACCGGACGGACCAGCGGGACTCGTAGCGGGCCCCGAGGGCGGCAAGCTAGCAGCCGCCCGGGCTCGGGTCAACTTTCTGAGCTCGTTGCTCCGCAACGGACTGGCGTATCGGCGCAGGTGCCACCTGCGGCGATGGAAGTCGACTTCTTCGCTTCAGGACCTGCCGCCGTCCCGCTGGTCCAGGCGAGATCCGGCGCGCAGGTACGGCTTCGGCGCGGCTGTCCACAACCTGCTCCCCACCAGAGCTGCGGGTCGGGCGGCGCTGTTAGACTCGCCGTCGTGGCAACGACATCCTCTTCTTCCCGATCGACCGCGACCAGGCAGGACGCGGCGACCCGTCGCGCGTCAGGCGCGCAGGCCAAGGACACTGCGGGGGCCAAGGGCGGCCAGGCGAGCCAGGCGCCGCGGCCGCTGGTGCTGCTGGACGGGCACAGCCTCGCCTACCGAGCGTTCTTCGCGCTGCCCAGTGATCTGGCGACCACCACCGGGCAGCAGACCAACGCGGTCTACGGCTTCACCTCCATGCTGGTGAAGCTGTTCGGTGAGATCGCCCCGGATCGCATCGCCGTCTGCTTCGACGTCGGTCGGCCCGCCTACCGCTACGAGGTCTACACCGAGTACAAGGCGAACCGGAAGACGACCCCCGTCGAGTTCAGCTCGCAGATGCCGCTGATCCGCGAGGTGCTCGACACCTTGCGCATCCCCATCGTCGAGGTGCCGGGCTACGAGGCCGACGACGTCATCGCCACGCTGGTGCGCGAGGCCTCCGAGCGGGGCGTGCCGGTGATGATCGTCACCGGCGACCGCGACACCCTCCAGCTCGTCGACGACCAGGCCGGCGTCGAGGTGATGATGACCTCCCGCGGGATCACCGACACGCGCGTCTACGACGCCGCCGCCGTGCTGGATCGCTACGGTGTGCCGCCGGAGCGCTACGTCGACATCGCCGCGCTCCGCGGCGACCCGTCCGACAACCTGCCCGGGGTGCCGGGGGTGGGGGACAAGACCGCCACCAGGCTGGTGCAGACGTACGGCACCGCCGAGGGCGTGGTCGAGCACGCCGGCGAGGAGCGCGGCAAGCTGCGCGACAACCTGCTCGCCCACGGCGACGACGTGCTGCGCAACAAGCAGCTCGCGACCCTGCGGCGCGACGTGCCGCTGCCGGTGGACGTCGACGAGCTTCGGATCGGCCCCTGGCAACGCATGGAGGTCCAGCGGCTGTTCGACACCCTGGAGTTCCAGAGCCTTCGGGAGCGCCTGTTCGACGCGATCGTCGAGCCTGCGCCCTCCGACGTCGGCTTCGAGGTCGACGCCACGGCGCTGCCCGAGGGCGGCCTGCCGGTGTGGCTCGAGTCGGTGCCGGCCGGCGCGCCGATCGCGATCGCGTCCCGGCTGGAGACCGGACCCGGCCGCGCCCTGCTGCTCGGGATGGGGCTGTGGGCCGAGGGGCGTGGCGCGGTGTGGCTCGACCTGACCTCGCCCAGCGAGGCCGACGCCCGGGCGCTGGAGGCGCTGCTCGCCGACCCGGAGCGGCCGAAGCTGGCCCACGACGCCAAGACGCTGTTCCTTGCTGTCTGGGAGCTCGGCTGGCGCCTGGACGGCCTGGCAATGGACACGGCGGTGGCCGCCTACCTGGCGGCGCCGGAGCAGCGCAACTACGACCTGTCGGAGCTGGCGCTTCGCTACCTGCGCAAGGAGCTGCGGCCAGAGGCGGCCGGGGGCGCGGGCGTGCCCGCCGGCGAGGGCACCCAGCTCGCCTTCGACACCTCGGCGGAGCAGGAGCAGGCGTGGCAGGACTGGTGCCTGCGCGCCCAGGCGGTTGGTGAGCTGGCGGCGCGGCTGACCGTCGAGCTGGACACGCTCGGGATCGAGCGGCTGGACCGCGAGGTCGAGCTGCCACTGGTGCCGATCCTGGCGAAGCTGGAGCGCACCGGCATCGCCATCGACCTGTCGGTGTTGGGGGAGATCGGCGACCGGCTGGAGGCGCGCATCCTCGACCACGAGGCGCGCGTCTACGAGCTGGCCGGCGAGAAGTTCAACATCGGCTCCAACCCGCAGCTCCAGATGATCCTGTTCGACAAGCTGCAGCTCCCCAAGACGCGCAGGATCAAGACGGGCTACACCACCGACGCGGCCTCGCTGGCGCAGATCGCCGGGACGCACCCGATCATCGAGGAGCTGCTCGGCTACCGCGAGGTCGCCAAGCTCAAGAACACCTACGTCGACGCGCTCCCCAAGCTGGTGAGCCCGGCCACCGGCCGCATCCACGCGCAGTTCAACCAGCTGGTGGCGGCCACCGGGCGGCTCTCCAGCCAGAACCCCAACGTGCAGAACATTCCGATCCGAACCGAGCTGGGGCGCGAGATCCGGCGGGCGTTCGTGACCGGGCCCGGGACCGAGGGGCTGCTGGTCGCCGACTACGCACAGATCGAGTTCCGCGTCCTCGCCCATCTGGCGGGCGACGACGCGCTGGTGGCCGCCTTCCTGTCCGGCGAGGACGTGCACGCGACCGTCGCCGGGATGGTGTGGGGGTTGCCGCCGGACCAGGTCGACCGGGACCTGCGCAGCCGCGTCAAGATGGTCACCTACGGGCTCGCCTACGGCCTGTCGGCGTTCGGCCTGGCGCAGGGGCTCGGCATCCCGCCGGACGAGGCCAAGGCATTGATGGACGCCTACTTCGCGCGCTTCGGCAAGGTCAAGGCCTACCTCGACAGCGTGGTGGCCCAGGCCCGGCGCGAGGGCTACACGCAGACGATCCTGGGGCGCCGCCGCTACCTGCCCGACCTTGCCTCCGACAACCGGCAGCGGCGGCAGATGGCGGACCGGATGGCGCTGAACGCGCCGATCCAGGGGTCGGCGGCCGACATCATCAAGATGGCGATGGTCGCCGTCGACCGGGCGCTGGCCGCCGAGGGCCTCGAGTCGCGGATGGTCCTCCAGGTGCACGACGAGCTGGTGTTCGAGGTCGTGCCGGGCGAGCGCGAGCGCCTGGAGGAGCTGGTGCGCCGCGAGATGGTCGGCGTGGTGCAGCTCCGCGTGCCCCTGGAGGTCTCCACGGCCTTCGGCCGCTCCTGGGCCGAAGCCCAGCACTGAGGGCGGGCCGCCGGGAAAGGGCCCGGCCCGCTGCGGCCAGCCGGCCCGCCGCGGCCAGCCCGCCCGGCCAGCCCCGCCCAGGCCGCTCCCTCAGTGGGGGGTGGGCGCGGGGGCGGGGTCGAGGGCGATGCGGAGGCGCTTGTTGCCCTTGCCCTTGGACTCGTGACCGACGACGTGGACCTCGCCGACCTCGCCGGTGCCGGCGACGTGCGTGCCGCCGTCGGCCTGGCGGTCCAGCCCCTCGATGTCGATCACCCGCACGACCTCCAGCCCAGGTGGCAGCAGGTTGGTCTTGGTGCGGATCAGCTCGGGCTTGGCCGCAAACTCGTCCGGCGACAGGAACGACACGTGCACCGGCAGGTCGGCCTCCACCTCTTGGCGCAGCGCCGCCTCCACCGCCGAGGCGAAGTCCGCGCTCATGCTCGGCAGCTCGAAATCCATCCGCGCCCGCAGCGGCTCCATATTGCCGCCGGTCACCAGCGCCCCGTGGTCGCGGCCGATCACCCCGGCGAGCACGTGCAGGGCGGTGTGGGTGCGCATCAGCGAGTAGCGGCGCTCCCAATCGACCCGTCCGCCGATTTTGGATCCAATTGCCGGCGGTTGCCCGCCTTCGACGAGGAGGACCAGCTCGCCGTCGCGGCGGGCCGTCCCGGTGACGGTCAGCTCGGCCCCCTGGTGCTCGATGATGCCGGTGTCGGCGGGCTGCCCGCCGCCGCCGGGGAAGAACGCGCTGCGGTCGACCACCACCCCGTCGGGATGCTGGTCGACCACCTCGGCGTCGAAGCTCGCCAGGTACGCATCACGCTGGTAGAGAGGCTCGGTCACCGCTGGCACCTTTCGTCTGCAAGCTGGCCTGAACTGGGCCTATCCTGGCACGCGCTGGCCCGCGCTCGGGGACCGCTGCGGAAATCCCCGTAAAGCCGCAGGTCATGCGCGCGCAAAACGTTGACGCGGTGGTTGGGCGACGGCTACCATCTGCCGAACCACGTGTGGGCTTTTCTGCCAGTGTGCTCAGACGCTCGTCGCGTCGCCTCACCACAAGGAAACGTCCCTCATGGGAGACCTCTGTCCGACAGTCTAGGAGACGAGCAGTTGACCGAGTCCACCGACCGCACCACCCCATCCGAGCTGGCCGAGGCCACCATGCCGGGCGTGACCACCCAGGTGACCCAGAACGACATCGGCTCGGCCGAAGAGCTGGCCGCCGCCTACGAGGAGACCCTCAAGGACTTCAACGAGGGCGATATCGTCGACGGCTACGTGGTGAAGGTCGACCACGACGAGGTGCTGCTCGACATCGGCTACAAGTCCGAGGGCGTCATCCCCTCGCGGGAGCTCTCGATCAAGCACGACGTGGACCCGAACGAGGTCGTCACGCTGGGTGACCACATCGAAGCGCTGGTCATGCAGAAGGAAGACAAGGACGGCCGGCTGATCCTGTCGAAGAAGCGCGCCCAGTACGAGCGCGCCTGGGGCACGATCGAGAAGAAGAAGGAGAACGACGAGATTGTCGAGGGCACGGTCATCGAGGTCGTCAAGGGCGGCCTGATCCTCGACATCGGTCTGCGCGGGTTCCTTCCGGCCTCCCTGGTCGAGATGCGGCGCGTCCGCGACCTGCATCCCTACGTCGGACGGCAGCTCGAGGCCAAGATCATCGAGCTGGACAAGAACCGCAACAACGTGGTCCTCTCCCGCCGAGCCTGGCTGGAGGAGACCCAGTCCGCCACCCGCCGCGCCTTCCTGCACACGCTGCGCAAGGGCGAGATCCGCAAGGGCGTGGTCTCCAGCATCGTCAACTTCGGCGCCTTCGTCGACCTCGGCGGCGTCGATGGCCTGGTCCACGTGTCGGAGCTGTCCTGGAAGCACATCGACCACCCCTCCGAGGTGGTCGAGGTCGGTCAGGAGGTCGAGGTCGAGGTGCTCGACGTCGACCTGGAGCGCGAGCGCGTGTCGCTGTCGCTCAAGGCCACGCAGGAGGACCCCTGGCGGCAGTTCGCCCGCTCGCACCAGATCGGGGAGCTCATCCCGGGCCGGGTCACCAAGCTGGTGCCGTTCGGCGCGTTCGTGCGCGTCGACGACGGCATCGAGGGCCTGGTGCACATCTCCGAGCTGGCCGAGCGTCACGTCGACATCCCCGAGCAGGTCGTCAGCGTCGGTGAGGAGATCACCGTCAAGGTGATCGACATCGACCTGGACCGGCGCCGGATCTCGCTCTCGCTCAAGCAGGCGCTCCAGGACCAGCAGCAGGTCACCCCGACCGAGGAGGAGCTGGCCCTCGAGGAGGGCGGCTACGAGGGGTACGAGGGCTACGGCGAGGGCGACTACGCCCAGGGCTACTACGATGAGCAGGGCAATCTCATCGGCGTGGTGCCAGGGACCGCCATGGCCGAGGCCTTCCAGGAGGCGGGCTTCTACGACGCCTCCTACGGCGGCGAAGAGGGCGACGACCAGGCCGCCACCGAGCAGCAGGCGGCCGAGGCCCAGGGCGACCAGGCCGGCGACCAGCGCGACCAGGGCGCCGGGGGCGACCAGGGCGCCGAGGGCGACCAGGGCGCCGGGGGCGAGCAGGAGGAGAACCAGCAGGACACCCTCGAGCACATCGTCGAGGACCTGAAGCGCAAGAACTCCAACGAGTGAGCGGGCCTCCCGGCCGGGAGCTCGGTCGGGAGGCACGTTCAGCGACGCCCGCGCCAGCGCAGGGCGGGGGCCTGACCCGGGAACAGGGGGCGGCCGTGCTGCTGGTGGGCCTGACCGGAGGGATCGGCTCCGGAAAGAGCACCGTTTCCGGCATGCTCGCCGAACGTGGGGCCGAGGTCATCGACGCGGACCACATCGCGCGCGAGGTGGTCATGCCCTGCACGCCGGCCTGGTGCAAGATCCGCGACCATTTCGGCCCTGGGGTGCTCTACCCCGACGGGTCCATCGACCGCCAGGCGCTGGCCGACATCGTCTTCGGTGACCCGGGCAAGCTGGCGCTGCTCAACGAGATCACCCACCCCGCGATCTTCGAGCGGATCGCCGAGCGGCTGGAGGCGGCGCACGACCGCGACGCGATCGTGGTCCTTGACGCCGCCCTGCTGATCGAGACCGGGCTCGCGCAGCGGGTCGACGTGCTGCTGGTGGCCCACTCGCCCAAGGAGGTCCAGGTCGAGCGGCTGGCCGCCAAGGGCATGGCCAGCTCGCAGGCCAAGGCGCGCATCGCGGCCCAGCTCGCGCCCGAGGAGCGGCTGGCCCGCGCCGACCTGGTGATCGACAACACGGGCTCGCTCGAGGACCTGGGCCGCCAGGTCGACGACGTCTGGAGGGAGCTCGAGCGCCGGCTCGCGGAGCAACGCGGTCGGGCGGGCTGATAGCCTGCCGCCCATGAGCAACCCGACCGTGATCCCGCGCCCGCTCGAGTGCGTGTTCCTGGATGCGGGCAACACCCTGCTCTCCCCGTGGCCCAGCTTCGAGCGCCGCCTGGTGCAGGTCGCCTCCGAGCACGGCGTCAGCTTCGAAGAGGCCGAGGTCGAGGCCGCCATCATGGCCGCGGACCGGGAGGCGGTCTGGCCCACCGACTGGACCGATCCCGCCACCCAGCGGGAGTTCTGGTTCGGCTTCTACATCAGCGTGCTCGATCGCCTCGGGCACAGCGGCGACCGCCAGGAGCTGGCGGGGGCGCTCTACGAGACCTTCACCGATCCCGCCTCCTACCGGCTGTTCGAGGACAGCCGGCCGGCGCTGGAGGCGCTGGCGGCGCGGGGGCTGAAGCTCGGGATCATCTCCAACTTCGAGCCCTGGCTGGAGGACGTGCTGCGGCTGGAGGGCGTGCGGGAGCTGTTCTCGGTGCTGGCGATCTCAGGGGTGCTCGGCGTGGCCAAGCCGCAGCCGGCGATCTTCCAGACCGCGCTGGACAAGGCCGGGGTCGAGCCCGGCGCCGCCATCCACGTGGGCGACCACCCGGACGTCGACGGGGCCGCGGCCAGGGCGGTCGGGATCACGCCGGTGCTGATCGACCGCTTCAGGCGGCTGCCCCCGGCGGCGGGGCCACGCATCCGGTCGCTCACCGAACTGGTCGAGCTGGTCGACGCGGAGGCCTAGCTGGGTGGACCGGACCTTCTGGCGCGTCATCGCCAACGACGAGAACGCTCTTCCGCAGGGGGAGTGGGTCGCCGAGCTGGCACCGGAGCTGCTGTCCTGGCTCGGCTCGACCGACGCCGAGCTGCGCGACGAGTTCGCCTACCGGATCCTGGCCGCCTGGGTCGAGCGCGAGCAGTTCCAGGCGGAGCAGCTCCGCGACATCGTGCGGCAGATGCTCGACAACCTCCACATCGGCCTGGGGGAGCGGGACACCGACTCGGTGTTCCTGCGCTCCTACTCCACCCTGGTGCTGATGGAGGTCGTCGCCTACGACAACGCCCACCCGTTCCTCGGGCAGGGCGAGGCGGCCGGCCTGCTGGACCAGGTGCTGGAGTACCTGCGCAAGGAGCGGGACCTGCGCTCCTGGGTCGAAGGGCCGGGCTGGGCGCACGCGGTCGCCCACACCGCCGACCTGCTGATGATGCTGGCTCGCAACCTCCAGCTCGGCTCCGTCGAGCTGGAGCGGCTGCTGGACGGCATCGCCGACCGCCTGCTGGAGCCCTCCGGCGTGGTGTTCGTGCAGCACGAGGACGAGCGGCTGGCGTACGCGGCCCTGAACGTGCTGCGCCGCGGCCTGGTCGGCCGCGCCGCCAGGGACCGCTGGCTGGAGCGCTTCGTGCGGCCCTCGGGGCACGATTCCTGGCGGGCCGTCTACGAGAGCCCGATCGCCAGCGCCATCCGCGCCAACGTCACCAGCTTCCTTCGCAGCCTCTACTTCCAGCTCCTGCTGACGGAGAACCCTCCCCCGGACGGCGACGAGCACCTCGCCGCCCTGCTGGCGACCCTCCAGAGCATGGACATCGGGTTCTACAGCCTCGCGTGAGCCCGGGCGGCCCCCGATCCACCGGGGCACCCCCTTGGGGTTCCCCGGACCCCTCCGGCGGCCCCCAAGAGCGCCTGTGCCATGCTTCCGCGGCGCCTTGACACTCGGCGGAGGCGCCTGGACTATGTCAGCTCTGACATAGTGCCGGGCATGAAGGTGGGAGCATGAGACGGCACCGCATCGCCACGCTGCTGGCGTTCGCGCTGCTGGTGGGCGCCTGCTCGGGCCGGGCGCCCTCCGGGTCGCCGTCGGGGACGTCCCCGCCGACCACGCAGGGCCCGCTGGACGGCTGCGTGCCGACGGGGCAGGCGAGCCTGGTGGACCTCGGCGGGGGGCACCAGGCGGCCGTGCTCGGCAGCGGCGGCAACGGCGTGGTGCTGTCCAACCAGAGCGACCAGAACCTCTGCGGCTGGCTGCCGTTTGGCAAGGTCCTGGCCGAGCGCGGCTTCCGCGTGCTGCTCTACGACTACGGCGCGGCCACCGACCCCGCTGGCGACGTCGCGCTGGCGGCGGCCAAGCTGCGCTCGCTGGGCGCCGGCACCGTCCAGCTCGTCGGCGCCTCCGAGGGCGCCAAGGCGTCGCTGATCGCGGCGACCACGCTCCAGCCGCCGCCGGCCGCGGTGGTGAGCCTGTCGGCCGAGCGGACGCTGCAGGGAACCGACGTGCTGCCGGCGGCGGCCAAGCTCCGCGCGCCGGTGCTGTTCGTGACCGCGCGCGACGACAGCTTGGTCGGCGACGCGACCGGCCAGCTCTACCGGGCGGCCACCCGGTCCGCCTCCAGGCGGCTCGAGGTGGTGGCCGGCGACGCGCACGGCACCGGGCTGCTCGGCGGCGCCACCGGCGCCAAGCTCCAGGCCACGCTGGTCGGCTTCCTGCGCGGCCACGGCACCGCCGCCACCACGACCACCGCCGCCGCGGCCGGCTCGGCGGTCAGCGCCCGCTGCGGCCCGCCGGTCGCGGCCGCCAGCCTGATCCACTTCCGCGCCACGGACGGCACCCGGCTCGACGGCGCGCTGGTGGGCTCCGGCCGCACCGGGGTGGTGCTGCTCCACCAGTACCCCAACAACCTCTGCGGCTTCTGGCCGTACGCGGTCTACCTGGCCGGCAAGGGGCTGCGCGTGCTCGATATCGACCTGCGTTGCTTCGGGGAGTCGGCCTGCCCCGTCAACGCCAAGGGCTCGGTGATGGACGACGTCGCCGGCGCCGTGGCCGAGCTGCGGCGGCGCGGCGCCAGCAGCGTCGCCCTGGTCGGCGCCTCGGCGGGGGCCAGCACCGCCCTGATCGCGGGCGCCAAGCTCGGAACGAAGGTGTCCTCGGTGGTGAGCCTCTCGGGGGAACGCGACCTCATCCTGGTGATGGGCGCCTCGGGGCCCGCCGACGCCGTGCCGCTGGTCAAGCACCTGGTCAGCCCGACGCTGTTCGTGGTGGCGACCAACGACCGCACCACCACCGTCGAGGAGACGCAGGCGATGTACGCGGCGACCGCGGCAAAGGACAAGCGCCTCGAGATCCTCCAGGGACCCTACGAGGGCGACCACGGCTGGGATCTGCTCACCGAGGCCAGCGGCGGCCAGAGCTGGTCGACCCTGGCCGCCCAGGTCGCCGCCTTCGTCAAAGCGCACGCGTAGGGCCGCGGCCCCGGGCGCCCCGCCCCGGCCGCCACGGCGCGGCCGGCAGCAGGCGGCCTGCCTCAGATCCGCTCGATGCTGGCGCCGAGCGGCCGCAGGCGCTCGTCGATGCGCTCGTAGCCGCGGTCGATCTGGCCGACGTTGCCGATCACCGACTCGCCGTCGGCGGCCAGCGCGGCCAGCAGCAGCGCCATGCCCGCGCGGATGTCGGGGGACTCCATCCGGTCCCCGAACAGGCGCGAGGGCCCGGACACGACCGCCCGGTGCGGGTCGCAGAGGATGATCCGAGCGCCCATCCCGACCAGCTTGTCCACGAAGAACAGCCGGTTCTCGTACATCTTCTCGAAGATCATCACCGTGCCGCGCGCCTGGGTCGCGATCGCCAGCGCGATCGAGGTGAGGTCGGCGGGGAACGCGGGCCACGGCCCGTCGTCGACCTTGGGGATGGCCGCGCCGAGGTCGTCCTGGACCACCAGCTCCTGGTCGCGCGGCACCCGCAGGTTCGACCCCTCCAGCTCCCAGCGCACGCCGAGCCGCGAGAAGCCCACCTCGATCGGCCGCAGGTCGTCGGGGATCACGTCCTCGATCAGCAGCTCGCCGCCGGTCATCACCGCCAGGCCGATGAAGCTGCCGACCTCGGTGTGGTCGGGACCGATGGTGTGCTCGCCACCGCGCAGCCGCTCGACCCCGCTGATCTCCAGGCGGTTGGAGCCGACCCCGGTGATCCGGGCGCCGAGCGCGTTCAGGAAGCGGCAGAGGTCCTGCACGTGGGGCTCGCAGGCGGCGTTGCCGATGATCGTCTGGCCATCGGCCACGGCGGCCGCGATGATGGTGTTCTCGGTGGCCGTCACCGACGCCTCGTCGAGGAACATCTCGCCGCCGCGCAGCCGGCCCGCCTCCAGCTCCAGCGCGCCACGCTCGAAATTGGCGGTCACGCCGAGCGTCCTGAAGGCCAGCAGGTGCGTGTCGAGGCGCCGCCGGCCGATGCCGTCACCGCCCGGCGAGGGCAGCACGCAGCGGCCGGTCCGCGCCAGCAGCGGGCCGGCCAGCAGCACCGAGCCGCGGATCAGGGAGCAGAGCACGGGATCCAGCGTGGTCCGGTGGACGTTGCGGGGGTCGATGCGCACGGTGTTGGGCTCGACCTCGGTCACCTCGGCGCCGGTGGAGGCGACGAGCTGGAGCATGGTCTCGACGTCGCGGATGTGGGGGACGTTTCGCAGCAGGACTGGCTCATCGGCGAGCAGCGAAGCGGCAACGATCGGCAGAGCACCATTCTTGTTGCCGGCCGGGCGGATCATGCCACTCAGCGGCTGTCCACCTTTGATGACGAAACTTTCCATTCCACTCCCAGGGATCGGAACGGTCGCACGGCGGATCACTCTACCGCGCGGTGGGGGGACCGGGCGGCTGTCGGGGGGGACTCGTAGACTGGAGCCGGGAAATTTTCTTCTGGAGATCCTTCCACAGATTGGGAGCAGTCAAGCACGAATGGCAACCTTTCGCCTGAACCCAGAGATGCCGCCACCCGCGGGCGACCAGCCGCGGGCAATCGAAGAGCTGGTCGAGAGCATCGAGGGCGGCGAGCTGGCGCTGAGCCTGCTGGGCGTGACCGGGTCGGGCAAGACCCGGACGATGGCGGGCGTGATGGAGCGGCTCGGCCGGCCGGCGCTGGTGATGGCGCCCAACAAGACCCTGGCGGCGCAGCTCACCAACGAGTTCAAGGAGCTGTTCCCCGATACGGCGGTCGAGTATTTCGTCTCCTATTACGACTACTATCAGCCCGAGGCCTACATCCCGCAGTCCGACACCTACATCGAGAAGGACTCCTCGATGAACGAGGAGATCGACCGGTTGCGCCACTCGGCCACCAGCGCGCTGCTGACCAGGCGCGACGTGATCATCGTGGCGTCGGTGTCGGCCATCTACGGCCTCGGCTCGCCCGAGGAGTACCGCGAGCAGATGCTCTTCCTCGAGGTGGGCGAGGAGTACGACCGCGACGAGATCCTCCGCAAGCTGGTCGACATCCACTATGACCGCAACGACCTGAACTTCGTGCGCGGCAAGTTCCGGGTGCGCGGCGACACCCTCGAGGTCTTCCCCGCCTACGAGGAGCGCGCCATGCGCATCGAGCTGTTCGGCGACCAGGTCGAGCGCATCCTGGTGATGGACCCGGTCACCGGCGAGATCGTCGGCGAGCGGGACGAGCTGCTGGTGTTCCCCGCCTCGCACTACGTGGCCGGCTCGGCGCGGATGGAGCGGGCCATCGCCGGGATCGAGGCGGAGCTTGCCGAGCGCCTCGCCGAACTGGAGCGCGAGGGCAAGCTGCTGGAGGCGCAGCGGCTGCGCATGCGCACCACCTACGACCTCGAGATGCTGCGCGAGGTGGGGGTCTGCAACGGCATCGAGAACTACTCCCGCCACATCGACGGCCGCTCGGCCGGCACCCCGCCGTTCACCCTGCTGGACTACTTCCCGGACGACTTCGTGCTGTTCGTCGACGAGTCGCACGTCACCGTGCCGCAGATCGGCGGCATGTACGAGGGCGACCGCAGCCGCAAGGTCACCCTGGTCGAGCACGGCTTCCGGCTGCCTCGAGCACGGCTTCCGGCTGCCCTCCGCGGTCGACAACCGGCCGCTGCGTTTCGACGAGTTCCTCGACCGGATCGGCCAGCGCGTCTTCGTCTCGGCCACCCCCGGCCCCTACGAGCTGCGCGAGTCGACCCGGGTGGTGCAGCAGATCATCCGCCCGACCGGCCTGGTCGACCCCGAGGTGGTGGTGCGGCCCACCAAGGGTCAGGTCGACGACCTGATCCACGAGATCAAGCTCCGCGCCGACAAGGACCAGCGCATCCTGGTCACCACCCTGACCAAGAAGATGGCCGAGGACCTCACCGACTACCTGCTCGAGATGGGCCTGCGCGTGCGCTACCTGCACTCCGAGATCGACACGGTGCAGCGCATCGAGATCCTCCGCGACCTGCGGCTCGGCGAATTCGACGCGCTGATCGGCATCAACCTGCTGCGCGAGGGCCTCGATCTGCCGGAGGTGACGCTGGTCGCCAT
>WNGE01003350.1_pt1 | contig 18932 bp, 20 predicted proteins | sample 5400651 | NCBI WGS metagenome assembly WNGE01 (sample SAMN13153370, study PRJNA577476) | soil metagenome | isolation source: 60 cm soil or saprolite under grassland replicate 2 | place: USA:California | collected 2016-06-15
ATACGGCGATGGTGCGACCGAGGTGCGGCATCTCGACGGTGGTGGGCGGCGGCGGGACGCTCCCGGGCGCGGGGCGCGCGGTGCTCGCCGCCTTGGCGCCGCGCGGGTCCACGACGTTGATACGCACGGCGTTGACGCCGTCCACGGCCTGGGCGGCCTTGCGGGCGTCGCGGGCGAGTGAGGCGGGGTCTTCCCGGGTCAGCTGAAAGGTGAAGCTGACGGCGCCGGCGTCGTCCACGACGAGGTCCCGGACCATCCCCGCCGACACGACATCCTGGGCGAGACGGGGGTTCTGCACGGCGGCGAGCGCGGTTTCAACGCGGTCCCGGAGGACTTTGGGGCGGGGGGGGCGGGGGGCGGGCACGGGGCGGAATGTACCGGCCCGCCCGGGAGGGGGGCAACGACCGGCGACTACTGGACGATGATCGCCCCATTCATCACCTGCCGGCCGAACACCCCGTCGAAGTAGGTGTAGGTGCCGGTAGCACTGAACGTCCGGCTGAAAGTGCCGGTCGTCAGCGTATCGGATCCGGGAGCCCCGTCGTCGAAGGTGACCTGATGCTTGTTGACGCCGGTCCACGTCCACGTGACCGTGCCGCCCACGCCGACCGTGTCCTGCACCGGAGAGAAGAAGTTGTCGCCGATGGTGACGGCCGCGGTGGTGGTCGTGCCACCGCCCCCACCACCGCCGGCGATCCCCTGCTCCGGCGTCGTGGTCCCCTCACAGGCGGCGAGCGCCGCCACGAGCAGCATCCCCGGTGTGATGGTCCGCATGTTCCGCTACTACCCGGGAGGCCCCTGTGGGGTTGGCCACCACCGTTTCACGCGGCGACAGTAGGCGTCATACTCCGCGCCGAACAGGCGGTGCAGCGTAGGTGACGGCCCGCATCAACACGAACATGACGCGTCAGGCGGGGTGATTGCGCAGGTACTCGCGCGCGGCGGCCAGCACGCGCTCCTGCACGTCGGCGATGGAGCCCTCGAAGGACGCGCCCGCGGCTTTCTTGTGGCCGCCGCCGCCGAACGGATGGGCGAGGTCGGCGACGTCCACGCCGCCCATCGAGCGGAACGACACTTTGACCCGCCCGTTGGCGATCTGCCGGAACAGCAGCGCCAGGCGCACGCCGGCGATCGAGCGCGGGAACTCCACGATGCCGTCGAGGTCGTCGGCGGTGGCGCCGTGGCGGTCGAGCGCGTCGGGGGGCACGGTGACCCACGCGAGCCCCAGCTCGGGCTCGACGACGAGCGTCTCCAGCACCTCGGCGAGCAGGCGCACCCGGCCTTCGGGGGCGCTGGCGTACACGCGCTCGTAGATCGATTCCGGGTCCACGCCGCGCTCGAGCAGCGCCCCCGCGACGCGCAGCGCCCGCGCGCTGGTGTTGGCGAACCGGAAGCCACCGGTGTCGGTGAGGATGCCGACGTAGAGGGCGCGCGCCGCCTCGGGCGTGAGCTGCCAGTCGAGCGCCGAAGCGAGATCGAACACCAGCTCAGCGGTGGCCGTCGCCTCCGGGGCCAGGAGCCGCGGCCCCGGCGGCAACGAGCCCTTGCTGACGTGGTGGTCGATGCACGCCACCGGCACGCCGCGCGTGCGCACCGCGTGCGCCAGATCGCCGAGGCGCCCCAGGTCCGAGATGTCGAGCACGACGATCGCGTCGGCGCGCTCCAGCTCCTTCACGGCGGCGGCGCTCGCATCCGCGCCCTCGGGGACGAGAAATCGGAAGCGGTCGGGGACGGGCGTGGGGTTGGCGATGACGGGCTTGACGCCCCGCGCGCGCAGCAGGTGCCAGAGCCCCACTTCACTGCCGAGGCCGTCACCGTCGGCGTTGACGTGCGTCGTGAGGACGACGCGGCGGCCGGGCGCGAGCGGCGCCGCGACTTCGGCGGCGGCCTTCGCCCGCTCCGGCGGGATGGCGACGCCATTGACGGACATAACAGAAAGAAAGGGCGTCGAGCAAAGACGTCAAGCAACAACGTCGAGCAGAAGCGTCAAGCGCCTACGTAACTCGCTCGACGACTCCGCTCGACGTCACTGCTCGACGCTTCTCGCTCGACGCCTGCTAGGCTTTTCTGTCTGCGTTCTGCGCCGTGAGGTTCAGCCACGCCCCGATACTGAGCGAGAGGGCAAGGCCCCCGATGCCCAGGGCCCAGCCCACCGGCTCGTCGGGCATCACGTCATGCCGGTAGCGGAACATCCACAGCAGCGACGCCAGCGACCCGAAGACCAGCCAGATGAGGCCGGCGACCTTGAGGGTCCGGGACCAGGCCGTTTCGCCCTTCGGCGCGCCCTCGCCCAGGTTCGAGGCGTACATGCCGTAGCCGAAGTAGATGACCATGCCCGCCGCGAACCAGAGGATCAACCGCTCCCACGTCCGCCACGGCAACGAGAACATCAGCGCCAGAGCGGAGACGGCGCCGGCGGGGGCGACGAACCAGATCCACGGCGTGCGGAACGCGCGCTTCAGCTTGGGCTCGCGCACGCGCAGTACCATGATCCCGATGGAGACGATCACGAAGGCGAGCAGCGTTCCGATTGAGACGAGGCTGCTGGCGTCGCGCACGGTGAGCAGCGATGAGACGAAGGCGACCGCGACGCCGGTGATGATCGACGTGATCCATGGCGTGCGGAACCGCGGATGGATGCTGTTGACGAACTGCGGGAGCAGGCCGTCCCGCGACATCGTCCAGAACACCCGCGACTGCCCCAGGAGCATCACCAGGATCACCGACGACAGGCCCATGATCGCGCCGAACTTGATGATATCCGACATCCAGCCCATCCCCGCGCGGTCGGCGGCGACGGCGATCGGGTCCGGGACGTTCAGCTCCTTGTAAGGCACCACGCCGGTCGCGATGCCGGACACGATGATGTACAGCACCGTGCAGATCAGCAGCGACCCGATGATGCCGATGGGCATGTCTTTTTGCGGGTTTTTTGCCTCCTGTGCGGCCGTACTGACGGCGTCGAATCCGATGTACGCGAAGAACACGATCGCCGCGCCGGTCATGACGCCGCTCCAGCCGTAGAGCCCCGGGCCTTCGTTGGGCGGGATGAACGGCTTCCAGTTCGCCGACGTGACGGCATGCGCCGCCCCGAAGATGAACAGCAGCACCACCGCGAGCTTCACGAACACGATGCCGTTGTTGACGGTCGCGGACTCCTTGATGCCGACGACGAGCAGCGTCGTGATGATCGCGATGATGATGACCGCGGGGAGATTGAAAACCGCGGTGACCGCCGTACCGTCGGCGCATTGCACCAGTGTGCCGCGGGCGGCCGACAGCGCGCACGGAAAGTCGAAGTGGAGGGCGGTCCGCAGGAACGACACCACGTAGCCGGACCAGCCGATCGCCACCGTCACGGCGCCGAGCGCGTACTCGAGCACCAGGTCCCAGCCGATGATCCAGGCGATGAGCTCGCCCAGGGTCGCGTAGCCGTAGGTGTACGCGCTCCCCGCCATCGGGACGAGGGAGGCGAACTCCGCGTAGCACAGCGCCGCGAAGATCGAGGCCACCCCGGCGAGCACGAACGAGAGCACCACCGCCGGCCCGGCGTTCACGGCGGCCACCGTGCCCGTGAGTACGAAGATCCCCGTGCCGATGATCGCCCCGATGCCGAGGGTCGTGAGGTTGAGCGCGCTCAGCGCGCGCTTCAGGCTCTTGTCGGTGTCGGCTTCCTTCTGGAGGTCGGTAACGCTCTTCCGTCGGAACAGACCCATGCGAGCCCCTTGGGAGAGGAGGGTTGCGACGGCCCCAGAGTAGGGGCCGCCGCCGGATGTGTCAAGCGATCAGACGCTGTAGTTGGGCGCTTCGCGGGTCACGACCACGTCGTGCGGGTGGGATTCGCGCAGCCCGGCGAGGGTGACCTGGATGAATTCGGTCTCGGTGCGCAGGGCGCGCACATCGCAGACGCCGCAGTAGCCCATGCCGCTGCGCAGCCCGCCCACCATCTGGAAGATCACGTCGGACGCGGGGCCCTTGTACGGCACGCGCCCCTCGATGCCTTCGGGGACGAGCTTGGCGGGCGAGACCTCGCCCTCCTGGAAGTAGCGGTCGGCCGATCCCTCTTCCATCGCCGACAGGCTGCCCATGCCGCGGATGACCTTGAAGCGGCGTCCCTCGAGCAGGAACGACTCGCCGGGACTCTCCTCGGTGCCGGCGAGCATCGAGCCCATCATCACGCTCGCGGCGCCGGCGGCAAGCGCCTTCACGATGTCGCCGGAGTACTTGATGCCGCCGTCGGCGATGACGGGCACGTCGCCCGCCCCGTCCACCGCATCCTGGATCGCCGTGATCTGCGGGACGCCGACGCCGGTGACGACGCGGGTGGTGCAGATCGAGCCGGGCCCCACGCCGACCTTGACCGCGTCGGCGCCACGCTCGACCAGCGCCGCCGCCCCCTCGCGGGTCGCGACGTTGCCGCCGACGAGCTGGGCGTCGGGGAACGCCTCGCGCAGCGCGGCGACCGTCTCGAGCACGCCCTCGGCGTGCCCGTGCGCCGAGTCCACGACGATCACGTCGCAGCCCGCGTCGAGCAGCGCTTTGGCGCGCGCCTGCCCGTCCTTGGTGCCGCCCACCGCGGCGGCGACGCGCAGCCGCCCGTGCTGGTCCTTGTTGGCGTCGGTGTGCCGGCGGCGCTTGAAGATGTCCTTGATGGTGATGAGGCCCTTCAAGACGCCGCGCTCGTCGACGACGGGGAGCTTTTCGATGCGGTGCTGGGCGAGGATCTTCTCGGCTTCGTCGAGGTCGGTGCCGACGGGCGCGGTCACCAGCTTGTCCTTGGTCATCGCCTGACGGATCGGCCGGTCGAGCTGGCGCTCGAACTGCAGATCGCGGTTGGTGATGATGCCGATCAGCTTGCCGTCCGCGTCCACGATCGGGACGCCGGAGATCTTGAAGCGCGCCATCAGCTGGTGCGCCTCGCGCAGCGGCCGGTCGGGGCCCAGGGTGATGGGGTTCAGGATCATCCCCGACTCGCTGCGCTTGACGCGATCCACCTCCGCCGCCTGGCGGTCGATCGGCATGTTCTTGTGCAGCACGCCGATGCCGCCCTCGCGCGCGATCGCGATCGCCATCTCGGCTTCGGTGACCGTGTCCATCGCGGCGGAGACGAGCGGAATGTTGAGCGGGATGCCGCGGGTGAAGCGGCTCTTCACGTCCACGTTGCGCGGATGCACCGTGGAGTGCCGCGGCACGAGCAGGACGTCGTCGAAAGTGAGAGCGGGCCGGGGGGGGTTCGGGCGAGAGGTTCCCATAGCGGAAGTTAGTCGGCCGGGGGCGGTTCCTCAACCGGCTTCGGCTCTTCCTTCTTCCTTGTCGCTTCCTCGACCGCCGCCTTCCCCGCCGCCGCCAGCCCCTCGAGGAACTTCCCCGCCTTCCCCACCGCGTCCATTGTCCCCTTGATGATCTTCACCGGCACGCGCCCCGCGCGCAGCGTGTCCTCGAGCGTCTCGGCCACCTTCTGAAACGCCGGCGCGCCCGCGGGCCGTTCGGCGTACTTCGACTCCAGGAATTCGATGTAGTCCAGCACCTGGTAGGCCCGCTCCTCCGAGAGGGTCTCGAGCTTGCGGAGCAGGCGCTCGCGCAGAATGTCGTTCATGGCTGGGCCTCCAGCGCGAGCAGCTCGACGACGGGGTTGCCGATGTAGCGGCTGCGGCCGACGCGCACCCGGACCGTCACGCCGATCGTGGCGAGCGGCGGCAGCTTGGCGATGTCGGCCTTGCGTCCTTCGGGGATCACGATGTAGACGAAGCCCCGCTCGGGCAGCGGCCCGCGGGCCAGGACGTACGTCGTGCCGTCGGCGATGTCGGGGCGCAGATCGTCCGCCGTCTCGATCGCGACGTACTGCACGGTCCACTTCAGCACCTGGCCGACGTAGCGCTGTGGGTCGGCGCGCAGCTCCGCGGCGCTCACCCCCACCAGCACACCGGCGGGCGCGGGCCTGAGGTCCGCGCTCTTGACCCAGCCCTCGAACTGCACGCGGCTCCACTCGCCGGAGCGGCTGAGGATGCGCAGCGGCGTTTCGGGCGCGAGGGCGCCGAGCGCGGGGCCGTCGGGCGCGCGGTACACGGTGGTGCGGCGCGTGGGCAGGGCGCGGACCGGGTCCGTCGCGGTGGTGTCGGGTGCGGCCGGGTTGCGCGCCGGGGGAGGCGAGCTGTCGTTCACTCCGCGGCGTGGCCCCGGGGATACCCCACCCTGGGCGACGTCCGCGAGCGGCTCGAGGTCATCCTTGCTCACGAACCCGTCGCGCCGCACGTGCACCCAGCGGTCGGTGGTATCGACGCGGCTGAGGAGAAAGCCCTGCGTGAGCTTGGCGACGAGGGCGCCGGCGGGCGCGCTGCGCAGGTTCTCCTCGGGGGCGCGGGTGACGGCGAGGTTGTAGCCGTCGCGGTCCGTCGTGCCGACGGACGCGGCGAAGATCCAGCCCTCCATCGTCACCGCGACCCAGTCGTCCTTGACGGCGCCGAGGAGGATCGCCCCCCGCGCCAGGCGGGCGAGCCGCTTGCCGTCCGCGGTCTGGTAGAACCAGGCGCCGTCGTTGGCGACGCGCCAGCGCTGCTGGGCGACGGCGGCGGACGCCGCGAGCGACACCACAACTGGTAGCAGGCGGAGGGCGCGGCTACATTGCATGCCCTTCAATATGACCACCCGACGTGGGGCGCGCACCCCGGTCGTCCTGATCGTCCTCGACGGCTGGGGGTTCCGTCCCGGCCGGGACGGCAACGCCATCGAGCTCGGCGCGACGCCGGTCTGGCACCGCCTGTGGGAGCGGGCCCCGCGCACGCTGCTCGAGGCGTCGGGCCTGGCCGTGGGACTCCCCGCAGGACAGATGGGCAACAGCGAGGTCGGGCACCTGAACCTCGGTGCGGGCCGGGTGGTGCCGCAGGATATCGTGCGCATCTCGCAGAGCATCGAGTCGGGAGCGTTCTATCAGCTGGAGCCGCTGGTGAAGTTGTGCGCGGAGACTCGACGCAAGAACGGCACGCTGCACCTGATGAGCCTGATCGGCACCGGCGGGGTCCACGCGCTCGACACGCACCTGCTCGCCGCCGTCGAGCTGGGGCGGCGCGCCGGCCTGCCGGTCGCGATCCACGCGTTCCTGGATGGGCGGGACACCCCGCCGAAGTCGGCGCTCGCCTTCATGCAGGACCTCGTAGAAAACCTGAAGCGTGGGGAGCGGGGTGTGGGGAGTGGGCCTCCCGTGGTGGCGACCGTCATCGGCCGCTACTACGCGATGGACCGCGACAAGCGCTGGGAGCGCACCAAGCTGGCGTACGACGCGATCGTGCACGGCGTGGGCGCCCCGGCCCAGGATCCCGTGACGGCGATCCAACAGGCCTACGATGCCGGGGAGACCGACGAGTTTATCAAGCCGCGCATCGTCACCGGCACGCCGCACCTCAAGACCGGCGACGGGGTGTTCTGCGTCAACTTCCGGGCCGATCGCATGCGCCAGCTCGTGCGCGCGCTCGTCATGGAGGGATTCGACGGCTTCGACGTGAAGGATCGGCCGCGGGTGTGGCTCGCCACCATGACGCAGTACGACGAGACGTTCCCGTTCCCGACGGCGTTCGGCCCGATGGTGCTCGCCAAGATCGTCGCCGAGGTTCTCGCCGATCATGGGAAGACGATGTTCCGCACCGCGGAGACGGAGAAGTACGCGCACGTCACGTACTTCTTCAACGGCGGGCTCGAGACGCCCTACCGGGGCGAAGAGCGGCTGCTCGTGCCGTCGCAGCGCAACGTCGCCACCTACGACCAGTGCCCCGAGATGAGCGCGCCCGGGGTGACCGACGTGTTGTGCGCCGCGATCGAGAAGGGCGTCCACGACTTCATCTTGTGCAACTACGCCAACGGGGACATGGTGGGTCATTCCGGGGTATTAGCCGCGGCCGTGAAAGCGGTCGAAACCGTCGACGGCTGCCTCGCGCGCGTGCTGCAGAGCGCCGAGCGGCGCGGCGCCACCTTGCTGGTCACCGCCGACCACGGCAACTGCGAGCTGATGATCGATCCCATGACCGGCGGCCCCCACACGGCGCACACGACCAATCCGGTGCCGCTCGTGCTGGTCGGCGGCGGCGACGACGCGCGCGGCCCGCTGCGCGACGGCGGTTCGCTGCGCGACGTCGGGCCGACGATCCTGAACCTGCTGGAGGTAGAGGTGCCGAGCGAAATGACGGGTAAGGACTTGAGGGAGGCGGATGATGGGCGGTAAGGCGGTATGGCGGTATGGCGGTAGATGCATCCGGTTCGCGGCATTGCTTACCGCCGTACCGGCCTTCCGCCTTACCGCCCAGGTCGGCCACGACCCCTCCCACTCCCCCTACCACGACATCCGCCGCGGGACCGGGCCGCGCCTCGTATTCGGCTACCTGGGCGGCGAGCGCGGCACCGTGCCGGTCAGCATGACCAACGGCGTCACCTTCGGCGCGCGCTACGAGGCGTGGATGGGGAAGTCGATGTCGTTCACCGCGGGGCTCGCCTACGCCCAGACCACCCGCTACATCGTGGACCCGTTCCTGAACGACTCGGTGCGCAAGTCGGGCCCGATCGACAACGACGTCATCCTCGCCGACCTCGGGCTGCAGCTGTCGCTCACCGGTTCGAAGACGTTCCACGGCTTCGCCCCGTACGTGGGGACGTCTCTGGGGCTGGCGTTCGGGAGCCGGCTCCCCGCCGACACCAGCGGCTACCAGTTCGGCACCAAGTTCACGTTCACGCCCGGGGCGGGGCTGCGCTGGTACCCCGCGTCGCGGATCAACGTACAGGCGGACGCGCGGCTCGTCTTCTGGAAGTTGCGCTACCCGATCAATTACAAGACGCCGCTGTCGCCCGACGGTACCACGGTGCTGCCGCTGTTCGCGAAGGAAACCGACTGGACCATCCATCCGTGGGTGAGTCTGGGCGTGGGATGGACTTTCTAGGCGAGGGGCTGCGCCGCGCTTTCCAGCTGATCCGCTCGGCCGACCCCGAGGTTTACGGCATCGCGCTGCTGACGGTGAAGGTCGCCGTCGTCGCCACCGTGATCGCCTGCGCGCTCGGGATGCCGCTGGGCTTCGTGCTCGCCAGCCGCCGGTTCTGGGGGCGCCGCGCGGCCCTCACCGTCGTCAATACCGCCCTCGCCTTCCCCACCGTCGTCGTCGGCCTGCTGCTCTACGGCCTGCTGTCGCGTCGCGGGCCGCTGGGCGGCCTCGGCTGGCTGTACACCTGGCAAGCGATCGTCATCGGCGACGTGATCCTCGCCTTCCCCATCGCCGCCGCGCTCTCGGCCGCCGCCGTGCAGGGCGTGGACCCGCGCATCCGCCGCACCGCGGAGACGCTCGGGGCCGGCACGTGGCGCACGGCGTGGACGGTGGCGCGCGAGGCGCGCTTCGCGCTCGCCGCCGTCATCACCGCCGCCTTCGGCCAGGTGGTCGCCGAAGTCGGCGCCGCCATGATCGTCGGGGGCAACATCCGCGGCGCGACCCGCACCCTCACGACGGCGGTCGCCCTCTCGACCGCGCAGGGGGATTTCGGCCTCGCTCTCGCCCTCGGGATCATCCTCGTGGTGATGGCGCTGGTCGTGAACGTCGCGCTGCAGCTGCTGCAGGGCCGCGGGGGGCCGGGGGGGGGCCATGCTTGAGCTCGCCGGCGTGCGCCAGGCGTACGAGGGCCGGGTCGTGCTCGACCTGGAGCGCTTCGCGGTGGCGCCGGGGGCGATGATCGCCATCGTCGGCCACAACGGCTCCGGGAAAAGCACGCTGCTGCGCCTCCTCGCGCTCCTCGAGCGGCCCGCGGCGGGCGAGGTGCGCTGGGACGGCGCCGTCGTCTCGAGCCCGCGCGTGCGCCCGCGCGCCGCCGCGCGCCGCCGCATCACGCTGGTCGAGCAGCGGCCGGTGCTGTTTCGGGGAACGGTGAGAGCGAACATCGAGTTCGGGTTGAAGGTGAGGACGCATAGAGGCGTAGAGGCCGAGAGAATCGTCGCTGCGGTCGCGGAGCGGCTCGGCATCACCGGCCTGCTCGAGCGCCGCCGCCACGAGCTGTCCGACGGCGAAGTGCAGCGTGTAGCCGTGGCGCGCGCGCTCGCCGTCACGCCCGACGTGCTGCTGCTCGACGAGCCCGTCAGCTCCGCGGACCGCGCGGCGGCGCAGGCCCTCTACGGCGCGCTCGCTGAGGAGCGGCGCGCGCGCGGCCTGGCGATCTGCCTCGCCTCCCACCAGCTCGAGGACGCCTACCGCTGGGCCGACGACATCCGCGCCCTCGCCGAGGGGCGGCTCTCCCCCGTCACCCCGGAGAACCTGTTCCGGGTCGAGCTGCCGGCGGGCGATGATACCAAGCACGTACGCGTCGGGCCGATCGCCATCGCGGTGACCACCGCGCGCGAGGGCCCGGCGATCCTCGCCGTCCCGCCGACCGACATCTTCGTGAGCACGGAGCCGCTGGTCTCATCGGCCCGCAACGTCTTCACCGGCCAGGTGACGCGCCTGGTGCGGCCGCGGCCCGGGGTCGTGCACGTGGCCGCCGACGTCGGGGTCGAGCTGATCGCGGTGATCACGGAGGAGGCCGCCCGGGACTTGCGGCTCGCCCCGGGCAACCCCGTGACGTTTGCCTTCAAGGCCAGCGCGGTGCGAGTGTTCTGACATGGCGCGCGTGCAGCTGACCCGGGTGGTGGAGTTCGAGGCCGCGCACCGCATCCGCCGGCCGGACAAGTCGGAGGCCGAGAACCGGGCGGCGTTCGGCAAGGCGGCGGCCGATCACGCGCACCGGTATCAGGTGCGGGTGACCGTCCGGGGGCCGCTCGTGGCGGAGGCTGGCGGAGTGGTGAATCTCACCGCCCTCGATCGGGTACTGAAGGAAGAGATCACCGACCGGCTGAGCGGCGGCCACATCAACGAGGCGATCCCCGAGTTCGCCGACGGCCGCCGCCTCGCGACCGGTGAAGCCCTGGCGGTGTATTTCTGGGAGCGGATCGCCCCGCGGCTGCCTCCCGGCATTTCCCTGCACACCGTGCGGGTACAGGAGAGTCCCCATCTCTACTCGGAATACTTCGGTGAAGGCTGAGGGGGCTTCCTCGGTCGACAAAGCCCCTGGCTCCCGCCGCGGGCGGATGCAGGCCGACTCAGCCATGGTCGAGGAGGTCCCCGTCTGGCTCGAGGTGAACGGCGAGCCGATGGTCACCTGGATGTGCACGCCCGACCTGCTGGAGGAGCTGGCGGTGGGGTGGCTGCACGGCGAGGGCTTCATCGAGACGCGCGACGACCTCGTGAAGCTGCGCCCCTGCGCCACCGACCTGGGGTTCTGGGCCGAGGTGGCGCCGGAGCGGCTGGCGCGCGTCAGGGGCGAGAACCGCAAGCGCGTGCTCGCCTCGGGGTGCGGGGCCGTCTCCACCTTCCTCGCCGATCCGCACGCCGTGGCGCGCGCGCCCGCGCGCGGCGAGCCGCCGGCAACCGACCGCATGCGCGCGCTCTTCAAGGAGTTGTTCGCACGCGGCGAGCGCTACAACGAGACCGGCGGCATCCACGCCGCCGCGCTCGCCGACGGCGACCAGCTGCGCTTCCACGCCGAGGACATCGGACGCCACAACGCGGTGGACAAGGTGATCGGCGCGGCGGTGCTCGCGCGCGAGCCCGTCGCGGGTCGCGGCCTGCTCGTCACCGGCCGGATCTCGGCGGAGCTGGCGTACAAGGGCGCGCGCGCGGGGCTGGCGTGGATCGCGACGCCGAGCGTGCCGTCCACGCTGGCGCTCACGATCGCGCGGCGGGCGGGGATGATCGTCGTGGGACGCGCGGTTAGCGGGACGCCGCACCTCCACCGTCCGGAGGCGTGACCAACGACGCGCTGCGCGCCCTGTTGCGCGAGGCGCGCACCGTGGCGGTCGTGGGGCTGTCGCCCAAGCCGGAGCGGCCCAGTCACGGCGTCGCGCGCTACCTGCAGCGGGCCGGCTACCGCATCGTGCCGGTGAACCCCGGCCACGACGAGATCCTCGGCGAGCGCAGCTACCGGACGCTGGCGGACGCGGCGCGGGACCACGCCATCGACATCGTGGACGTGTTCCGGCGCAGCGAGCTCGCGGGGGCCGTCGTGGACGAAGCGATCGCGATCCGTCCCAAACTCGTGTGGCTGCAGCTCGGCGTCGTGGACGAGGCGGCGCGGGCGCGGGCTGAGGACGCCGGCATTCCCATCGTGATGGACCGCTGTCTCGCGATCGACCACCGCCAACTCCTGGGGGATTGATGCGCCGACTTCTGTTCGCCTGTGGTGCCGTGTTGCTGTTGTGTCGTCCCGCCGTCGCTCAGACCGGCCCCGAGCCCACGATGATTCTGACGCTGTTCGGCGGGGCGTCCACCGGTCACAGCCTGTGGCACATCCCGCGGCAGCCGCTGTGCGTGCTGCAGCAGTCCGGGGGCGCGTACAACTGCACCTCCCAATACGATACCCTCGACCTGTCCCGCGACATCTCGGCGAGCGTCGTGTTCGGCGCATCGGGCACCTACTTCAGAAGCCCGCACGTCGGCATCGAGGCGGAGATTCTGTTTCTCGGATTCCCCTTCGACGACTCCTGCCGCGGCGTCTTTTTCAATCCCGACCTCGTGCACATGAACGAGCAGATCTGCCTCAACGTCGGGGCGGCGTCCATCTCGTCCAGCGCGATATCGTTCTCGGCGGGCCTCGTGTTCCGCGCGTCCCCGCGGCACGCCATCAGTCCCTTCGCGAGAGCGGGGTTCGGGATCGTGACCCATTCCGGCGGCACGCTCGAGTTGTCCGGCGCGTTCCTCGACGACAGCGGGATCGTCCGCTCCCGCTCGATCATCGAGGATCCGCATCCCAAAGCGACGACGCTCAGCGTCAAGGCTTCGGCGGGGTTCACGGCGCGGATCAGTCCCGGCTACCAGTTCCGCCTCGAAGCGCACGACGCGATCGTCCCCTTGCGGCGCGTCATCGGCATGGCGGACGATCTTGCGCAGGCCCCGTCCGCCTCGCGCTCCTACCACCACCTCGTGCTGACCATGGGGCTCGACGTGGTGCTGGAGAAGAAGCGCGGCCGCCGCTACTGAGCCCCGCCCCATGCGCCCGCGAGCAGTCGGCCTCGGCCTCGTTCTGTGGTGCGCCGCGTCTCCGGCATCGGGGCAACGCGGCCCCGAGCCCACGATGATCCTCACGCTGTTCGGCGGGGCCACGACCGGACACGGCCTGTGGCGGGTCGCCCGGCAGCCGCTGTGTGTGATTGCCCCCAATGGGTCGTGCTCATCGCAGTTCGACACGCTCGACCTGCAACGCGATGTCGGTCCCAGTCTGGTATTCGGGGCCTCCGGGGTCTACTTCCCGCAGCCGCACCTCGGGGTGGAGGGAGAAATCTTTTACGTGGGGCTCCCCTTCGACGACTCCTGCCGCGGCGTCTACTTCAACCCCGACCCCAACCCCCCTTCCCCAAGCGAGAAGGTCTGCCTCGACATCAGCGCCGAGTCGCCGGGGACCAGCGCGATCGCGTTTTACGGAGGCCTGGTGTTGCGGGGTTCGCCGCGACACGCGATCAGCCCGTATGCGCGGCTTGGGCTCGGCCTCGTCACCTATTCGGGCGGTACCATCGAGATGTCCGGCGCTTATGATGACGGCACTGGGAACATCCAATCCCGCGCAGTGCTGATCGACGATCGTCCCAAGACGAGCTCGGTCAGCTTGCAGACCGCGGTGGGCATGACGACGCGGATTACCCCCGGCTATCAGTTCCGCATGGAGATTCACGACGCGCTGATCCCCCTGCAGCGCGCGGCGGGACCGGCCGGCACGACCCTACAGCCGCCGAAGGCGACGCGAACCTATCACCACCTCATGCTGACGATGGGGCTGGACGTGGTGCTGGAGAAGAAGCGGGGCCGCCGCTACTGACCACGCGCGGCGCCATCCTCGCCGGCGGCGGCGCCACGCGCTACGGCGGCCGCCCCAAGGGCCTGCTCGAAGTCGGCGGCCGGCGCATCCTCGACCGCATCGTGGACGCCGTCACGGCCGTCGTCGGCGCCGCGCCGCTGCTCGTCGCCAACGCGCCCGACGCCGCCGCCTGGCGTCCCGACCTGCGCACCGTCCCCGACGTGCGCTCCGGGTTGGGGAGCATCGGCGGCATCTACACCGCGGTGGCGGCCGGGGACGATCCTGTGCTCTGCGTCGCCTGGGACATGCCGTTCCTCACCGTCGACCTGCTCCGGGCTCTCGTGGACGGCGCGGCAGGCTGGGATGCATTTCTTCCCGAGAGTGACAGTCGCCGGGGGCTGGAGCCGTTGTGCGCCGTGTACGGTCCCGCATGCCGGGCGGCCATCGAGCGCCAGCTCGAGCGGGGGGACCGCCGGGCGATCGGCTTCCACCCCGACGTGAAGGTCGGTACACTATCGCTCGAGCGGGTGCGGGCCTTTGGCGACCCCGCCGAGCTGTTCCTCAACGTGAACGAGCCCGAAGATCTGCAGCGGGCGGAGGCGGTGTGGCGGCGACGCGGATGATCTCGATCGTCGGGAAGAAGGACGCAGGGAAGACGACGTTAGTCGTCGCCCTCGCGTCCGAGCTGGTGCGGCGCAAGTTCCGCGTGATGACCATCAAGCACGGCACGCACGCCGCCGACTGGGACCAGCGCGGCAAGGACACCTGGCGCCACCGCCACGAAGGCAAGGCCGAGCGCGTGGTGCTCGAGGCGCCGGGGGAGCGGGTGGTGTGGGAGCGGCGCGAGCTGGAGAGCGACCCGATCAGCCTGGCGCGCCGCTATCTCGACGGCGCGGAGATGGTGCTGGTCGAGGGCTTCACCGACCACGCCCTGCCGAAGATCGAGACGTACCGGCAAGCGTGCGGGCCGGACCCGATCTGGAGCAGCGAGCGCCCCGACGCCGAGCAGTGGGTGGGGATGGTGACGGACAACGCCAAGTTCCGGGCGCCGTTCCCCGTGTTTCGCTTCAGCGACACCGCGTGGCTCGTGACCCTGGCGAACATCGCCTGGGACCGCGCGTTAATCCTGCCCCCCTAGGGATGCTCACCCCCGCCGAGGCGGCCCGCCTCATCCTCGAGCACCTCCGCCCGCTGCCGGCCGAGCGCCGTCCCCTGCGCGAGGCGCTCGACCTGGTCCTCGCCGAGGACGTGGCGAGCCCCATGGACCTGCCGCCGTGGGACAATTCCGCGATGGACGGCTATGCCGTGCGCGGGGCGGACGTCGCGGGCCGCTCGCGCGTCGAGCTGCGCGTCGTCGAGACGGTGCCCGCGGGTCGCTTCCCCACCAAACCGGTCGGCCCCGGCGAAGCGACACGGATCTTCACCGGCGCCGCGCTGCCCGCCGGCGCCGATACCGTCGTGCGCCAGGAGGACACCGAGGCAAACGGAAGTCGAGTGTCCATTGTCACTCCGACGCAGGAGGGGCGCAACGTGCGCCACAAGGGCGAGGACATCCGTAAGGGCGCCGCCGTGCTCCCCGCCGGCACCGCCCTGGGGCCCGCGCAGCTCGGCGTGCTCGCCTCGATCGCCCACGGGGAGCCGCTGGTGCACAGGCCCCCCCAAGTCGCGATCCTCGCCTCGGGCGACGAGATCGCCGACCTCGACGACCGCGACGAGATTCTGGCGGGGCGCAAAGTCGCGACGTCGAATTCCTACACGCTGCTGGCGAACATCCGCCGCACCGCCGCGGTGCCTGTCGAGCTGGGCATCGCCCGCGACAGCGCCGAAAGCCTGCGCGAGCATCTGGCGCGCGCGGCGGCCGCCGATCTCCTCGTCACGACCGCCGGGGTGAGCGTCGGCGAGCACGACCTGGTGCGCGAGGTGCTGACGGCCCTGGGCTGCGACATCAAGCTGTGGCGTATCCGCATGCGCCCCGGCGCGCCCCTCGGCTTCGGCCTCTTCCAGGACGGCCGGCCGTGGATCGGGCTGCCCGGCAACCCGGTGAGCACGATGGTCACCTTCGAGCTGTTCGTGCGGCCGGCGCTGCGGCGGCTGCTCGGCCACCCGCTGCCGTTCCGCCGCACGGTGCCCGTCGTGGTCGAAGAGCCGATCACCCTCGGCCCCAAGCTCCGTCACTTTTTGCGGGCGGTCGTGGCCCCACGCGAGGATGGCGCCCTCGGCGCCCGGTTGACAGGGCCGCAGGGGTCGGGCATCCTCACGTCCATGGCGCGCGCCAACGCCCTGCTCATCGTCCCCGAGGACCGGCCGGCGGTGGCATCCGGCGAGCCGCTGCACGCGATCCTCCTCGACGATCCCCACCACGTCGCGGAGCCCCCCTTCTGATCCCCCGCCTGCGCGGCCGTCTCATCGTTGGGGGCGCTCTGGCGGTGCTCACCGGCGCGATCTACGCGGCCAACGTGATGTCCCCGTCGGCGGTGCGGCTCGGGATCCTCTACCTCGTCCCGATCCTCCTCGCGACGTGGTACCAGGGCCTCTGGTGGGGGATCGCGTTCCTGGTCGCCTCGATGCTGCTGCGCATTCCCGTGGAGCTGGGCCAGCAGCCCGACGCCACGGTGCTGTCCTCGCTCGTGAACCAGGGCTCGTTCGCCGCGGTCGCCGGCATCGCGATGGCCGCGTTCCGCAGCATCCGCCGCACCCAAGGTCAGCTCGAAGACCTGGTGATCCACGATCCCTTGACGCGCGTGCTCAACGCGCGGGCGTTCTCCGACCGCCTCGGCCAGGAGCTGCGCCGCAACCGGCGCTACGGCCGGCCGTTGAGTCTTCTCTATCTCGACCTCGACGACTTCAAGATCGTGAACGACTCCCACGGGCATCAGACGGGGGACGCGGTGCTGCGGCTCGTGGCGGAGGCGATCCGCGGCGCCGTGCGCCAGGCGGACATCGTCGGCCGCATGGGCGGCGACGAATTCGCCGTGCTGATGCCGGAAACGGCCTCCGATGTCGCCGAGGCGGCGGCGGGGCGGCTGGCCAAGAGCCTGCGGGCGGCGTTCCAGGGGAATCCGTCGGTCACGGCCAGCATCGGCATCGTCTCCTGCACGGACTCCGCGGTGACGCCGGACGACGTGCTGCACAACGCCGACCGCGCCATGTATGAAGCCAAGAGCAAGGGAAAGGACCAGGCGGTGAAGGTGGCGATGTGAGGTACCAGGAGCTGCTGCTGGTCTTCACCTCCGTCCTCTTCATCGTCGATCCCTTCGCCGTCATCCCCAGCTTCCTCGCCATGACGGAGCGGGACAGCCCCGCGATGCGGCGCGTGCTCGCCCGCCGCGGCGCGTGGACGTGCGCGATCACCCTCACCCTGTTCGCGCTCGGCGGCAGCCTCATCTTCAAGCTCTTCGGCATCACCATCGGCGCGTTCAAGATCGCCGGCGGCGTGCTGATCGGGTTGAATGCCCTCGACATGGTCCAGGCGCGCCGCAGCAGCCAGCGCGAGACCCCCGCCGAGAAGGCCGAGGGCACCGCGAAGGAGGACATCGGCATCCTGCCGCTCGGCGTGCCGATGCTCGCCGGGCCGGGCGCCATCTCCACCGTGATGGTGCTGGCCTTGGGCTCGAAGACTTGGGTCACGACCGCGGCGCTATACGTGTCGATCGCGCTCACCGCACTCATTTCGTTTCTCACGCTCTCGGCCGCGTCGCTGATCGAGCACCGGCTGGGGCAGACGGGCATGCGCATCCTCACCCGGCTCATGGGCCTCGTGCTGTGCGCCATCGCCGTGCAGTTCATCATCGACGGGCTCAAGATGTCGGGCGTGGTGGCGCACGGAACCTGAAGTGGTGGGGCGGGTCTCACGGAGCCACATGCTGCGCCTCCTGCTGCGCGTCGTCGCCACTATGCCTCTAAGCCTCTATGCCACGGCGCCTCTGACGGCTCAAGCCGCCTCGTACCGCTTCTCCGGCCAAGTCATCCCCCTCGTCACCGTTACTAACGCCGTTCCCGGTGGCGACTCCCGCAGCGAAGCGCGGCTGGTGCAGCCGGTGTTGATGATCGAAGCCGCCGCGCTCAGCGATCACCTGCAGCTGCACGCCATGGGCGACTTCGAGGGGTGGACCATCCGCCACGGCGAGCTCGCCACCGGCGCCTACGGCGAGGGCTACTACGACCGCCGCCATCCGCATACCTACGTCCACGAGCTGATGCTCACCGGCGCGGACGTGCTGGGGCACCTCGACCGGAGCATCGTGGTGTCCCTCAGCGCGGGCAAGGGTTTTGCGCCGTTCGGCACCGACGACCCGATGAGCCGCCCCCCGATGCTCTATCCCGCAAACCATCACCTGGCGCAGATCCTCGAGCGCGCCGTGGCGGTGGTCGCCGTGACCGCCGGTCCGGTCACCGTCGAGGGCGGCACGTTCGACGGCGACGAGCCCGAGTATCCCAGCCAGTGGCCCAACTGGAGCCGCTTCGGCGACTCGTGGGCGCTGCGCGTCGCGGGACGGCCCGTCGCGGGGCTGGAAGCGCAGCTCTCCCGCGCCCACGTCCACTCCCCCGAGCACCGCCAGGGCGCGGGCACGGACCAGGAGAAGTGGAGCGCGTCGGCGCGCTGGGAGCGGGCCGTCGCTGGCCGGCCCGCGTACGCGCTCGCCGAATGGGCCAGGACCGATGAAGCGGGCGGGGCGTACGTGCTGCATTCGGGGCTGGTCGAAGGCGCGTATGAGGTGGGGCGGTATCGTCCCTACTTCCGTCTGGAGCGCACGGACCGCACCGAGGATCAGCGGGTGTTCGGCGAGCCGTTCCGGTCAGTGCGGCCGCACCTCGACTCGAGCATCCTGGGAATCACGCGCTGGACGATCTCGACCCTGGGGGTAGAGGTGCGCGCCTGGAGTCGAACCCGCGTCACCGTCACCCCGACGGTCGAGGTGGCGTTCGCAAGGGTCGCGAAGCTCGGCGGCGGCGTGTTCGATCCGGCGGTGTTCTACGGGCGGACCACGTTCACGACCCTCACGGTGGGGGTCCGGGTTGACTGGGGGATGGCTGGACACCGTATGGGGTACTACCGGGGCACGCCGATGGCAGAAGGCATGACGATGCCG
>WNGE01010414.1_pt1 | contig 18932 bp, 19 predicted proteins | sample 5400651 | NCBI WGS metagenome assembly WNGE01 (sample SAMN13153370, study PRJNA577476) | soil metagenome | isolation source: 60 cm soil or saprolite under grassland replicate 2 | place: USA:California | collected 2016-06-15
TAGCGAAGGACCTCGCAGTCGAAGCTTCGAGCACCCTAATTGGACAGGGCCAGCCAGCGTCCTGCGTGAGATTCCTCGCTTCCGCTCGGAATGACGTTGGCGCGGAATGATTTGTTTCTGGTACCACTCTTCCGTCGAACTTGTGCCGGTGTAATTTTTATCGCCATCCCCGGCGCGGTAGCCGTGAACGTGTTCATTTGAACTTGCTTCATTGTGCGCGTTGGGCGATCATTCCAACATGCTGACGCAGCGGCAGAGAAGCGTTCTTGATTTTATTCAGCGCGAGCAACGCGAGAAAGGGATTACGCCCAGCACGCGCGAAATCCAAAATCATTTCGGGTTCGCCAGCCAGACATCGGTGATGCAATACATTGCTGCGCTGGAGCGAAAGGGGTTTCTCGATCGCCACGCGCGCAAAGCCCGCGCGTTGATTACTCCAGCTATGAAAGTCAGAATCACCGACATTCCAATCTACGGGCAGATCCCGGCCGGCATGTCGGCGTTGACGGAGCAGACGATCGAAGGCCATGTCTCGCTCGATGTGCGTTCCGCGAATGTGTTGAAGAATCGCGGCATATTTGCCTTGCGCGTCCGCGGCGACTCCATGATCGGTGCGCACATTTTGGATGGCGATATTGTGATTTTGGAAGACGCCAAAGAAGTGCACAACGGCGATATCGTTGCGGCGTTGATCGACGGCGAAACGTCATTAAAGCGTTACGTGGTCGAGCACGGGCGGCCGTATCTCAAAGCAGAAAACCCCCGCTACCCGGATCTAGTCCCGGCCCGCGAGCTCAAGATTCAGGGTGTGATGGTGTCGCTGATTCGGAAACAAGAGCGGCGGAGACGGCACTGAGATAGAAGACCCTGGCCCCATTCCCGTATCAACTGTTCGTTTGAACATATAAACAGGGTATGCCATTTTTCTCTCAATGACTGCAACCGCCAAGATTATCGATCTTCGGAAACTGCTGGCGGAACGTTTTCCGCATCCCGCCGTCACGGCCACAACGCGTTTAGTCACTGGTTTACCTTTTCTTGATCAACCTACTGGTGGCGGATTGCCGCGAGGCGCGATCACCGAATTGATCAGCCCGCGAACCAGCGCGGGAAGCGCATCGCTGACTAACGCCCTCATCCATGGCGCAAATCGCGATAATTATTTCGTGGCGCTGATTGATGGGCGCGATTCGTTCGATCCCTGCGACTTGGATAATGTCTTACTGCGGCACTTGCTTTGGGTCCGTTGTCGCACAGCATCTGAAGCCATCAAAGCGGCTGATCTGCTCCTGCGGGATGGCAATTTCCCGCTCGTAATTGTCGATCTGGGGCTGAACTCCCCGGAAGAATTGCGCAAAATTTCGCAAACGAACTGGTATCGCTTGCAACGGCTGGTCGAGTTAGTGCCTACGGCATGTCTGGTCTTCACCCGATATGAAATGGTCGGCAGCGCACAACTGAGACTTGTTCTCGAAAATTCTTGGAACCTGGAAACTTTGGAAAAGCAGAATGCGATTTCTCAGCTGCGAATTGTTGTGAAACGATCGCATGCCAAGTCAGTGGTCAATTAAACTGATGTTCGCCACAATTTATTTGCCGAATTTCTTTCTGCAGGCTGCTACTCGGCATCAGCCGGAATTGCGCGCCAAGCCGGTCGCATTGATCGAAGAACAGGACAGGAAACCGATCATCATTCAACTGAATGAGGCCGCGGAAAAATCCGGAATTCGAAAAGGAATGACGCCGAGTCAGGCTCTGGCGCGATCTTTGCGGGTCGTGATTAAAGTGCGCAGGCGCGCGCAGGAAAAATCGATCCAGGAAATCTTAATTTACTACGCGTTTACTCTCAGCCCGTTTGTGGAACACACTGCGCCCGGTGTTTGCACCATTCAATTTACAGGCTACCGCGATTTGAGCCCAAAACTTGCACAAGTTATCGAGCAATTGGCCGAATGCGAAATCGCCGCGCAAGCCGCGATTGCTCCCACGCCAGATACCAGTTTTCTGGCAGCACATCTGGCCCGGCCAGTTTTGCAGATTGAGAATGCAAAAGAATTTCTTGCTCCTCTGCCGATAGAAACTCTCGCAACATCTTCCGCAGCTTTTTAGTAGGGACATCGCGATGCGCTGTCCCAACCGCGCAGTGCACCGCCCCTGATCAGCGGTTCTTCTTTGCTTTCCCGATTCCCTCTGTCTGTTTTACGACGAATGATTTCACGCGGGCACACTCCTTCTGAACCCCCTTGGCGAAATCGCGTGGTCCGTACTCGAACAGCACAACGAAGCAAAAAGTGAAAACGATGAAGAAGGCGAACCAGAAAATCCCGCGCAGCAGCGCCATGCAAAAAAGTAGCCGCTGCGAACTGTGCGATCAATAGCGATGGTAAAGACAGCGCGCCGCGCTGTCCGGACGCCGCAGCGCGGCGTCCCTACCTTCTACCCCAGCGGACGCTACAACGTCTTGAACCGGATGCCGAAGCTGCCAAGCTATTTGGCCATGCGCATGCCGTTACTTGATCTTGGCGAACAATACCGTGCCCTAAGTGAGCCAATTCGCGAAGCGATTGACGACGTCCTGGCAAGCCATCGTTTCATTCTGGGACCAAAAGTGCAGGCGTTCGAAAAGGCAATCTGCGCGTATTGCAACGTGCCACACGCCGTAGGTGTTTCATCAGGAACAGATGCGTTGCTGGCGATCCTCATGGCGCTTGGAATTGGACCAGGCGATGCCGTTATCACGACGCCTTACACATTTTTCGCCACCGCTGGATGCATCGCACGCGTCGGCGCCAGACCGCTTTTCGCCGACATCGATCCCGAAACGTACAACATTAGCCCTTCCGCAATTCGGAGATGCCTGGAGAAGAATTGTCAGGTGGATTCGGATGGCGCATCGAGAGCAAAAAGCGGAGAGAAAGTCCGCGCCATCGTCCCAGTTCATTTGTTCGGGTTATGCTGCGAGATGGACGCGCTCCATGAAATTTCGGAACGCTTCCAGCTTGACCTGATCGAGGACGCAGCGCAGGCGATTGGCGCGGAGTTTCCGTTCGGAAAAAGCACTGCCAAAGCCGGAACGATGGGCGAAGTTGGTTTCTTTAGTTTTTATCCTTCGAAGAATCTCGGAGCTGCTGGTGATGCGGGGATGATCGTCTGCCGGGATGAGACGCTCGCGAGAAAGTTGCAAACTTTTAGAGAACACGGAATGGAGCCGCGCTATTTTCACCAGGTCATTGGAGGCAATTTTCGCTTGGACGAAATCCAGGCTGCAATTCTGGGTGTTAAGCTTCCATTTTTGGAAAGGTGGGCAGCGGCGCGGCGAGCAGCGGCGGATTTTTATGGCGCAGAATTTGCTCGCGCGGAATTAACGGAAAGAATCACTCCACCCGCCGCGCCTTACCGCGATCGCGGCCTAACGAATCATCACGTCTATCACCAATACGTCATCCGCGCGCCAATGCGCGATGCGTTGCGTGAGCATCTGGACAAACGCGAAATTGAGACGGCGATCTACTATCCGCTAGGGCTCCACGAGCAAAAATGTTTTGCCTATCTCGGCTACAAGAAAGGCGATTTTCCGGAGACGGAGCGCGCCGCGCGCGAAACGCTGGCGTTGCCTATTTATCCGGAGATTTCGCGCGAAGCACAGCGTTACGTCGTTGATGCGATTGCCGAGTTCTACGGCTCACAGCTAGCGAACCAGCCAAAAACGACGTAGATTTCGCCGCTAGGCTTTTGCACTGCGACGCGTCGCGCATCGCTTTTCAGAGACGAAGCCGCCGCTAGTTGCAAGCTGCACGGCGCCAGCCTATATGAATCGCTCGCACCAACGGGTAGGTACCGAAGTGGCCAAACGGGGCAGACTGTAAATCTGCTGGCTTTACGCCTTCGCTGGTTCGAATCCAGCCCTGCCCACTGTCCTGCCGGAACCGCTATTTGCGAACTCGTTAGTGCCCTCTTCGCGGGCCGCCACCTTCGCGACGGCCACCGTATCCGCCGCCGCCACCGTAGCCGCGTCCGCCGCCGCCGGGCGGCCGCTGTTCTCGCGGCCGGGCTTCATTCACGGTCAAGGATCGGCCTTCGATGGACTGGCCATTGAGTTTCGAAATGGCGTTTTGAGCCTCTTCATCCGAACTCATCGTCACGAAAGCGAAGCCACGCGACTTGCCGGTGAATCTGTCCTGCATGAGAGTAACTTCCTGCACGGCTCCAGCCTGTGAGAAAAGCTCCTGCAGTTCGTTCTCGGTAGTGTTGAAGGGAAGATTGCCTACGTATAATTTAGTTCCCATTGAGTTTATTCTGGAAAACGTTGCCAGGTCACTGTTCCCGCTTATCGGATTTCAAATCGTCACTGAATAAACTCAACTGACAATCCACCAACTTCCAAGCTTCGTTTTCGTTTGGGCTCACTTGTAAAATGCTTCCCCTAAGAAAGCAATAGAAATCGCGGGACAATTTTTTCGCTTCGAACCATGGCTAACCCAAGCAGCCCGAATGGAAAAAAGGTCAGTGCCCGCGTCGCCGTTGTGGCCGCAGGCGTGGTCAGCCCATTGGGATTTGGACTCGGCGAAACACTCGAATCGCTGCGCAAGGCGCGAGATTGCGTGAGCCCGGTGACGCGATTTTCGGTCGCGCAATGCCGATGTAGAACCGCGGGTCAAATCCCCGATGACCGCCTGCTTGCTAGCCAAGGTGAGGGGATTCGAGGCCACCGCCTGCATCGCGCGTCGCACATGATGATTCAGGCGCTAAGGGAAGTTGTAACGCAGGAATCTCAATTCAAACCGGAGCTGACAGTAATCGGAACAACAAGCGGCGGCATGTCTTATGGCGAACATTACTACCGCTCATTACGTCAAGCTGAAAAGCTGCGGCATGCGCCAACGTGGATCGCAAATTACCCCGCGCAAAAGCCGGTGATCGACGCGCAGCAGGCCTTTGGAATTTCCGCGCCGTGCCAGGTGATCGCGAACGCATGTGCCTCTGGCACGAATGCGATCGGTCACGCGTTCGAGTGCGTGCGGTCCGGCCGCTATCAGCGCGTCTTAGCCGGCGGTTACGACGCAATCTCGGAAATGGTTTTCGTAGGTTTCGATTCGCTTCAAGCCTCCACGCCTGAGAGTGGCGCGCCTGTTCTCGCGGAAATTGTCGGCTACGGCATTTCCACAGACAACTTTCACATTACACAGCCAGACCCTACCGGGGTCGGAGCACGCCAGGCAATGGAACGGGCTCTCCAGAGTGCGCACGTTTTAGCGAACGAAGTCGATTACATCAATGCACACGGCACAGCCACCGTGTTTAATGACGCAGCTGAGGGAAAGGCAATTAGCGAATTGTTTAATGGCGTTCCGGTAAGCTCGACCAAGAGCATGATGGGTCATTCACTCGGAGCTGCGGGCGCAGTCGAGGCCGTCTTTTGTTTGCTTGCGCTCCAACATCAATTTCTCCCCTCCAACATCAATTTCAGCGCTTCAGACGACGATCTCGATTTAAACATCGTAGCGAACGAAACGCGACCCGCTGTTCTACGCACGGTGCTTTCAAATTCCTTTGGCTTCGGCGGTACCAATGCCTCGATTCTGATGGGTAAATTCCAAGCATGAGTCTCGCGATTGCCGGCATGGGGTGGGTGACACCTCTCGGGCGCGGCGTTGATTCAGTGTGGGAGCAGTTGCTTCACGGTGATGAAGCTTCCGCGACGGCGATCTCTGAAGAGTTCGGGCATCGGCCTTACAGCGTCTTTCGCGTGCCCGAATCCGCGCTAACTGGTTTGGCGCATCCGCGTCTCCGCCGAGCCAGTGTGATTTCGCGATTTGCCGCAGCGGCGGGTTTGGACGCCTTGCGCGCTGCAGGCGTGAAGCTCGATCCGCAGAATGCTGAACGCACTGCGCTCATCTTCGCTATTTCAAACGGCGGTGTGATTTACACGAAGCGTTTTTACCGCGACGTCGTTGACGCGGGCGCGCAGTCCGCCAGTCCGTTGTTGTTTCCCGAAACTGTCTTCAATGCCCCGGCAAGCCATCTTGCGGCGATTCTCGGCGTCACTGGCGCCACCTATACTTTGGTAGGCGACGGAGCGGTTGGGCTCGCAGCGATAAAAATGGCTGAAGACCTCATGGCGAATGAGCCACTTGACCATTGCCTTGTCGTGGGGACGGAAGAAGTCGATTGGCTCTCGTGTGACGCCTATTGGCGATGGCGATTACTTCGCTTGACGCCCCCGATTGAGCCATTCAATGAGCAACAGCGCGGAATGATTTTGAGCGAAGGCGCAGGCGCAATCGTTCTCGCGCGGGATGGCCCGTTCACGATCGAATGCGCTCATCCCGGCGGATATTTTGCGAAGCGCGCGGAAGCGGGGGAAATTTTGAAGCGAATTCTGCGCGATCTCAGTCGAAGCGAAGTCGATCTAGTCATCGCGAGCGCTAACGGCACTTTTGTCGATCAAGCGGAATATCGAGCGCTCAAGGCGGTCGTTTCAAATGCGTTCGTTTACACGGCCAAGCCAGCCTTGGGCGAGAGCGTTGGTGCTGCAGGCCTGTGGCAGGTCATCCTGGCGGCTCAGGCCCTGCGTTCTGCAGAGCTTCCGCCTGTGCTTCACGCAGATCCAGCCATTGCGTTGCAGCTTTCGCTTTCACGCAAACCTCTGGTAGAAGCGCGCCGCGCAATCGTTTTAAGCTGCGGGGTCAACCAGCAAGCAGCGGGATTGCGCCTAGCAATCCGGTGATATTTGATCCAGTTGCACATGTTGACGAAACGCGCTTCGACCGCGACGCTCGATTAGTCCCGCAGAGGCGGGATAATTCCGTCGTATGGCCGTTGAAGTAAAAATTCCCGCTGTTGGCGAATCCATCACCAGCGGTGTCGTCTCCGCCTGGCACAAGAAATCTGGCGAGTTCGTGAACGAGGGTGAAACGCTCTTTACGCTCGAGACCGACAAGGTTTCCACCGAGATCGTCGCCGAAAAAGCCGGCCTGCTCGAAACCAAAGTGCCCGAAGGCCAGGAGGTGAAGATCGGGGAAGTGGTTGCGACAATCGACGATTCAAAGCAGCGACCAGCGGAAAAGAAAGTCCCCGAGGCAAAGAAGGCTGAAAAGCCTCCGGAAAAAAAGAAAGAGCCTGTGGAAAAGAAGAGAGAGCCAGAGGCGGTGGAAAAAACTGTTGAAGAAAGGGAGAAAAAGCCGCCGTCGGAAGAAGAAAAACCTCTCTCTCCCGCGGTTCGGCACATCGTCGAAGAAGAGAAACTTGAGCCGGAGAAAATCCCCGGCACCGGGAGAAGCGGCCGTCTGACCAAAGCTGATGTGTTAGCCGCGGTGGAGGAACGCGGCAAGGCCGACTTGCCCGCCGAAGCCTTGGCGGAGGCGAGAGCCTCGGCGAAGGCGGATGGCCGGTTCATCCGTAAAAAAATGTCGCCGTTACGCCGCAAGATCGCGCAGCAACTGGTGATGGCGCAGCACACGGCAGCAATCCTTACCACATTTAACGAATGCGACATGAGCGCCTTGCAGGAATTGCGCGGCAAAGCGCAAGAAGAGTTTACGAAAAAGAACGGCGTGAAACTGGGTTTGATGTCGTTTTTTATTAAAGCCTCAGTCGAAGCGCTGAAAGCTGTGCCAGCGGTCAATGGCCGCATTGAGGACGATGATTTCATCCAAAACAACTTCTACGATATCGGCGTAGCCGTCGGGACGGAACGTGGGCTTGTCGTGCCGGTGGTGCGCGATGCGGACAAGAAAAGTTTTGCCGATTTGGAGCGCGACATTGCCGATTACGCCGCGACAGCGCGCGAAGGAAAATTGAAGATTGAAGATTTGCAGGGTGGTAATTTCACGATCACGAACGGTGGCGTGTACGGATCGCTCTTCGCGACGCCGATCTTGAATCCGCCGCAGAGCGGGATTCTCGGCATGCACAAAATCATACCGCGGCCCGTTGCCGTGGACGGGAAAGTAGAAGTCCGCCCGATGATGTATCTGGCGCTCAGCTACGATCATCGCGCCATCGATGGGAAAGAAGCAGTCACTTTCCTCGTCAAAGTGAAGGAATGCATCGAAGACCCGAAAAAACTGCCGCTGGATTTTTGATCCGCGTCGTGCGCGTGTCGGAACATAGACCTTCGGTCTGGGCGCCCAGCGGAGTTGCACTCCGGCTGCTGGAAGCGCAACGGGCAAAATGCCCGTTGGCCGCACAGGCGTGAACGCCTATGTTCCGGCCCAAGGTCGGAATGACAGAATAAACGTATGGAAAAATTTGATATTGTTATCATTGGCTCCGGTCCCGGCGGATACATCGCTGCGATCCGTGCCGGCCAGCTTGGACTGAAGACTGCCCTCGTCGAAAAAGACAAAGAACTAGGCGGCACTTGCCTGAACGTCGGCTGTATCCCCAGCAAAGCGCTTCTGACTTCGAGCGATCATTTCGTGTTCGTCAAAAAAGAGGCTGCCAAGCATGGCATCGTCATCGACGGCGCGCGTGTCGATCTCGCGAAGATGCAGGAGCGCAAAGACAGAGTCGTGAAGACATTCAATAGCGGTGTGCGGACGCTGATGAAAACGAACAAGGTCACTACCTTCGCAGGCTTGGCTTCAATCACCGCGCCCGGGAAAGTTTCCATTAAATCCTCCAGTGACGAGACACAGGAGATCGAAACGAAAAATATCGTCATCGCCACCGGCAGCGCACCGGTGGAACTGCCGTTCGCGAAATTTGACGGCAAAACAATCGTCAGCAGCACCGAAGCGCTGGAGTTCACGGAACCTCCAAAGAAATTCGTTGTCATTGGTGCAGGCGCGGTAGGGCTGGAACTGGGCTCCGTTTGGAACCGGCTTGGTTCCGAAGTCACGATGCTGGAATTTTTGCCGCGCATCGCTCTCGGGTTCGATCTTGAGCTGTCGAACCTGCTTCAACGTTTGCTTACCGCTCAAGGCATGACGTTCCATCTGGATGCGAAAGTTAGCGCGGTGACAGTCGAGGGTGACCGCGCGATCGTGACTGCGACCAAAGGCGGCGAAGAACTGAAATTCGATGCCGACAAGGTGCTCGTCTCAGTCGGACGCCGCCCATTCTCGGACGGCTTGGGCGCAGAAAAGGTCGGGGTCGAGTTCGACGAAAAGAGGCGGATCAAAGTGGACAAACATTTCCGCACAAATATGGAAGGCATTTACGCTATCGGCGATGTGATCGCCGGGCCCATGCTGGCGCACAAAGCCGAAGACGAAGGAATTGCCTGCATAGAAATCATCGCCCGCAAAGCTGGCCACGTGAACTACGAAGCCATCGCCGGGATCATTTACACCAATCCCGAGCTAGCAGGCGTCGGTCTCACCGAAGACCAGGCCAAAGAGCAGAGGATCGATGTGCGCATCGGCAAATTTCCCTTTCGCGCTAACAGCCGCGCGCTTTGCAGTGATGACGTGGAAGGAATGGTGAAGTTTGTTGCCGACGCAAAAACCGATCGCATTCTCGGTGCCCACATCTTGCACCACCTCGCTTCGGAATTAATCGCCGAAGCCGTTTCAACGTAGAGAAGCGCGCGCTGCACATCATGAATCGCTGATTGTTGTAGTGGCGTCTGGGTCAAACGTCGACGTGAGTGACACAAACACCTCTACGACGGCCTGGACGTGCTAACTTCGCGGTTGTGGAAAGCACCCCTGCCATTCTATTGCGCAAACGCAAATTCAGCGAGACCAGCTTGATCGTCTCGTGGTGCACGGAATCATTTGGCTGCATTCATACCGTCGCAAAAGGTGCGCGTCGTCAGAAAAGCCCGTTTGCCGGAAAGCTGGATTTATTTTTTGAAGCTGAAATTTCTGTCGTGCGCAGCCGAAAATCGGATCTGCATACGCTCACAGAAGTGGTGGTGAAGAATCCGTTCGCCGAGATTCGCAGCAACTATCTGCGCATGCAGACCGCAGCTTATTTTGTTGAGCTCATTGAGATTTGCACCGAGCGCGATCATCGCGAGCCGGAATTGTTCAGGCTTTTGCGCCGAGCGTTCGGCTATCTGGCTGCCAACGATTCGACGGCACGCGCGGTCGCGCATTTCGAGACTGAGCTGGCGCGCATTGCCGGCGTGCACGATATGAAAAGCCTCAAAGCCGACCCGGCCTTTGCGCTGGGAAATCTGTTCGGTCGACTGCCGCTCTCCCGCACGCCGCTCTTGAAAACACTCGCGGCAGAGACGAAAAACAGTTCGAAATGAGATTGCGCAGTCTGGTCGCTACGTTCGCAATCGCCGCGTTGAGTCCCGCAGCATCGGCGAACGAGACTTACAAGTTCGATCCATCGGGGTCTACGATTGGTTTCAGTGTGCATCAATTCCTCGGTACCACCCATGGGAAATTCACGAAGTTCAACGGCAAGATCGAAATCGATCGCGAGCGTCCTGAAAATTCCTCGGTCACGGCGCAGATCGACGTGCGCAGTATCGACACACGCATCAACAAGCGAGACGATCACTTGCGCAGCGCGGAGTTTTTTAACGTGGAGAAATTTCCCCAGATCACCTTCAAGAGCCGCACCGTCAAACGGACCGGCCCGCAAAGTGGCGATATTCTCGGCGACCTCACGATGCACGGCGTGACCAGGCCGACCACGCTTCACGTGAAACTGCTGACACCGATGAGTGACACGAGCCGGACGCGCTGGTCGGTGACTACCGACCCAGTCATGCGCCGCGACTTCAATTTGATGTTCGCTCCGGCTGCTGAGACCGTATCCGGCATCAGCCAAACGGTTGCGATCAACATCGAGATCGAGGCGAAGCGCGCAGAGTGAATGCTGTGTGTGCCGGCGCGCTGTTAGCATTGTCATTCTGAGCGGAGCGAAGAATCTCTGATTACTTTTAACCCAATTACGCTCACAGAAAAAACAGAGATGTTTCGCTTCGCTCAACATGACACAGTAAGTTAATGGAAATCATTCCCCTCGGAGATTCCGCGCTGATTGTGCGCGTGCGCGACCAATGCGAAGACGCGCCCGAGGAAACGCTGGACGAGGTGCTGCGGACGCTTCAACAGCTTCGGAATGCTGCAATCCCCGGCGTCATCGAGGTTGCGCCTGCTTACACGACCGTCGCACTTTTCTTCGATCCAGTCGCCGTCGCCAAAGCGAGAGAAACGCCGGGTGACGTGTTCGATTGGTTGGCAGAAAAAATTCGCAGCGCGATTGCTTCTGGTTCGGCCTTCCATCGCCGCCGAAGCGCTGCTGCTCCGCGGTTGATTGAAATCCCCGTCTGTTACGATGCGGAATTTGGCCTCGACCTCGATCGCGTGGGTGAACATACAAAACTTTCCGCGGGCGAAGTGGTCGATCTCCACAGCACAGCCGAATACCGAGTGGCCTGCATTGGGTTCGTTCCGGGCTTTCCGTTTCTGACCGGTCTGCCAAAGACATTGGCGACGCCGCGTCGGGCCACGCCGCGCAAGGAAATTCCTCCAGGTTCGGTAGGCATCGGCGGCGCGCAAACGGGAATTTATCCGTTGCGTTCGCCCGGAGGCTGGAACCTGATTGGCCAGACACCGTTGAAACTTTTTGATCCAACAAAAAATCCGCCTGCGCTTTTGTGCGCGGGGGATCGCGTACGTTTTCGCGCAATCACGCGCGAAGTGTTTGAAGCATCAAAGCAAGGAAGATGATTATAACGCGGGCGGGATTTCTCACCTCGGTGCAGGATCTTGGCCGTACCGGCTATCGCCAGTTCGGCGTCTCATCAGGCGGCGCGCTCGATTCATTTGCATTGCGTGTGGCGAATCTGCTTGTCGGCAACGATGAAAACGCGGCTGGACTCGAAATTACGCTCGGCGGTTTGCGATTGCGCTTTGACGAAGAGCAAATCGTCGCCTGGTGCGGAGGCGAAGTCGATGTGCACCTTGGATCGATGGCGTTGCCGGCGGGCCACGCGGCTCTCCTGCCTGCCGGTAAAGAATTGAAATTCAGCCAGCCTCAAACTGGTTGCCGATGCTGGCTGGCTGTCTCGGGCGGAATCGATGTGCCACTCGTGCTCGGCAGTCGCTCCACAGATTTGCGTGCGCAGTTCGGCGGATTTGAAGGGCGCACATTGCGAGATGGAGATGAGTTAGTCTTAGGGAAATTTCGGCGCCCCCCCGCCTTCGCTAAAGCTACGGTGGACAAGCAGACCGCTGCTACAAAAAGTATTTCCTCGTGGACCGCGCCGCATGATTGGGTAAGTCCAGCAAAGCGCAATCCGATTTTGCGCTTCGTTCGCGGTTGCGATTTGGACCACTTCAACGCTTCAACGCTTCAACGTTTCACGAGTGAAACGTTCGCTGTCTCGCTCGATTCTGATCGTATGGGCGTGCGTTTCGATAGTCCAGAATTGAAACGGCAGGGCAATGTCGATCTTACCTCTGAAGCGGTCGCACCGGGTACGATCCAGATTCCACCAAGTGGAAAACCGATTTTACTTTTGGGAGATTGCCAAACCATCGGTGGTTATCCGAAAATAGCGCACGTGATTACTGTCGATCTGGGTATTGCGGCACAACTTCGCGCCGGCGATCAGGTTCGCTTTTCCGAAGTCTCGCTCACGGATGGGCACCGGCTCTTGGTGGAGCGCGAGCAGCAATTAGAACTTTTTCGCATCGGCCTGAGCTTGCACACATCATGAAATTGCAAGTCGATCTCAACGCCGATCTCGGCGAAGGCGCGGGACACGATGCTGAGCTGTTCGAGCTCATTAGCTCGGCGAACATCGCAACCGGTTTTCACGCCGGCGATTCCGATACGATGCACGCCGCAGTTTGTGCGGCGAAGGAGCACAGCGTCGCTGTCGGAGCGCATCCAAGTTTTTTCGATCGCGAAAATTTTGGACGCAAGGAACTGAAGGTAAGTAACGAAGAAGTATTCGACGCCGTGGCTTATCAGCTCGGAATTTTTCAAGCGGTCGCCTCCGCCGTCGGCATGCGACCGAATCACGTGAAACCGCACGGCGCTCTCTACAACATGGCGGTGCGCGACAAGAAACTGGCTGATGCGATCGCGCGGGCAATCACATCAGTCGATCCGAAGTTAATTCTGTTCGCGCCGGACAACACCGAGCTTGCCCGCGCCGGCGAGGCGCATGGTTTGCAAATCGCGCGCGAAGTTTTTGGCGATCGTAATTACTTGAATGACGGATGGCTGGTTCCACGCACGCGGCCCGATGCTTTGCTTCGCGATCCAAAAGAAGCTGCCCAGCGCGTCCTGCGCATGTTGCGCCAAGGCAAAGTGCGGTCTGTCGAAGGCCACGATGTAGATGTGCGCGCCGAGACGATTTGCGTTCATGGTGACACACCCGGCGCAGTTGAGTTCGCGCGTGAATTACGAACGCAACTTGAGTCTCAGGGTGTCAGGATTAGCGCGCCGCAGAGTTCGTTGTGAACGACAAGATCGACAATCGACAGCAATCCGGACTGGTCCGCGCCCTCGGACCGATCGACGCGACGATGATCGTTATAGGCTCGATGATCGGGTCGGGCATCTTTATTACCTCAGCGGAATCGTCGCGATTGAGCGGCGCACCCGGCTGGCTGCTGCTTGCGTGGGCTGTTGCCGGTTTGCTCACCATCACCGGCGCGTTGTGTTGCTCGGAGCTTGCGACCATGATGCCGCGCGCAGGCGGCGTTTATGTTTTTCTGCGCGAAGCATACGGAACCTCCATCGGGTTCTTGTATGGCTGGACCTTGTTTCTTGTGATTCAGACCGGGACTATCGCCGCGGTAGCGATTGCATTTGCAAAATTTCTCGGCGTTTTTGTCTCAGCAGTTTCGCCGGACAATTACCTGGTGGCGCCGATCTCGTTGGGTCATTACGCGATCAGCTTGTCACTGGAACAATTGGTCGCGATCGCCTTGATCGCCTTGTTGACGTGGACGAACACGCGCGGGCTTGAAGTTGGGAAAATTATTCAGAATACATTCACGTTTGCAAAGACAGCCGCCCTTGCCGCCGTAGTGGTGATCGGTTTGTCGTTAGGCTGGCACGTGACCAGCGCTGCGCGGAGTGCGGCGTGGTGGAATTCGTGGGCCAACGGCTGGAGCCCGCAGATCGCCCAGCCTGGTTTCACGTTCGTCGGTGGGTTGGCTTTGGCGCTACTCTTTGGAAGATCGATGGTCGGCCCGCTGTTCGCGCAGACGGCCTGGACAAATGTGACGTTTGTCGGGAGCGAAGTGCGCGACCCGGGAAAGAATCTCGTGCGCGCGCTCGTCGTGGGCTGCGGGATTGTGGTCGTCCTTTATTTGCTCGCCAACGTCGCTTATCTCGCCGTCCTGCCGTTGCCCGAAATCCAGCACGCGCCGCAGAATCGCGTGGCCGTGGCAATGATGAACGCGGTGTTCGGTCATCCGGGTGCAATGTGCATGGCTGCGGCGATCATGATCTCCACGTTCGGTTGTAATAACGGGCTGATTCTCTCCGGCGCCCGCGTTTACTACGCAATGGCACGCGATCGATTGTTTTTCCAAAGAGTCGCGACCACAAACCGTTTTCGTGTTCCCGCAGCGGCGTTGGTAGCACAGGCAATGTGGACTGCGTTTCTTACGTTGCCGCGCACGGTGACAATCAACGCCGCGACGCATGAGGTGAATTTTGGAAATGTTTACAATCAACTGCTCGAATACATCGTCTCGGCCGACTTGCTTTTTTACGTTCTAATGATTGCCGCGTTGATGGTTTTGCGACGCAAAAGACCGGATGCAGAGCGTCCGTACCGCACCTGGGGTTATCCGTTGGTGCCGATCATTTCGATTTTGCTTGCCGGATTGTTGGTTGTCGATCTGGCATTTCTCGCGCCCGCCACCTCCGGAATCGGGATGCTCATCGTGTTGACGGGTGTGCCCGTTTACTTCTTCTGGCGCAAAGTCGCGGCGACCTGAACCCGCCTTCGCCCGGGGCTACGGCGTGGCAGGCCCGCCTTAACCCGGCTACGGCGTGGCAGGCGAATCCAATTCGCAGTTCAGATGCGAATTCTTTTTGTATGCCTGCAAAATCAAAAAAACAACAGATGGCGGCCGGCGCGGCGCTTGCGGCTAAGCGCGGAAAGCGCTCTAAATCATCGCTGAAAGGTGCTTCGCGAGGGATGTACAAATCGATGAGCAAAGCGGAGCTGCGCAGAATGGCCAAGACCAAGCGCAAAGGAAAACCAACAAGGAAGAAGCGGCGTTAATAATTTGCCGGAGCTTCTAAGGCCGAACGGGAGTGCTTATCCCTTTTGCATTGACGCCATCGCCTGTCTCAAAGGTTCCAGACTCACTCTGCTTGTGCCGGTAAAGGGATGGTCAAGCACATAGATCAAAAACAAAATCGACGTGAGCGTTACCGTGAACGTAGTGGTAATCAGGTATTGCGCTTTGATGTTTTTCATTCCAAAGAAAAAGCTGTAGGACACCGCGAAGGTGCCGCCAACCAGTAACACCAACCAGATCACTGGTGGCACGGTATCGTTTCCGGCAAATATTCTCAGCCGACGGTACTGAGCCAGATTATTTAAACATCGCAGGGACTCGGCGTAGAGCTCTCTGTTGGGAATCGAGGTCGCATCGATCTGATTGAACAATGTTCGGAGATTGGTGTGAGCGCCGCCAGTATAAAGGCTTGTCTCTCCCTGCGACATCCGCTGTACCTCGTCGTTATAGACCGAAGCGATGTAATCTTTTACTCCCTGCCGTATTATTTTCTTGGCAGGGTCAGGGAATGCTTCGGCGCTGTGAAAAATATCCAGAGCCTCGCTAGACTCCAATTGCAGATTTTTCGTAGCCTCGTCGTATCCGGTCCACGTAACAAACACGACAAACGCCACCATCACACCGTAGAAGAGGCCAAAGGCATTGAAAATAATAGCGGCGACTTCGTGATTTTCCTTTAGTACGTCTGCGGAATACTTCTTTCGCACCAGGTGAACTCCGGTCAAAGCGAAGAAGGTGGTAATCGCCGAGACGATAAAAAATGAAACCGGCGGCGGTAAATTAAGGAGAAATCGCATGTGCTCCTCTCAGGTTCTCGCCAAAATCTCGATCAATTGTCGAGAGAAAAGAATCGATTTTGCGCACGCTTTCTCAGGCGCTCTGCGGCGGTTGGGAGACCCGCCGCTCCTCGAGCGCGCGCGGCAAATGCGCGAAAGACTCTCAGCAGCCCAATATCGTATCTGTTGCCAAGCAGCGCGCCGACCTCGATCAGCTTTCCGTCGCTGACCTGACGGAACGCAGCCGCAATTTCTTTTTCCTGCGTTGCAGTGAAGAAGCGGGTGCGTTCGGCGAGTTTGCTGCACTCAATAGCGGCGGCGAGATGACCGTAAATGGTGCTGGGTACAAAACCTCTGGCACGCGCGATTTCATCGACTGATTCGCCACTTTGAAACCGCCGCAGCGTTTCGGCCTCACTGTCATTCAAGCGGGACCGGCGTCGCCGAAACGACGAACCAGAGTCGCCGGAGAATGTTCGGCGCGGATTCGTCGCGAGATAGTTTTTAATCTCGCTGAGAAACGGTTGGGCAAAATCCTTTAGTTTCTGTTCGCCGACGCCCGGAATGCGACGAAACTCGCTCGCGGTCGTCGGATAATTTCTCGCCATCTCACGAAGTGAAACGTCTGAGAAAATTACGTAGGCGGGCACGTCGCGCTCGTCTGCAAGTTTGCGGCGCAAAGCGCGCAGTTGTTCAAAGAGCAGTTCGTCACATTCGATCGCGCCTGCGCGCGGCTTCTCTCTCTGTGTGGCGATGTCGATCTGCTTGGTTAGCGTGATCGGTGTTCGGTTTCGCAACACTTCGCGGCCCGCTGGCGTCAGGGTCAATGTCGCAAATCTACCCGGCGCGCACTCGATGAGTCCAAGGCGCGAAAGCTCGCGTCCGATCGCCTGCCAGGCGTCGCGTTTCAAGTCGCGTCCGATGCCGTAGGTCGAAAGTTGATTGTGCCGGCGTTGACGGATCATTTCCGTGTCCGCTCCCCGGAGAATATCCACAACGTGATTCAAGCCGAAGCCGAATCCGTGCCTGGCGTGGATGCGATAGACGCAGGAAAGAAATTTCTGCGCGTGAACCGTTCCGTCGAATGTTTCGCGGGGCTGCAAACAATTATCGCAACCGTCACACGGTTGCTGCGAAACTCGTTCGCCGAAATATTCCAACAGTGTGGCGCGCCGGCATTCGCGCGTCTCGGCGTAATGGACCATCTGCTGCAATTGCGCCCGAGCGATCCGCGCCTCCTTTTCGCTCTTTTCATCGATGAAGTGGAGTTGCTTGGCGACATCGCTGGCGCTGAAAAGCAGTAAGCATTCGCTTTGCAAACCGTCGCGCCCTGCCCGGCCCGTTTCCTGATAATAGCTCTCAAGATTTTTCGGCAAATCATAATGGACCACGAAACGGACGTTCGGTTTATTGATGCCCATTCCGAACGCGATCGTCGCGGTGATCACCAGAACGTCGTCGCGCAAAAATGATTCCTGGTGTTTTGTGCGTTCCTCCGTCGTGAGCCCTGCGTGATACGGTTTCGCGCTGATGCCTTCTTCGTTAAGATTGCGCGCCAGCGAATCGGTGCTCTTGCGGGTCGCACAATAAATGATGCCGCTGTCGTTAGGCCGGCGGCGAATGAACGCCAGCAGTTGTTCGTAGGGCTCTGATTTGGGAACGACGCGATACGTGAGGTTCGGCCGGTTAAAGCTGGCGACGTAGCAGCGCGGCTCGCGCAGGTGCAATTCCTGAATGATGTCGATCCGCACCCGCTCGGTGGCCGTCGCAGTGAGCGCCATGATCGGCACTTCGGGCAAATGTTTCCGCAATTTTTTCAGTTCACGATATTCCGGGCGGAAATCGTGACCCCATTCGCTGATGCAATGCGCTTCATCGATTGCGATCTGCGCGATGTTCCAGTTGAGCGCGCGTTCCAAAAACGTCTCCAGCATCAATCGTTCTGGCGCGACGTAGAGCATCCGGTATTCGCCGTGGTGAAGGCCGCGCCAGCGCGCGGTTGCTTCTTGGCGATCCAGCGTGGAATTCAAGTAGGTCGCCGCGATCCCGCTGGTTTGCAGCGCATCCACCTGATCTTTCATCAGTGAAATGAGCGGCGAAACTACAATGGTCAGCCCCTCGCGCATGAGCGCAGGCAACTGAAAACAAAGCGACTTCCCGCCGCCGGTCGGCATCAGCACAAAGACATCGTACCCGGCGAGCGCATCACGGATGATCTCCTGCTGCAACGGCCGGAATTGGTCGTGCCCGAAGTGCCTCTTTAACGGTAGAGTCAGATCCATTTTGGTCTGGTCGCGGTGATGACTCGCCAGAACTGGGATTGATTTACTTCTGGCGCTTGAGACGGAAACCGTCGGCCATCGCACCGTAGCCCATCGCGTATTCAATTAGGCCGACGCCTTTTTTCCAGACGATCTTTGAGAAATGACCTGAGTTATGGCTGGCAAGATAGGTGCATTCGTCACCTTTGACCTCGATCGTGGTCGTCCACGGGGCGTCTTCATGATCCAACTTTCCGCTGGTGATCCCGCGGACATCTCCCTCCTCAAACGTTGGCTCCTTGTCCGTCGCCGAGATTTTCTTCATGGCTGCGTCATTGTTCTCTTCGTTAAGCAGGACGATGCGCTCGTCAGTAACGATAAAGTAGTCGGACGGAATTTTGCGGCACTTTTTTGCGCGCGATTTTAGGGCGACAAATTCGATTTTAAAAATCGCGCCCCAGGACATTTTGGCGATGCGCGTCGTAATCACACGCGCCGTTAGCGGAATTTCTTCATTCGAAGTGTCATCGCTCCATTCCGTTCCTCGGAACTTGGCAGACACCGGCTTATTGTCCGGCGCATCGAGAAATTGATTCGTGGCGTAAGCAGAAACCGACAGAAAGATCGACATCGTCATTGTCGCGATCCGGGAACCTCTCATGACGCGATTTTAGCGGTAGCGAGATTGACAATGCACGCCCGAATTTCTT
>WNGE01003750.1_pt1 | contig 18931 bp, 15 predicted proteins | sample 5400651 | NCBI WGS metagenome assembly WNGE01 (sample SAMN13153370, study PRJNA577476) | soil metagenome | isolation source: 60 cm soil or saprolite under grassland replicate 2 | place: USA:California | collected 2016-06-15
TCGGCACCTGGGTTGTCACCGCGAAGCGCGCGTAGAACTCGGAGGGCGTCAGCGTGACCTTGTCGAGATAGTTCTCCGATCCGAAGGTGACTCGGACCGGCACGACTCCGATGTTCAGCTCTTCGAAGAGCGACGGCGGCAGGTCGCAGGTCGAGTCGGTCACGACCGCGACGCGCGCCGCCCGGTTCTGATCGAAGCGCGTCTCGTGTTGGGCCCTCATGTCCTCGACCTTGGTCTGGGCCACTTCCGCCAGGCGCGCCGCCATTTCGAAGAGCTTCTCGGGCTCGTTGGTGTGCACGTGCAGGCGCACCTTCGAGGAGCTCCCGGCGATCACGATCGAGTCTCCGAGCAGGGCCGCCTGTCTTCGAAGCTCGTGCCGGTCGATCGCCTCCCCTTCGAGCAGCACCTCGGTGCAGTAACGGAAGAGGATGGACTCGAGCTGCTTCTCGAAGACCGCCGCCTTGACTTCTTCGAGCGGCGCTTCCGGCGGTCCGTGGCGGGAAGCCTCACGCAGGTACCGGACGATCCCTTCGAGCAAATAGACGAAGCCCTGCGCTCCCGCGTCCACGACGCCCGCCTTCTGCAAGACCTTCATCTGGTTCGGCGTGTTCTCGAGCGACTTCTTCGCCTCCCGGAGCGAATCGGGCAGAAGCCGCGCGAAATCGGCATCCTCGCCGGCCCGGCGGCGGACCGCGTTCGCCCAGTCGCGGATGACCGTCAGGATCGTGCCCTCGACGGGACGCGCGATCGCCCCGTAGGCGGACTCAGCCGCCCCGACGACGGCCGCGGCGAAGTCCTGGGTCGAGGCGCGGGGCACGTCGGGCAGCGCCTCGGAGAAACCGCAGAAGAACTGGGCCATGATGGCCCCGGAGTTGCCGCGGGCCCCGGCCACGGCCTCTTCGGCCACGGCGCGCGACATCTCGCGGACGTGCCGCTGACGGATGTGCGCGATGCCCGCGGAAACCTTCTGGAGTGTCGAGGCCAGGTTCGTGCCGGTGTCGCCGTCGGGGACCGGGAAGACGTTGATCGAGTTTAACGGCTCGGCTCGCTCGCCGACGAAGCGCGACCCGGCGATGACGGCCCGCGCGAGCCGCCGCCCATCGAGGTAGGCGACGGCGATCACGACTTGAAGTGAGCCGGCTGTGCTTTCGGAGCGACGGAGGCGTCCCGCGCCGTCTTGTATTCCCCGGCCACGACGGGCAGACGGTCCAGGTACAGGAGCACGACCCCGCACCCCATGCAGGCCCAGGGATAGACGCGCTCGCTTCCCCATTCGAAGAGCTTGCGCCCCCAGGGCTTTCTCCAGAAGGAGAAGGTGGAGTGCGCCGAGCGGATCAAGTCTCCGCCGCAGAGCGGACATTTGCGCTGGAACGCGGAGGGCATAAATGTGAGCTGAGGATATCGCAGAGCCGGGAGGGACTTCACCCTCGGTGCCGTGAGCCTCGCTTCAGTTCCCTTTTCCGCCCGCGCGCCACGCGCGTCTGCCGCATTGACGTGTTGCGGTCGAACGGCTCAGATGTCTCGCCTCATCCCTTGCGGGCGCCAGCGCAGGATGAGGTTTTTGGCGGCGGCGACTTCGTCCACGCGCCTGACGGGGGTGGTGTGCGGGGCCTTGAGGAGGATTTCGGGATTGTCCTCTGCTTCGCGGGCGATCTGACGCATTGCGTCGATGAAAGCGTCCAGTCCCGCTTTCCCCTCCGTCTCTGTGGGCTCGATCATCAGGGCACCGTGCACGATAAGCGGGAAAGAAATCGTGGGCGGATGGAAGCCGAAGTCCATCAGGCGCTTGCCGATGTCGCCGGCGTGGACTCCGTGCTCGGCCTGCTTCTTGTCGGAGAAGACAATCTCGTGCATCGAAGGGGCGTCATACTTCAGATGATAGATGCCGGTCAGGCCGGCGCGGATGTAGTTTGCGTTCAAGACCGCGCCGCGCGCGACCTCACCGATCCTGTTTCCGTAGGCGGAAATGTACGCGAGCGCCCGCACGAACATGCCGTAGTTGCCCAGAAACGTGCGCAGCCGCCCGATGGAATCCGGTCGGTCATAGTCGAGGCGGAAAGTCCCGTCGGGCCGACGCTCGACGGTCGGGCGCGGGAGATAGGGTAAGAGTTTCTCCGTCACGGCCACAGGTCCGGACCCCGGCCCTCCCCCACCGTGCGGCGTCGAGAAGGTCTTGTGCAGGTTCATGTGAATGACGTCGATGCCCATGAGGCCGGGCTTGGCGACGCCGACGAAGGAGTTGAAGTTGGCGCCGTCGCAGTAGAGGTAACCCCCCTTGCCGTGAACGACCCGCGCGATCTCGAGGATCTGGTTCTCGAAGATCCCGAGGGTATTGGGGACGGTCAGCATGAGCGCCGCGACGTCCTCCGTCATGGCGCCTTCGAGCACGTGAAGGTCGAGCGTGCCGCGCGCGTTGGACTTGAGTTCCGAGACCTTGTAGCCGGCAAAATGCGCCGAGGCCGGGTTTGTGCCGTGCGCCGAATCCGGGATGAGCACGATCCTGCGGGGATTGCCGCTCTTCTCGAGCGCGGCCCGGATCATCAGGATCCCGGCGAGCTCTCCCTGGGCGCCGGCCGAGGGCTGCAGCGTAACGCGCGAGAGACCCGTCAGCTCGATCAAGGCTCTTTCCAGGCGCCAGGCCAGCTCGAGCGTTCCCTGCGACACCTCTTCGGGCGCGAAAGGATGCGAAGCCGCGAAGCCGGGAAGGCGCGCAACCTCTTCGTTGGTCCGCGGGTTGTGTTTCATGGTGCAGGAGCCCAGAGGGTAGAGCGCCTGGTCGATCGAGAAATTGAGCCGCGAGAGGCGTGTGAAATGGCGCGCGACTTCGACTTCTGAGATCTCGGTCTCGCCCTCGATCTCGCTCCGCCGCAGAGACTCCGGGATCGCCATCACCGGCGGCACGTCGAGCGGCGGCAGCGAGTAGCCGACCTTCCCCTCTCCCGACCTCTCGAAGACGAGCGGCTCGTGTCGCCGCTCGGGGTGTGTCGCGTCTCCAAGCTGCGGCGCCTTTTCTTCCAGTTCAACGCTCATGGTCCCGCCCCCAATGCCGCAATCAGGCGATCCATCTCCTCTTTCGTGTTCAGTTCGGTCGCCGCCGTCAGGAAGCGATTGTCTTCGCCCGGCCAGAACCGCGAGAGAGGCACGCCCGCGAGGATTCCGCCAGCCGCCAGGCGGCCGAGCAGCGGGGCCGCCGGCTCGGGTGCCTCGACGCAGAACTCATTGAAGGTCGGCCCGGCGTAGGGAAGCCGGTAGCCCGGGAGGTTCGCGATCTCCCGCTTGAGATACTGCGCCTTGGCGTGAGACTGCTCCGCGACTTCCCGTAACCCCCGCTTCCCCATAAGCGACATGTGAATATTCGACGCAAGGGCCATCAAGCCCTGGTTCGTGCAGATGTTCGAGGTCGCCTTCTCGCGGCGGATGTGCTGCTCGCGCGTCGAAAGCGTCAGGCAGAAGGCGCGGCGGCCCTCCGCGTCGTGGGTCTGCCCGACCAGGCGTCCCGGGATCTGCCGCTGATGCTCCGCGCGGCAGGCCATGAATCCCAAGAGCGGCCCGCCGTTATGCATCGGGACGCCGAGCGATTGCGCCTCGCCGCAGGCGATGTCCGCCCCGCCGGAGGCAGGAGACGCCAGCAGCGCAAGAGAGATCGCCTCGGCGACGACCGCGACGGACATCGCACCGTTCTTTTTCGCCGCATTGGAAGAAGTGTTCCAGTCCTCGATGAGGCCCAGGAAATTGGGGGATTGCACGGCCACGGCGAATGTCGTCTCGTCCACGGTGCGATCGAGGAGGGCTCGATCGGTCACGCCCTCGTTGGAGAGGGGGACCTCCACGACGTCGAGGCCGAGGTTGGTGAAATACGTCCGAACCGTCTCGCGGTACTCGGGGTGAATGCCGCCCGACAGGACGGCCTTGCGCCTTCCCTTGACCAGGCGCTCGGCCATGAGCAGGGCCTCTACCAGTGCGGATGCTCCTTCGTAGAGGGATGCGTTGGCCACGTCGAGGCCCGTCAGCAGACAGATGTGCGTCTGAAACTCGAAGACCGACTGAAGGGTGCCTTGCGACACCTCCGGCTGGTAGGGGGTGTAGGAGGTCAGCCACTCGGCGCGGTAGAGCATCTGGTCGGAGATGGCCGAGACGTAGTGGTTGTAGAGACCCGCCCCCAGAAAGAACGCCGTCTCCCGCGCGCTCGCGTTACGGGCCGAGAGCCCGCCCATCAGCCGCCGGATCTCGATCTCGGAAAGCGGGGGCGGCAACTTCGGCTCCTCGCGAACCTCCTTCGGGATCACGTTGAAGAGCGCCTCGACCGAGGGCGCGCCGATCGCGCGAAGCATCTCCGCCCGGTCGGTCTCGGAGAGCGGCAGGAACTTCATTTCTCCTTCTCTTCCTCGCGCAGGTACTCGGCGTAGCGCTCGGCGGTCATGAGCTTGCCGACCTCCTCATCGGTCGAGAGCTTGACCTTGATGAGCCAGCCGTCGCCGTACGGGTCGTCGTTGACGATCCCGGGCTCCGCGACCGCCGCCTTGTTGACCTCGACCACCTCTCCCGAGACCGGCGTGAAGAGCTCCGAGACCGCCTTGACCGACTCGACGGTGCCGAACTCATCCTCGGCATTGAAGACGTGGCCAACTTCCGGAAGCTCCAGATAAACGATCTCGCCCAGCTCTTTTTGAGCGTGGTCCGTGATCCCGACCGTGCCGGTCTCGCCGTCGATCCGGACCCACTCGTGGCTCGCGGTATAGCGTCGATCTTCCGGATTCACGCCGGCACCTCCCTGGCCCTCTTGTAGAACGGGGTCGGAACGACGCGGGCCCGGGCCCCCCGGCCGCGGATGTCCACCGAGAACTCCTCGCCGATTTCGGAGGCCTCCTTCGGGAGAAGGGCGAGGCCGATCGGCTTGCCGAACGTCGGCGAATGCGTGCCCGAGGTCACGACCCCGGGCCCTTCCGGCGTCTGGGCGGCATATCCATGGCGGGCAATCCCACGGTCGAGCATGTCGAAGCCCACGAGCTTGCGTGGCACCCCCTCCTCCTTCTGGCGGGCGAGAGCATCCCGGCCGATGAAGTCCCCCTTCTTCATCTTCACGGTCCATCCGAGGTCCGCTTCCCACGGCGTGACTGTGTCGTCGATGTCGTTTCCGTAGAGCGCCATCTTCGCCTCGAGCCGCAGCGTGTCGCGCGCCCCGAGGCCACAGGGGAGCACCGCGTCGCCGCGCCCTTCTTCGAGCAGTCCGCGGAAGATTCTCTCGGCGTCTTCCGAGGGTACGCAGAGCTCGAAGCCGTCCTCCCCCGTGTAGCCCGTGCGCGACACAAGCGCCGGCGCGCCCAGCACTTTCATCTCGCGAAAGCCGTAATAGGGGAGGTCGGAGGGGTCGCTCGAGCACACGCGGGAGCAGAGGGTCACGGCGCGCGGGCCCTGGACGGAGAGCAATGCGTAGGCGTCGCTCTTGTCCTCCACCCGGACGTCTCCGGTCGTGTGCGACCGCGCCCATTGGAAGTCTTTCGGGGTGTTGGAAGCATTCACGACGAGCATGTAGGAGTCGGCCGCGCGCCGGTAGATCAGGAGGTCGTCCACGTACGTCCCGCGCTCGGTCAAGAAGGCGGAGTAGTGACAGCGGCCGTCCGCGAGCTTGGACACGTCGTTGGGGGTCAGCCTCTGAAGCTGTTCCAGCGCGTCCGGGCCCTCGAATTCCAGCTCACCCATGTGCGAGACGTCGAAGATGCCGGCCCTCTCGCGCACGGCACGGTGCTCTTCGAGAATCCCGCTGTACTGGACGGGCATCTCCCATCCTCCAAACTCGACGATCTTCGCGCCCAACTCCCGGTGCAGCGAGTAGAGGGGCGTTCGCTTCAGGGCGACGCCCTCGGTTGAGGCGGACATATTCAGGCGGAAACTAGCACAAAGGCTGGGGAGACGGTAGACGGAAGACACACCATCTTTGCAGACCGCCGCCATGCAATTGCATCACTCTTTCGGGGTTTCAGGTTTCAAGTTTCAGGTTTCAAGAGAGCGACCGCTCCTGAAACGTGAAACCTGAAACTATTCCTTCTTCAGTTCCACTTTCACTTTCGCGACATCCCTTCCCGCGTTGGAAGCGACGAGGATTCGGACCGTCCTGGGCCTGCGGCCGGGAGCCCAGAGCACGAGGTCGTGGGCCCTGGGACCTGAAAGCCGCAGCGGCGAGCCAGGGCCGAAGGAGGAGGCGGCACCCAGCGCCCGGCTTCCCTCCGAGATCTGGGCATCGGGAGGATCCACCATGAACTCGACGGGTCCGACGGTCCGGTCGTCCATCTTGGGGATCTTGGAAAAGGGGACCCTCGACTCTCGCTTCAATTCGTCGCCGATGTCCACCGTGTCGTCTCTTGCTGCCGGCGTCACGACGATCTCCAGATGCGTCGTGCGATGGCCCGGCAGCTCCAGCCTCAGACGGTGCGATCCCTCCCTGCCGATTTCCAGCGTCTTTCCTCCGCCGTAGTCATCCCAGTCGTCGGCAATGCCGACGTATCTCCCGTCGAGGAAAACGCGCGCCTGGTCCGGACTCACACTCAACTTGGCGAACCGGCGGGTGCGGTACACGTTGTCCACGGGTGGGCCAGTTGGAATGGACGCCTCGGCGGGTTCGGGCGGCGGCGCCGCCCGCGCGACCCGCGCGACGGGCGTGGGACGCCGTGGGGCAACGCCTTCGTTTGAACGCGGCGCTCCCACGCTTGCGGCGGCGGCTTCGCGGGGACCTCGTGTCGGCAGAGGCGCCACCGTCGCGACCGGTGGAGGAGCGGGCGCCAAGTCGACGACGGCCGTCGCAGGAGCCGGAACCGCTGTTGGCACGGCGGAGGAGGGCGCAGGCACCGTACCGGTCTCCAGCGGCTGAGACGTCCGCCGCCAGATCGCAACGAGGATCGCCGCCGCGAGAAGGAGTGCAGCAGCGCCGAAGAGATACGTTGCGGCTGCGCGAAGGGTCATTCGCCTTCGCCGCCCTCCGAATCCGGCGCGTCGCGCTGGAAGTCACGCTTGCGCCGATCGAGCAAGGCCCGCGCCTCGGCCGCGCGCTCGGGAGGAACCATGATCCGTGAGAGTCCGAAGGCGCCGATGTTCTCGGGCCACGGAGAGCCGCCGCTCGGGCCCTCAACCTCGCAGGGAATCTCCTCGGATTCGAGCAGTCCCGCTATCAGCGCCGCTTCCTCGTCCTGTCCGGTCGCGGCGACTTCGACCCAATCGGGCTCATCGCTTTTCGTCATGCATGCTCTCCTTCGAGCAACGTGCTGTTTCAGGTTTCAGGTTTCAGGTTTCAGGAGATCCGGGCCATCTTCATGAAACTTGAAACGTGAAACTTGAAACCTCACTTCTGAATCCGCAGAAGTTCGTCTCCACGCTCGACGACTCGGCCGATGACCGCGGCGGCGGTTGCTCCGCGCTCATGGCAGCGAGCGGCATACGTTCCCGCTGCCTCTTCCGGAAGAGCGACGAGCAGACCGCCCGACGTTTGAGCGTCGCAGAGCAGCAGGAAGTCCTCCTCCGTGACACCGGGGCCGATCCGGGATCGCGGCTTCAGGTTTCGCACGTTGACGCGCGAGCCGTCGGGAGCGATTCCTCGGGCCGCCAGACGCCGGGCGGGCGGCAGGAACGGGACTCTCTCCATCTCGATCTCCGCCGTCGTGCCCGAGGCCGACATCATTTCGTGGGCATGACCGAGGAGCCCGTAGCCCGTGACGTCGGTCGCCGCGTGGACGTCTGACCCCTCCATCGCCTCGGCCGCGGGGCGATTCAACGCCGACATGACCCGGACCGCCTCGTCGAGCTCTTCCTCGGAGAGCAGGCGCTTGCGGAAAAACCGGCCGGCGCCTTCCCGGGCGAGCGTGTCGGCGCGTCCCGCGCAGACCGTCACGCCGACTCCCAGAGGCTTCGTCAGCACGAGCGCGTCGCCCGGCCTCGCCCCGGCGTTGCGCGTAATCCTCGACTCCTCCGCCAGGCCCGTCACGGCGAGGCCGTAAACCGGGATGTCGAGGTCGATCGAGTGACCTCCGCCCACGACCGCTCCCGCCTCGACCACCTTCTCGACTCCTCCCCGCAGGATTTCCTCCAGGACTTCCGGCGGTAGAGCCGCCGTCGGAAACGCCGCGAGAGCGAGCGCCAGGACCGGACGCGCCCCCATCGCGTAGACGTCGGAGAGAGCGTTGGCGGCGGCGATCTGCCCGAAGAGAAACGGGTCATCCACGACGGGTGTGAAGAAGTCCACCGTCTGCACGAGAACCTGTCCCGCCCCGATCCGGTAGACAGCCGCGTCATCGGCATGGAGGTTCCCTACCAGCAGGTTTGGGTCCGCCGGGGCCGGAAGCTTCGCGAGAAGCGCGGAAAGGTCGAACTGACCGATCTTGCAGGCTCAACCCGCGCTCGACGCGAACGTCGAGAGCGCGGGATGCCCCGCTTTTCTGAATGTCACGATTCGATTATAGGGGGATCGTTAGCCGTTAGCCGTGAGCCGTTAGCCGAGACGAGCGCGATTCCGACGCTTCGGCTCACGGCTGACCGCTCACGGCTCACGCGGTGATTAATCGTCACCGCCGCGGATCAGGAATCCGAGGAGGAAACCCACGCCCAGCGAAATCGCGACCGCGGTGCCGGGATTCTCCTTCACGTAGCAGAGTGCCTCGCTCCACACGTCGCCATAGTCTTTCTCGATGCGTTTCGCCGCGGACTTGACGCCCTTGCGGACGTCTTCGCTCACGTCGTCGAACTGCTCGCGCGCCTTCGTGTACGAATCTCCCAGGACTTCCTTGGTCTGATCGATTTTCTCTTCGACGAAGTCGCGGGCCCGATCGAACGGAGTCTCTTTCGCCATCCTTCACCTCCGGTTCCGAAAGCCGGATCATATACCCTAGGGCGGGAAGAGACTTCGCAGGATGCCTGTCGCTTTTCTGCCCGCGCCGGGGACCGCGTGAGACGTCCGGTCACTTCGGTCGTCCAGAAGGCCCGCGCCCGGAACCCCTGGATTCCGCCAGCTCTGCTCCACGCGCTCGTGACCGCGCGGAATGTTCTTGCCGAGACGTACCACGGGTTCCGCGCGGACCGGGGCATCGATCTGGCCGCCTCGCTCTCCTTCACGACCCTGCTGACCGCCGTGCCTCTTCTGGCGACCTTCGCTCTCTTTCTGGCCACCTTCTTCAAGCAGAACGTCACCACGATCTTCGATCTCGTCAACCTGGTTCTCCCCTACCACACGGCACAGGTCACCGAGAACCTGAGGGACTTCATCGCGCAGTCCACAACGATCACCGGGATCGGGCTCGCCGTGCTGTTCGTCGCGTCCTTGCGGCTCCTCTTCATCGTCGAGGGAATCGTCAACACGGTCTGGGGAGCGCCGCACCGCCGGAAGGTGTTTCACCGTGTCGCGTTCTACACCCTCGCCCTCTTCGTCTTCGGGCTGCTCATGGGGTCCATCGCGTTGGGCGTGCGCTTCGTCAAGCGCTTCTCCATGGCCAACGAGATCCTTTCCGCGCCCGCGACCGATTTCTTCTTCCCCCTCATGGTCGAGTTCGCCGCGCTGACCCTTCTCTACAAGTTCCTGCCCAACGCATACGTCCGCTGGACCACCGCCGCGCCCGCGGGCGCGGCGGTGGCGGCGGCGCTCGAGCTGTTGCGCTTCCTCTTTGGCCTCTACGTCAAGGGGCTCTCCCGCGTGAACCTGATCACCGGCTCCCTCACCCTTCTTCTGCTGACTCTCCTCTCGGTCTATTTCGTCTGGGTTCTCATTCTGCTTGGCGTCGAGTTGACGCATGTGCTTCAGACGCACTCCGCGGGCCGCCGCACTGTCGGCGGCCCGAGTGCCGGGCCGGCGGAGAACGCCGTCCGGATGCTGCTCCGCCTTTCGAAGGGGGGGACGCACGCTCTGCGAGAGCTGTATGCGGAGCAGGAAGCCTCCTCGACCGAGGCGGAGAAGATCCTGGAACATCTGAAGAACAAGGGACTGGTCGAGGGGGACGTGGCGCACGGCTACGCGCTGGCGAAACCGGCGCGAAGAATCACCGTCGCCCAGGTCGTGGACGCCGTCTCGCCAGACCTCTACACGATTACGCCCGAAGAAGGGGACAAGGTCGTCGAAGTCCTGACTCCTCTCTTCGAACGGCTCCAGGCGGAACGCCGGGCGCTCCTCGGTACGACGATCGCCGACCTCAGGGAGGATTAGCCCCTCCCCGGAACCGCCGCGAGAGAGCGGTCTCGAGCCGGTAAGCGGCGATTTCGGATTCCCGCCTCTGCTCGCTCCAGCCGAGCTCCTCCCGCATCAGTGCCGCCGCCCGGTCCAGCGCTTCTCCTCCCTGCCGCGGCGCCTGCCAGAAGAGATGGGTTCGGCGAGCGAGGACATCCGAGAGAGAGCGGGCGTCTTCGCGGCGCGCCGCAAAGACGATTTCCGCTTCGATATCGGGCAGGCCCGCACACAGCGGCCGCGACAGCGCGGAGTTCCCGGCTACGAGCTCGAGGACTTCGACGGCACGAGATCCGTAGCGCCGCGCCAGGTGATCGGCGGTTCCGGCGTCGATCTGAGGGGTCGAAGAGGCCGCGATCCGGATGATCGAGGCGATGGACTCCTCGAGGGATGTCGCGGGCGCCCCCGGAAACTTCCGCGACTCCGTCCGGCTGGCGGACACGGCGATCCCCTGAGTGGTCAACAGCCGAGCCGCCCGATCCATCGCTCGCACGGCCATGCGGCGGTGCGTCGTCAGCTTGCCGCCGGTCACCGTCAAGAGGCCGTCCGGCGAGACGAGGATGGCGTCTTCGCGGCTGGTGTCCTCGACACGTTTCCCCGGCTCGCGCAACAGCGGACGCAGGCTCGCGAAGGTCGCCACGACGTCGGACTCGGTCAAGTTTGCCGCCGGGAACGTCTCGTTCGCTTCTTTCAGGAGATACGCCACCTCCGGCGCCTCCGCCGCGACCTCGTCGAGAGAGCCGGCGTAGTCGGTGTCGGTCGTTCCGAGAAGTGTCACCGGCCCCTCGGGAATCGCGAACAGGAGGCGTCCGCCGGATGCGGGAAAGGCGATCGGGCGGCTCACGGGAAGGCGCGCCGCCGCCACGGTCACGTGAATTCCTTTGGCGAGTCGCAGCCGAGGGAGAGTGTCCGGGTCATCCAGCAATCTCACGGCGTCGGCCCATGGCCCCGTCGCGCTGACGACCGCGCGCGCTCGGACCGGGAAGCCCCGGCCGGATTCCCGATCCAGGACTTCCGTTCCGCGCGCCGCGCCGGAAGCGTCGTGGATCAAGCCCCGAACCTCCAGGCGCGAGACCGCGACCGCTCCGAGGGAGACCGCGTCGAGCACGTTCTCGAGTGTCAGGCGCGCGTCGTCGGTCCGCGCGTCGCTATAAGCCGCTCCGCCGGTGAGCGCCGGGCTCTCCAGAGCCGGCTCCAGACGGAGGAGCTCCTCCCGCGAAAGCCGCCGATGAAGACACGGCGAGTGTCCGAGCGCCAGTAGATCGTAAACGGTCAGTCCAAGCCCGACAATCCACGTCGGGAGGCCGCGGCGCCGGTAGGCCGGGAACAGGAACTCCACGGGGTGAACCAGATGGGGCGCGAGCCGAGTCAGCCGGCTGCGCTCGGAAAGAGACTCGAAGACCAGTTTCACGTTGCCGGTCTGGAGATATCGCAGCCCGCCGTGGATCAACTTGGTGGACCGCCACGACGTTCCGGAGGCCCAGTCCTCGCGCTCGACGAGTGCGACTTCGAGTCCTCGAGTCGCGGCATCGCGCGCGATCGCCGCTCCCGTGATTCCGCCGCCGACCACGAGCACGTCGAAGAACGTCCGCTCGAGCGCGACGAGACGCTCCGTCCGGGGAGGGAAACCGAAGCCGGGGTTCAAATGCCAGTCACGAGATGCGCGGTTTTTCGTTGGCGGAGCCGACGACACCGAGGCAACAAGCCTTCAGCAGAGGAGGCGCGAGAAACGTCGTTGCGAAGACCGCGAGCACGACCGCGACGAAGACGCGCTCCGGCAAGGCTCCCGTGGCCTTCCCGAGAGAGGCGAAGATCAGTCCGACCTCGCCGCGAGGCACCATCCCGGCGCCGATGAAGGCCCGCCGGACTCCGCCCCACGCGCAGAAGCCTGCCGCGAATTTGCCGAGAAAGCCGATCACCGTCAGACCGAGCGCGAGGAGAAGCGCGGGTTGATTCTCCACCGCGAACGGGTTCAAGAGAGCGACGTCCACCTGAGCGCCGACGGCGACAAAGAAGAGAGGCGCGAAGATGTCCACGACCGGCTTCAGGGCGATGGTGATGTCGTTGCGCCGGTCCGTGCGCGCGAGCACGACCCCCGTCGCGAACGCCCCAACGATTTCGGCCGAGCCCGCTTTCTTCGCCGCCCGCGCGACGAGCAGCGCGAAGGCGACCGACGCCGCCACAAGGACTCCGCGCACGTTCGCGCGCCGGACGATCCCGATCAGCCAGCTTCCCAGAGGAATCCCGAGCGCGAGCGCAACGACCACAAATCCGACTGCGAGGCCGGTGGCCCGCAAGACCATCGCCGTCTCCACGGTTCCCGTTTCGGCGATCCGGGCGACGACGGCGAGGACCACGAGTCCCAGAACATCGTCGGCGACCGCGGCGCCCAGGATGATCTGTCCCTCGCGCGACGACAGGACCTTCAACTCCGAGAGGACGCGCGCCGTGATGCCGATTGACGTCGCCGTCAGTGCGGCGCCGACGAAGATCGCGGTGAGAGTCGAATTGCCGAGGAGGAGCGTCAAAAGGAAGCCGCCCAGGAACGGAAGCGCCATCCCCGCCAGCGCCACGACCAGCGCCGGCGCGCCGACGCGCGCCAGCTCGCCGATGTCCGTCTCCAGACCGACCTCGAAGAGGAGCAGGATCACCCCGATCTCCGCGACCAGGAGGATCCCGGCCGTCAGAGGCACGAGACCCAGTACGGAAGGACCCAGCAGCACGCCCGCGAGGAGCTCTCCCAGGACCGCCGGCTGCCCCAGTCTCTCCGCGATTTCCCCGAGGAGCTTCGCTCCCAGCAACGCCGAAGCGAAAGCGAGCAGAAACGAAGGAAGATCGATCCCATGATCCATTTGCTCCGATGCTATCTCCGTCGCTCCGCGCGGAGCTGGCACGACCGGGGCAAGCCGGAGGATCGTCGTGCTATCCTGCGCCTCCTCCTTTGGGGCTGTAGCTCAGTTTGGGAGAGCGCCTGAATCGCACTCAGGAGGTCGCCGGTTCGATCCCGGTCAGCTCCACCAACAAGAATTCCCGCTAAATTCGGCGACAATGCTCCGAATCGCCGCGCGGCTGGCGCCGGCGCCGTACATGACGGTTGCGCGCATCGCGATCTACCTCGCTCTTTCTGCGGGCTCGAGCTCGTCGAAAGCGAGAGAGGTCGAGAGGTCGCGGTACGCATCGATCTGCGCCTTCAGATCGGCGACCTTCTGCTCCGCGGTGGCGATGGCATCGGCGCCGGCAATAAAGCGGCGCGGCGGTGAAGGCTGATTAGCGATCACGATGAGCGCTTGCGCGAGCTTGGCCGGGTCGCCGGATTGCTGGCCATTCTGGGCTTTCCAAAACTCGAGCTGCTTCTCTCTGCGCTCGTCGTAGTCCTCGATGGACAGCTCGGCGTGGCTCGTCGATTGCTTCGTGAGGAGCTCCGTGCGGAAGAACCCCGGGTTGACGATCATGGTGTTGATGCCGAACGGCGCGACCTCGGCGTGCAGCGACTCCATCCAGCCCTCGAGGCCGAACTTCGAAGCGGCGTAGGCGGTACCGAACTCGAAGCCCGAGAGGCCCGCTGACGACGAGATCGAGATAATGTGTCCTGAGCGCTGCTTGCGCATCACCGGCAGGACCGCGCGAGTGACGTTCATCGGGCCCATGAGGCTCGTCGCCAACTGCCGCTCCATCTGCTCCGGCGTCAGCTCCTCGAAGTAGCCCGCGTAAAAGCTGGCAGCATTGTTGACCAGCACGTCGATGCTGCCGAACCGGTCGACAGCGGCCCGCACCGCGGCCTCGGCATCGGAGCGGCTAGTGACGTCCAGCTTGACAGCCAGGAGGTCGTTCGACTGTCCCAAGGCCTTGGACACGCGGTTGCTGTCCCGACCCGAGGCCACAACCGCGTCGCCGGCGGCCAGGGCGGCTCTGGCGAAATCGACACCCATGCCACGGCCGGCGCCAGTGATAAACCAAATCTTTCTGTGAGTCTTGTCACTCATGGTACCTCCTTGATTAGCTTCGAAAGGGGCTTCGGGGACTTGTCCCTTGTGTGTCATTGCTCATGTTGATTGCTTCTTCCACGACGGATCGACCTGTTCCCTCCGTCATCGAGCCTGGTATTGATCATCGCTGACCTTTTCCATCCAGTCGACGGTCTTGCCGTCGAGCCGCTCCAGAATGGCGATATGCGTCATGGCCGTGCTCGGCGTGGCGCCGTGCCAATGCTTCTCACCCGGCGGGCACCAGATCACGTCACCCGGACGAATCTTCTCGATCGGCCCTCCCCAGCTTTGTACCAGCCCGCAGCCCGATGTCACCATCAGGGTCTGGCCCAGCGGATGGGTGTGCCATGCCGTCCGGGCGCCGGGCTCGAACGTGACGCTGACGCCGAGCGCGCGCGCCGGATCGGGCGCCTGGAACAGGGGGTCAATGCGTACTGCGCCGGTAAAATACTCCTGCGGCCCTCTGCCGGAAGGCTGTGAGCCGCTTCTCTTCATGTCCATTTTCTGAATTCCTTTTCCGTTCGATGTTATTGCTGAAGATCAGGCCTCCTGCTCGTCATGAACGGGCTGCTCAGCGGCCGGTCAATCGCTCCAGGCGTTCGGGGTAACGGGCCCCTTGCACCGTGATCTGCGAGGCCGCGCGATCGATCTCACGGAGATCGTCCGGCGTGAGCTCGACGGCCAGGGCTCCGATGTTCTCGTCCAGGCGCTCCCGTTTCCGGGTACCCGGGATGGGAACAATCCATGGCTTCTGTGCAAGCAGCCACGCGAGTGCCAGCTGGGCCGGTGTCGCCTTCTTCCGCTCTCCGATCTGGCGAAGCAGATCCACCAGGGCCTGATTCGCTTTCCGAGCCTCCGGGGTGAAGCGCGGAACGATGTTGCGGAAGTCGGAACTGTCGAACGTGGTGTCTTCGTTGATCTTCCCCGTGAGGAAGCCCTTACCCAGAGGGCTGAAGGGAACGAACCCGATCCCCAGCTCCTCGAGTGTCGGTAACACTTCCGCTTCAGGCGCTCTCCACCACAGCGAATATTCGCTCTGAAGAGCGGTGACCGGCTGGACTGCGTGTGCGCGGCGGATCGTTTGCACGCCGGCTTCCGAAAGGCCGAAGTGCTTGACCTTACCTTCCCGAATTAGGTCCTTCACCGCCCCCGCCACCTCTTCGATTGGCACGGCCGGATCAACGCGATGTTGATAGAAGAGACCGATTGCATCGACCTGGAGTCGCTTGAGCGAGGCCTCCGCGACCTGCTTGATGTTTTCTGGTCGACTATCCAGGCCAACCTGCTCCCCCTTGGGACCAAACTTGAAACCGAACTTGGTGGCTATCACCACCTGACCGCGTAAAGCTTCGCCCACAAGCTCTTCGTTTGTGAACGGGCCGTACGCTTCGGCGGTATCGAAGAAGGTAACGCCTCGTTCGACGGCCGACCGAATAAGAGAGACCATCTCCTGCTTGTCTGCGGCCGGGCCGTAGCCAAAGCTCATCCCCATACAGCCGAGCCCGAGAGCCGAAACTTCCAGGCCGCCTTCGCCTTTTCCCAATGTGCGCTTTTGCATCGTCTCTCCTCCAATCACCCGCTTAGTCGTCTGGCTAAGCCAGGGAAACCCAACCCCGATTGCCCCCTTCGGGATCGAACCGGCCGAGGGGTTTCAGGCTTCCCCTGAGTTGGAAGCTCGATTCTCGCCTGGAGGAGCGGAGCGACGAAAGGCGATCCCGTTCAGCTCGCGATGGACGAGGGCAACCCGAGCCGTCCCAGTAGAGCTCCAAACCGCGGGTCCGTACGGAGCGGATCGAACCCGGGCAATCCGGTGTAGCACAGGAGGCCCTGGTACTCCTCTTCTGCCCGTGCGAGCACGTCGAAGGCGTCGTCGATCTCCCCGAGCGCGCCGAGCAGCCAGGCCTCGGAGACGGCTGTGGGCGAGGCCGCCGGGCGCGCTCGCAGCTCCTCGAGGATCTTCCGCGCTTCGTCTTTCCGGCCCGCGGTCGCCAGTGCCCACCCCAGGACGCCGAGAAAGAAGGGCGCCCGGCGCGACACCGCGACACCGTGCTCGCCCGCCGCGATGGCTTCTTCGAACCTCCCCAGGGCGACGTTGCCCATGCACGACGCGCCAATGGCCGAGGCGTCCTCCTTCTCGAAGGTGAGCGCGTCCTCGATGTGGCGCAGGCCTTCCTCCGGCCTTCCGCTCACCAGCAGTCCCCATCCGGCGAGGGTGTATGGAAAGGATGCGAGCGGATCGGCTTCCCGGGCGCGCTCGAAGAGAGGCAGGGCCTCGTCTAGCCTCTGGCGCGCGCAGAGGCTGAGCGCAAACGAGCCCAGCGCGAGAACATGATCGGGCTGGATCTCGAGTGCCCGGCGGTAGGCCGTCTCCATCGCGTCCCACCGGCGCTCGAGGAAGGCCACGAAAGCCTCGACATGGAGACCTTCCGCCGACTCTCCCTGCAGCTCCTTTGCGGTCGCCAGCGCCTTCCTCGCGGCCGTGCAGGCCGCGCGAGGCGGGATCATGCCCATGTGGGCCGAGAGCACGGTGATCTCCGCGAGGCCGGTCCACGAGGGTGCGTGAGCAGGATCGAGGCGGACGGCCTCTTCGAAGGCGGACATGGCCCCGCCGAAGTCCTCGATCCCCCGAAGGTGCCGGCCCTTCAGGTAGCTGCGGTAGGCCTCGAGGCTTCGGACCTGCGGACGGGGTTGAACGGTTCGCGATCCCGGAGCCAGCCGGGCCTTCACGGCCTCAACGACGCCCGCGGCGATCTCGTCCTGGACGGCGAAGACGTCCGCGGCGTCGCGATCGAATCGCTCCGACCAAAGCTGGTAGCCGCTCGCGACATCGGTCAGCTGCGCCGTGACACGCAGCCGGCTGCCCGACGTGCGCACGCTGCCCTCCAGGACGTGGCCAACCGAGAGCGCGCGGGCAATCGCCGGCAGGTCGCCGCCGTCCTGCCGCGCCCGGAAGGCCGAGGTCCGGGATGCCACGCGGATCCCATCGATCCGCACGAGCGCGTTCATGATCTCCTCGGCCATGCCCCCGCAGAGGTACTCCTGGTCCTTCGCCGGGCTCATGTCCGAGAAGGGCAGCACCGCGATTGAGACCGCCGCATCGGGCTTCGCCGTGGAATCGGCTTGCGCCGGCGCGGGCACGTCCAGCCCCGCCTTGCGCACGCCGCCAATGAAACGCTCCACGTACTCGGGATCCCACCATTTCTCGATGTCCTTGCGTACCCTGGCGGCGAAGTCCGGCCGCAGTTTGAGCAGATCCCGCAGGGCTTTACCGGCCGCATCACGTTCTCCGAGCTGCCCGTAGGCGGCGGCCATCGCCGCGTGCATTCCCCAGTGGCCCGGCAGATTGGCTTTGAGCGCGAAACTGAGCGCGCCGCGGTCGTCGCCCTGGCGGTACGAGTTGTAGAAGTCCGCATACCAGTACCATCCAGGATGGTGGGGATTGAGCTGCTTGGCCCGCTCCGCCAGGGCTATGCCCCGCTCCCAGTCGCCGGCATAGGTCAACAACTCACCGAGAAAAGCGATGGAGTTGCCGTCCATGGGGTTAAGTGCGACGGCCCGCTCCGCCGCATTCCGGAAGCTCTGGAATTCCTTCTGTGCCTCGACAGCACGCCGCGCGGCGGTTGCCCCGTTCGTTAGGGAATCGGCCTGAAGGTTGAATCCTTGCGCATGTTCCTGGACACACAGTAACGCCAGCATCGCCCAGGCATCGGCATAAGCCGGCGCATGCCGCACCGCCAATTCCAGGCCAGACCGCGCAGCGGCAAGCTCTTCTGCGGTGACCCGTTCGAAGTAGCCGAAGCTGCGCAGCACTGCCTCGTAGGGGCTCAACTCTTCGGGAGAGCGGCTGCGCACAGTTTCACTCATGCTCCGAGGCAGAACCCCGTTCATATCGGCAACCGTCGAAACAATCCGCGGCACCAAATCGTCCTGCAACTCGAAAACCGCTTCCGGGCTGAAACCGCGCTCATAGTTCTCGGCCCACAGATGGGCACCGGTAGTCGAATCGACGAGTTGCACAGCGAGCCGCAGCTTCGTCCCGGCCTGCCGCAAGCTGCCTTCCATCACGTAGCGAGCGCCCAGTTCCCTGCCGGCGGAGCGCACGTCAACCGACTCGTTGGCGTAGCGCGAAGTCGAACTGCGTGCGATCACCCTCAGGTAGGAGAAGCGCGATAGACCGGTGACGATCTCTTCGGACAGCCCTTCGGCCAGTGCCGTGAGATCGGCATTGGCACCGCCGTACTTGAATGGCAACACGGCGACCCAGAAGCCCTCGTCGGCACAGGCGGCGCCCGAAGCCGGCGTGGGAGAACGCACGGGATCGAGCTCGTGGAGTGTCGTTTTCGTCTCGCCGGCGATCTCCAGTCCCGCCTTGCGGAGACCGTCGATATTGTGTTCGACGAGTGCCGGGTCGAGCCATCTCCCAAATTCTTCGCGCGCCGTTTTGGCAAAGTCGGGCCGGATCGCAAGCAGTTCTTGCAGTGCCTTCCGGGCCTCCTCGCGCATGCCAAGCTGCCCGTAGGCCGCCGCAGTCACGGCGTGGGTATAGGGATTCCCCGGCGTGTTGATCTTGAGGGCGAAACCAAGGGCGCCGCGGTAATCGCGCCGGCGATACGCGTCGTTGAAGTTGGCAAACCAGTACCAGCCCGGATGGCGGGGATTGAGTTGCATGGCGGATTCCACCAACGCGCGGCCGCGTTCCCAGTTACCGGAATAGGCGATGAGATTTCCGATCAACGCCGCAACGGAAGCG
>WNGE01003352.1_pt1 | contig 18930 bp, 25 predicted proteins | sample 5400651 | NCBI WGS metagenome assembly WNGE01 (sample SAMN13153370, study PRJNA577476) | soil metagenome | isolation source: 60 cm soil or saprolite under grassland replicate 2 | place: USA:California | collected 2016-06-15
CCGGCAGCGGCAGGAACCGGTATGCCTCCCGCGCCAAGACGATGGGGGCGACCACCGGGCGGCTGTTCGCCAGCCAGCCGATGCCGGCCGTGCCGTCCGAGCAGTCCCACCTGGCCCACTGTCCCGAGCCGGGCGCCTGTCCCGCCGGCGGCGCGACGTCGGCCCAGATGCTCTTGAACGGCTCTGGCGTATTGGCCTGCGTCACCGTCCACGAGCAGGTCCTGCCACCCGCGCCGGACGCACTGACCCCAGTGCCGCCTGCGGTGCTCACGCCGATGCCCACCCCGGTCGGGTGCTCGATCGGGTCGGCGTCAGCCAGCGCCGGAGCGGCTCCCAGGGCGAGCATTGCCACACCGGCGATCAAAACCACGGCTACTTTGTGCATCGTCCCGGCTCCGTTGCGATGACCTGTGCCAGCTTCCATGTGCCACCCTGCCGCTCCATCACGACGGTCTTGCCGTTGGAACGGCCGCTGCTCTTGTCGCGCAGCTCCCCCGTCTTGGCGTCGTAGGCGAGGAAGTTGCTGGTGCTGTTGCAGTCGTAGACCACCGCCCGGGACCCGCTGAGGCTCAGCACCTTGGCGTCCACTTGGACGGTGCCTCGTGCCACCTCGCCCATCGCCTTGAGCTGCTGCAGGAACGTCCGGGTTTCCGCCAGTGCCTGCCCTGTGGCGTGTGCCGCAAGCCGCGGCGACTGCCAGTCGGCAGTAGCGCCCACGGCGATCACGTCGTCCCAGTAGGCTCGATAGCCGGCGAGGATCGCGGCCTTGGCCGCAGCCTGGGCGCTGGTGGTGGGGGCTTGGGTCGGCGGAACCGTCGGGGTGGAGGCGCGCGGTTGGGTGGCGGTGGTCGGGCTCGTGTCAGCCCCAGTTCCCGAGGAGCAGCCCGCAAGGAAGGCAACGGCGAGGAGGACCACGGGGCCGATCACTCGCCGAAACGGAAGGCGGGGGAAGCCTGTCACCGTCGGCATCACCATCGTGCTCGATCGCCTACACTCGGACGTTTCGACCGACACGATCTGGAGGGTAGCCGCAACCCGAAAAGATCGCACCCGATTTTTCGGCAAACTGGACAGTTCAAGCTAAGAAAGCCAAGAAAGGCGTTCGACACTTCATCTACGACATGCGAAGAAGACGAATGCTCTCCCCAAATGTCGTAGACGAGTGAACCTCCTGCTTCACGCCGACACTGGACGATCTCACACCGAGCAGCAGAAACCGGGGAGCGCGTGAGGACTCCGGTCCGTGTCGCCCGTGTGAACGGCCCATCAGCCCCATCTCGACGACTGCGGCAAGTGGGGCCGGTCCGTGCAGCACCCAGCAGGAGCCTTGGTACAAGATGCTACGGCTGCTCGGCCTCGCCGCTCTGCTCTTGGTCGGCGGCGTCGAGGATCCGCCCGACGTCGCGATCGTGGATCGGCCCCGCCTGCGACAACTCCCAGTCCAGATCCGGCAGCAGCGCGTCCCGCTGCGGATCAAGGGGCTGCCAGGCCCTTTCCGCTGGGGTGGCGTCGGCGGCTCTCCATGACGCCGATGATCCGGCGCACCCCAGCCAGCGCATCCCACAGGCTGGGCACCACCGAGGCGCACTGGTCGTTGTAGGCCGGCGACGCAAGCCGCCACACCACCTCCTCGAGCGCCGTGTCCACCCCCGAGTTGACGCCACTCGCCGTCGGCGACCAGCCGTAGGGCGCGCGTGAGCCGCTCGTCGTCGGGGTCCAGGTCCACGATCCAGGCCGCCAGCGTGGCGGCGCGGTGCACGCCTGGCGGAGCGGCCCGTTCGAATAGCTCGGCGAAGGCGATCAGCGCACGCACATGGCCGTGGGCGTAACTGGCCGGTCACGCTGGACGGTGAGTATCAGGAACGGGCGTAGGCGCCCATGAGGCCGATCACGACCCCTCGGGCTGACTACCCTCTGATCGAGGCGCAGTCGCATAGGAGATGGTAGAAGTTGCTGCGCCTTGGTTCCCAGCTCAGTCGACTACGACCTTTCGTCCGATTGGCATCTCACCTCCTCGGGATCGATGGACTCCCCCCAGCTCAAGACTTGCGGCCGACACCGCCATAGAAGCCTCCAGCGCTTGGACTTGGGGGACCTTCACCGTCCGGACGCCACGACGCCGGCTCCACCAGCCCGGGCGCCACCAGGTCGAAGCCGTCGAAGAACCGTTCGATCTGGCTGCGGCTGCGCAGCACCAGCGGGGCGGACGCCTGCTGGTAGACGTCGGTGATCTTGGCTGCGACCTGCGGGTGGAAGTCCGCAGTGGCATGGGAGATCACCAAGTAGCTGCCCGGTGCCATGGCATCCCGCAGCCGTGCCACGATCCCGGCCGGGTCCTCTTCGTCTTTGATGAAGTGCAGGACGGCGACCAGCAGCACCGCCACCGGCCGCGTGAGGTCCAAGGCCGCGCGCACCGCGCCGTTGCCGAGGATCGCCTCGGGCTCGCGCAGGTCCGCCAGGACCGCGATGGTGGTGGTGTGGTCGGCCAGCAGCGCGTCGGCGTGCGCGTGCACGACCGGGTCATGGTCGACGTAGACCACCCGGGCGTGCGGCGTGACGGCCTGGGCGACCTGGTGGACATTGCCTTGGGTCGGCAGGCCGGTACCGATGTCGAGGAACTGGCCGATGCCGGCCTCGGCGGCGAGGAAGCGGACGGCGCGTTGCAGGAACGCGCGGTTCTGGTTGGCGCCCCGGCGGGCCTGGGGGGCGACGTTGAGGATGGCGTGGGCGGCGGCGCGGTCGGCGGGGAAGTTGTCCTTGCCACCAAGCAGCACGTCGTAGATCCGCGCCGGGTTCGGGGTGGTGGTGTCGATCCTGGCAGGCAGGCCCGGGTGGTCGTGGCCGGTCACGGTGGCGCCTCCTGGGCGCTGGCGGTGGTACCGCACAGCCAGTCCGGAAGCGGGATGTTGCGGTCGCGGGCCAGCTCGATGACGGCGGCGGCTGGGTAACGGCGGTGACCCTTGACCAACTGGGAGGGGACCTTGTCGTCTCTGGCCCACCGTTTGGCGGTCTGCTCGCTGACGTGGAACAGATCGGCGACCTCGGCGGCGGTCAGATCGTGGCCGGTCACGAGGCGACCTGCTCGGCTGCTGCTGGGACCGACACCATTTCGACCGGGGACGGGAAGGGGCCGACGAGGGCCTGCTGGCCGGGTGGCAGCAGCGGCGCGAGCGCGCGGGCGGCGACCTCGCGGTGGTCGGAGTCGCCGGGGCGGGTGGTAGTGGTGGTCTGGCGGCGCAGCCCGAGGCGACTCAGCAGGCCGAGCACGCCGTGGCGGCGGCCAGCCGCCCGCCCTGCGGCCTGGAGGGTGTTGAGCTCGAAGGCCAGCGGGCGGGCGGCCAGGTAGGTCCCTAGTCCGGCCAGCAGCTGCCCCCACAGCGGCCAGCCTGGCAGCCACACCTCCAGTGCGGCGGCGGTGGGGACGAAGATGAGCTGGTCGGTGACCTGCAGGCTGGTGTCGCATTGTGGGGCCTGGACCGGGCTGGCGGCGATATTGGCGTCGGTCAGCGCCAGGCCGCGGCGGACACAGTTGATGGCCTGGTGTTCGGCGCCGTGCAGCGCGGCCAGGTCGTCTGGGGTGGTGCGCTGGATGAGCCGCCAGCGCACGATCGGCCGTGCCGCGAAGACGGTGGCGGCCAGGATGGCTGGCAGCCAAGGGATACCGGCCCCGAGGGCTGCTGCGCCTGACAGGGTGAGCTGGGTGCCGGCCACGCCGCCCAAGAACCACCCGGCCGCGACCAGCCCGGCGGTCAGAGCCGGCGACCGGGGAGCGCCGACCCGGCAGTGGGGGTCGGTGGTGGGCTGGGGTTGGTCGGGGTGCTTGGCGGTGGCGTGTTCGCAGCGTAGCAGCGCGATGGTGTCGCCGATCTGGGTGGGGAGCAGCGCCACGCCGCGTAGCAGGGGGCGGTGGGCGACGGCGAAGCGGAGCCGCCGCAGCGGCGCGTCGAGGGTGTGGACGATGATGGTGTGGTCGGGGCGGCGGATGGCGCTGGCGAGTTGGTAGCCGTTGGTCATCGAGATGCGGCCCGGGGTGGTGGTGCCGCCGTAGCTGGGCTGCTGTGGGGTGGTCGGCGGGGTGGTCGGCGGCATCGGCGGTGGTGCTCCTTGACGGGGTCGGCGGTCAGCGACGGTTGCGGTCGGCGCCACCAGGCCCGGAGCCGGGGTGGCGGTCGGGTGGGTGACTATCTGGACGGGTGGTGTTCGGCCAGCACTTGGCCCAGGCGCAGCAGGTAGTGGGTGCGGGGGATGTAGCTGCCCTGCTCCCACAGCCTGATGGCGTCGGGGGGCAGCCCCAGCCGCATCGCCAGCTCGTGGGGTGCAAGGCCGGTGTGCTGCTGGGCGTGACCGATGGCCTGGGCGATGCCGTCATAGCCGAGCGCGGCCAGGCCGCGCAGCACCCCGACCGCGTCGGCGGGGTGGCTGGCTGGGGGGCTGGGGGCTACCATCTGCGGCTCCGTGGCAGGGAGCGGCGGGCGCGGTCGGCCAGGGCTTGGACGCCCGGCGCGCCGACCAGGACCCAGAAGCCGATCGCTCCGCATGCGCCGAGGGTGCCCTGCTGGTGGACGGCCGCGCGGATCGTGCAGGTGAACAGCCCCAGCAGCGGCGCAGCCGCGATCGCCTGGGGGAGGCGGGCCAGGGCTGCCCGCCGTCTCGGCGTCGGTGAGGGCTGGTCGGTGTCGGAGGGTGTTGGGGTGCGCTGGATGGTCATGGTGGTGTCCAGGGCAAGCGGTCGTGGGTGGATTGGCTGGTCACGCAGCCAGGGGGTTGGAGCGTCTGGTTATTCGGGGATGGTGGCGAATGCGGGGAAGTCGCCGGCGACCTCGTGGTGCAGCCCGAGGCCGGCTGCGACGCGGTTGACGTAGTTGAGGTGGGCGCACATGTTGTTGGCGTCCACGATCGCCAGGTCGTCCAGCCCCACCTCACGCAGCGCCTGCACATCAGCGTGGGTCATGGCGCCAGGATCGACGGTGAGCTTGTGGGCGTAGCGGGCCACGGCCGCGTCAGCCGGTGCCAGATACTCGTAGCGGCCCTGGTCCAGATCGTGGACCAGATGATCGGGGACGCCGGTGTGGGTGAGCTTGAGGCGGACCTGGGAGGCGCAGTGGGGGGTGCGGTTCAGCACCGAGGCGACGTAGGCGACGAGCAGCCGCTGCCGCTGGGTCAGCATCGACGAGCAGCGCTCGCTTGCCCGGTACAGGTCCAGGCGGGCGGCGACCAGGTCGGGGTCGAGGCTGCCGAGCAGGCTGAACTCGCTGGGGTGGCCGAGCGTGGCGGCTTGACGCTGGTAGGCGTTGGCGAGCGTGCCGGTCGCCTCGTGCTCTGGGACGGTGGTGATCCATACCATGGGTCGTCTCCTTCGTCGTGGGGTTCAGGTGCCTGGGGTGGACTCGGCGTGGACCAGCGGCCAGACCTGCTGGGCGAGCAGTCGCAGGCCCTCGCGTGGGTCGGGGCCGAGCACGTGCCAGGCCAGCGCCCCGTCCAGCCCCGCCTGGGCGTAGCGCTGGAGCCGCTGGGCGACCTGCTCGGGGTCGCCCGCGGCGGCGAAGACCTCGACCAGGTGGTCGCTGACGCGGGCGGCACCGGCCTGCACGCCCAGGGTGGCGACGGTGCGGCGCACCTCGGCGACCGCGTCGGGGTCGGTGCCGGCCTGGTCGACGACCACGCCGTCCACGCGCCACAGGTAGTAGGCCAGCACCGGCTTGACCGCATGGCGGGCGGCGCGCGGGTCGAGGCTGACGCTGGTGAGCACGTTGGCGACCAGGTCCACCGGACCCTGGCGGCCGGCGTTGGCCGCGCCCCAGCGCAGCTGCTCGGCCGCCCAGGCGGTGTAGCCGGGGCTGGTGATCGCGCCCAGGTAGGCACCGTCGGCCAGCGCGCCAGCGGCCTGGAGCATGCGCTGGTTGACCGCGCCGACATAGACGGGCAGGTCACGGCGCAACGGCGCGAAGCTGAGCCTGGCGTCGGGGCGGACGGTGAACAGCTCCGCGGCCGGGCCAGGCTCATCGCGCAGCATCGCCTGGACGATCTTGATCGCCTCGACCATCGCCGCCAGTGGCCGGCGGGTGCGCTGGTCGGCCTCGCCGAGCGCCTCCAGGGTCCACAGGCCCGCGCCCAGCCCCATCCGGAGGCGCCCGTCGGAGGCTTCGTCGAGGGTGGCGGCTTCCATGGCGATCAGGGCGGGGTGGCGCCAGAACGGGTTGACCACCCCCACGCCAAGGCCGATCCGGCGGGTGTGGGCAGCCAGGGTGGCGGCCACACTGGTGGCGCTGCGGCCGTGAGAGCTTTCGGGGACCCACACCTCCGACAGGCCGACCTGCTCGGCCAGGCGGGCCAGCGCGACGGTCTCGGCGAGGGGGCCTTCGTTGGCCAGGGCCAGTCCAAGACGCACCAGGTCGCCTCCTTGTTGCTGCAACGGGGATAGGGTTAGCGGGTGAGGCCGATCTTGGGGTCGATGAACTGGTTGGTGGCAAGATCCTCTGGCCGAAGCCCCGGCTTCACCGGCTGTCTGCGCCCGGCGAAGATCGGCACCACGATGTCGATGACCCGCTGGATTCGGGCCAGGTCGAAGTTGCCGAGGGTGTGGTCGGGGCCGTTGTCGACGATGCCGAGCTTTCGCTGCTGGGCGGCGCTGAAGTCGGCTTGGCCCAGGGTGTAGGGGAAGCCGACCTTGTACTTGTTGTTCAGCTCGACGACCAGACGGTTGACCGGGCCGGGGTGGGTGAGGTAGTCGACCTGGGCCTGCTGCAGCATCGGCACCAGCCGCTCCAGGCACGGGGCGAGCTGCTGCTTCTTGTCGGCGCGGACCACGACCGCCTCGGGGTAGATCGGGTAGCCGGTGTCGTTGATGAGCTGGAACGCGACCGGGCGGTGCCAGTTGGGGAGCAGCTGCTTGAAGACGTAGGGCTCGTTGGTCGCAAACCCCTGCTGGGCGATCTTGCCGCCGGAGGCGACGTAGGCGGCTGGGGAGCCGTCGAAGCTGCCGTCGACCTGGCCGCGCCTGAGGATGCCAGAGCCGAGCAGGTAGTCCATGTAGGTCGCCGACTTGTAGTACAGCACCTTGGTGTCGGTCTGGCCGATGTCTGAGATGGTGTGCCAGTCGGGATGCGCTACCGGGTCCCACATGAGCATGTAGGGCGCCAGCTCGAACGGCGCCACCACGGCGGTGACGGGCTGGCGCAGCGAGGCGGCGATGGCGTCGTCGGTGGCGACCTCCCCCAGCGTGATGGCGGGGTCCAGGTACATCGTCTGCGCGGCGCTCTGGAACCCGACCGCCGGGCCGCCGGCCCGCAGCTCGATGCGCACGCCGGTGGGGTTGCCGCCGTGGGTGACCAGCGGGCCGGTCACCCGTTTCCTGGCGGCGTCGACTTTGTAGCCGGGGCCGAGGAGCTGGTAGAGGGCGCCGTGTTCGGCCTGCGGCTCCCAGGGGGTCTGGACCACCACCGGGTCGGGGCACACGCCCTTGAGGTTGACCGAGGCGCTGGCGGCGGCTGGCGCGGCGCCCGGCCCGCTGCCGGCGCCCGTGCAGGCGCTGGCCGCCAGCGTCAGCGCCAACGCCACCAGTACGATGCGGCGGCGCTGGCCGCCCGTGGGGCGGATAGTGAGGGCTGTCACCGTGGCTCCTTGTTGTGGTGATCGTGGGCGGTGGCTACGGGACCCGGAGCTGCGCCAACGGCAGCTCCGGGGTCCCCGCAGCCGGGACGCCGCCGCACAGTGATGGCGTGCGCGTCGGGTGGCGTGCGTCCCGGTGGTCAGCCGATCCGTGCGGCGGCATGGTCCTGGCTCCGGTCAGCTCGCCCGCGTCCCAGCCGGCCGCCCACGCGCCGCCGTGGCCTGGGCGTCCAGCAGATCGGCCAGGCCCGCCAGCGCGCGCAGCAGGACGGCCTGGTGCAGCCCGGACGGCTCGCGGACGCGTTCCCACTGGCTCACGGCCGACTGGCAGACGCCAAGCACGGCGGCCAGCTCCCCCCGCGGCCCGCCCACGAGCTTGGTGGAGCGCCACCGCCAGGGGACGGCCGGGTCGGCGCTCCAGCGGCGCCCACCTGCCCGGCGCTGGTGGCACGCTGCCGTGGCGGGCACGCTCCAGCAGGCCGTCGCGCCGCCCGGACGGCAGCGCGGCGATGACGCCCAGCAGCTGCGCATCCGACAGCCCCGTGTGGAAGGTCCGGGCGAAGTCGCCTGGGTGCAGGTGCCGCACCAGCCGCAGCAGCCGCTCGGCGTCGCCGGATGGTGGCCGCCCTGGCGCCGCGCCCATCAGCAGCCCCCCGCGGTGACCAGCCGGGCAAACAGCCGCTGGTAGCCGTCCACCATGGCTGGCAGGTCAAAGCGGCTGGCGGCATGCTCACGGACCAGCGTCGGGTCAAGCCCCCCGGCCTTGCCGATCGCCTCCGCCACCAGCGCCGGGTCGTCGACCACCAGCCCCGAGACCCCATGGCAGACCAGCTCCGCGCCGACGGTGCCGACCATCGTCACCACCGGGGTGCCGTAGGCCATCGCCTCCACGATCTCCAGGCTGTAGGCCACCTCCGGATGCAACGGCGCGAGCAGGCAGCAGGCGCCTGCCAGGAGGTCCCAGCGTTCCGGCAGGCTCACCTGCTCCAGCAGTACGTCGCCGCTGGCGAGCCGGGGGCGCAGCTCGACCTCGGCGTAGCCGGTCGCCCATGGGCCCGGGTGGGTGCCGGCCAGCACCAACGGCACGCCCGCGGTGTGCGCGGCCGCCAATGCCAGCCCAGCGCCGTGGCGTTCCAGCAGCGGCCCCAGGTACACACACGGGCCGGCGTGGGTGGGGGTGAGCAGGTGCTGGCCGATGGGGATCGCGGGATGGATCATCTCGACCCACGCCATGCCCGGCGTGGTGCGTTGCTGGTGGCCTGACACCGCCACCCACCCCAGATGCGCTGGGGTGTGGAACGCCGGCTCCCACCGGCCGGCGAGCGGCTGGTAGCTGGTCGCCACCGTCCGGGCGTGCCGGCCGACCTCGCCAGCGGGCTGCCAGCCGGTGCGGGTGTGGTCGCCGACCACGTCCACCCGGCCCAGACGCTCCAGCGTCTTGCCGGCCTGTTCGGCGTGGCGCCGCTCGACGATCTCGCCGCTGGCACGCTCGCCGCCGGTGGGGTCGGTGTCGATGGCCTGGTAGCCGCCGGGGGGCAGCCCGCCAAGGCCGGCGCCGATGAGGGTGACCTGGTGGCCTTTGGCGGCCAGGCCGCCGGCGAGCCAGCGGACCTGGTCCAGGCCGCCGAGGCTGGCGGGCGGGACGGTCGCGCTGGGCGGCGCGAGCAGCGCCACCCGCAGTGCTGGCGTTGCCGCCGAGAGCTGGGTGACCTGGGTTGATGCGCTTGCTGTTGCGGTCATGTGATCAAGAACTCCTGGGTCCGTGCGATCTCCAGCGCTCCCTGCGAGGGGTGGCCAACCTCGACCGTCTGGTGCCCTCGGGTGGCGTTGGCCGTTGGGTCGAGCCGGCGAGGTCGAACTGGCCGGGTCGGCGGCAAGGAGCTGGTCGTGCGCGTGGCCGTTGGCGTGTGGACCCGAGTCCTGGTGGCCTCGTGGCAGCCGGTCGGCCTCGCCGCCGACCCTGGACGCCGGGCAGCACCAGACGGGCTGGCTCCCAGGACACCGCGCGGGATGGTGGGAGTGGTTGGGGGGCGGGCTGGCGGCGAGGTCGGAGGGGGATAGCTGTCCCCACCTCGCCGCCAGCCTCCTGCCCCGCCGAGGTCCGCGGCCCGGTCCTGCCGGGACCTCGACATCTCCTCCTTCGTCCGCCTCACGAAGGACGGCGAGACCGTCCAGGTGGGGGTCGGGTCGAGGTGACGCAACCGCATGGGGAGTTGCGCTCCACCGTTCAAACGAGAGCCACCACTTGGGGAAGACATCTATGACGCCGCTCGTGGCTCTCGGCAGCCGCCTTGCCGAACACGAACGGCGACCTTGGTCGGCGCTCAGCGGCAGTGGCGCGGCGGCGACAGTCACGCCTTCTCCTGACGATGCTGCGCGGCATTGGCCAGCAGGCGGATGCCGATGCCGGTGATCTCCACCCTGCCCGGCGCCGCCGGCGCGATGACCTGCATGCGGAGGAGATTCCCGAGCGTCTCCCGCGATAGCGCGTCACGGGCGAGCCCGCCACCGGCCCTGCCGATCTCGACAAGCGCCGTCCACTGCTCGTCGGTCAGATCGGGAAGCTCGTCACTGCACACGAGGGATGGCTCGACCGGGTTGACATCGCCGCTGCTGCGCAATTCGCCCTCCTGAATGTTCGGAGGGGCGCAGCATCAACCCAGACACGCAACCGGCCGCCCACACTTGTGGGCGGCCGACGAAACTGTGGGCGCGTGGCTAGGCTGCTATGAGTCGTTCACGCAACTCGACCGCCGCCGGATCCCGCGAGTCGCGGAGCATCCCGCGCAGTTGCAGGAGCTGCCGTCGTACCCACTCGGAGGGGCACTGCTCCCGTAGCCGGTCAACCTCGATCCCGACGCGCGCCGCCTCGGGGATCTCCTCCGCTTGGGCGAGGCAGAGGGCCAGGCTGCCGTTCGTCGAGGCCAACAGCCGCACAAGCTCCGAACGCTGCCGGAGGGTTGCGGCTGTCTGCCGCAGCAACGGCTCAGCGTCTTGTGGAGCCCGAAGCAGAACCAGGGCCTTGCCGGCCTCACCGTCGAGCTGGAAGGGCGTGAACCAGTACACATACGGTGGGTCCTTGCCCTTGCCGTCCTCCGCCAGTGTCAGCTCCGCACGTGCCCGCGCGATGCTCGCCTTGACCGTATCGGCGTTGCCGGCGTGGGCGTTGGCCCTGGCGACCCGCAACCACAGCGCGGCGGTCAGCCGCCTCGACCCGGTTCGGCGGGCGTAGTCAACGCCGGCGTCGGCGGAGCTGACCGCCTGGCTTGGACGTTGCTCGTCGCTAGCCAGCACGCTCATGAAGCTGAGCGTGTACGCCGCAAGCGCATTGTCCCCAAGTCGCCGGGCCGTCCCCAACGCCTTCCGGTAATAGGTCCAGGCCGCGCGCCGATCCCCTGCGTCATGCGCCAACCAGCCGGAGAGCTGCTCCAGCTCCCCAGCGACCCGGCCAAGCTCGCGCTCGACCTCCTCGGTCTTCCCCGCGCCACGCAGACCCTCGACAACCTGAAGATGCGACGCGACACCCGCCCGCAACGGCGCTGCACCGATCTCATCATCCAGTGAACGGTATGCCGTCACGATCGCACCGAGGCTTCCCGCGCCGCTCATGCTCATCATGCCGGTGCCGGACATCGCCGCCCGTGCTTCCTCCTGGTACAGCCAGCCGAGCGACCCTGTGAGGCTGATCCCCAGCACCCCGCCTGTCTTCAGTGCCTCTCGCCGGTTCACAAGCCTGAGTCTCCCTCCGGGCTCGACAATGAGCATCAAGTCGTCCTCAGTGTCGATTGCGTCGGCCAGTCGCGCAAGATCGGCCAATCCGTCTTTGGGGTCTCGGCCGGCGAACGCCCGCTTGAGAAGGGAGAGCATGGCCTGCTGATCGGCATCGGGGATGCCTGGGACCGGTGCGGTGAGGAACACGCCGAGGTCAAGCTGGAGCGCCACGGCGATGTTGGCGAGGTCGAGGATGTTGTAGGGCGACCGGCGGCCCGCCTCGACCATCTGGACCCAGCTCGGGGACTTCGCGATCAGGTCGGCGAGGACACGGGTGCTGAGCCCACGCTGTGTCCGCCAGTATCGGAGCCTCGGCCCGATGCGCCACGGGTCCATCTCTGGCCTCCCTGGCCTGATTAGATTACGAGGGTTCTACACCGTAAATCACGGGCGGGGAAATCGGTCCCGCTCGCGTGTGATGGTCCAGTCTGGTCTGATCACACCGCCAGCGACGGCCCGGCCATCGCTCCTCTTGGCGCTCCGTTGAAGGCCTCGCCGCAGGGTTTGAGACTCCTCGCAGCCGCGCTGAAAGCCCGGCGCGTGCCGATGGGGTTTGCGACCAGGGTCTACCGCGTTCCGTGATGGCACTGCTTCGCCCAGCCATCGCCGCCGGTGTGTCCGCTCGGTCGCTCCCCTCCGGGTCCTCGACCCGTTGGTGGCCTGCCGCTCTCGGCGACCGCGCGGGCCAGCTCCCCACCGGCTACGGCGGCCACGTGCAATGGCGACGGCTCGGCGGCTCGCCGCGTCGAGCCCGGATATGGCTCGCTCTGGGCCTGGACCGAAGGCCCGACCGCCCTGTCAACCGCCGCTGATCGTGACATTGCGCCCTCCTTCACATACGGGAATTAAGGGCGGGATGGTCGCAGACCTCGCGGTAGTACCCGGCAGGAATCCTGCATCGAGCGAAACCCTGCCATGGTGCGGTGGCGTCGAGCGTGCTACAGCGCCGCGAGTCGCTCCGCGAGCGCTCGCGCCTCCCGCACGTCGCGGTGGCGATACAGCCGATGCTGCAGCTCGCCAAGCCGGCCGCGAACCTGCCGGGAGCGGGTGAAGGCAAGCAGGTCTGCCGCCTCACCGCCGACGCGGGTCGCCTCGACGACCTCACCGGCATCGAGCAGGCTGATGGCCATGCACACCAGCAGCCCGGTGCGGCTGCGCAGAAACGTCGGCGGGCGGGCCGCCAGCGCCCGGCGCAGCACGGGCAACGCCGCTGCCGGGTCCTCGAGCATGACGTAGCAGCCGCCCTCCAGCACGTCGAGCTGGGACTGATCCAAATAGTACACATACGGCGGGTCCGCCTCGGCGGGTTCCTTGGCGAGCTCCGCGCGGGCAAGGTCGAGCATCGCCCGGCAGGCATCCGCCTCGTTCGCCTGTGCGTGCGCCTTGGCTTTCCTGCTCGCGACCGCCGCGACGAGCCGATGCGACCCTGTCCGAACCGCTCGACCAACGGCGACCTCGGCCCGGCGGATCGCCTCCAGTGGGGTCCCGGTCGCGCCAGCGAGCAGACTCATGCACCCAAGGATGTGCGCGGCCATCGCCTGGTCGTCGACGGCATCGGCGGTCTCCAACGCCGTCCGGTAGCGGGCGCTGGCCGCCTTGAAATCACCCAGATCAAAGGCGAGCCAGCCAGCGAACTGATCCAACTCCGCGGCGACTGACCCGAGCTGGCCTGCCACCTCGCTAGTCTGCGCCGCGTTGCGCAGTGCGCCAACCAGGCGGCGCTGGCCATCGACGACAGGGCGGATCGGCGCCGGGCCGAGTTCGTCGTCCAGATGCCGCCAGATCGCCAGACTGGCGCGGAGGCGGCGGACGCCTGCCGGGCTGACCCGACCGGCTCGTATCGCGGCGGCCACTTCGCCGGTGCCGGCAGGGTCGAGTCGACTACCGGCCGTCAGGCTGATGGCGACCACCGCGCCGTACCTGCCGAGGTCTCGTCGGTTCACGAGCTTGAGACTCCCCGGTTCGACGATCAGCACCAAGTCGCGGGCGTCCTGGTGGCCCAGTCTACCCGCCAGCTCCGACAGGGCCGCCCTGGGGTCTTGGGCGCCGAAGGCACGCTGGAGCGCCAGCAGGATCTCGGCCTGGTCGGTGTCGGAGATGCCTGCCGCAGGCGCGGTGAAAAAGGTGCCAAGATCAACGCCGAGTGCGCCGCTGAGATCCAGCAGCGTGGACAGGTCCTCGGCGGCGATCTCGCCCCGCTCGACCATGCGGACCCAGGAGGCGGAACGGCCGAGCAGCCCGCCAAGTGCTTCGGCGCGCATCCGGCGTCGTTGCCGGTAGTGCCTGACCCGCTTACCAATGTGGAACCGGTCGCTCATGGTGAGGTCTCCTGCGAGTCTGTCGGCCGATGCGGATGGTTGTATACCGTAAAGGGTGCAATGAGGAACCCGTGAGGCGGCTCACATCGGCACGCGTCGGCCGGGCCGATCGAGCGGGTCCTTGGAGGGTTGCGCTCTGAGCTGATGGCGGGCGGAGCGTATTGGCTGGTCTTGCGAGGCGATCTGGATGGCTGACCGTGCCGTGGTGGCAGAGGAGCGGGAAGGCGACCGTCGGATGCGGACGCTCGCCGGGACGCTCGTGCAGCAGCAGGCGATCGGTTCCGCCCCGTGGCGGGCGGTGTTCGAGCGGGTTCCCCGCCACCGGTTCCTCCCAGCCTTCTACCTCGCCGACGGCAGCGACGACCGCGTCGTCTGGCACTGGGTCCAGGCCGACGCCGCGCCCGAGTGGCTGGACCTGGCGTACCGCAACGAGACCTACGTGACCAGGCTGGACCCGACCACAAGGCAGGCGGTCGAGGGTGGCTGGCGGGGCCGCCCGACCAGCTCCTGCCCCCGGCCAAGCCTCATCGCGCGGATGCTGGAGGCCCTTGAGGTCCGCGATGGGTACCGGGTGTTGGAGATCGGCACCGGCAGCGGCTACCAGGCGGCGCTGTTGTCGGAGCGGCTCGGCAGCCAGCACGTCACCACGATCGACATCGACCCGGCACTGGTCAGTACCGCCCAGCAGCGCCTGGCCGGCTGCGGCTACACCCCGACGGTGGTGACGGCCGACGGCGCCCAAGGGTATCCGCCCAACGCCCCCTATGATCGGATCATCGCCACCTGCGCAGTGACCTGGTTCCCGAGCGCCTGGCTCGCGCAAACCCGACCGGGTGGGCGCATCGTGGCCAACCTGCGCGGGGAGTTCGGCGGTGCGCTGGTGCGCCTTGCAGTTGCTGAGGACGGCGTCGCCAACGGTCGGTTTCTGCCGAACTGGGGCGGGTTCATGGCCTTGCGGCACGAGCCCGACCGGTACCCGCCGAGCACCCCACCCGACCTGGCCCCAGGGACAGCGACGGTTGAACGCGAGACCGAGATCTATCCTGCGGCGCTGCTGGACGATCTGGCGTTCGGGTTCATCGCCCAGCTTCACCTGCCAGGGGTCCGGTGGTGGCGATCCTGGCCTGATGAGACGGGCGACTGGGCACTTCGGCTGTGGGCGGCAGACGGCTCATGGGCATGCCTGCCACACATGCTGTCGGCCGCCCGGCGGTGGACGGTCCTCGAGCGCGGCCCCGCGATGCTGTGGGCGCTGGTCGAGCAGGCATGGCAGTGGTGGCAGACGGCAGGTCGTCCCCGCTGGGACCGGTTCGGCGTCAGCATCACCCCCGAGGGGCAGCGGGTATGGTACGGCGATCCTGGAATTGGCCAGCATTGGCCTCTGCTGCCCGGGTAGGTTCATCGGTGGTCCTTCCTTCACACAGAGGATCGCCTACGAGGCCAACCGGCCGCTCAATGGCGGCAGCCCAGCGGTCCCAGTAACCGCGCTCGCTACCCTCGGCGAGGAGCCGGACATGGCGTTCTTCGAGTCGGTCCGCCTTCGGGCCCTCGTCGGCGAATGCGACGTCCTGCTCGGCAGGCCGCGGCAGGCGACCTGGCACCTTCAGGCGGCGGTGTGGGAGGTCGCGCCGACGCGAGCCAAGACGCATGCGCTGGTCCTGCTGCTCGACGGCAACGCGGTGTAGCGCCTACCTCTTGGAGTTGCGGGCGGTCCAGTCGGCCAGCAGCGCGGTGACCTCGTCATGGACGTCCGACGCGATGCGCGGGTCGTCGGGGACGCGGCCGGCGGCCCACCAGGACAGGATACGGGCGGCATCCTGGAGGCAGCCGCGCTCGAAACGGGGGTCGCGGATGGAGGCCAACAGCTCGATGGCGGCGGTCCGCATTGCCGCAGTGCAGCCGGTGCAGGTGGGCGCGAAGTCGTCGATGCGGTCAAAGAGGGTGCGGCGGCCGCACTTGGTCTTGACGCGGGTCTGGTCGGGCCGGCGGAGCCGGTGGAGCGGGTTGCTGAGGTCCCAGGAGATGTGGGTGACCAGCGCCGCCGACCGTCCGGGTGACGTGGCGGCCTTGGTGATATCGGCGGCAGCCACCGGGTTGGGCTGCCGATTACCGTCGGTGCTGCTGCCTTGGGTCCGCACCGTTGTGCTCCTTTGGCGAGATTCGTGTACTTCGGGATGGTGATACCTCAACCCGAGCAGCACCTCAAGGTCCGTTTACCCAGGTCAGAAGGGGTGAGGCTGCTCCCGGTCCCGGGTGCAGCCGGCGCAGTCGCACCTGATCATGCTGGCGAGGTCGTACACGCCGTGCTGCTCGGTGATCGGGTCGTCGAGGAAGGCTTGGACCTTGCAGCCGGCGTACAGCACCGCCTCCTCGGCGCCGCGGGCGCGCTCCTGTGCCCACGCGGCCTCCCCGAACCGCTCGATGAACAGTGCCGCGTAGTCGTCCTGCTGGCTCATTGACGTCGTCAAGGGTCGTTTAGGCTGGGGCATCGCTGGCCCCTCCTGCTGGTCGAGGGTTGCCGTGGTCCGCTGTCGTGGGGGTCCCAGGGATAGCTCGACCTCGCGCGGACCTCAAGGTCCGGAATCCGCAGGTCAATGACGCCCATCGGCGGGACGGGCAGAGTCTTGCCCCGCCGCATCGGGACGCCGGACAGGGACGAAGCCAGCCCAATGGAATCTGGAGCCCTGGCTGCGCGATGGCAGTCGAGGCTGACGAGCCCAGCGTGGCGGGCCAGCTCCCGCAGGCGCTGGCGGTGTCCGCCGCCACGGTGATCAAGGAGCAGCCAGACGGCGTCGGCTGCGGTGCGGCGGGCAGGGATGACGCCGGTCGTCACCGTCACGTCGCCGCCAGCCTCGGGGCCGGCATGGGTCGGGCGGCGAGCGCCTTGGTGAGTGCCTGGCGGACGCCGGCCTCTCGGCGGTGGCTGGGCAGCACGAACAGCACCAGCACCGGGTCGGGCTCGACTTCAGCAAGTTCGGCGTAGCCGCCGAGCTTGGTCACCAGCCGGTCCAGCCGCTCGGTGCCGTGGTCGTACTCCAGGAAGGAGCCGACCAGGACATTGCCCTCGACCCTGATGCCGTGGCCGTCGGGGCGGACGAACTCGCCCCATTCGGCCGCGCAGCGCCGCTCGGACCATCGACCTGGCCACCGAGGTCGACCTGTTCGCCGTGCAGCTCGAGCACGAGGCGCCAGCGGCTCGGGGAGCAGGACTTGGTCAGTGCCGTGGCGGACTTGGTCGACGTCAGGTGGACGATGGACGCCGACGCCGCCGGCCGAGCCCTGCGGGACCACGCCCTGCGGACGGCTGGGCGGCCCGGCGGTGCCGGATCAGCCGCCGTCGTGCTCGCGGCCCTGCTCGTCGTCGGGGATGGTGATGTAGCCAAACTCGGGGTGCCAGTAGAGGCGGACGCCCATGATCGTCAGCCGATCGCCTTGCCACTGATGCGGCGGCGGAGCGAGTCGCTGATGGCGTCCAGGATCGCAAAGACCTCGCTCCTGCTGGGTGCTGGTCGGGTCCGTCAAGGCCCAGTCCACATCGATCTCGCGTTCCTGCTCGGACCGTGGGAGGCCGGGCTGGCTCTCGTCGGGCGGTTGCTGGTGGATCATGTCGTCGCTGGTGGGGTCGCATCGGGCTGTGTCGGGTGTTCCGCAGTCCGGATGAGCGTTGCAGCAGGCGTCGTAGCCGGGATAGGAAGCCGGCCGCCAGCCTCAGCTGATCGGGTGGCCACGGCTGCAGTGTGAACCCGGTGCTTCTGGCCGGCGGGTCTCACGACGGTGGGGGCTCGTCGGCGGCAAGGTCGGCTTTGAACCAGGCGCCGACGTACAGATAGCCGAAGGAGCGGCGCGGGTTGCCGACCACGGTGATGGTCTCGTCGTCGTACAAGGTGACGGTGGTGTCCTGCGACCAGGACAGCTCGCCGCGTTCAAGCAGCTGGCGGGCCTTCTGGTGCGGGGTGTAGCCGACGCGGGCGTCGAGGTAGTCGAGCAGCTCGCGGCGGCGGTCGTCGGGGCCGATCGCGTCGGTGCGTCCCAGACCTCGTCGACCCAGCCCTGCGGGTCGATGATCCAGCGGGCGCCCCAGGCGGTCTGGACGCCCTCGGGCGGGTTGAGGCCGAAGCGAAGCCGGTCGGGCATGGCAGCAGACCTCCATCGTGGTGCGCGTGGGCGGTTGGGAGATGCGCTGACCGTGGTGGCGGGCACGCAACAAAGGGCGTCGGTGGCGTTGATCGAGCCGGAGATGGTGCGCTGGAGTCTCGCGGCGTCTGGCGACACTGCGTGCCTGCCCACCCGATCGGTGAGCCAGAGGTAGGGGCGACGGGCTTGAGGTACTTGGGACGCTGAGGTAGGTCCTGCTGACGCCAATCCATCGCCAGCAGGAGGTTCGCCCATGCGGGCACGTTCATGGCTCCATGACCCCGATACCACACCGGCCGCCACTCGGCCTGGGCCGCTGGCCACCATGGACCAGCCGGGCCGGGTGGTCGCGGTCCGCGGCGCGCACGGCGGTGCCGGGACGACCACGGTGTCCGCTCACCTGGCGGGTGCCTGGGCCCGCTGGGGGCCCCGCCCGGTCGGGCTGCTCGACCTGGCCGGCGGGCTCGCCCACCGCTTCGACCTGGCCCCCGGCATGCAGACCTGGACCGACCTTGCCTCCCTCGCCGGGGAGCCGGACGTCCAGGCGCTTGCCGAGGCGCTCACCCAGCCGTGGCCGGGCCTGTGGGTCTTGCCCCTGGCGGGGCTGGTCGACGGTCGGGCCGAGCCGGCACCGCACCCGACGCTGGTCCGAGCCGTCGTCGCAGCCGGCCGGCGTATCTGGCAGGTGGTGGTCGCCGACCTGCCCCCGGCGGCTGGCCCGCAGGTGGACGCCGCGCTCGAGGTGGCGGACGTGCTGCTGGCGGTGGGCCGCTGCCACACCGCCGGGGTCCGCGGTGCCCGCGCCGCGCTGGACCTGTGGGAGGCTGCCGGGCGGGACCCCGTGGCGGCCGGGGCGGTCATCACCGGGGTGCGCAGCCGCGCGCCGCTGGCCCCACGCGAGGCCCGCGCCGCCCTCGGCGAGCGGCTGTGGGCGCTGATCGCTGACGACGCAGCCGAGTTCGCCGCCGCCGCCGAGGACGGCACGCTGCTGCTGGACCGGCCCGCGCTGCCCGCGGTCCAGGCGATCGTCACGCTCGCCAACCGGGTCGTGCCCTTTCCCAGGCAGGACGCCTGATCGAGGCGCGCCTCAGCGCGCCCG
>WNGE01005911.1_pt1 | contig 18928 bp, 12 predicted proteins | sample 5400651 | NCBI WGS metagenome assembly WNGE01 (sample SAMN13153370, study PRJNA577476) | soil metagenome | isolation source: 60 cm soil or saprolite under grassland replicate 2 | place: USA:California | collected 2016-06-15
TGCCCCTCCCGTGACGCGCCGGCCTGACAAGAACCGTCCAGAATGTGGTGGATCGGCACCTCTTCCGGGGGACAGCCATGCTCCGTCCGTTCGCGCTGGCGCTCGCCGTCCTGCTCCTCGCCTGCTCCTCGAACAAGAAGGGCGACTTCGACTCCGTGAAGGTGACGGGGCGCGTCGCCGGCGTCGCCGGGCTCGGCGCCGACGTGAACGTCCTCTACGACGGGCTCGGAGTCCCGCACATCTACGCCGGGAGCGACGCCGACGGCGCGTTCGCGCTCGGGTACGTGCAGGCGCGCGACCGGATGTTCCAGATGGACCTGTTCCGGAAGGCGGCGCGCGGCCGCCTGGGCGAGCTGCTCGGGGCGCTCGCGAACCCGAACCAGGACATCTTTCTCCGGACGATGTTCACGTCGCGCCTCACGGCCGCGAACGGCACGCACCACGTGGAGGACGTCATCGCGGACCAGGTCGACCCGGCCCTGCGCGCGTTCGCGCAGCGCTACGCCGACGGCGTGAACCGCTGGCTCGCCGACGTGAAGGCGGGGAAGAGCGGCGCCCTCCTCCACCCGCAGTACAGCGTGTTCGCCGCGACCGTGGACGACATCGCGCCCTGGACGATCGAGGACTCGATCGCGATCGGGCGCCTGCAGTCGTTCCAGCTCTCGGACACGTCCAACGAGGAGATCGCCGCGGGCAAGCTCGCCGCGGCGAACCTGCCTGCGGACGTCCTCGCGGACGTGACGCGTCACGCGCAGGCGGTGCCGAGCGTCATCCTGGACAGCCCGATCGCGCTCCGCGCCGGGACGCCGGCGGGCGCGCTCGTCCGCCGCCAGGCGGCGCCGGCGTGGCTCGCCGCGGCCCGCGGCAGCATCGACGGCGCGCTCGCGTTCCGCGCCTCGTTTCGCCTGCCGCTCGCCGATCGCGACCGCGCCGGCTCGAACAACTGGTCGGTCGCGCCCGCCATCACGGCGAACGGCCACGCGCTCGTCGCGAACGACCCGCACCTCTCGCTCTCGAACCCGCCCAACTTCCACATGGTCCACCTCGTCACGCCCAGCCGGAACGTGGCGGGCGTGGCGTTCCCGGGGACGCCGGTGGTGGTCATCGGCCACAACGACAAGATCGCCTGGGGCGACACCGTCGTCGGCTACGACGTGACCGACGTCTACACGGAGATCATCGACGCCGCGCCGAGCCCGACGACCGTCACGCTCGACGGCGCGCCGGTGCCGCTCACGGTCATCACCGAGACGCGCCACGTCCGCGGCCTGGCCGACCAGACGTTCCCCGTCTTCCTCGTCCCGCACCGCGGGCCGCTCCTCCCCGGCTCGATCGTCGGCACGAGCGCGCTGTCGGTGCGCTGGACGGGCCAGGATCCGACCTTCGAGGTGAAGGCGTTCCACGACCTCGACGCGGCGAAGAGCGTGGACGAGGCGTTCCAGGCGCTCACGAGCTTCGGTGTGGGCGCGCAGAACTTCAACATCGGCGACACGGCGGGTCACATCGGCTACGACCCGCACGCCGTCGTGCCGATCCGCCCCGCCGGCTGCGTCCCGTGGCTGCCGATGCCCGGCGACACCGGCGCGTGCGACTGGACCGGGGTCATCCCCGACGCCGAGCTGCCGCAGGCGAAGGATCCCGCGAAGCACTACATCGCGACCGCCAACAACGACGTGACGGGCGCGCTCGTGCCCAAGCCGGGAGAGGCGGACGCGAACCCGCTCGCCGCGCCCCACTACCTCTACGCCTACACCGACATCGGCTTCCGCGAAGAGCGCATCCAGCAAGAGCTCGGGGCGAGCAGCCAGCACACGCTCGACGGCATGACGGCGCTCCAGGCCGACGTCCATTCGCAGCTCGCCGAGACGATGATGCCGGGCCTCCTCGCGGCGCTCTCGGGGCAGGCCCTCTCGGCGGATGCGCTGGCGGTCGTGGCCCTGTGGAGCGCCTGGGACTTCTCGACCCCGCGCGGGGACGAGTCCGGCGTGGCGAACGTCGCGCAGCGCTCCGCCGCGTCGGCCGCCTTCCATGCCTTCCAGAAGCGCTTCGTGTCGAAGCTGTTCGCGCCGGTCGCTGCGGCGGGGCTCGACTTCACGCAGATCCCGATCGAGCAGACGATGAAGATCGGGGTCGGCGTGTTCCAGACGCCGTACCCTCTCGCGACCCCACCGGCCACGCTCTGCGGCGGTCCGTGCGGCGCGACGGCGGCCGCCGCGCTCGAGGAGACGGTCCTGTTCCTCGGCGGCCCCACGGGGCGGTTCCCGAACACGCCACCCGGATCGTGGCGCTGGGGCGACCTTCACCACGTCCGCTTCTCGAGCCTGGCGGCGCCGCTCCTCCCCGACTTCGGGCCCTTCCCGAACGACGGCGGCCTCTTCACCGTGGACGTCGCGAACTTCGACCTCTTCGACGACAGGTTCGAGCAGCACAGCGCAGGGAACGTCCGCATCGCGACCGAGCTCGACCCGAAGGGCGTGCGCTCGCGGATGGTCATCCCGGGGGGCGAGGTCGATCGGCCCGGCGTCGCGGGCGCGCAGGCCGACCCGCACTACATGGACCAGGTGCCCGCCTGGCTCGCGAACGACAAGGGCGACCAGCCCTTCGCAGAAGCCGACGTGGTGAAGGCGGCCACGGGGCGCGTCGTCTTCACGAGGTGACGCTCCGGGCGCAGCTTGCCGCGCGGCGTTAAGCTCTCGAGGCGTGGCCTTCGACATCGTGAGCTCTTACCGCCCGACGGGCGACCAGCCGCGCGCCCTGCGCGAGCTGACGGAGGGGCTGCGCCGCGGGGACCGGCACCAGGTGCTGCTCGGGGTCACCGGCTCGGGGAAGACCTTCACCGTGGGCAACGTCGTCGCGCAGGTGAAGCGGCCCACGCTCGTCATCGCGCACAACAAGACGCTCGCGGCCCAGCTCTACGGCGAGTTCAAGGAGCTCTTCCCCGAGGCCGCCGTGCACTACTTCGTCAGCTATTACGACTACTACCAGCCCGAGGCGTACGTCCCGACGACGGACACCTACATCGAGAAGGACTCGTCCATCAACGACGAGATCGACCGGATGCGGCACGCGGCGACCCACGCGCTCCTCACCCGCAACGACGTGCTCATCGTGGCGTCCGTCTCGTGCATCTACGGCCTCGGCACGGCCGAGGCCTACTACGGGCTCCTGCAGCAGGTCCAGCGCGGGCAGGAGTTCATGCGCGACCGCTTCATCCGGTCGCTCATCGACATCCAGTACGAGCGGAACGACCTCGACTTCCACCGCGGCACCTTTCGCGTGCGCGGCGACACCATCGAGGTGTTCCCGCCGTACGAGGAGGAGCGCGCGATCCGGATCGAGTTCTTCGGCGACGTCGTGGAGCGGATCCACGAGTTCGACCCGCTGCGCGGCGTGCTGATCGCCGAGCTGGACAAGGTCGCCATCTTTCCGAACAGCCACTACGTCTCCGCGCCGGAGACGCGCCAGCGCGCCATCGGCGGCATCCGCGAGGAGCTGCGCGGGCGGCTCACCGAGCTCAAGGCGCAGAACAAGCTCGTCGAGGCGCAGCGCCTCGAGCAGCGCACGATGTTCGACCTCGAGATGCTGGAGCAGATGGGCTTCTGCTCCGGGATCGAGAACTATTCGCGCTGGCTCTCGGGCCGCAAGGCAGGCGATCCGCCACCGTGCCTCCTCGACTACTTCCCGAAGGACTTCCTCCTCGTCATCGACGAGTCGCACCAGACCATCCCCCAGATCGGCGCCATGTACCGGGGCGACCGCTCGCGCAAGGAAACGCTCGTCGAGTTCGGGTTCCGGCTGCCGTCCGCGCTCGACAACCGCCCGCTCAAGTTCGAGGAGTTCGAGCGCGTCGTGAACCAGGCGATCTACGTCTCGGCGACCCCCTCCGCGTACGAGCTGGAGAAAGCGGGTGGGGTGGTCGTGGAGCAGATCATCCGGCCGACCGGCCTCACCGATCCGGAGGTGGAGGTGCGGCCGGTCGGGACTCAGGTGGACGACCTCCTCGGCGAGGTGCGCAAGCGCGAGAAGCTGGGCCAGCGCGTCCTCGTGACGACGCTCACGAAGCGCATGGCCGAGGACCTCACGGAGTACTACACGGACGTGGGGGTGAAGTGCCGCTACCTCCACTCCGACATCGACACCCTCGAGCGGAGCGCGCTCATCCGCGATCTCAGGCGCGGCGAGTTCGACGTCCTCATCGGGATCAACCTCCTCCGCGAGGGGCTCGACATCCCCGAGGTGTCGCTCGTGGCGGTGCTCGACGCCGACAAGGAGGGCTTCCTGCGCAGCGCGGTGTCGCTCATCCAGACCATCGGGCGCGCCGCGCGTCACCTCGAGGGACGCGTGCTCCTCTACGCGGACAGCGTGACGGAGTCGATGAGGAAGGCGCTCGACGAGACCAACCGCCGCCGCGAGATCCAGCGCAAGTACAACGAGGACCACGGCATCACACCGCAGTCGGTGAAGCGCAACATCACCGACCTCGGGATGGCCGTCTACGAGGCCGACTACGTGACCGTGCCCGTGGCCGCCGACGGCGCGGAGTACCAGCCTGAGCAGATCCCCGCCATCGTCGCGGAGCTGGAGCGCGAGATGAAGAAGGCGTCCGAGGCGCTCGAGTTCGAGAAGGCGGCGCAGCTCAGGGACCGCATCCTCGGCCTCAAGGACCTCGCGCTGGGGGTGCCGCGCAAGATGGCCGGCGTGAAGGGCCTCTTCGGCAGCGGCGCGAACCTCGCCGCGGCGGCCGCCATGGGGCAGGTGCGCGGCCCGCGCCGGCCCCAGGCGATGCGCCGGCGGCGCAGGTAGGCGGCGGCGCACCTCCTCCGACATCGCCCGCGGGCTACGGTTCTGGTGAACCGCGTCCTCGGACGGTGCGAAGATGGCCGCCGTCGCTCCCCGGCCGGAGGAACATCCCACCATGCGGTCTCTCGCCCTCGCCCTCGCCCTGCTCACGCCCGCTCTCGGCATGGCCAAGGACACGGTCGCCCTCCTGCCCGCGACGGGGGCGAACGTCGAGGCCGGCGAGCTGGCCGCGGCGACGGACGTGCTCCGCGCGCAGCTCGAGCGGACCGGCAAGTACGTCGTCGTCATCGCACCTTCCCCGGTGGCGGGGAGGGAGCCGACCGCCGCCGAGGCCGTGGACGCGGCGAAGGCCGTGGGTGCGCCGCTCGCGGCGATCCTGCGCGTGTCGCGCCTCGGCGCCGTCGGGCTCGCCCGCTTCGCCGTCTACCGCGAGGGCGGCGGCGCGACGCCCGTCCACCTCGACGAGATTCCCGCCAAGGGCGTCGACGACCTCGAGCCGGCGCTCCAGCGCCTCGCGGAGGGGTTCGCGCTCGGGCTGCCGGCGCGCGGCCTGGCCGGCATCGACACGGTCACCGAGCGCGAGGCCGATCCGCGCCTCTACAAGCAGCGCACCACGGCGCGCATGTTCGGGCTGCGCCTCCCGACCACGTTCGATCTCGACCCCGGTGACGGCCGCTCCAGGGTGGCCATCCTGTCGGGGCTCGGGTTCACGTGGCACTACGACGCACGGTCGTTCATGGCGGACCTCGGCCTCGACTTCGAGTGGTCGCAGACGCTCGACCTGTCCTACGCCGGCCGCCGCGACTGGCTCGTCGACTTCGCCATCGGCGCGTACTACCCGTTCCTGCGGGGCGACTGGACGCCGTACCTGGGCAGCGCGCTCGTGTACGGCGTGGGCAGCACCGGGCAGGAAGAGGGGCACGGCGGGGTCGCGCTGCGGCCCGCCGCCGGCTTCGTGCTGGGCCGCCTCACGGAGGTCCAGGTCCGGCTGGAGGTGGGCTACCAGGTGAACACGTGGACGGCGCTCGATGCGCGAGGCCTCGAGCACCGCGGTCACGGGCCCGTCGCCTACGTGGCGCTGCTCAGGTAGGCGCGGCGCCGGCCGGGGCGCCCGTCCAGCCGCCGGCTTAGACTCTCGTGCTCACGATGGACTCCGCTTTGCGCCAGAAGCTCGCCGACCTCCCCGCCGAGCCCGGCTGCTACCTCATGAAGGACCGCAGCGGGGAGGTGGTCTACGTCGGCAAGGCGTCGAGCCTCCGCTCGCGCGTCCGCAGCTACTTCGACGCGGGGAGGGGAGACGACCGCGCCTTCGTCGCGCTCCTCGACGACCTGCTCGGCGACATCGACGTCATCGTGACGCGCTCGGAGAAGGAGGCGGTCCTCCTCGAGAACGAGCTCATCAAGAAGCACCACCCGCGCTTCAACGTCCGGCTGCGTGACGACAAGGACTTCATCGTCCTGCGCCTGGACGAGCGCCACCCGTACCCGCGCCTCGAGGTGCGCCGCGCCCGGCAGAAGAGGGACGACGGCGCGCGCTACTTCGGCCCGTACTCGAGCGCCAGCTCGATCCGCGAGACGCTCCGCATCGTGAACCGCTGGTTCCAGCTCCGGACCTGCACCGATCACGTCTTCGACCACCGCAAGCGGCCCTGCATCCTGTACCAGATCCACCGCTGCCCGGCGCCGTGCGTCTACGACGTCGCCCGCGAGGACTACCGCCAGAGCGTCGAGGACGCGATCGAGTTCCTGGAGGGGCGCGAGGGCGAGCTGGCGGAGCGGCTGCGGCGGCGCATGGAGGAGGCGGCCGTCGCGCTCCGCTTCGAGGACGCGGCGCGGCTGCGCGACCAGCTCCTCGCCGTCGAGCGCTCGCTCGAGAAGCAGCGCGTGGACTTCACGACCTGGGCCGACGCCGCGGACCGGGACGTGTTCGGCCTCTACCGCGAGGGGCCCGACCTCGTGCTGGCGGTGCTCTCGATGCGCCGCGGCAAGCTGCAGGACGCCCGCACCTACCCGTTCCGCCAGCAGGAGTTCCCGGACGAGGAGACGCTCTCGTCCTTCCTCGCGCTCTATTACGACCAGAACCCCGCGCCGGAGGAGGTGCTGCTGCCGCTCGAGGTGGAGGGCGCGTGGGCGCTCGCCGAGGTGCTGTCGGAGCGGCGCGGCCGGAAGGTGAAGCTCCTCACCCCGCAGCGCGGCGCCAAGGCCGACCTGCTCGAGGTCGCCGCCAAGAACGCCGCGCAGGGGTTCAAGAGCTGGCACGAGAAGGACGAGCGGCGCGAGGAGGCGCTCCTGGCGCTGACGCGCGCGCTCCACCTCGCGAAGGAGCCGCGCTGGATGGAGTGCTACGACATCTCGACCTTCCAGGGCGCGATCGCCGTGGGCTCCGGCGTCTCGATGAAGGACGGCGAGCCCGACAAGGCCAACTACCGCCGGTACAAGGTGAAGGGGATCGCCGGCCAGGACGACTTCGCCATGCTGTACGAGGTGATCACGCGCCGGCTCAAGCGGGCGCTCGCCGAGGCGTGCTTCCCCGACCTCCTCGTCATCGATGGCGGCAAGGGCCAGCTCAACGCGGCGCTCGCGGCCGCGCACGATCTCGGCGTCGCGACCAAGCCGGCGCCGGGCAACGAGGGCGTCCCCTTCGTCGAGATGGCAGGGCTCGCGAAGAGCCGCCTCGTGGAGTACGGGACCGCGCGCGTGGTGTCCGGGCGCCGCCGTGCCAGGAGCGCGGCGGCCGAGCTGGTGGACGCCGCGGACGCGGCACAGCGCGGGTTCGTCTCGGAGCTCGAGCGCACGCCCGAGCGCATCTTCCTGCCAGGCCGCAAGGACCCGCTGGTCCTGCGCCAGAACTCGGCCGAGCTCTTCCTGCTGGCGCGGCTGCGCGACGAGGCGCACCGCTTCGCCATCACCTTCCACCGCAAGCTGCGCCGCTCCCGTAACTTCCAGTCCGTCCTGGAGGAGATCCCGGGCATCGGCGCGGGGCGGCGCAAGGCCCTGCTTCGGACCCTCGGCTCGCTGAAGCGCGTGAAGGAGGCGAGCCTGGAGGAGATCGCGCGCGTCGAGGGCTTCGGCCCGAAGGCCGCGCAGGCGGTGTGGGACTTCTTCCACCCGGCGGAGGGCGCGCCCGTGCCGGACGGGGTCGCCAAGGCGCTGGAGGAGGCGGCTGCCCCCGAGGTCACCGAGGCGGACATCGACACCGCGATCGCCGAGGAGCAGGTGGGTCCCGAGGCGAGCGAGGAGGGCGGCGCGCCTCGATCCGGGTATCCTTCGCCTCTGGCTGGCCGTGAAGGAGGTGTGACGTGAGCGACGCGACGAAGCAGGTGGATGACGCGGGGCTGGGGCCGGTGGTGGACGAGCTGTGCCGGGCCGCGTCCTCGCTGGCGGGTCCGCGGAACGGCGGCGGAGGGCGGATCGTCCTGCCCTCGCGCGACGTCGTCATCGAGTGCGTCGAGGGGCTCCGGGCGGTCTTCTTCCCCGGCTACTTCGGGGCGACCGACCTGCGCGACGAGCACCTGCACTACTACATCGGCGCGACGCTCGACCGCGTCCTGCACCAGCTCGAGGAGCAGGTGCGCCGCGGAATCGCCTTCGCCGAGCGGCACGACTACGAGACCTGCGACCACTGCGCCGCGCGCTCGGCCGAGGTGACGCGCGCGCTCTTGGCGCGGCTCCCCGCCGTGCGCAGGCTGGTCAGCTCCGACGTGGAAGCCGCGTACGAGGGCGATCCGGCGCTCAAGATCAAGGACGAGGCGATCTTCAGCTACCCGGGCGTGCTGGCGGTGACGAACCAGCGCATCGGCCGCGAGCTGTACGCGCTCGGGGTCCCGCTCATCCCACGGATGATCACCGAGCACGCGCACGCGGTGACCGGCATCGACATCCACCCGGGTGCGCGCATCGGCGAGCGCTTCTTCATCGACCACGGCACCGGCGTCGTCATCGGCGAGACGGCCGTCATCGGCGCCAACGTGCGGATCTACCAGGGGGTGACGCTCGGCGCGAAGAGCTTCCCCAAGGACGAGAAGGGCGTCCCGATCAAGGGGATCGACCGCCACCCCATCGTCGAGGACGACGTCGTCATCTACGCGGGCGCCACCATCCTCGGCCGCGTCGTCATCGGGCGCGGCTCGTCCATCGGCGGCAACGTGTGGCTCACCCATGGCGTCCCGCCCGGCAGCCGCGTCACGCAGGCCGAGGTGCGCGAGGTCGGCTTCGAGTACGGCGGCGGGATCTAGACGACGCGAGCGAGACGAGCGCGCCGGGGCGCATGCGCGGGGAGCAGCGTAGCCCCGCTCGAAAGGAGGGCGCAGTGTCCCAGCATCCGTGGCACGACGTCGAGCTGCCCAGGTACGTCGAGGAGCCCGTCCCCGCCATCATCGAGATCCCCACCGGCTCGAAGGTGAAGTACGAGCTCGACAAGGCATCGGGGCTCCTCGTGGTGGACCGGATCCTCTTCTCGGCGGTCCACTACCCGGCGAACTACGGCTTCGTGCCCCGCACCTACTGCGACGACGGCGACCCGCTCGACATCCTCGTCTACTGCCAGGAGACCATCCAGCCGCTCGCGATCATGCGCGCCCGGATCATCGGCGTCATGAAGATGCGCGACGACAAGGGCGAGGACGACAAGCTCATCGCGGTGCACGCCGACGACCCGGAGTACGCGGAGTTCACGGATGTCGCGGACATGCCGGCGCACCGCATGCGCGAGCTGAAGCGCTTCTTCGAGGACTACAAGGGGCTCGAGAACAAGCGGGTGCTGGTCTCCGAGCCGCAGGGACGGCGCGAGGGGCTCCAGGTCCTGCGCGACGCGATCGCCCTCTACGAGGCCCAGCGGGCGCGCCTCCTCGGCACGCGCGGCGTGGAGGCGCCGCGGCAGCGGCGGCGGCCCCGTCCGCAGGCGAAGCGCCGGGCCGCGAGGCGGGGGCGATGAGGGAGTCCGAGGAGGCCTTCCCCCGCGCCCGGAGCGATTCCCTCAGCCGCCCAGGACCAGCGCGGCGTGGATCGCGGACGCCACGAGGTCGGCGCGGTCGCGGTCCGGGAGCGTGTCGGCGGTCGCGGCGCGGAGGGCGTCGCCGTCCAGGGCGCGCGGGTCGGCGCCGGACTCGAGCAGCGAGCAGGCCGCCTCGGCGTACGCGCGGAGCGCAGCGTCGTCCACCGCGCGCCAGCGCGCCTGGCGTACCCACCCCGTCTCGTCGAGCCAGAGGCCGACGCGCACCGAGAGCTGCCGCCGCGCCGCCTCCCCGGTCGTGGTCGCGCCGTGGAGGAGCGCTGCCTGGTGGGCCTCCGCCGGCGTGGTGCTCCCGGGCCAGGAAGGGACGACTTCAGAGCGCGCGCTCTCGACGGGCTGCACATCCATTTCGCACCTCGGACCGACCAGCCTCCCACGCTGATTCGCGAGAGAGAAGACCCCTCAGCGGTATGACACGGGCCCGGTACATTTTCTCGTGAATTCCTGGGCGAGTGCGCGCCTGGTCCGATGGGGGCCGCGCGCGGGGTGGCCCTCCATCGCGCCCGGATGAGCGCTCCGGCGCGGGTCGCGCCGACGTCCTCGCCCGGAGGGTCGAGATCCCTTCGTCGGACGCCTGACGACCGGGCAGGCGGGCGCTTTGCTTGGGCGCCCACGGCCGTCGCGCTAGACTCCGCGCGTGAAGCGACCGATGCGCGCCGCCGAGCTCACGCTCGAGTACGTCGCGAACGCCCTCGCCCAGTGCGGCGTCATCTCGGACGACGCGCGGCGAACGGCGTTCGCGCGCGAGGCAGCCCAGCGAGCGAGGCTCCTCCGGGAGCAGGCGAGCCGCGGGGGCGGGCGGTCGCTCCGGCGCGCGGAGCTGTCCCCCATCGAGCTCATCGCCTCGTTCACCTTCGCCGACGCGCGGCGCGAGGGCGAGCTCGTGGACGAGGACAAGGCGGCGCGCGCCGTCTCGGAGGCGTCCGGCGTCCCCTACCGCAAGATCGACCCGCTCAAGCTCGACGCGCAGCTCATCACCCGCACGCTGTCGCGCCCGTACGCCCGCCGTCACGCGGTGCTGCCGCTCGAGCGTCGCAACGGCGCGCTCGTCATCGCGGCCGCGAACCCCTTCGACCGGGAGCTGTTCGAGAACCTGCGCGGGCTCACCGGCTCGAACGTCGAGCCGGTGCTGTCCTCCCCCTCCGACATCCACCGCGCCATCGCCGAGGTCTACGGGTTCCGCCAGCAGATCCGGGACGCGCAGACCCAGCTCTCGGACGAGCGCGGGGCCGACGTCGGGAACCTCGAGCAGTTCGTGAACCTCGCTGGGCTCGACGCGCTCGAGGCGTCGAGCGAGCCCGTCATCGCCGCGGTCGAGTACCTCCTCCACTACGCGTTCGAGCAGCGCGCGAGCGACATCCACGTCGAGCCCCGGCGCGACGAGTCGATCATCCGCATGCGCATCGACGGCGTGCTGCACGCCGTCTACCGCATTCCGAAGGGCGTGCACGGCGCCATCTCGAACCGGTTCAAGATCATGAGCCGGCTCGACATCTCTGCGCGGCGCCCGCAGGACGGGCGCATCCGCACCGCGCGCGGCGACACCGAGATGGAGCTGCGCGTCTCGACCGTCCCGACCGCGTTCGGCGACAAGATCGTCATCCGCATCCTCGACCCCAACGTGCTCGTGCGCGACCTCTCCGAGCTCGGGTTCCTCCAGGACGAGCGCGACACGTTCGAGCGCTGGCTCGACCGGCCACACGGGCTCGTGATCGTCACCGGGCCGACCGGGAGCGGCAAGACGACGACGCTCTACTCCGCGCTGCAGGCGCTCGCCTCGCCCGAGGTGAACGTCGTCACGATCGAGGATCCGATCGAGATGGTGCACGAGGACTTCAACCAGATCGCCGCGAACCCCAAGACCGGGACGGGGTTCGCCGAGGCGCTCCGCCACGTGCTGCGGCAGGATCCGGACGTGATCATGGTGGGCGAGGTGCGGGACGCCGAGACGGCGAGCCAGGCCGTGCAGGCGGCGCTCACCGGCCACATGGTCCTCACCACCCTCCACACGAGCGACAGCGTGGGCGCGGTGGCGCGCCTGCGCGACCTGGGCGTGCCGAGCTTCCTCATCGGCGCGACGCTCACCGGCGTCGTCGCGCAGCGCCTCGTGCGCCAGGTCTGCCCATCCTGCGCGGAGGACGTGCCGCTCACCGCCGACGAGGTGGCGGAGCTGGGCGTCACCCACCCGGAGGACTGGGCCGGCAAGCTCCTCGCGCGGCGCGGCCAGGGCTGCTCCAAGTGCAGGCAGACCGGCTACTTCGGGCGCACCGGGATCTTCGAGGTGCTGCCGATGAACGCGCGCCTGCGCCACCTCGTCGCGGACGGCGCCACCCCCGAGGCGCTCCTCCGGACCGCGCGCCAGGACGGGCTCCGGCCGCTCCGCGACCACGCGGTGCGCAAGGTGGCGGCTGGAATGACCTCGTTCGAGGAGGCGGTGCGCGGCACCGCCGACGCGGAGCGGTGGCGGTGAGCCGGTTCGTCGAGCAGCTCGCGGAGCTCCACCGGACCGGCGCGCGCGTCGTCTACGTCGTCACCGACGAGGAGGAGCGGGCGGTGGCGCTCTGCCGCGCCGCGCTCGAGGGACACGGCGACGGGACGTCGATCGCCGTCTGGTCCCGGACGCGCGGGCTCGATCCCATCGACGCCGCCGCCCGGGACGGGCGCGCCGCGCTCGACGCGCTCTTCCGGGGCGCGGAGCGGCCGGTGGTGGCGCTCCTGCTCGACTTCCACCTCGAGCTCGAGGATCGCGCGGTCGCGCGCCGGCTGCGGGACCTCCTGCCGTCGTTCTACGCGCAGCGCCGCAGCATCGTCGTCATCGCGCCGCGGCTCGCGCTCCCCGAGGGCCTCACGGGCGAGGCGACGGTGCTGCGGCTCCCGCTGCCCGACCGCGAGGAGCTGGCCGGAGTCCTCGCCTCGATGCTCGCCGCGCGGGGCGAGCCCACCGAGCAGGCGGTGCACGCGGTCCTGACCGCGGCGGCGGGGCTCACCTACACGCAGGCGCAGCGCGCCTTCAACCGCGCCCTCTACCTCGACCCGGGCCTCGGGCCCGCCGCGGTCGCGGCCGTGCTGGAAGAGAAGCAGCGGCTCCTCGCGCGCGACCGCGGCCTCGAGCTCGTCGAGGCGGTCGAGCGGCCGGAGGACCTCGGGGGGCTCGACACGTTCAAGAGCTGGATCCGGGAGCGCGCGCTCGCCTTCGCGCCCAACGCGCGCCGCTTCGGGCTCCCGGCCCCCCGCGGCGTCATGCTCCTGGGTGTGCAGGGTTGCGGCAAGTCGCTCGCGGCGAAGGCCGTGGCGGGCCTCCTCGCCGTCCCGCTCCTGCGGCTCGACCTGCCGCGCGTCCTCGGCGCGGGCGACGGAGCCGAGGAGGGGCTCGCGCGCGCGCTGGAGTCGGCCGAGGCGATCGCGCCGGTCGCTCTCTGGGTGGACGAGATCGAGAAGGGGTTCGCCGGCAGCGCGCCGGGGCAGGGCGGGGACGCCCGCGCGGCGCGGCTCCTGGGATCGTTCTCGACCTGGCTGCAGGAGCGGAGGAGCCCGGTCTTCGTGGTCGCGACCGCGAACGACGTCACGCGGCTGCCGCCGGAGCTGCTCCGCCGCGGCCGCTTCGACGAGCTCTTCTTCGTGGACCTCCCCGACCTCGACGCCCGGCGCGCGATCCTCGAGCTGCACCTCGCGAAGCGCGGGCGCGACCCAGCGCAGTACGAGCTCGCCGCGGTGGCCCAGCAGTGCGCCGACTACTCGGGCGCGGAGCTGGAGCAGGTCGTGGTCGGCGCGCTCCACCGCGCCTACGCGCTCGGCCGCGAGGTCGAGACGCAGGACCTCCGCCGGCTCGCGCAGGACCTGGTGCCGCTCTACCGGACGTACGAGGAGCAGATCAAGGCGCTCCGCGAGTGGGCGCGCGGCCGCGCGCGCGTGGCTGGGCGCGAGGCCGCGCCAGGAAGCGAGGGTCGTCGACCAGGTAGCGACGCCACAGCCGCCGCGGCTCGCGGACGAGCCGCCACAGCCACTCGAGCCCGGCGCGCGACACCCAGCGAGGCGCGCGCCGGGCGCGGCCCGCGACGAAGTCGAGGCTCGCGCCGATGCCGAGCAGGACCGCGGGTGCGAGCGCCTCGCGCCGGCGGTGCATCCACAGCTCCTGCTTCGGCGCGCCGAAGGCGACGAGCACGAGGTGGGGCCGCGCGCGCTGGATGGCGAGCGCCGCCGCGTCGCCCTCCGGGTCGGCCTCGCCCGGCCCGGCGCGCACGAACGGGGCCGCGGTCCCGACCACGTCCACGCCGCGCTCCCGCCCCAGCCGCTCGGCGGCCGCCTCCGCCACGCCAGGCCCCGCGCCGAGCAGGAACACGCGCCAGCCCCGCGCGGCGGCGCGGTCCATGAGTGGCAGCACGAGGTCCGACCCGGACACCTTCTCGGGAATGGGCGCCCCGAGCAGCCGCGAGGACCACACGATGGGCATGCCGTCGGCGAGCGCGAGGTCGGCTGCGGCGTACGCGGCTTGGAAGTCCGCGCGTCGCTCGGCGATGACGACATGGTCGACGTTCGGCGTCACGACCATCCCGCCCCGGCCGTGCTGCACGAGCGCCTCGATGGCGTCGAGGGCCTCAGCGGACGTCAGGGGGTCGATGGCGAGCCACCCGAGCCGAAGCCGGGCACGCGCCGGCCGGGATGCGTCTGCGCGCTCCTTCACGATGGCCGCGAGGGTAGCATCATCCACGCTCCGTCGCGTGGACCACGGCCCTTTTCGATCGCGTCCACCTTCGGCGCAGAACGCAGGGCGCTCGACGCCGGGAGGTCGGCGGATGTCGCGAGCCGGAAGCGACCGGCGGCCGATGTGGGAGCAAGCGCTCGTCATGCCATTGCGGGCGCCTGACGCGACTTGGTAATGTGACGCAGCGTGGGGGTCCGGATGTGCAACAGAACACGTTCCTGATCACCATCCTGGTCGCGTTCGGCTGCGGCGAGCTGCACCCGGCGGTGGGTGGGGACGCGCCGGACGGCGGGGCGGAGGCCGTCGGAGGGGCGGACGCTGCCCCTGTGCCGGACGCTGGCCTCTCCGCGGACGCTGGCGGCGCCGGGTTCACGCCTGGCGAGATCTACCCGACCAAGGGCGGTGGCCGCGTCTGGTATCTCCCCGACGACGCCGACCGCGCCAGCGCCGAGTGGCAACCCGAGACGCTGGACGTGATCCAGGTGGCGCCAGGCGTCTTCCGGACGCAGGGAGACCCGAGCGGCCAGGTGAGGCTGGACGTGCCATCTCCGCCGGGCGCGGCGTGGTGGCAGGACGTCGAGATGACCGGCTACTTCCGCTACACGGGGCTCGTCAGCTCTTCGCAGCAGCCGCACTGGGAGCTCTTCGCGCGCGGCGAGCGCCACAGCTCGAGCGCCCTCACCGGCGACCAGATCAACGGCGGCGTCGCCGCGCCGCCGGGCACCGTCACCTGGCCCGGCTACCCGTACGGCTCGGGCCCCGTCGATCCGCACTGCCTCGGAACGGCCTACCACGGGAACGCGTACACGAGCGGGCGCACGCTGTTCGAGAAGGAGATCAGCCACACCGCGGGCTACGCCGCGCAGCGGGCCGTCGCGTTTCCCGCGGGCTTTGTACCATCGGTGAATAGCTGGTTCGGCCTCAAGTTCGTCCTCCGCAATGCCGAGGCCGGCCAGCGCGTCCACATGGAGCTCTGGATCGACGCCGACGCCAGCGGCAACTGGGCGCTGGCGACGCAGACGGACGACACGCCGGGTGGGTGGGCCGCGTCCAGCACGACGCTCGATGGCTGCAGCATGCCGCCGTTCGGCTACGGCTCCAGCCAGATCCTCGGCTGGGCGGGACCTTGGGTCACGTTCCGCAGCGATGCCATGACGATCGAGTTCAGGGCCCTCAGCGTTCGCGAGATCGGGCCTCTGCCGTAGGTCGGAGCGCGGGGGAGCCCGGGAACTCGACTCATCGGGTCGCCCTTCTCCGGCGCCGCGATCCGGGCGTCCGTTGTTTTCGAATTGGCCTGAATTGATGCATTTGATCGCGAATTTGCGCCGGCGCGGCGAGGGGGGTCGCCGAGGCGAAATTGCCCGCTCCCGCGGCCGTCCGCCGCACACCACGAACATGTGACGTCACGAACCGTTGAATCATCTCTCCTGTAAGCGTACAACGACATGTCGGCGGGGGCGCCACACCACATATCGCTTGCATCGCGCCATGGCTTGCGCGAGAGCGCGGCATTGTGTCTCGAGGCACCATTCCCGTCGCGGGGGGAGTCCTATGCGAACGCGGGAAGTGGTTGGAATCGTTGGGCTTGGCTACGTCGGTTTGCCGCTCGCGCTGTGCTTCGTCGAGCGCGGCACGGAGGTGGTCGGCGTCGACGTCGATGCGCGGAAGTCGGCCGCGCTGGGCTCCGGCGAGAGCTACCTTCGCCACATCGCGGCCGCCCGAATCGGCGCCGCGGTCGCGACCGGGCGGTTCTCCGCGACCACGGACTTCGCGGCGCTCGAGAGGTGCACGGCGATCATCCTCGCCGTTCCCACGCCGCTCACGCCGATGCGCGAGCCCGATCTCAGCTTCATCGTCAAGGCGGCCGAGGCCGTCGCGCCGCACCTTCGGAAGGGCGCCATCGTCTCGCTCGAATCGACGACGTACCCGGGGACCACGCGCGAGGAGGTCATCCCGCTGCTCGAGAAGGGCTCGGGCCTCGCGGCCGGAACGGACTTCAACGTGCTGTTCAGCCCCGAGCGCGAGGATCCGGGGAACCCGAGCTACAGCACCGCCACGATCCCGAAGGTGGTCGGGGGGCTCACGCCGGTGTGCCTCGAGCGAGGCCTCGAGCTGTACCGGCTCGCCGTCGACAAGGTGGTCCCCGTCTCGACGCTGGAGGCGGCGGAGATCACGAAGCTCCTCGAGAACATCTTCCGCGCCGTGAACATCGCGCTTGTGAACGAGATGAAGGTCCTCACCCACCGCTTCACGGACGGCGGACGGCCCATCGACATCCACGAGGTCATCCAGGCGGCGTCGACGAAGCCCTTCGGGTTCATGCCATTCCAGCCGGGCCCGGGGCTCGGCGGGCACTGCATCCCCATCGACCCCTTCTACCTCACCTGGAAGGCGCGCCAGTTCGACTACTCCACGCGGTTCATCGAGCTCGCCGGCGAGATCAACACGTCGATGCCGTACTACGTCGTGAACCGCCTCATGCGAGCCCTCTCCGATCGGCGAAGGTCGCTCGGCGGGGCCGACGTGCTCCTGCTCGGCGTCGCGTACAAGAACGACGTCGAGGACGTGCGCGAGAGCCCGGCGCTCAAGCTCATCGACCTGCTCCGGAGCCGCGGCGCCGTCGTGAGCTATCACGACCCTTACGTCCCGCTGCTCGAGCCGGAGCACCGCGGGCCGGCGATCCGGGGTGAGCCCCTCACGCCGGAGCGGCTCCGCGCCGCGGACGCGGTGCTCATCGCCACCGCGCACAAGGCCATCGACTACCGGATGGTGGCGGAGCACGCCAGGCTCATCGTCGACACGCGCGACGCGCTGCGAGGGCTTCGCGTCCCGCCGGAGAAGGTCGTCCGCGCGTAGCGCACGTCCGGGTGACCCATGCTCCTGTTTCCCATGTTCCTGGTGATCCTGCTCGTCTTCGTGAACAGGTACGTCTTCGGACTCTTCCTGAAGATCACGAAGGGGGGACGGTTCGACGCGAAGGTCCGCGATCACGAGCCGACGGTCGCGGTCGTCACGCCCATGTTCAACGAGGGGCGGGGCATCGCGCGGACGATCGAGTCGGTGATGGCGCTCGACTACCCGCGCGACAAGCTCGAGATGGTCATCGTCGACGACTGCTCGACGGATGACAGCCACGAGATCGCCTGGCGCGCAGCCCAGCGGTACCCGCGGAACGTTCGCGTCCTGCGCAATCGCCACAACTCCGGTAAGCGCAAGTCAATCAATCATGCAGTCCGCCTGGTCGACGCCGAGATCATCGTCTCGATCGACTCGGACGTGCAGGTCGATCGCCTGGCGCTGCGGCACCTCGTGGCCCGGTTCGACTGCCCCGCGGTGGTCGCCGTGGGTGGGCGCGTCCACGTCTCGAACGCCAACGAGAACTGGCTCACGCGCATGCAGGCCGTGAAATACTTCTTCGGCTACGAATTCCTGAAGAACATCGAGCGCGCCTTCCACTCGGTGATGTGCCTCTCCGGTTGCCTCACCGCCTATCGCCGATCGGTGCTGGTAGAGCTCGAGCTCATCCTCGAGAACCGCGGTGTCTTGGGCGTCCCGATCAAGTACGGCGAGGACCGCTTCCTCACGCGCCAGATCGTGAAGCACGGGTATCGTACGAGGTCGACGCTGGATGCGGTCTGCTACACCGTCGCCCCGAACACGATCTCGAAATACTTCTCGCAGCAGCTGCGCTGGCGGCGCTCCAATCTCATCGACTTCTTCTGCGGCATCTCGCACGCGTGGCGGCTGCATCCGCTCGTCTGCGTTCACTATCTGTCACTGGGTGTGCTGCTCATCGGGTATCCGGCCGTCGTCTTCGAGGAGCTCGTCAGCGGCAACTTCTTCGAGCTGGCGTGGTTCAACCTGACGGTGCTGGCCGCCGCCGCCACGGTCTACGGGTACGTCTCGCGTGGCGTGCCCGGGGACTACCGGGTCCATCCGGTCTGGTTCCTCGCCATGGCGGTCTTGATGCCGGTGACGTACGTGCTGTTCACGCCCCTCGCGCTCTTCACGCTCGACTCGAGCAGCTGGGAGACGCGCGGGACCCCGGCGCCTTCGGGCGCGAGCGGCGCCTCGCTGACCGCGCTGCCCGGGGCAGAGCCGAGCGGCATCTAGCCGACGCGGAGAGCCCCCATGAACTTGCGCTTCGCGAGCCTCGGCGTCCTGAACAAGCTCGTCGTCTCGTCTTACAAGGCGGTGGGCTTCGTCGTCCTCACGGTCCTCCTGCTGGGCCTGACGTCCTTCATCGGCCTCAACGCCTTCTTCTACGTCGACCGCTCGTGGGTGGCGCCGACCGTCGTGTCGCCGACGGACGAGCGCGTCCTCACGCTCACGGCGCAGCTGGCGCAGCAGGTCACGACGCGCGACAAGCTCGCCGCGGAGCGCGTCGATCTCTCGGAGCGCCTCGCGGAAGCCAA
>WNGE01003354.1_pt1 | contig 18919 bp, 21 predicted proteins | sample 5400651 | NCBI WGS metagenome assembly WNGE01 (sample SAMN13153370, study PRJNA577476) | soil metagenome | isolation source: 60 cm soil or saprolite under grassland replicate 2 | place: USA:California | collected 2016-06-15
CAGGCTGCTGGTGTCAACGACGGCCGAAAACTGGGACTCCTCGGGCTTCCGTGGGTCGGGTGGTGAGCTTGCGGGCGTCGTTGGCTTGATCGGTAAGGGTTCTGGCTGCCTCGGCAGTGGCTGCAGGACGCGCACGCGCCGTCCTTCGTAGGTTTCGGAGCTGCCAAGCAACCGAAGCCTTTGGAGCGACGCGTGCGCGCCACGACCGCATTCAACAAGATGCTCGCCATCCCCGGCGCCGGCGTGGTCGGGGTCCAGTTCACCCCGACCGGGATCGTGGTGTCGCTGCGCCGCCGGGCGCGGCGGCTGCGCTGCCCGTGCGGCTGGTCCACCCGCGCGGTCTACGACCGCTCGGCGCGCCGCTGGCGGCACCTGGACCTCGGCGCCGCGCGGCTGTTCCTCGAGGCCGAGGTCCGCCGGCTGGCCTGCCGGGCCTGCGGCCGGGTGCGGACCGAGGCGGTGCCGTGGGCGCGGCCGGGGGCGCGGTTCACCCGCGACTTCGAGGACGTCGTGGCCTACCTGGCCAGCGCACCGACAAGACCACCATCACCCGGCTGCTGCGCTGCTCCTGGGAGGCGGTCGCCGCGATCGTGGTCCGGGTGGTCGCCGCCCACGTCGACGACGCCCGCCTGGACGGCCTCTACCAGGTCGGCGTCGACGAGGTCTCCTACCGCAAGGGCCACCGCTACCTGACCGTGGTCGCCGACCACGACCGCGACGGCGCGGTCATCTGGGCCGGCGAGGGCAAGTCCGGCGCCACCCTCGCGCGCTTCTTCGACCAGCTCGGCGCCGAGCGCGCCGCCCGGCTGCGCGCGGTCTCGGTGGACCTGCACGGCGCCTACGCCCGCGTCGCCGGTGCCCGCGCTCCCCAGGCCCGGGTGTGCGCCGACCCGTTCCACGTCGTCAAGCTGGCCAACCACGCCCTCGACGAGGTCCGCCGCGGCGAGTGGAACGCCGCCCGCCGCGCCAGCGGCATCGTGCGGCGCCCCAGCGGGCGCGTCCGCGCCAACACCGCCGCCGACCTAGTCAAGCACACCCGCTGGGCGCTGCTCAAAGACCCCGCCACGCTCACCGGCCAGCAGCAGACCCTGGACCGGCTGCGCCGCACCCGCCACGTGCTGTTCCGCGCCTGGGCCTTGAAGGAGGAGCTCCGCGACCTCTACCGGCTCCCGCAAGGCCGCCGCGCCGACGCCCACCTGGACGCCTGGCTCGCCCGCGCCTGCCGCTCGCGCATCCCGGCGATGGTGGCGCTGTCCAAGACCATCCGCGCCCACCGCCAGCAGATCCTGGCCGCGGCCGAGCTGGGCCTGTCCAACAGCAAGCTCGAAGGCCTCAACTCCAAGATCCGCCTGATCAACCACCGCGGCTACGGCCACCACACCGCCACCGCCGTCATCGCCATGATCTACCTGTGCTGCTCCGGCCTGACCATCACCCTGCCCACAGGAAGCTGAGGAGAACCACATTTCGGCCGTCGTTGACAGTGGGCTGGTCCATGAGTATGCGCAGGTCGCATGAGGCGACCGAATAACTGGCACCCACACGTCCGAATAGGCCCGGTCCTCGACCTATCCGTCTGCGGCTACGACCAGTCCGACCCGAGCCGCACAAGGTGCCCAACGGCCCGGGATGGGCATCCGCATCCGGATAACAAGGACGCGAGTGGACAACGGAGGTCACTACCACCCGAGGCGCTAGTGGCGACCGGCTACGACTGGCGCGGGTGCGAGGCGAGGCTGAATGCCCTGCCACAGTTCGTGACGAACCTCGACGAGCTCGACCTCCACTTCGTCCACGTCAAGTCACCGCACGAGACGAGTCGCCCGCATCGCCCTTCCCAAACTGCCTGCCAACTGCCTGCCAACTGCCTGGTCGCTCGGCTCGCTCTCGACGACCGTAGGGGATCCCTGATCGGGCTCGGCGAAGGCGGGGAGGACCGATGCGTTCGATCTCACGGCTGTGCTTGGGGATGCTCACGGCCTGTAGGGTGCGCAAACTCGGTCGTGGCACGTGAGCTGCCAGTTCTCGTCAATCACGGCTCGGTAGGGTGGCGCTTCTGCCACCCACGCAAAGGTCACTCCGGTGCTGTCGAAACTTGCCTACCTCACGCTGTGCCGCTCCATCTGGCTGCTCGTGCTGCTCGCTCGCGGTGATGCCGCCAAGGACTTGGAGATCCTCGTTCTGCGCCACCAGCTCGCAGTGCTCCGCCGCCAGGTTCCACGACCCAAGCTGGCATTGGCCGACCGGGCGCTGCTTGCCGCGGTCAGCCGCGTCCTCCCCCGCGCCCGCTGTCCTGCTTCCTGGTCAAGCCCGAGACGCTGCTGCGCTGGCACCGACGCCTGGTGGCTGGTGCGTGGACCTACCCGAGCCGCCAGACGGGCCGGCCACCGCTGGACCAGGAGACGCAACAGCTGATCGTCCGCCTGGCCAGGGAGAACCCGACCTGGGGCTACCAGCGGATCAAGGGCGAGCTCCTGCGGCTCGACGTGCACGTGTCCGCGACCGCGATCCGCGCCACGCTTCGCCGCCACGGCCTGGACCCGGCGCTGCGGCGGACGGCCACCACCTGGCGGGCGTTCCTGCGCCAACAGGCCGCCGGGATCCTCGCGTGCGACTTCTTCACCGTCGAGACCGTGTCGTTGCGGCGGCTGTACGTGCTGTTCTTCGTTGAGCTGGAGACCCGGCGGGTCCACCTGGCCGGGGTGACCGCCAACCCCAACGGCGCCTGGGTCACCCAGCAGGCGCGAAACCTGCGCTCGTGCTTGGCGAGCGGGGTCGACAGGTGCGCTTCGTACTTCGCGACCGTGACGCGAAGTTCTGTCGCAGCTTCGACGACGTGTTCTGCTCAGAGGGTGGCGAGGTGCTGGTGACCCCGGTCCGAGCGCCCAAGGCGAATGCCTACGCGGAGCGCTGGGTGCGCACCGTCCGTGCCGAGTGCCTGGACTGGCTGCTGATCGTCGGCCGCGGCCACCTTGAGCAGGTCCTGCGGACCTACGTCCAGCACTACAACGCTCACCGTCTCCACCGGGCGCTGGGGCTGCAACCGCCAGACCCGCCCGGCCGGTTGACCGACCTCGGCCGGGATGACCGAGGTGCCGTGCGTCGACGCGACCTGCTCGGTGGACTCCTCCACGAGTACCGGCGAGCTGCATGAACGCGTTTACGCACCCCACACGCGGGTGAGCGCCCGCAGGAACGCGGCCAGATCGGCGGCCGTGCTCACCAGCCCACCATCCGCCCAGTCGACCGTCGGATCCATACCCGTGATGTCGTGCTCCTCGAAGTCGTGGGGGGCGATCTCGCGGCGGCGTGGTGCCTCGTCGCTGCTCTCCAGCCACGTGGCAGTCATGCTGGCCGGGCCCAGTCGAGCCGCGGCCGGGCCACCTGGCGGCGTAGCACCGCGACCTCGTGGCGCAACACCAGAAGCTCGGCGTCCTTTGCCGCTGAGCTTCGCGTCAGCAGCACAGCCACCGCAGCACCTGGCAGAACAACAGATAGAGCAGTCGCAGGTTCATGCGCCGATCATCGCGGCCCGGCAGCGCCGGTGGCGAACTCGCAGCTCAGCACCCACGACCGACTTTCTGGCACCCACACGATGCTCGTGGCACGGTAGCGGCACGTAGGCTTGGAGATGGCGCAACCCTGTATCGTGATCAACCGGCACGCACCGGAAGACTGTGAGCCGATCGACGTCGGCCTCGAGAAGACCGGCCCGCAGCTGAAGGGTCGCGACTTCTACTGCACGTGCCTGTTCGGTGAGCACGCCTCTACATGGTCCTCGAGGGTGACTCCTCCGAGTCGGTAATCGCCGGCCTTCCCGTCGAGTGGCGTCCGGGGGCCCGCGCGATCCCGCTCGAGATCTTCAAGCTCCCCAACTGACCGCCACGCCGTGCTGCTGCGGTGCCCGGCCTTTGCAGCCGACGCCGCGCAGCGGGTGCTGCCCGCCGAGACAGCTCAACCAGGACAGGGACCACGCCGACGAGTGCAGCGGCCGCGTGGGCGGGCGAAGCCTTCAGGCGTCGGCCGGCTGCTGCAGGATCGCCTCGACCTCGATGAACAGCTGGATCGCGTCGCCGATCACCGCGCCGCCACCGTCCATGGGGATGTTGGTGGTGATGCCGAAATCCTTGCGGTCGATCTCGCCGGTGGCCGAGAACCCTGCCCGGGTGCTGCCGTAGGGGTCCTTGGTGAACCCGTTCACGTCCAGGGCCAGCGTCACCGGCCGGGTCACCCCGTGGATGGTGAGTTCACCGTCGAGGTCGAAGCCGTCCTCGGTGTGGCGGACGCCGGTCGAGCGGTAGTTGATCGTCGGGTACCTGTCGACCTCGAAGAAGTTGGACGAGCGCAGGTCGTCATCGCGGGTGGGGTTGTTGGTGTCGATCGAGTTGGGGTCGATGGTGGCGGTGGCGGTGGAGTCCAGCGGGTTGGGGGCGAGCACGATGTCGGCCTCGACCCTGGTGAAGTGGCCGCGGACCTTGTTGATCATCAGGTGGCGGACGGTGAAGGCGACGTCGGAGTGGCCGGGGTCGAGCTTGTAGGCGCCCGGGATGTAGCCGGTGATCGGGGCGGCGGTGTCGGTCATGCCGGTGCTCCTTCGTCCGCTGGTTCCGATTGCTGCTTTTGTGCTCGATTGTGACCGGCGACATGATCGGCAAACCGTGAGTGGGGCGTGAAGACGGCACTTGTACGTGCCCTGGTTCCCGGAGGGAACCGTGAGGGCCCGCGGTGCCCAACTGGCAGCTCGGCGGTCATCGACGGTCAGCAGCGGTCAGTCGCCTAAGGCCTGAGTTGCGTCAGCACCCGAGGGCGGGCGCACGGTGCTCCCAAGCTTGCAGGGGCGTGGCGCGCTCGGCGGCTGCCGCGCCACGCGGCGGCGTCGCGAGAATGGCGGCCCGCCAATGCCGCTTGCGGCTGCTCCCGGCCTAGCAGCGACCGACGGCCACCGGGGCAGTGGCCCAGCTCCCAGCAGCAGGAACGGCGGCCGTCAGGGCCACGCCACCCCAAGGCCGGCCCTGTCCTTGCGGTTCCCCCCAAGGTCAGCGCCCGCTCCCGGCCGAAGGCGCTTGCGATCGGCGCTCAGAAGGAGTCGCCCAGCACCTCACCGGCGGCGAGGTCCCGCTTGGCCACGGCGCAGACCTCGACCAGCGGCCCGCCCCTGGCGGGTCGGGCCATTCCCTCATCCGGGGCGTTCGTGGCCGGGCCATGGGTGGCAATCAGTACAACGAGGCTCGGCGCACGCGCGCCTTCCTCAGACCAGTTCTCAACGCCACCCCAGGCCAACCGGGATGCTCATGCAACCCTGGACCTGGTGCGGATCAAGCCTCGGCGTCACAATTTGCATGACCAGCCCGAGCGGGGCGGGAGCGGGAATCGTCACCCCTCCCTGTGGGGCTCGAAAACCCGGATTCGCGCCGTGAGCAGGTGTTCCGTACCATCCGCCGATGCTCTTCCTGCTCTGGCTGACCGTCCGCTTCCTCAGCCGCCTACTCGTCGTTTGGGATGCCGATGACGGCACCAAGGACCTGGAGATCCTGGTCCTGCGGCATCAGCTTCGGGTGCTGCGCCGCAAGAGCGGCCGTCCCAGGTTCACCGCACGCGACAGGGTCGTGCTCGCCGCCGCCAGCCGCGCGCTCCCTCGAGAACGGTGGGCATCGTTCCTCGTCACGCCCCAGACACTGCTGCGCTGGCATCGCATGTTGGTCCGGCGCAAGTGGACCTACAGCAAGGAGCGCAAGTCTGGCAGGCCGCCGATCGACCCGCAGATCGCGGCGCTGATCATGCGGATGGCCAGGGAGAACCCTCGGTGGGGCTGCGTGCGGATCTGTGGGGAGCTGCGCAAGCTTGGCATCCGGGTGGGCGCCACGACCATCAGGACGATGCTGCGACGACACGGGTTGGGCCCGGCGCCACGACGGCTTGGACCGAGTTGGACGCAGTTCTTGCGGGCGCAGGCCGAGGGGGTCGTGGCGTGTGACTTCTTCACGGTGGAGACGATCCGCCTCAAGGCCCTGTACGTGCTGTTCTTCATCCACCTCAGCAGCCGGCGGGTCGTTCTCGCCGGGGTCACGGCCAACCCTGACTCGGGATGGGTGACTCAGCAGGCACGGAACGTCGCGATGGATCTGAACGATCAGGACTTCGCCATCAGGATTCTGCTCCGCGACCACGACGCCAAGTTCACTGCCTCCTTCGACGAGATCTTCTGGAGCGAGGGCGCGGAGGTGATCCGAACCCCGATCCGGGCGCCGAAGGCGAACGCCTATGCCGAGCGGTGGGTGCAGACCGTCCGGGCGGAGTGTCTGGACTGGACGCTGGTGTTTGGCCGGTTCCATCTGCAGTGGTTGCTGCGCGGCTACGTTCGCCACTACAACCAGCAGCGACCACACCGCAGCCTCACCCTGGCCGTCCCCGACCTGCGGCGCGGGAACAGGCCTCGCCGAAGGTCAACCCTCGAGCGGTGCGGCGTCGCGATGTGCTCGGCGGCCTCGTCCACGAGTATCACGAGGTCGCAGCATGATGGATTCAGGGTTTCCGCGCCCCACAGCCTGGTTTACGAGTACTACCAGGTCGGGGCATGACGTCCGAGTTTCTGAACCCAACGGGGGTGCCAATGCGGCCCAGGCGTTCCGCAGCGACCTCGCCGGGCCGGTGGCGGGCTATCTTTTGCTCGCCCTGCTCTCCGTCGCCGCAGGCGTGGTCGCGCTCCTCGGGCCCCGCATCACCGCGTTCGTGCTGACCATCTGGGTGGCGGTGTGGGCGTTCGTCACAGGTGCCGTCGAGGTCGCGCTCGCCATCCGGCAGGGTGAGACAGCCGGCGAGCGGGCGATGTGGTCCCTCACTGGACTCGTGCCGATCGCGCTCGGCGTGGTGCTGACGATTCGGCCGGACATCGGCGCACTGACGCTCGCAACGGTGTTCGGCTTGTTCAGCATCGTGTACGGAGTCTCCGCGCTCATCCTCGCGGCCCAATCACGCCGCGTGGGCAACGCCGCCAAGCGGCTGATCGACTCCGCAGCCTGACCCGCAACCACGGCTGGCTCGCCGATCCCTCAGGGAGCCAGCCGTGGCGGGCACTGATGTCGGTCCGTCTCGCGCCGCAGCCAAGGGATCCCATGCTCCGCGATCGACCCGCAACGCCACACGGAGCCCGACGCCGCTGATCGCCTGACGGCGTGACGGCACGGCCGGGACCTTGGAGCTGAGCGCGAGCGAGTGGAGGGCGTGGACTGGCCCGGGAGCGGATGGGTCGACCGGCTGCTCCATCAGCCCGGGTCAGACGGCCTGGAGCTGCTTGCTTTGCTCGTCGAGCCGCTGAAAGAGGCCCTGGGGCAGGGATTGTCACCGGCAATTCGCATTCCCACCCAGCCGAGGGTGACGGCGGCTCCGACAATCAAGTTGCCGGAGCCGACCACTCGCGCTCCTCGATCAGGCCGCCGTGGACTGCACCACCGACAGGATGTTGCCCTCAGGGTCCTTGAACCACGCCCCCTTAAACCCGCCGAGCTCGGCGATGCCGTTGACCGTCTTCACCCCGGGCATGTCGTACTCCTCGAACGTCACGCCCTTGGCCCGCAGGCCCGCCACGGCCGCCTCGACGTCGGCAACCATGAACGCGCCCAGCGTGTGCTGGGCCGTCCCGGCGAACTCAGTGGGGTAGAGACTGAAGGTCGAGTCCCCGGACCTATAGAGAATGCCGCCCGGGTCCTCCATCACGACCTGGGCTCCCAGGACGTCCTCGTAGAATCTCCTGGTGCCATCCAGATCCTTGGCTGGGATCGTCGCTCCGAACGACCATTCGGCCGGCATCGGCATGGCCATCGGTTCCTCCCTTTCTTGGGACGCGCATGTGGTGCCCATCGCGTCGTTACGTCTATCACACTCTTGCAGGCGTGGCCGCGTGCTGTGGACAAGAACAGCAAAGCGGTACCAGCCCGAGCTGCGTGAGCGCGCGGTCCCGATGGCATTGGAGATCGAGACCGGCAACGGTGTCGGTATGGTGACCCGGGTCGCGCGCCAACTGGGCGTGGGAACCGAGTCGTTGCGCAGCTGGGTCCGCCGGGCCGAGGTCGACGGTGGGGCACTGTTGCATCTGGCGATCAGCGCCCAGTGAGCCCTCCGCTTCGTGGCATGAGGGACCCAGATGAGGTCTACGATCGACAGCTTTGGACCATTCTCACAGCCCTCGGTGTGGGACCAGCCTCCACTCCGGCACTCGTCGGCGACGCATTCCGCGCAGATGCAACAGTGCCCCCACAGGTCCGGAGGAACGAACATGGCTCACCTCGGCAACCTCTACCACAGCCAGACCGCGTTCCGGCAGGCCTTCCTACCAGGACCTGACCCGCCGAGCCGATCGAGCATGCCAACTGCCCGTACCCGACAGGACGACACGTTCGGCTGAGCACCGTGGCTTCTGCTAGCATTGATAGCACGAGAAGGGGGATGCTTATCATGGCAGCTGTCAGCGTCCGAAACTTGGACGAAGAGATAAAACGTCGCCTGCGCATCAGAGCTGCTCGGCACGGGCGGTCGATGGAGTCCGAGATCCGCGCCATCCTCGAGGAGGCGGTCAGCGAGCCGGAGCGGTCCGGGGGGCTGTTCACCGTGCTTCTGGACCGCTTTGGCGCCATCGGCGGTGTGGAACTGGACCTGCCGCCGCGTTCGACGCCGGTGCGCGCGGCTGACCTTCCTTGATGATCGTTGTCGACACCAACGTGGTCTCAGAGCTCATGAGGCCGTCGCCGTCTCCGGTTGTGGTCGGCTGGGTGCGCCACAACGAGAGCGAGCTGTACACCACCTCGGTCACGCTGGCCGAGATCCGCTACGGCATCGAGCGGCTGGCCGATGGCCACCGGAAGCAACTGCTGCGATCCACAGCCGAGGAGGTGTTCGCCGACTTCGAGGAGCGCGTCCTTCCCTTCGACGCGGAGGCGGCTGTGGCGTACGCCACGATCGTGAGCGACCGGGACCGTGCCGGCCTTCCTATCGATGGCTTCGACGCGCAGATCGCCTCCATCTGCCGCGCTCACCGGGCAGCATTGGCCACGCGCAACTCCAAGGATTTCCAGGACACCGGGATCGACGTCATCGACCCGTGGCAACCAGACCGGCACGCTCTAACCGATCACGACCTGTAGGGTCCCTCCGTGCCGTTCAAGGGCGAAGGGTGGCAAATGCGTTCATGCAGCTCGTCGGTACTCGTGCAGCAGACCGCCGAGCAGGTCACGCCGGTGTACTTGGCCTGGATAACCCGCTGGTGTGGCTGCTTGAGGTCGGCGGCATGGTCGTGGACGCGCGCTGGCTGCCCGAGGCGGTGCAGGTCCAGGCATGGCAGACCGGGCTGATCCCCTACGTGCCCGCTCATGCTGGCGGCGACGATCCGGCCGAGTCCTTGGCAGCCAGGTTATGACCACCGCTGACGCCCTCGACCGCGTCATCGAGACGATCACGGTCGACTGCTACAACGAGGACGAGGAGTACACGGCGTTCCTGACCGTCATCGAGGACGAGGTGGCCCTGCCCGCGCCCGCGAGCCTGCTCGGCACGCCGGTTACCGTGGTCCAGCTTGACTACGCCGACCCGGCGCGAGGGCTGGTCGCGGTCTGCCGCGGACCGGACGGCACCGGCGAGGTCGCCTTCGGCGACGTAGCCTTTCCTACCGACACGCTGGCTGCATGGCTGCATGCCGCCTATCGCCACCACCTTGGCCTCCGGCCGTTCCCCGCTACCCCGAGACCCGATTGGACCTGGCCGCCGGATTGATTCACCACAGATGGATCGCGGCGGAGCGGCCCCTGTCAGGCTGCTCGTCGATGGTGTCTTCATCGTCCGACAGGCAGCTCCGTCATGGACAGGCCGGCCGTGGTGAAGAAGGGATTTGATCGTTCTGTACACTGCGCCCGTCCAGCAGTGCTGGGGCGCGCAGGCTGAGGATCGATGAAGGAGGCCTGCTGGTGTGAGCGAGTATCAGTGCTACGAGTTCGTGGCGCTTGACCGCCCGCTGATCGCCAAGGAGATGGCCGAGTTGCGCGGCATCTCCACCCGGGCCGAGATCACCCCGACACGGTTCTGGAACGAGTACCACTGGGGTGACCTGAAGGCCGACCCGGCCAAGCTGCTGGCCCGCTACTTCGACCTGCATCTGTATTTCGCCAACTGGGGCACCCGCCGGCTGATGCTGCGGCTCCCGATCGCCGCGGTGGACAACAGGGCGCTTGGTGCCTATCTGCCGGGCGATCCCGCGACGCTGACCACGGTTGGTGAGCACGCCATCGTGGACTTGTGCAGCGAGGTCGATGAGCCGGAGGACGACTGGTTCGAGGCCGGGGGGCTGGCCGGGTCGTTGACGCCGCTGCGGGCGGAGTTGTTGCGCGGCGACCTGCGAGTTGCATACCTGGCGTGGCTGCTGGCCGTGCAGGCCGGCTCGGTCGGCCCGCGTGCGGTGGAGCCGCCGGTGCCGAGCGGTCTTGGCGGGTTGTCGGCGCCGCTGGCCGCGCTGGCCGAGTTCCTGCGCGTCGACAGGGACCTGCTGGCGGTCGCCGCCCAGGCGAGCGCGCAGGAGGATGGGATCGAGGCGGGTCGCTTCCGGTCGTGGGTCAAGGATCTGCCGGCGCGGGAGCGGGAGCGGTGGTTGCTGCGCGCGGCGGATCACCCGGAGCTGGCGTTGGGTTCGGAGCTGCTTGGTGCGTTCCGTCGCGCGCACCCGCCGGTGCCGGGTGGGCGGCGGCGGACGGTGGCGCAGTTGCTGGCGGGCGCGGAGACGGTGGAGGATGCGCGGCGGCGGGCGGCTGCGGAGCGGGCGGCGCAGGCCCGGGCCGCGGCGGCGGCCGAGCGGGAGCGGCAGCTTGAGGCGCTCGCCCGACGCGAGCCGGGGGCGTGGCAGGAGCTGGAGCTGCTGGTGGAGGGGCGGTCCTACGACGAGGCGGTGCGGTTGGCGGTGGACTTGCGGGAGGTCGCGGCGCGCGCGAAGCGGCAGGAGGAGTTCGACCGTCGGCTGGCGGAGGTCAAGCAGCGGCACGCCAGGCGACGCGGCTTCCTGGACCGTCTGCGGCGTGCCGAAGCCGCCCCTGTCGTCCCTGTGGACTGAGGGGCGTGGCGCCGAGGCAGCCACCGTGGCCAACGCCAGGGGTGGAGCAGGCCGTGTGCCTTGGCCCACTCCAAGAACTCGACGCCGGTGCACGGCAGCCGGGCATCGGTCGCTCGGAGCTGGTCGACCAGGCGCTCGGCGTCCAGGAGGAGCAGCTCGCCGGCATTCAGGCCGTTGGCGATGAGCCACAACGTCCCGTGGACCTCGCTTGGCCCACGCGATGCCGGTGCCGTCAGTGGGTGCTGATCCGATGCGTGCAGCGGCCGTTGGTCAGCTGCGCCGCCGCGACGTCCTCGGTGGACTTATCCACGAGTACGAGTATGCAGCATGACCCCCGACTTCTGGCACCCACGCGAACTTCGACAGCACGCAGCGGACCTCCGAGCCAGCCAGCGGAGGCGCCACAGTACCGCGCGGCGCACGGTATGAACTGCCAGCTCACAGACCCTGTCCGAGGTTACGCACCCTGCGGGATGAGAGGGCTTGCGTCGAAGGCGAGCACGCTCCCGGCCGATTAGTCGGGGTGAGCTCTCAGGACGCGAGGTCGGTGAGGAGCTCCGCGAGGACGGCTTCCTCCTCGACAACCAGGCCTGCCGAGGTCATCGCCTCGGCGAGGGCCGGGTCCCACGGGGTTGGCGAGGGGGACCTTCGAGCGGGGGGAGGCCGTTCGGGTGGGCCGCGACTGCGGCGAGGTAGTCCGCGGCGCGGAAGCGCCAGGGGCGGGCCTGGAAGCGGCCGAAGGCTCCTGCCGCGATCCGTGCGCCTGGCCAGTCGAAGTCGCCGTGGTAAGTGAGTTGGGCGCCGGCGTCGTGGAGGGCGCGGAGCAGCCTGGCGACGGCGCTGTTCATCCAGCCTTCGACGCAGACGAGGGGCCCGGCGGTGCTGCCGAGGGCTGCCTCGGCGCGCTCGGTCACCACCGGGTTCTCACACACCCAGACGGTGCGGCCGGCCAGGGGCGTCGCGTCGAGCGGCTCGGCGCGCACCTGGGACAGGAGCAGTCGCTCGGCCGTGCCCAGGGCGGCCGACTCGCGCAGGCGCCGGGCGATCCGGCCGTCGCCCGCGAGGGGGAGGTTCAGCACCAGCGCATGGCAGGTGAGCGGGTTGGAGATCACACCGGCCGCTTCCCACAGCTCCCGGCGGGCGCTGGCGTCGCCGACCGGGGCAGCGTCGAACCCGAGCAGGCTCGCGATCCCGGCGAGGACCAGGCGCGCGAGCGGCGCGTCGTCGTTGAGTGCGTGGGCGTCGCGGACCGCTCTGTGAGCGAGCTCGGCGCGGTTGACCCCGTCGGCGGGGAGCAGGGCGAGGACGTCGAGGGCGTGCCGGGCGGGCGGCGGCAGGCCCGGCGCCGGTGCGAGCAGGCCGCGGGCGTCCAGGCCGCCGACCCAGGCGGCCAGCTGCGGATGGTCATGGAGCGCCGGATGCAGGGCAAGCTTGCGGCGGGTGGTCTGGAGCGCGTCTCGTGCCGCCGCCCGCTCGGCGCGGCGGTCCCTGACCGGCCGGCCGTCGAGCGCTTCCAGGACCTCGAGCAGGCCGAGTCGGAAGCGGCTGGCGCGCAGGGCGGCGTCCAGCCGCGCGAGGCTCACCGGAACGTCACCGGCGCGGCGCAGCTCGCCGAGCAACGCGGCCACCCGGTCGCGGGTGGCGAGCGGGGGGTCGCGCAGCGTCACCGGCCGGCCGCTGAGCACGCGCCCGTTGCGTTCCAGCCGCTGGCGCGCCGCCGCCCACAGCGGCGCCAGCTCGGCGCTGCCCCACAGCGCCCGTAGCGCTTCGGCGCTGGCCTTCGCCGTCGTCCTGTTCATGCCTCGGCGCCGGCGACCAGGGCGCGGCCGTTCCAGCGGGTCGGCTGGGTGTGCACCCCGAGGGCGGGCGGGCGTCGCCGCATCGTGTAGATCTGGCAGGAGGGAACCTCGGGGTAGTTCCCCCACAGTTCGTGGCTGGCGATCACCCAGTCGAGGTCGAAGTCGACCAGCAGGCCCAGCAGCGGCCCGCGCAGGTGCGTGTCGATCCCGGCGAACGCCTCGTCGAGCGCGACCAGGCGGGGCGCACGGTGGTCCGCGCCGGCGAGGTAGGCGTCGACCGCCGCCAGCGGCAAGTGCACCGCGGCGGCCGCCTCCCCGCCCGAGAGCGTCTTGAACACCTGCGGGGTCAGGCGGGTCGAGGTCTCTGAGGCGTCCACGACCGTCAGGTGAAAGCGGTGCCAGGCGCGGTAGTCGAGCACGCGCGGCAGGATGACGGCGTAGGTGGCGCCCGGGCTCTCGGCGCGGGCCAGCTCGATGCTGCCCGTGAAGAAGCGGCGCAGCCGCTCGCGGCGCCGCTCGTCGAGCTGCTCCGGGTCGTGGCGCAGCAGCTCGACCGCGTTGCGGAGGGCCGGGTCGTCGCTGTCGCGGTTCCAGTGCAGCCGCACCGTCATGCCGCTGGAGGTTCGCGTGGCCGCGAGGCTGTGGTTGATGCCGGCGACGAAGGTGGCGGTCTCGTTCATGCGGGTCTGGATCTCCTGCACCACCGAGGTGAACAGGTGCCGCTCGAACATGTCCTCCTCGGAGGAGGACAACCGCAGGCTCTGCACCCGCTCGGCCTCGGCGAGCTGCGCGCCTGCCTCGAACAGGCTGAGCAGCCCGTCGTCGGTGGAGACCTCGAGCAGGTACAGGTCGTGGTGGGGGCGCAGGCTGGGGTCGTAGCCGCCCGACAGCTCGTCGCGGAGCCGCCGGGCCGCGTCGAGAACGCCCTTTCGTGCGGCCGCGAGCGCAGCCTCGTCGGTGGCATGCCGTCGGTGGCGGCGATGGCCGCGCCGGCGAGCGCCGCCAAGTCCAGGTCGGCGTCGAGTTCCGCGCCGATGTCGGATCCGGTGCCGGCCTCGCCCCGGGGGGCGTCGCCGACCGAGCCGGGCGCCGTGTCGCTGACGGCTTCGCGCACTGTCCGCCAGGTCAGTGGGGCAGCGGCGGCGGCGCTGGCCGCCCGGTCCCGCTCGGCGAGCACCCTGGTTGCCTCCTCTGTCGCCTCGACGGCGTGCTGGTGCTCGCCGGCAGCGCGGTCGGCGTCCTGTTCCACCTCGGCGAGGCCGTTCTCGGCTGCCTGCACCGCCGCCTCGCGCGAGGCGGCCAGGGCCCCCAGGTCGTCGAGGGCGAGGACCGCTTTGTACTCGGCGGACTGCTCCAGGCCGCGCAAGAGCCCGGCGGCGTGGCGCTGCTCGACCCGCGCCGCCTCCTGGGCCTGCTCCAGCTCCAGCACGAACGCCTCGGCGGCGGTGCGTTCCCGCTCGGCCTGCTGGTGCTGGCGCCTGGCCGCGAGCGCGGCCCGCTCGGCGGTGACCAGGCCCAGCGCCCGGGCGCGCCTCGGTGCGCAGATGGTCGCGGTACCACGGCAGCGCCTCGTTGACCGCGGCGACTGCCGCGCGCAGCTCCTTCAGCCATGCCCGGATGCGGTCCAGGTCCTCGAACGCGGCGGCCACCGTCCCGACCACCTCGTCGGCGAGCGGGCTGAGCACCTCAGACAGCGACGCCGACAACCCCTGCAGGTCGAGCTGCTTGGCCAGGTGCGGGCGGCGCAGCACCAGCACCAGGTTGACCAGCTTGCGCAGGCGTTCCACCCCCATGCCGAACAGCGCCCGGTCGACGGCCGCCTGGTACTCCTCGATCGTGTCGAACACGCAGGGGCTGACCAGCCGGCGCCCGGCCGCGCCGCCCGGGGTGGCCGGGCACTGCCACGTCGCCCTCCAGCTCGTCGTCTGGCGGCTCACCGCCACGGAGTACCGCCTGCTGGAGGTGCTCGCCACCAACGCCGGGCTTCGGCGACGTCCTCGTCCAGCACGTCGTCAGGTGCCGGCGGCATCGGCGTCGACTCCGCCGGTACGACCGCCGTGTCGTCGTCCACCGGCGGTGGCAGCCGGTCGCCGAGCGCCGCGATCAGGCCGCCGCGGGTGCGCGGGATCCCCCCGGGGACCAGGTCGAGGTCGACGCCGACACGGCGGTCGGTGACGAAGAACCACGTCTCCGCGTCGCGGGCGCTGGTCGCCCGAGCGCCGACCCCGACGGTGACGAAGCGCGGCCCGCCCCGCGTGTCGCGGCACAGCTCCAACCAGACGTAGCCAACCCGCGACTCGAACTCGTAGCGGCGCGGCCCGTCGCCGCGGCGCTGGCACAGCAGCAGGGACTTGAGGCTGCGGCCGCCGCCATGGGGATCCATGTGGGTCGCGCCGGCGCGGCCGTCAAGCACGAACGGGAACAGCAGCGCCAGCGCGTTGGACTTCCCGGACCCGTTGGGTCCGCGGAGGATGACCCGGCCACCGGCGAAGTGGAGGACCGCGTCGTCGTACTCCCAGACGTTGCGCAACCCGGCGCGGACCGGGCGGAACCGGCCAGCCCGGCCGTCCGCCCGCGGCCTGGCCTGGCCGTTGGACCTGGCGCGGTCGCCGCCGTGGTCGAACAGGGCGGACATCGGTACCGCCTCCGCCGGCTCGCGCGTCGGCGGAGGCCCGGCGCGCCACCCGGTCCAGGGCTGAAGCGGGCCGCGAGCGGGCGCAGGACGACCGTGCCTGGTGGCTCCTCCGGGCCGGGCCGTCAGCCCGAGCCGTTCCAGCAACGCCAGCGCGACTCCGCGCAGGGCGTCCGGGTCGGCCTGGTAGGCGACGGTGAAGCGGTCGCCGTGCTCGGCGACGACGCCTGCCCACGCCGCCTCGACCGCCTCGGGCGGGACGCGCCGGCCGACCGGGAGCTGGCCCGCCACCTGCCCCAGCCCGGTCGGCTCGGCGACCAGCGCGTCGGCGAGCAGCAGGGCGACGTTATTGACGACCCCGGTGCCCGGGAACGGCTGGTCGTTCAGGCGCGGCTGCCCGGCGGAGTCGATCAGGGCGAGCCCCTCAGCGCGGACCTCGACCTCGCAGCCGGTGAGGCGCTCCAGGTCGCCGATCAGGCGGGCGCGGCGCTCGGCGAGGTGGTCGCGCTCGTTGGCGGGCAGCTCGTCGTGGTAGACCGCGGGCTCGTCGAGCAGGCGGCGAGCCAGGCGGTGGCGTAGGGGCGCGTCGCCCGCGCCCGGTGGGTAGCGCTCCTCGCCGAACAGCTCCAGGCCCTGCTGCGGGTCGATCCAGACCGGGGTCGCGCCGAGCATGCGCCGCGCGGCGTCGTGGTCGATGGTGTACAGCGCATCGGCCTGATCGTCGTCGATGAACGCGACCGTCTCGCCGTCGGGAGCGGTCCGCAGCACCCACAGTCGCTCCAGGTAGCCGACCGCGTGGACGAACGCGCGGCGGTACTCGATGCGGCCGAAGTCGATCGGGATGCTCTCGTCGCCGGCGCGGGCCCGCATGACCCCCTCGACCAGGCGCCGGATGGTGGTCTGGCCACCCTCGCCATGTAGCGTGGCCAGCACCAGGCACAGCAGCACGTAGTCGAGGCGCCCGAAGGGCCTGGGCGCGCGCTCGCCGCCGGCGGTGGTCACCATCGCCGGCCGCCGCGGGGACGGCTGGACCCGGCGCTGCACCAGCCGGGCGCAGGTCGGCGTCACCTCGAGCCGCCAGCGGGTGAGGCGCTCGAACTCGTTGCGTAGTGTCGTCTCCCAGCGGCGCACCTGCGGCAGCGCCTCCGGGTTCGGGTAGGACGTGGTGAGCAGCGGGTGCGCCAGCAGCGTGCGGGCCGCCTCCTGGAACTCCTCCAGCTCCAGCGGGTCGAGCATGGAGGCGAAGCGCGCCGCGCTCATGCCGGCGTCACCTCCACGAGCAGCCCTTCGAAGACGAGGTCGCCGTCCACGCTCCGGACCGTGCAGCCGGCCGGGTCCGGCCTCGCGAGGACGGTGACCCCCTCCGCGGCCGCGTAGGACGCATCGCCCCCGGTGGGCAGTGCGAACAGGCACTCGTCCACCAGGCCGAGCAACAGCTCCAGCTCCGCGCGGGAGAGGACCCGCCCGGCGAGCGGCCCGCGGGCCAGGCCCGCCGCCGCCTCGGCCCGCTCCCGCTCAGCCACCCTGGCCTCTGCCGCGAGCGTCTCGCGCTGCCCGGAGAAGTCGGCTGCGCTTGCCGTCTTGCCGGGGCTGCTGTGCCTGCCGCGCTCGCGCAGGGTCACCGCGATCTCGACCGGGTCGGCGCTCCACCAGGAGGCACGCGGGCCAGTCGCGGTCGGGTCGGGTGGCAGGCCGCTCACGCGGGGCGTGCGGCCCAACCCGAAGGCCGCGTCGAACAGGGCGTGCGCGTCGGCGTCCTGGTCGCAGCGGTGGAACCAGCGTGCCAACGCCACCAGCTCCGACGTCCGGTCGATCGGACGGCTATCTGCCTCTGACAGGCGCCGGATCTGCGCCAGCACGTCCCGTACCGCCTGGGTGGTGGCGGCGAACAGCTCCTCCAGCCCGGACGGCCGCCCGTCCGCCGCGACGAGCCAGCGCTCCAGCCCCGTCCAGCGGCTCCGCCAGCTCGCCCGCAGGTCGCGGCCGAGCCCGAGCGCCGCCGCTGCCCCGTCGTCGCCGGCCGCCGCCAACTCGACCAGCCGGTCCACGCCCTCGGCCGCGATCGCCTCCGCGGTGGCCGCCATGCGCCGCCGGTAGCGGTAGAGGTCGTCGGAGAAGCTGGAGAGGTAGGAGAGGAGCAGCTCCTTGCAGTCCAGGAACACTGCCGCGTCCAGGTCGGCCCCGCGGGTCAGCTCCGCCAGCCGGGTCGAGAAGTCCTGCGCCGACCTCGTCAGGTCGCGAAGATCGGTGTCCAGCGCCCGCAGCAGGCCGTACACGCCGCCGGCATCCCCCGCCCGAACCGCCGCGAGCAGCAGCTCGAGGTTGCGCCGCATCCCCTCGAACAGCCGTGCTCGCAAGCCTCCCGCCGCCTCGACCGCCGCGAGCACCGCCTGCGCCGCGTCGTGGGCGGCTACCCCGACCGCCGTCAGGTACCACTGGGCACGTCGCCGGTACATGTCCTCCTTGCGGGTCACGTGCCGCGTGTCGGGTGCCCAGTCGACGCAACCCATCCCTTTGAGCGTGTCCAACGCCTCGACCAACCGGTCGAAGTCGAGCTCGAGCTCGGCCGAGGGAAGCATCGCCAGCAGCTCCTCGGTCCGCAACTGCGGCTGGTACGCCGCCCTGGTCCTGGTCCCGGCCGGACTCTGCCGGAGCGGCCGGGACCAAGGCCGTGCCGTCATGCGCGTGCCCGTTGTCGCTCCGCGCATCCACGACCGGAGCAGCCGGTTCCTCAGTGGCGGATGGAGTGATGGGTGGCTCGGTCAGCATGGCGCGAGAGCCTACCCGGACCCCGCGACAACGCGGAAACCCCGGTTGCCGCAATCCACACGATTGACGAGGCACCCTCTGAACGCCACCCCGGAGGACGAGCTATGGTCGAGATCTGTGGATGAGCTCCTCGCATGAGAACGCGGCGTACCTTCCACCCTGACCTGTAGGGAGGACGCCGGCGCGGTGAACGCCGGCGAGGAAGGAACGCCGCGATGCTGAGTGTAGTGGTTGACGAGCAGGCACGGGCCGAGCTGACCACCGACCTGGACGAGCTGTTCCGCGAAGGTGCCCGCAGGATGCTTGCGGCGGCGCTGGAGGTCGAGGTGGAGGTCTACGTCGCCGCCCACGCCGAGCTGGTCGACGAGCACGGTCACCGGCTGGTGGTCCGCAACGGGCACGCCCCGGCGCGCACCATCACCACCGGGGTCGGCCAGGTCGAGGTCATCCGACCGCGGGTGGACGACCGGCGCACGGATCCGACGACGGGCGAGCGGGACGCCCCTATTGAGCGGCGAGACTCAGCCCACAGGGACACCGCCGGTGAGCGGGCTCATTCGTGGACTTGGCCGGTGGGCTTGAGGTAGCGGTAGACCTCGCGGGCGACGTAGCGCTTGAGGCAGCGCATGATCT
>WNGE01005880.1_pt1 | contig 18901 bp, 19 predicted proteins | sample 5400651 | NCBI WGS metagenome assembly WNGE01 (sample SAMN13153370, study PRJNA577476) | soil metagenome | isolation source: 60 cm soil or saprolite under grassland replicate 2 | place: USA:California | collected 2016-06-15
CGAGGACGAGCGGGTACCGGGCGGCCAGCCGCTCCAGGAACCGCCGCCATGAGTCGAACAGCGCCTCCCGGGGGAACCGCTGGTCCGGCCCGGCGCCGACCAGCGTGAGGACGTGCGCCTCGACGTCCGCGGCGTCGGGCTCCTCGAAGAGGTCGCCCACGGCACGGTGGACCTTCTCCGTGACGACGTCCGGGGAGTCGTCCTCCAGGACCTCGCACTGCGCCTTGACGGCCTCGGCCAGAGCCGAGTACGACAGGTTGCCGTACGCGAGGCACCGGCCCTTGCGCCAGTACACGAACTGGGGGAGGCCCTCGACGTACTTCTGGAGCTCCCAGGTGAGCCGGGACTTGCCGACGCCGGCGTTGCCGAGGACGGTCACGAGCGCCGGACGGCCCTCCTGCTCTACCCGGTGCAGGGTCTGCTTGAGGACCGACAGCTCCTCGTCGCGCCCGACTAGGCGGGCCTCCAGGCCGAGTGGCGGGCGGACCCCGGCCCGTCGGGCCTTGACCCGGAGCGCCTGCCAGGCCGGCACGGGCCGGGCCTTGCCCTTCAGCGCGAGCGGCGGGAGCTCCCCGAAGTCGATGACGTCCTTCGTGCTCGCGTACACCGCCGGGCCGGCCACGACCCGGCCCGGTTCGGCCGCGGTCTGGAGCCGCGCGGCCGTGTTCACGGCATCACCGGTGAGCATGCGGTCGCGCGGGCCCGTTGCCCGCTCGAGGTCGACCAGGACCTCGCCCGCCTCGATGCCGATCCGCATCTGCAGGATGGGCCGGCCCTCCGACGCGAATCCCCGGTTCAGCTCGTTGAGGACCGCCTGCATCTCGAGCCCCGCGCGCACGGCGCGCTCGGGATCGTCCTCGTGCGCGTGGGGGACGCCGAACACCGCCAGGACGGCGTCGCCCATGAACTTCTCGAGCAGGCCGCCGTAGCGCTCGATCTCCGCGGCGAGCCGGTCGAACGCCCGGCCGATCACCGCCTGCACGACCTCGGGGTCCTCCCGCTCGGCGAGCTCGGTGGACCCGACGAGGTCGGCGAACAGCGCCGTGGCGAACTTCCGCTCCCGCCGTGCTGCCGCGGGCGCCTCCGCGGCGACGAGCGCCGTCCCGCACGACGAGCAGAACCGGGCGCCCTCGAGGTTCTCGAATCCGCAGGTCGGACAAGCCACGCCCACCGCGCGATTGTAGGTCCCCTCCGAACGCCGCCCAGGCCGGGGAGCCGTCTCCAGACGGGACCGGCGTCGCGGCCGAGGCTACGCTGCGCCCTGTGCTGATCAACCGTTTCGTGCCGAGGTTCGACGCGGTGGAGCGGCATCGCGCCACCGTGGCCGTGCCGCCCGACCGGGTGTGGGCCGCGCTCCGGGACCTCGATCTGGGGCGGTCGCGGACCGTGCGGTGGCTGTTGGCGGTCCGCGGGCTGCGCAAGCCCGGGCGGCGCCCCTCGTTCACGGTGGCCGACGCCGAGCGGTTCGGCTTCGTCGTGCTGGTCGAGGAACCGCCGGTCGAGGTCGTGCTCGGCGTGATCGGGCGCTTTTGGCGGCCCCGGGGCGGGGTGGTCCGCGTCACGCCCGAGGAGTTCACGGCGTTCGAGCGTCCCGGATACGCCAAGGCGGCGTGGTGCTTCCGGCTCGGTGCGGTGGACGCCGGCACCGAGGTGCTCACCGAGACGCGCGTGGTCACGACCGAAGCCACTGCGCTCCGTCGGTTCCGCCGGTACTGGCGGCTCATCCGGCCGTTCAGCGGGTGGGTCCGCCGCCGGTCGCTCGCGCTGCTGAAGGAGGCCGCCGAGGCACCCGAACGCGCGTAGGGAGTGCCCGGCGCGACTCGACGGGTACGATTCGGTGCAGGAGGTTGCCGCGGATGACGTACGACGAGAAGGTCGCGGAGTTCAAGGCACGGATCGACGCCGGGGAGAAGATCGAGGCCGGCGAGTGGATGCCCGACGAGTACCGGGTCGCTGCGCTCAAGTTCATCGAGATGCACGCGAACTCCGAGGTCATGGGGGCGCTCCCGGAGCGAGAGTGGATCCCCCGGGCTCCCACCCTGAAGCGGAAGCTGTCGCTCACCGCGAAGGTCCAGGACGAGGTCGGCCACGGCCAGATCCTGTACCGGGTGGCCGAGGACCTCGGTAAGTCCCGCGAGGCCATGTTCGACGACCTGGTGAACGGGCGGACGAAGTTCCACAACGTCTTTCACTACCCGACGGAATCCTGGGGCGACGTGGCGGTGATCGGGTGGCTCATCGACGGCGCGGCGCTCGTCACGCAGAAGGCCCTGCTCGATTCCTCCTACGCGCCGTACGTCCGGGCCATGCGGCGGATCTGCGCGGAGGAGTCGCTGCACCTCCGCCACGGCGAGGACCTCGCGCTCGAGCTGGTCAGCGGCACGCCCGAGCAGCTCGAGATGTTCCAGGACGCGGTGAACCGGTGGTGGCGGGCCATCATGCACTTCTACGGCCCGCCCTCGAACCCGAAGAAGGACGTCCTGCTGTACTGGGGGATCAAGACCCGGTCGAACGAGGACCTCCGCTCGGAGTTCCTGTCGACCTACGTGCCTCGCCTGTGGGACGTGGGGATCTCGGTCCCCGACCCGGCGCTGCGGTGGGACGAGGACCGCGGCGACTGGGAGTGGGGCGACGAGGCGTGGCTCGATTGGGACGAATTCTGGACGACGGTCAGGGGCAACGGACCCATGACCCACGTCCGCCTGGAGTACCGGAAGGCCATGTGGGACACCCACGCCTGGGTCCGCGAGGCTTTCGAGAGCATCCCGGCCGCAGCCTGACGGACCCATGTTCGTCTGGGACGTCCTGGGGAAGCGGACCGACTCCGACGAGTTCGCCGTGGTGGGCGGGGTGAAGGCCCCCGACGCCGAGATGGCGTTGGTGCTTGCCCGCGAGACCCACTTCCGGCACAAGGAGGGCGTCCAGTACGCGGTCCGTCGCCGGGGCGACGCCGAGCTTCACGTCGGGCCGTGGGACCACGACCAGCTGGGCGGCGTCACCGACCGCTCGTACCGGCGGCAGGAGGCGTACGCCGGCGTGGGGGCCAAGCTGAAGCGCGTCGCCGGCCACATGGTGGAGCAGGGTCTGAGGATCGACGCGCCCCGGCCGCCCAGAGGACGGGCCGCCACCCCGCACAGCCCCGCCGAGGCCACCGAGGCCGGCCCCGGGGACGAGATCTCGCCGGAGGACCTCGCCGCCTCGGGCACGGCCGGATGACCGACGCCGCGTGAGACCGTGAATCTCCACCTGCGAGGGGTTGTCCTACCGGATGACGTCGAGCGCGACGTCTTCGTCACCGAGGGCGGCACGATCACTTTCGACGACGGGGCTGCCGACGCTCGGACCGTCGTCGGCGGCGGGTTCCTGCTTCCGGGGCTGGTCGATGCCCACGCACACCTGACAGTGGGATCGGATCTCGAGCCGGTCGACGACGAGGGGGTCCGGGCCAACGCCAGCGCCCAGCTGGATGGCGGCGTGCTGCTCGTCAGGGAGCCGGGAGCCGCCTCGCATGCGTCGGCGGGGCTCGGACTGGCCGACGGCGCGCCCCGGCTGCAAACGGCAGGCCTGTGGCTGGCCGGCCCGAAGCGGTTCTTCCCGGGTTGGGCGCGTGAGGTGACGGACGGCGAGCTTGCCGACGGGGCTGGAGGAGCTGCGGGCCGGAGGGGGCGAATGGGTGAAGGTCATCGGTGACTGGCGGGTCGATGACGAACGTGTCCCGACGTTCGACCCCGCGACGCTGGCCGGCCTGGTCCGGCGCGTCCATGATGCCGGTGGCCGGGTGGCCATCCACGCGATCCTCGCCGAGACCGTGGAGATGGCGGTCGCGGCGGGGTGCGACTCGATCGAACACGGAACGTTCGCCGCTGAGACGATGGTGGCCGCGATCGCCGACCGGGGGATCGCGCTCACACCGACGATCGGCGCGGTGACCTCGCCCGTGCCAGACGACGCGGCGCCGGCGACCCACGAATGGGCCCGGGCAATGGGGCAATCCATCCGCCGGGTCGTTCGCGACGCCTGGGAGGCCGGTGTCGTCCTCCTGGCCGGCTCGGACATCGCGATCGCGCACGGCGAGATCCGGCGGGAGATCGAGCTCCTCGCCGCCTGCGGGCTCCCGGCGGAGGCCGCGCTGGCGGCCGGGTCCTGGGCGGCCCGGGCATTCCTCGGGCTGCCGGGGATCGAGGAGGGCGCGCCGGCCGACGTCGTGGCCTACGCCCGGGACCCGCGCGAGGACCTCTTCGTCCTGGCCGAGCCGGTCGCGATCGTCCTGGACGGACGGCCGGTCGAGGTCCGGCGCCACTAACATCGAGTCATGGACGACGATCCGCGCATCGCGCTGCTGTTCGCGCTGGCGGACGACGAGCTGATCCTCGGGCACCGCCACTCCGAGTGGACGGGCTGGGCTCCGCACATCGAGGAGGACCTGGCGTTCTCCTCGATCGCCCAGGACGAGATGGCGCACGCCCGGCTGCTGTACGGGCTGGCCAAGGAGGCCACCGGGCGCGACGAGGACTCGCTGGCGCTCGGCCGGCGCCCGGAGGAGTACCGCAACGCGGTGCTGTGCGAACGGCCCAACCGGGACTGGGGCTACTCGCTGGCCCGGCAGTTCCTGTACGACACCGCCGACGCCGTCCGCCTGGAGGCCGTGGCAGCGTCCTCGTGGGGCGAGCTCGCCGAGCTGACCGGCGTGATCCGGCTGGAGGAGAAGTACCACCTGGATCACGCGCGGGCGTGGTTCGACCGCCTGGCCGGTGGGCCTCAGACGGCCCGCCAGAAGCTGGCCGAGGGCCTGGCCGCGGCGGTGGGCGAGGCCGTCGCGTTGTTCGAGCCGATCCCCGGCGAGGAGGGGCTGGTGGCGGACGGCGCGCTGCCGCGTGCTTCGGAGGACCTGCTGGCCGACTGGCTCGGCCGGCTGGGGGAGGACCTGGAAGCGGTCTCCCTCGACTATGTGCTCGAGCACCACGGGCCGATTGGCGGCGAGATGGTCCCGACGTCGACCGGCGAGATCGAGGCCGGGGCCGATGCCCTCGCCGTCCCCGGCATCGTGCGCCGGGACGGGCGGTGGGCGCACGAGGGCGCGTTCGCCGGCGCCGGCGGCCGCCGGGGCCGCCACTCCGAGGACTTCCAGCCGCTGTGGGACGAGATGACGAAGCTGTACCGCGAGCACCCGGGGGCGACGTGGTGACCCGCCCGGCCGGGGTCCGCGACGCCGTCGAGCTGGCGGCCTGGGAGGCACTGGCGGGCGTCCGGGACCCGGAGATCCCGCCCGTGTCGATCACCGACCTCGGCGTCGTGGAACGGGTCTGGGTCGACCGGGACGCCCTCCACGTGGAATTGTTGCCGACCTTCGTGGGGTGTCCGGCGCTGGACGTGATCCGGGAGGACGCGGAGCGTGCAGTGGCCGCGGTGGCCGGCGGGCGGCGGGTGGAGGTCCGGTTCGTGTACTCGCTACCGTGGACCAGCGATCGCATCACGCCGGAGGGGCGCGAGGCGCTCCGAGGGTACGGCTTGACGCCGCCTCCCGCCGAGGCCGCCGGGCGGACGTTCGTCCAGCTCGCATCGCTGCACCGGACCGAGGGTTCGTCGGCCTGCCCGTTCTGCGGCAGCGTGGACACGGTCCTGGAGAGCGCGTTCGGGCCTACGCTGTGCCGTACCACGCACTTCTGCCGGAGCTGCCGGAACCCGTTCGAGGCATTCAAGCCGAAGTCGGCCGGCTGAGGCTGGCTCACGTGACGGGCTGCCCGTAGCGAGACCACGGCTCGTGCGGGCTGTGGTCGAATAGCCGGACGTTTCGAGGACAGGCGACTGTGGCGGACGACCCCATGATCTCGCTCCAAAACGTCACCAAGCGCTACGAGAGCGCGGCTGTCGGCGCGGCCGTGGAAGACCTCTCGCTCGAGGTCGCGAAGGGGGAGACCGTCGTCCTGGTCGGCCCGTCCGGGTGCGGCAAGACCACGACGATGAAGATGATCAACCGGCTGATCGAGCCCACGTCCGGCACGATCACGGTCGACGGGACCGACGTGCTGCGCCAGGACCCCGTCGAGCTCCGCCGGGGCATCGGCTACGTGATCCAGAGCATCGGGCTCATGCCCCACCGCACGGTGGCGCAGAACATCGCGATGGTGCCCAAGCTCCTGGACTGGGAGGACGCGAGGATCGACGCGCGCATCGAGGAGCTGGCCGGGATCTTCGACCTCGACCGCGAGCTGCTGCGCCGGTACCCGGCCGAGCTGTCGGGCGGCCAGCGCCAGCGGGTCGGCGTGGCCCGGGCACTCGCCGTGGACCCGCCGGTCATGCTGATGGACGAGCCTTTCGCCGCGGTCGACCCGATCATCCGGGCCCGGCTGCAGGACCAGTTCCTCGAGATCCAGGAGCGCCTGCGCAAGACCATCGTATTCGTCACTCACGACATCGACGAGGCCATCAAGATGGCCGACCGCATCGCGATCCTGAACCGAGGCGCGAAGGTCGAGCAGTACGCGGCCCCGGAGGAGATCCTCCGCGCACCGGCCAACGACTTCGTACGGGACTTCGTGGGCGCAGAGCGGGGCCTGAAGCGCCTGGCGCTGATCCCGGTCTCGGCGATCCAGGTGGACCCCGGGCCCGTCGTGGCACCGACCGCCACGGCCGAGGAGGTTCGCCGGGCCATCCGCGACGGCGGGTTGGGGTGGGTCAGCGTGGTGGCCGACGGCGAGCTGCTCGGCTGGATCGACCAGGAATCGCTCGACGGCGCGGCAACCGCCGCCGAGGCCGGCCCCCGGAAGTTCAGCGCCTACGTCACGGTGGACGACTCGCTGAGAAGGGCACTCGATTCCATCGTCACGTCGTCCACCAACGTCGCGGTGGTCGTGACGGAGGGCCAGCGCTACCTCGGCATCCTGACCCTGGACCGCCTGTCCCGGGAGGTCACGCAATGACCGGTGCGGAGGTCGCGGTGATCGCCCAGGAAATTCGACCCCCCACGATCTGGCAGTGGATCGGAGATCACGTGCACCTGATCCTGACCCAGACCGGCCAGCACGTGGAGCTCACCGTGATCGCGGTGGCGATCGGGCTCGCGATCTCGCTGCCGCTGTCGATCCTGGCCTACCAGCGCGCCTGGCTCTATCCGCCGATCACGTGGCTCACGGGGCTCCTGTACACCATCCCCTCGATCGCGCTCTTCGTGCTGCTGATCCCCTTCACCCACCTCTCCATCACGACGGTCGAGATCGGCCTGGTGACCTACACGCTCCTCATCCTCATCAGGAACATCGTGGTCGGCCTCCGGGGCGTCCCCGAGGACGTGCGGGAGGCCGCCACGGGAATGGGCCTCACGAGGCGCCAGGTCCTGTGGAAGGTGGAGCTCCCCATGGCCCTCCCCGCGATCATGGCGGGGGTCCGCGTGGCCACCGTGAGCACGATCGGGCTGGTCACGGTGGGATTCATCATCGGCAAGGGCGGGCTCGGCGAGCTCATCATCGAGGGGCTGAACCGGTTCTACACGCCCGAGGTCGTCGTGGGGGCCGTCATGTCGATCGCGCTCGCCCTCGTCGCCGACGCGCTGCTGCTCCTGGTGCTTCGCGTGCTCACGCCGTGGACCCGCGGCGGCGGGCGAGGGCTCCCGAGTCCCTCCGGCAGGGCGGGCGCATGAACCAGTTCGTGCGGGCCATCCACTGGATCTTCACCGCGTCGAACTGGAGCGAGGTGAACTTCCAGGCGGGGATCCGCTCGCAGCTCGTCTACCACGTCGAGCTGTCGGCCATCTCCCTCGTGATCGCCACGGCGATCGCCGTGCCGGTGGGGATGGTGGTCGGGCACACGCGACGGGGCCAGTTCCTCGCGGTCTCGGTCGCGAACGTCGGCCGGGCCATCCCCTCCTTCGCCCTGCTGGTCCTGGCGTTCATCGTGATCGGCGACGTGTGGCCGTCGCTGCAGTTCAGCATGGCGCCCACGATCATCGCGCTCGTCCTGCTCGCGATCCCCCCCATCCTCACGAACACCTACGTGGGGATCCAGGCCGTCGAAGCCGACACGGTCGAGGCCGCGCGGGGCATGGGCCTGGCGGAGCGGCAGGTGCTCGGCCGCCTGGAACTCCCGCTCGCGGCGCCGCTCATCATGGCAGGGCTCAGGACGTCCGCCGTCACGGTCGTGGCCACCGCCACACTGGCCGGGTTCGCGGGCGGGGGCGGCCTCGGGGTGTTCCTGTACAACGGGTTCGCGCAGCAGGGCCAGGAGCAGCAGCTCATCGGCGGCGCGCTCCTCGTGGCCGTGCTGGCCGTCTGCACCGAGCTCCTGTTCTCCGTGCTGGAACGGCTCGTAACGCCCCGGACTCGATCGAGACGGGATGATCGGGTCCCGGGTCCGCTGCCCGGAGCCCGCGCGGTCCCTTCCGCCTGAAGGCGGGCTGATAGGGTTCGCGAGTCCACGTGTTGAGGGGGGTGGGACACCCCCACGACGGACGGGAAGGGAGTTGAACCCATGCGGAATCACCGCAGGTACGCCCTCGGGGCGACCCTGCTCGCGGCGGCCCTGCTGGCCGGCGCGTGCGGGTCGGGTGGGGGCGACAACGAGAGCACGGCCAGCACGACCGGAGGGGGCGGCGGCCCGACGATCGCCAGCACTTTCGTGTTCGGCGCGCCCCCCGACTGCGCCACGAACAAGCTCTGCGCCATCGGGCTCAAGGAGCTGTACGGGATCGAGTTCAAGCAGATCAAGACCACGGACTTCGGCGGCCCCATCACGGTTCACGCGCTGAAGGCCGGGTCGATCCAGGTCGGCGAGCTCTTCTCGACCTCCGTCTACGATCCTGACTTCGTGGTCCTCGAGGACGACAAGCACCTGGAGTCGTCGGACAACATCGTCCCGGTGATCCGGAAGGACGTGGACACCCCCGAGATCGACGACATTCTCAACGCGATCAGCGCGAAGATCACGACCGACCAGATGCTCGAGCTCAACAAGATGGTCGATATCTCCCAGCAGGATCCGACGGCCGTGGCCAAGTCCTTCCTGGACGACAACGGGCTGATGTCCGCATCCAGCGGCTGCAGCGGCGACCTCACGGTCGGCGTCTCGGGCAACTTCTCCGAAAGCAAGATCATGGCCGAGATGTACGGCCAGGCCCTCGAGCACGCCGGCTGCTCGGTGAGCTACCAGCTCGACCTCTCCAGCCGCGAGGTCTCCGACAAGGCCCTGTTCTCGGGGGAGATCGACCTGAAGCCCGAGTACCTGGCCAGCGAGTCGACGGCGCAGGACGCGAACGCGAAGGTGTCGGGCGACCCGCAGAACAACGCCACGATCCTCGAGGGGCTCATGGCGAAGCAGGACGTGAACGTGCTGGACTTCACGCCGGCGGTCGACACCAACGTGTTCGTTGTCACGAAGGAGACGGCCGATCAGTTCAGCCTCAGCAAGGTCAGCGACCTGGCCAAGCCCGCGCCATAGCTCGGCGGTCGCGCGTACGAAAGGGGGCTCGCCAGGCGGGTGAGCCCCCTTCGGCGTATCAGGCGCTCGACCGTTCTCCGGCACGGACCTCCACGTCGAGCCGATTGGCCGGCGGAGCCAGCGGACAGGACCACCGGGGATCGTACGAGCACGACGGGTTGTAGGCGAAGTTGAAGTCGAGCACCAGGCCGCCGTCCGGGGTCGCGCCCAGGTCCGAGCCCTTCACGGTGTCCATGAGGTACCGGCCCGCGCCGTACGTCTCGCGCCCGGCAGTCGCGTCGCGGAACGGCAGGAACAGCCCGCCGCCGTAGCCCTCGAGCCAGTACGCGTCGAGGGAGACGTCGCGCCCATCGAGCGCGAACCTGACCGATGCGAACCGGGTGAACCGGTACGCGCCGCCGTCGCTGGCGCCGATCTCGAGCGTCTCGAGCTCGGCAGGCACCAACTCGCCGGTTGTGCGGAACGCCGGGTCGTACGGGAACAGGGGGATGCCCGGGTAGGCACCGCGCTCGGCCTCCGGCACCGGCGACTGGGGGTGGGACCGGAACAGGTCGTCGCGCACGAGGCGCCACCGCTTCCAGGCGGCCCCGGGGCTTCCGGCGGCCGCCGTGGCCCGCACCTCCGCGTACAGCTCGAAGATCCGGCGCTTCCAGTCGAGGAGGTCCAGCAGGTCCCCGGCCGCGAGCGTCACCGCTCGTCCGCGGCCGCCACCGCGGTCCCGGCCTGGGGCGGCCCGGTGCACATGTGGTGGTGGTGGGGCTGGCCCCGTTCGTGGACCTCGTCGTGCTCAGCGCTCCCCACGAAGACCCCCACGCCCTCCTCGTCCTCGTGGTATTCGGGCTCCTTCTCCGCGTGCGCGCCCACGCGCTCCCGTTCCTCCTCTTCTTCCTTCCGGGCCGGCGTGGGGTTGCGGATCCCGGCGCCATTCACCAGGGCCCCGGCGAACAGGAGGCCGGCCCCGATGACCATGGCCAGGTGGAACGAGTGCGTCGAGGCCTCGCCGGCCGGCTTCGCGAGCTGAGACCCACGGATCGTGCCGTCGCCGCGGAGATGGAACGTCACCCCCGGCTCGGGCTGGTTGAGCGGGGTGATCTCGTCGCGGACACGGGTGCTGCCCACGTCGAGGTTCGGGACTCGCGAAGCGAGCCCCGAGTAGAAGCTTCCCGCGATGGCCACGAAGATCAGGGCGCCGGCCAGCTGGGGCCCGACCCGGGAGATCGCGTTGTTGATGGCCGAGGCCACGCCGGAGTTGTGCTCGGGGACGCTCGTCATCAGCGCGGTCGTGAGGGGCGCCACCATGATCATCAGCCCAGCCCCGAACAGCAGCAGACCCGGGAGGAAGTGGACGAGGTAGTCGCCCGGCGGGAGGATCGAGGAGCCCGGTCCGGTCCCGAAGTGCCACGCCGCGCTGGTGGCCGGCACCAGCGTGTACCACAGCACGCCGAGGCCCATGATCGCCGGCCCCACGGCCATGTACACACGGGGGCCGTGCCGCGCCGCCAGCTTCCCGAACCGCGTCGAGAACAGCGCCAGCAGCAGCGTACCGGGGATGCTCATGATCCCGGCCGCGGCGGGGTCGTACCCCAGGGTCCCCTGCACGAACAGCCCGAGGTTGAAGAACGTCACGTACAGCGCGCCGTAGATCACGAGCGTCGAGATGTTCGTCACCGTGAAGTTCCGGGAGCGGAACAGCGCCGGCGGGATCAGGGGGTGCTCCCGCTTCCGCATGAGCGGGGTGAGAGCGATCGTGGCCGCAGCGCCCAGCGCCAGCGCCACGTACGCCGCCGGGTCCCGCCACTCGCGCTGCTGGCCCCGGATGGTCCCGAAGGCCAGCCCCCCTACGGCCACCGCGACCACCGCGGCGCCCAGCCAGTCGAACCGCGGGGACATCTCCTCGTCGCGGGACTCGGCGACGTGGCGAAGCGTGGCCCACAGGGCCACGCCGACGAGCGGGATGTTGATCAGGAACGCCGCCCGCCACGAGATGCCCTGCACCAGCAGGCCGCCGATGAACGGCCCGAGGATCGTGGTCCCGGCGGACGCCCCGGCCCACACGCCGAAGGCCCGGCCGCGTTCCTCGCCGGTGAAGGTCGTGTTGATGATGGCGAGCGACCCCGGCACCAGCAGCGCGCCCATCGCGCCCTGCAGCAGCCGGAACAGGATCAGCGACTCGAAGTTCCACGACAGTCCGCACGCGAGCGACATGATCCCGAACCCGGCGAGCCCGATCGCGAACGTCCGCCGCCGCCCGTAGTAGTCGCTGATCGCCCCGGCGAGGATCAGCAGGGCCGACAGCGTCAGCAGGTAGCCGGTGTAGACGTAGTTCTGGGCCTCGAGCGTGCTGAACAGCGAGCTGTGGAGCTCCTTGCCGATCTGGGGGAGCGCGACGTTCGTGACGGTCGAGTCGAGGAACACGATCCCCGACCCCAGCACCACGGCCGTCATCGTCCACCGCCGCCTGCTGTCCAACGGCACCTCCTCGTCGAGCCTGGGACGCAACGCTAGCCGAACGAACCCACGCGCGGGTCCGTTTCTTCCCGCCCCGGCTAGTGGCCGGTGAAGTCCGGCTCGCGCTTGTCGAGGAACGCGCCGATGCCCTCCGCGAAGTCGGAGGAACCGGCCAGGTCGGCCTGGGTGACGGCCTCGCGCTCGAGCGTCTCGGTGAGCGACAGGCGGAGGGCGTCGCTCATCAGTGCCTTGGTGGCGCCGATCGCGAGCGTAGGGCCGCCGGCCATGCGCTCGGCGAACTCGGTGACCGCCGTCTCGAACTCATCGGCGGGGACCACGCGGTGGACGAGCCCGATGCGCAGCGCCTCCTGCGCGTCGAGGAGGTCGCCGGTGATCGACATCTCCAGGGCCTTGGCGAAGCCGACGATCCTGGGGAGCAGCCAGTTGCCGCCGGAGTCCGGGACCAGGCCGATCTTCACGAACGCCTGGAGGAACCTCGCGGCGTCGCTCGCGATTCGCACGTCGCACGCCAGGGCGAGCGACAGCCCCGCGCCGGCCGCCACGCCGTTCACCGCGGCGATCGACGGCATCGGCAGCTCCACGATCGAGGTGATCATCCGGTTGTAGCCTGACCGGAGGTGCTCGGCGACGTCGAGCCCCCCGCCTCCGTCGCCGCCGGTCGCGGCGGTGAACTCCGTGAGGTCCTGTCCTGCGGAGAAGCCCCGGCCCTCGCCGGTGATCACCAGGCACCGGATGCCCTCGTCCTCGCGTGCCGAGGCGAGCGCGTCGAGCGTCTCCTGGGCGAGCCGCGTGGTCAGCGCGTTCAGCTTGTCGGGCCGGTTCAGCCGGATCCAGCCGACGCCGTTCCGGACCTCGTATCTGATCTCATGGTAGTCCATCGGCCGTTCCTTTCCCCGCCTGCGGTGCGCCGGGAGCCTACCCCGCGCGCTCGCCGGACCGAGCGGGTAGGCTCGATCCCGCGAGGAACGGGGGAGCTCGGTCGGACCGGGCTGAGAGGCCGCCTGCGGAGGCGGCGACCCCAGAACCTGATCCCGGTAATGCGGGCGGAGGGAGCGGGCATGGCCACCGTCACGGAACGGCTGGAGCGGGCGCTCGAGCGCGAGGCGCCGACCTGGGGCATCCGCCCCGTCCCACCCGAGCACCGCCGCCTCGGCGGCCTCGACTTCGCGGTCCTGTGGGGCGACCTGTCGATCGGGCTCCTGGTGATCCTGACCGGGGCGCTGCTCGTTCCCGCGCTGGGGCTGCCCGTCGCGCTGCTGGCGATCGCGGTCGGGAGCATCGTCGGGTGCATCCCGCTCGCGCTGGTCGGCGCGGCCGGCGCGCGCGACGGCGTGCCGGGCATGGTGCTGTTCCGGGCGGTGCTCGGGCGGCGGGGCTCGTACCTCCCGAGCGTGCTGAACATCGTGACGTTGGTCGGATGGACCGGCTTCGAGCTGTGGGCCATGAGCCTCGTTGCGAACAGGGTCCTGCACCTCGGGTACTACGCGTGGCTGGCGATCGTCGCGGTGGTGTGCACGGCGCTCGCGCTGGGCGGGCCGATCGTAGTGGTCCGGCGGTGGCTGGAGCGGTTCGGCGCGTGGGTCATCGGCGCGGTGGGGCTGTGGATCACGGTGAGGGTGCTGACGACGGCCGACCTGGGCGCGATCTGGCACTCGCCGGGGAAGGGCGGCTTCCCCAACCACTTCCTGCTGGCGGTGGACCTGGTGATCGTGATGCCGGTGTCGTGGCTGCCGCTGGTGGCGGACTACAACCGCTTCGCCCGTCGCGGGGCGAACGGAGCTGTCGGGACCTTCGCCGGGTACGCGATCGGGAACGCCTGGTTCTACGCGCTGGGTGCGCTGCTGGTGCTGGCGGCGGGGCTGCCCCAGTTCGCCTCGACGCTGGCGGGTGGGTGGGTCGTGCTGCTGGCGCTGCTCGTCGGGGAGACCGACGAGGCGTTCGCGGACATCTACTCCAGCGCGGTGTCCTCGCAGAACCTCAGTGAACGGATCCGCCAGCGGGGGGCGGTGATGGGGGTGGGCGCCGCGGGGGTGGCGCTGGCGGCGTGGCTGGGCGGCCGCCCGTCGCTCGCCGTGGGGAACTACGAGCAGTTCCTGTTCCTGCTGGGCTCGGTGTTCGTGCCTCTGTTCGGTGTGTTCGTCGCGGACCGCTTCGTGCTGCGGAACCGGCCCGGCGATCCCTTCGCGGGGACCGTCCCGGCGTTCCGGTGGCGGGCGCTCGTGCCGTGGGTCGCCGGCTTCCTGATCTACCAGTGGAGCGTGCCCACCGCGCTGGCCGGGTGGAAGGACGGCATGAACACGCTGTTCCACACGTGGCTGCACCTGCCGTTCCCCCTGTGGGATTCGGCGCTCGGTGCGAGCATCCCGAGCTTCCTGGCGGCGATGGCGCTCTCGCTGGTGGTGCTGGATCGCCCGAGGCCTCGGGCGGAGCCGGTCGGCGACGCCTCCGCGGGATGATCGATGGTGGCGGGGGTCGAGAGGCTCGGAGGCGACGGTAGATTCACGCTCAGGAGTTCTCTAGGGCTCCGCCTCGCGCGGGGCCCGGCCGCTACGGCTGGTCCGGGCCGGAGCCGTTCGGGGAAGGCCCGGGCTCGTCGGCGTCGGCGACGGCCGGTGGCGGTGCGGCCGTGACGAGGATCACCGCGGGCTCCGTCGACGCGTTGGAGATCGTGACCTCGCCGCCGGCCGGGGCCAGTACGGCGGACCACTGCTGGACGCGGGTGCGGGCCTTGTCGACCTGGATCACGACCTCGCCGGCGACCACCAGGAACAGTGCGTCGGAGGTCGGGTCGCCTATCGGTCCGACCCGCTGGGTCCGCTCGAGGCAGATGAGCTGGGACCACATGTGCTCCGTCTCGAACACGTCGTGCGTCGCGGGCCCCTCCGGGTCGAAGTGGACGAGATCACGCAGGTCCTTGGCCTCCATGGCGCGCGAAGCGTACCAACGGCGGTCGTGGCCTCTTCCACTGGTGGGCTGGGAGGGCGACCGGTGGCGCCTCGGCGGTCAGGACATGCCGACGAGCCGGGCGGCCCGGAGGCCCCGCTACGGTCCCGGGACCCGACAGGGAGACCCAGGCGGTCGACCGCTCCCGCCGGTTGGCCTGGTGGTTCTTCGACGAAGGGCGAATGTTTGGTCTCGAGGCCGAGCTCCCGGCCGCACAGGGGGCCGTCGTGGCGAGAGCGCTCGAGCGGCTCGCCTCGGAGCTTCCGGCGATGCCGGGAGAGGAAGAAGACTTCTGCGTCGAGGCTCGCCGGGCCGATGCACTCGTGGCGCTGGCGTCCACCCGGATCGCCGAGGATGCGGATCCCGACCGGGCCACCGTGGTCGTCCACGCTTCGCTGGCGACGCTCCTCGGAGATGGGAACGCCGAGATCGAGGGCGGTCCGGCGATCCATCGGGAGACGGCGCGCCGCCTCGCATGCGACGCGAGGATCCAGATGGTGGTCGAGAACGCGGCGGGCGAGGTGATCGGCCTCGGGCGGATGTCGCGAGAGTCTTCGGCGTGGATGATGGGACAGCTCCGTCATCGAGACGGCGGGTGCACCTTCCCCGGGTGCGGGACACGCCGGTTCGTCCATGCGCACCACATCATCAAGCTCGTGCACGAGTACGGATGGACGCTCGATCGTCGCGACGACGGCACGATGCGGTGGTTCCGTCCGGACGGGACTCGCTACCGTGCGGGGCCGGGCCCGCCGGGCGAGCCCGGCACAGCCGAACGACCGGAACGAGAGCCCGTGCTGGCGCTCGGTGAATTCCGGCCCCTTCGATGAAACGGGCGTCGCCTGGGAGACGGTTCCTCACGTCAGGAGTCCAGGCCCCGAGCTGAGCCCGCGAACCCGGCCGAGCTCGCGAACGGTGCGGTCGGGCCGGGGTTTTCGGTCGCGCGCGATAGACTGCCGCTCTCCGCTGTGCGTCCGGAAGAGCCGTTCGAACCGTACGCCCGGAACGCCATTCGGAAGGAGAGCCGGGAATGCCGAAATTCCAGTTCGCCACGACATCTGCCGCGGAGGCCTCCGCAGCATTGCTCGTGCTGCCCGTATTCGAGGGGCCGGAGGCCGGGCCCGGGGTCGAGGATGCCGGTCGCGCGCTCGGCGCCGACCTCGTCGGCGCGGTCCGGGACAACAACCTGAAGGGCCGGTTCGGGGAGACGCTGACCGTTCCCACGTTCGGACGGCTCCCTGCCACCACGGTGCTGCTGGTCGGTCTCGGCAAGCGCCGCGACGTCAGGCCGGACACGCTCCGCCGGGCCATGGGGAAGGTCGCCCGCACCGCGTCGCGGTTCGAGTCCGTCGCGACGACGCTCGCGCGCGCGGCCAGACCGCCGAGCGAGGCCGTCCAGGCGGTCGTGGAGGGGCTGCTGCTCGGCTCGTACCGGTTCGACCGGTTCAAGTCGGCATCGTTGGACGGCGACGCGCCGGACCGGCAGGCGCTTCAGATAGTGACGCTGCTCGGCGTGGACGAGCGCGACGCCGCCCGCCGCGCCGAGGTCACCGCCGAGAGCGTCGCGTGGGCCCGGGACCTGGTGAACACGCCGGCCGGGACCGCCACGCCGGAGTTCCTGGCGACCGAGGCCCGGAAGATGGCGAAGGAGACCGGGCTCGACGTGAAGATCTGGACGAAGTCCGACCTGGAGAAGGAGGGCTTCGGCGGCGTGCTCGGCGTCGGGCAGGGCAGCGTGAACCCGCCGCGGTTCATCGAGCTTTCCTACTCGGGCGGCCGGGCCGGCGACCCGCCCATCGCGATCACGGGCAAGGGGGTCACGTTCGACTCCGGGGGCCTGTCCATCAAGGACGCCAAGCAGATGGAGTGGATGAAGGCCGACATGGGCGGGGCGGCCGCGATGTTCGCCGCGATGCGTGCAATCGCCCTCCTAAAGCCGAGGATCAACGTCATCGCCGCCATCCCGTCCAGCGAGAACCTGCCGAGCGGCTCGGCGCTCCGCCCCGGCGACGTGGTGCACCACCGCGGGGGGAAGACCTCCGAGGTGCTCAACACCGACGCGGAGGGGCGGCTGATCCTGGCCGACGCGCTGGCGTACCTGTCCGAGAAGAATCCCCGGGTGATCCTCGACGCGGCGACGCTGACCGGCGCCTGCATGATCGCGCTGGGCGAGGAGATCTGGGGCGTGATGGGGAACGACCGCCGGCTGATACGCGACGTCATCGCGGCCGGCGAGGCGGTGGGCGAGCCCGGATGGGAGCTCCCCCTGTGGCGGCGATACCGCGAGAAGATCGAGTCCCCGGTGGCGGACGTGAAGAACATCGGCGACCGGTGGGGCGGCGCGATCACCGCGGCGCTGTTCCTCGCGGAGTTCGTCGGCGACACCCCGTGGTGCCACCTCGACGTCGCCGGCACCGCGTACTGGGAGAAGGCCGGCGACTACTGGCCCAAGGGCGCGACGGGCTCGCCGGCCCGGACCGTGATCCGCTACGTGCTGGACCGGGCGGCGGAGGGCTCGGCCCGCGGTGCCACGTCCCGTCGAAGCCGCACCGGCTCGAAGTCCTCGGCCAGGGCCGGGGCCCGCGCTTCCTCCACGAAGTCCTCCGCGAAGGCGTCACGGGCCGACCGCTCGGCGGCGCCGCGGACCCGGACGCGCTCCGGCACCGGCTGACTGCATGTCCGACGAACCGCAGGCGGGGCCCGCCCTCGCCGTGTTCGCCCACCCGGACGACGCGGAGATCGGGGCGGGCGGGACGATGGCCAGGTGGGCGTCGCAGGGCCGCGAGGTCCACCTGCTGATCCTCACGAACGGCGACAAGGGCTCGCAGGTCGTCGGCCTCGACTCCGAGGAGCTGGCCCGGATCCGGGCGGAGGAGACCGTGGAGGCCGGGAGGATCCTGGGGCTGCACGACGTCCGGGTGCTCGACACCCCCGACGGCGAGCTCGAGAACGTGTTCGGCGTCCGCGCCGCGGTGGTGCGCCGGATCCGCGAGATCCGTCCGCGCGTTGTCCTGTCCTGCGACCCGACGACGTGGTTCATGGGCAGTCGATACGTGAACCACGCCGACCACCGAGCGGCGGGCGCCATCGCGTGCGATGCCATCTTCCCCGGCGCCGGCAACCCTCAATTCTATCCCGAGCACATCGAGGAGGGCCTGCGGGCCTGGGACGTCCCGGAGCTGTGGCTCTCCTGGAGCACCGAGCCCAACCACCGCGAGGACATCACCGGCTTCATGCCGACCAAGCTCGACGCGCTCAAGGCGCACCGGAGCCAGGTGGAGGGCGACATGCTCGGGTTCTTCGAGGAATGGCTGCCCCTGGAGGCCGCCGAGGCCGGGCGCATGATCGGCGTCGAGCACGCCGAGGCCTTCCGCCGCCTCGACCTCCGCTGAGCCGGCCCAGGGCGAGCTACCGGCGACCCGGGCGATCTACCGGCGACCCGGGCGAGCTACCCGCGGCCCGGGCGAGCTACCCGCGGCCCTGGACGTTCCCCGCCGCGTAGTCCTGGGGCTTGGTGGCGACGGCCAGGTTGACGTCGCGGAAGTCGGTCAGGGGGTCGGGGAACCGCTCCCGGAACGTGGCCCGGGCCCGGTCGACGAACGAGCGCCAGGCGTCGTCGCCGAGCATGTCGCGGAGGAATCGGCCGGACGTCGTGGTGGTCCGGCCGTCGACGTAGTCGTCGAGGGCCATGACGAACCGGTACTCCCGCTGCTCGACCGTGACCGGCCGCAGGCGCGCGTCGCGCAGCCCCTGCTCCAGCCGGCGCCGGTCGCGGAACCGCTCCTCGTTGGGCATGGCCCTCCGCACGGCGTCGTCGAGCATCTCGTGGGTGGCGAGCTGCTCGACCAGCTCCCGCCAGGTCCGCTGGAACTCGTCCTCGGTCTCGCCCCACGACGTCACGGCGAGCCGCCCGCCGGGCTTCAGCACGCGGATCAGGTCGAACAGCGCGGTGTCGACCTTGTGGAAGTGCGACAGGACGAAGCCCGCCGTCACCACGTCGAACGTCGCGTCGCGGAACGGCAGGTCGATGGCCTCCGCCGCGGCCACCGGGACCTCGGGG
>WNGE01003361.1_pt1 | contig 18899 bp, 16 predicted proteins | sample 5400651 | NCBI WGS metagenome assembly WNGE01 (sample SAMN13153370, study PRJNA577476) | soil metagenome | isolation source: 60 cm soil or saprolite under grassland replicate 2 | place: USA:California | collected 2016-06-15
GGCGGGGTTGAGCACGATCGCGAGCGCCGCGGCCGCGACCTCCTCCGGCAGCGACGCGCGCCCGAGGGGGTTCGCCTGGAGGAGGGCGGCGCGCGCGTCCTCGGGCGACCGCTTCGTCGCCCTTGCCACGGCCGCGATGGCGTCGTCCATCATGCGCGTCTCGGTCCAGCTCGGCGCGACGGCGTTCGCGGTCACGCCCTTCCGCCCGCACTCGGCTGCGATGGAGCGGGTGAGCCCGACGAGCGCGTGCTTCGAGGCGGAGTAGGCGGCGCCGTACTTGAGGCCGATCTTGCCCGCCACCGACGCGACGTTGAGGACGCGCCCGAAGCCGCGCGCGTACATCGAGGGCAGGCAGGCGCGGACGAGGAGGAACGGCGCCGTGACGTTCACCGCCATGACGCGGTCCCAGGTGGCGTCGTCGATCCGCTGGACCGGCCCGCTGGCGTCGACGCCGGCGTTGTTCACGAGGATGTCGATGGGCCCGAGCTCGAGGGCGACCCTGGCGGCGACCGCCGCCGGCGCGCTCCGCTCCGCCAGGTCCGCCTCGACGGCGAGCGCGCGGCGCCCGCGCGCGGAGAGCGCCCGCGCCACCTCTTCCAGCTCTCCGCGCGTGCGCGCCACCACCGCGACGTCGGCGCCGGCCCGCGCGACCGCCAGCGCGATGGCGCGCCCGATCCCGCGCCCCCCGCCCGTCACGAGCGCCACGCGACCCTGGAGGTCGTCCATGGATCCCTCCCGTCCGCTCACCGCAAGGCGGCGAACACGTGCTCCGCGGCCCAGCGCGCCACGGCGAAGATGGTGAGCTGCGGGTTCACCCCGAGCGAGGTCGGGAAGACCGAACCGTCCACGACGAAGGCGTTCTCGTGCGCGTGGAGCTTCAGCTCCGGGCTCGTGACCGACCGCTCCGGGTCGCGCCCCATGGCGCAGCCGCCCATCTGGTGCGCCGTGAAGAGCTGCACGCGGCAGGGCTCCCAGGGCGCGCGGTCGAGCTTCCCGAGGTCGGCGTCGCTCGCGAGCTCGACCGGGTCCTCATGCAGCGAGAGCACCGTCTCGGCGCCGGCGGCGAGGTGGACGCGCGCGAGCGCCTTGCACCCCTCGCGGAGCGCCTCCCACACCTCGGGCCGGATGGCGTAGTCGATCTTGACGCGGCCGTCCTGCCGGAGCGACACCGTGCCGCCCTCCTCGCCGGGCAGGAACCCGTCCACCGTCAGCGCGATGAGCGCGGACGCGTGGGGCAGCTTCTCCATGAGCGCCTCGTGGCGCGCGCCGAACCCGCCGAGCGCCGTCGCGGCGAGCATGGGGTGGACCGGCGCCGCCTCGAGGAAGAAGCCCACCTTCCCCGGCCCGCGCTCGATGAACTGGTGGGACGCGACCGACTGCGGCGCGCCATAGTAGCCCTCGATCTTCCGAGGGAAGACGCCGATCATGCCCGCGACCGGGTGCAGGAACGTGCGCGCGCCCACCTTGCCGGCGAGGTCGATCCCGCTCCGCAGGAGGAGGGCGGGCGTGTTGATGGCGCCGCCGGACAGGACGAGGAGCTTCGGCCGCACGACGACGCGGCGGCCGGTGGGCCGGTCCGTCCGCGGGTCGAGCACCTCGGCGTGCACCGCCGTGAAGCGCCGCCCGGACCGCTCGAGCCGCACCGCGCGCGTGTTCGCGTAGACCCGCGCCCCGTGCCTCACCGCGTCGGGGACGTAGGTGCGGTCCATCGAGGTGCGCGCGCCGATGGGGCAGCCCATCCCGCAGTAGCCGAGGTTGGCGCAGCCCTCGACGTTGCGACGCGTGCGCGCCCGCTCCCAGCCGAGCCGCGCCGCGCCGTCGTAGAGGACGCGGTTGTTCGCGTTCACCTCGTCCTCGGGCTGCTCGTGGATGTGGAGGCGCTCCTCGACCGCCGCGAAGTGCGGAGCGAGGGCCTCGGGCGAGAGCGCGTCGATCCCGTACGCGGAACGCCAGTGCGCGAGCACGCGGTCCGGCGTGCGAAAGCTCGTCGTCCAGTTGACGGCGGTCGAGCCGCCCACCGCGCGACCCTGGAGGATGGTGATGGCGAGGTCCGCCGTCGCGCGCTGCCCGTGGTCCTGGTAGAGGCGCGGGTATGCCGTCGCCTCCTGCATGTCCGCGTCGCCGGGCTTGAAGGAGCCGCCCTCCTCGAGCACGACCACGCGCGCGCCGCGCTCGGCGAGGCGCGCCGCCACAACCGCGCCGCCCGCGCCCGAACCGACGACGCACACGTCCGGGCGAACCTCGACGTCGGAGGTGACGTCGCGCCCGGTGAGGATGCGGCCCGCGTCTCCGCGCTCAGCCATCTCCGTTCACCTTGGGGTCGATGAGGGGCAGCGCGGGGTCGACGGGCTCGTCGGCGAACGGCTTCGCGATGACGTGGGGGCGGCGCCGCGCGGGGCGGGGCTGGGCCGGCGCCGCGTCCGGCGGCGCGGTGGCGGACGCGGGCTCGGCCCGGGTCGGCTCGGGGCGGGTGGGCTCGACCGCGCCGGGGCGGATGGGAGGACCGGGATATCCGACCGCGGCCCACGTCTCCGGCGACGCGTAGTACGAGGCGTAGACGAGCCGCTTCAGCGCCTTGAACCCCGTCCGGCGCAGCGCGATCCGGCTCTGCGCCCACCCGGCGAGGCGCCGGTCTTGCCGGTCGGGCGTGGAGGCGGTGAAGAGCTGGGCCTGGCCGTCGAGGAGAAAGCCCGAGAGCGCGCTCTCGAACAGGCGCACGAGCTGGCGCAGCTCGCCCTGCGTCGCGGGGTCGGCCATCTCGGCGACCGCGTCCATCTTCACGGTGAGGCGCAACTGGCCCGGGCGCGGGAAGCCGGCGCGCTCGGGGACGAGCCGGTCGGCGATCGCGAGGAGCACGACCGCCTCCTCGGCGGAGAAGATGCGGAGACCGGCGCCTGCGTCCGCCGGCACGTTCGTCTTCCGCGTGGCGAGCCAGCTCCCGCCACCGGCGGCGAGGAGCACCGTCCCGACGATGCCCTTCCGGAGAAAGCTGCGCCGTCCGTACCTCTCGCCGGGGAGCGCGATCGAGACGCGGCGAGGACGTCTGCGGGCCATGTGTGCCGAGCGTACCGCAATCGGCTGGCCCTGTAACGTGCGCGCCACCGCCGGTGCGCCGCGCGCGCCCGGTGGATGGCAGGCGGGCGCCGGGCTGCGCCCCATCCCGGCGGGCCAGTGCGCTGGCCCCGGCCAGGATCCGAGACCGGCCCATGGCCTCGCGGCGGTCGTGGCGAGGCCCCCCTCGCGGTGGCGCCCCCGCTCGGATCCACGCCAGGGCCTCTTTTCTTGGCGCAGGCGGCCGAACCGCGCGAAGCTGGCGTGGGGGTTGCGTGTGGCGACACGTGGCGGAGGCTCATCGCCGGCGGGGGAGCGAGGGAGGCATGGTGGGAGGGACGGAGAAGCGCGGACGCACGCGGTTCCCGCTGGTCCTGGCGGTGGAGTACCCGGGCGACCCGGGTTCGGTCCGCGACTACACCGAGAACCTTTCGGCGGACGGCCTCTTCGTGCGCACCGAGCGCGCCTTCTCCGAGGGTGAACGGGTGACGCTCGTGCTTTCCTTCCCCGGCTTGCTCGAGCCGCAGGAGCTCGAGGTCGAGGTGGTGCGGCGGCGCGCCGAGGCCCCGAACCAGCCGGCCGGGGTGGCCGTGGTCGTCCCGACGGGCGCGCGTGAGGCGAGGCGCCGGCTCGACGACCTGGTGCGCGCGGCGGAGACGGCCGCGACCCCCGAGGAGCCGTATCGCGTGCTGCTCGTCGAGGACAACTCGCTCGTCGCTGCGATGTACACCTCGGCCCTGAAGCGGCTCTCCAGCAAGGAGGGCCTGGGCGGGCTCATCGTCGAGCTCGCGGCGGAAGGCAGTGAGGCGCTGGCGCGGCTGTACGAGCGGCCGCGCATCGACCTCGTCATCACTGACGTGTACATGCCTGTCATGAGCGGCTTCGCGCTCCTCGAGAAGATCCGCTCCGACCCGGCGCTCTCGCAGACGCCGGTCGTCGTCATCACCTCCGGCAACTCCGAGGAGCGCGCCCGGGCCGCGAGGCTCGGCGCGCAGTTCTTCCTCCAGAAGCCTGTTAAGTATCAGGACATCGTGGCGACCATCCGGACCCTGCTCGCGACGAGGCCGCGCGAGGACCGGCGCACTCCCGGGGGGCCGTAGGTTCCCGCCGTCGGGCGACCCCTGCCGGACCGCTCGGCCGCCGTGCGCTCCCTGATGAGGCGGTCGCCCGCCGGCCCTTGACGACGCCGTCGCGGAAGTTCTCAATATGCATCGTAAGCGTGCCGGCTTCCCGCTGGCAAAGGGGCTGGTAGCAAGCGCCCCGTGCTGATTGAAGGGTCCGCCTCGTGCGGACCCTTCGTGCTTGTGGGCTGTGATAGCGTTCGCGCATGTCCAACCTCGCGGCGCACATCACGGGCACCGTCGTCCGGATCGAGAAGAAGCCGGGCGATGCCGTGAGCCCGGGCGATCCCGTCGTCATCCTCGAGTCGATGAAGATGGAGATGCCGCTCGAGGCGGAGCGCGCCGGCAAGGTGAAGGAGATCCGCTGCCAGGAAGGGCAGGCGGTGAACGAGGGCGACGTCCTCGTGGTGCTCGAGTAGCAGGTGGGCGCGCTCCGTCAGGAAGACCGCGGCCCGGTCCGGATCCTCACCCTCCAGAACCCCCAGAAGCGGAACGCGCTCGACTTCGCGAGCCTCGCCGAGCTCAGCGCGGCGTGCGCCGCGGCGGCGCGCGACGGCGTGCGCTGCCTCGTCTTCCGCGGGGCCGGAGAGAAGGCCTTCTGCTCCGGCTTCGACATCTCGGCCATCCCGGTCGGGCCGCAGGAGGGCGACCGGCCCGACCTGGCCGTCGAGCGCGCGATGGAGGCGGTAGAGGCGGTCCCCTGCCCGACCATCGCCTTCCTGAACGGCTCCGCCTTCGGCGCCGGCGCCGAGCTCGCCACGACGTGCGACCTGCGCGTCGCGCGGCCGGGCGTCGCGCTGGGGATGCCGCCCGCGAAGCTCGGCGTGGTGTACGCGCCGCCGGGGCTGCGCCGGATCGTGCATCTCGTCGGCCCGTCGCGCGCGCGCGAGATGTTCTTCACGGGACGGCCCGTCGAGGCCGACGAGGCGCTCGCCATCGGGCTCGTCGATCGCGTCGTCCCCACCGACGAGGCGGAGGCGGCGGCGCTCGCCCTGGCGGCCGAGATCGCGGGCAACGCGCCGCTGGCCGTGCAAGGGATGAAGCGGATCCTGCGGCTCCTCGACGCCGCGGCGGAGCGCGGCTTCACGGACGCGGAGCGCGAGGAGATCGCGGCCCTCCGGCGGCGCGCCTTCGAGAGCGACGACGTACGCGAGGGGCGCGACGCCTTCCTGGCGAAGCGCGCGCCGTCGTTCAGGGGGCGCTGACAGCACGCGCCGTCAAGGGACGCTGACGGCACGCGCCGTCAGCCCGGGTCCTTCCCGGAGAGCGCGCGCAGCGCGGCGGCGAGCGCCGCCTTGAGGCGGCCAGGGCGCGGCGAGGCCGCCGCGAGCGCGAGCGCCCGCTCGTCGCGGTCGGGCGCCGGCGGCGGCGGCGGCGTCCGGCGCGGGAGGGGCGGCGGCAGCGGCGTGGTCTCGCCCGCTCCGAGGTCGAGCGTCTCCTCCGAGGCGGCCCCGACGACGTGGAGCACGTCGTCGCCCACGCGCACCACGTCGCCGCTGCGCACGCGGCGGCGCCCGCTGAGCCGCCCGCCGTTCAGGAAGGTGCCGTTCCGGCTCCCGAGGTCCTCGACGAACGCGGCGGCGCCCTCGGCCGTGAAGAGGGCGTGCCGGCGCGAGACGTTGCGCGCCCTGAGCCGCAGCGCGTTCTCGACCGCGCGCCCGACGGTCAGCTCCGCAGCCAGCGCGACCGCGTGCCGGCGCCCGCGCTCGTCGTCGTACGTGAGGCGGAGCGTCGAGGTGGGGCGCGCGGACACGGGGCCTACTCCCTGTCGCGCGAGCGCGGTCCCCGCCGCACGGCGGCGGGAGCGAGGGTCCGGAGGAAGCGCTGCCCGTCCTTCTCCGGCAGGAACACGAACTGGTCCAGCTCGTGTCCGGGCAGCGACAGGTCGACCCGGTGGCGCTCGTCGAGCCGCACGTTCTGGATCGTGAGCGGCGTCACGCCGGCGGCGCGCTCGTCGATCTGCACCGCGGCGCCGGGCGGAGAGCTCTCGACGACGACGGCGCCGAGCGCCGCCGGGAGCTCGGCGTGGACGCGGCGGACGAGCTTGCCGAGCTGCGGCTGCACGGAGAGGATGACGCTCTTGCGGTCCCTCGCCGACACCGCGACGGAGAGCGGGCGAGAGAGGTCGACGTCCTCCACGACGGCCGGCGTGGGGACCGGCACGGCGCGGCCGTCCACCGTCACCTGCGCGCCGGCCGGGTCGGACGTCACGACGAGCACGCCCGGGCGCAGCCACAGCTCGGCGGCCCAGGTCCCGCCCGCCGCGAGGCCGGCCAGGACGAGCGCGAGCGCGGCGGCCTTCCAGGGAGCGAGCCCGCGCCGCACCTGCACCGGCCGCGGCCGCGGGAGGCCGCGCGCGCTCGGCGTGTGCCACAGGTCGACCTCCACGTCGAGCGCGGCGACGGGCGCGATCTCGCGCGGCAGCGCCGCCTCGACCGGCGGCGCCGTGGCCGCGACCGCCTGCTTCTCGAGCACGTTCTGCAGCACCTTCACCACGAGCGCGTCGTGGGAGCGGGCGCCGCGCTGCTTCAGGATGCGCTCGGCGAACACCTGCTGCATCTGGTGCCCGAGCAGCTCCTGCACGGCGCTGTGGGGGGTCGGGAAGAGCACGTCGACGAGGGCATCGCCGAAGGCGCGCGAGCTCGGGTAGCGCTTCTCCGGATCGTAGGCGAGCGCCCGGGCCAGGATCGCGTCGAGCTCGGTCGGGATGCGCTCGTCGATGACCGAGGGCGGCGCCACCTTCGCCTTGCGCGAGGCGACGAGCGAGTCGACGTCGGTGGCCTTGGGGAAGGGCTTCTGCTTCGTGAGGAGCTCGTACAGGATGATGCCGGCCGCGAAGAGGTCGACGCGGTGGTCCCACGTCTTCTCGATCGAGGCCTGCTCGGGGGCGACGTACCCGAGCTTCCCCATCAGCATGCCCTCCTTGTAGTTGGAGAGGCCGGTGGCGGCGCGCGCGATGCCGAAGTCGAGCAGCTTGACCTCGCCCTCCCACGAGACGAGCGCGTTGTCGGGCGAGACGTCGCAGTGGACGATGCGCAGCGGCGCGCCCTCGCCGTCCACCTTGCGGTGCGCGTAGTCGAGGCCGTGCAGGAGCTGCAGCACGATGAAGATGGCCTGCTCGGGCGAGAGCGTCGCGCCGGCGCGCGAGAAGGTCGCCATCATCTCCTTCATGGAGACGCCGTAGACGAGCTCCATCGCGATGAAGTACGTGCCGTCGGTGACGCCGCACTCGTAGATCTGCGCGATGTTGGAGTGGGTGAGCTGGGCGGTCAGCTTCGCCTCGTTCACCAGCATCTTGATGAAGCCCTGGTCCTGCGAGCGCGCCGGCAGGATCCGCTTCAGCGCCAGCTCCTTCTCGAAGCCGGCGGCGCCCACGACCTTCGCCCGGTAGATCTCGGCCATCCCGCCGACGGCGAGCCGCTGGAGGAGGAAGAACTTGCCGAACAGGTGGGGCTTGAAGTCCGGCTGCGCGGCGCGAGCTGGATCGACCACCCGCGGACTGTAGCGCGCCCCGGAGGGGACGCCAAGGAACCCGGGGCCGCGGGCGCTGGCGCCTGCTAATCTCGCGCGGCATGTCGTCCCGGCACGCATCCGGCGAGGGCCCGCTCGCCGCCCTGCTCTCGCGCTGGCGCGCCCTCCCCGAGGAGCGCCGCGGCGCCGCCGTCGTGGCGGGTTTCGCCGCCCTCGTCTTCGTGCCGTGGCTCGGCGCGGTCGGCTTCTGGGACCCCTGGGAGCCGCACTACGGAGAGGTGGCCCGGGAGATGATCGTCCGGGGCGACTACGTCCACCCGTACTGGGAGAGCGCCTGGTTCTTCTCGAAGCCGGTGCTCCTCATGTGGATGACGGCGCTCGCGATGAACGTCGCGGGCGTCCACGACCGGGCGCTGCCGGCCGGCGCCTTCACCGGGCCGCCCACGCCGAGCGGGATCTCGGTCGCGACCGAGTGGGCGGTGCGCCTGCCGGTCGCGCTCGTCGCGGTGGTGGCGTGCGTGCTCGTGTTCGTGGCGGTGAGGCGGCTCGTGTCGCGGCGCGCCGGCTACCTCGCCGCCGCGGCGCTCGCGACCATGCCGTTCTACTTCCTCATGGCGCGGCAGGCGACGACCGACATGCCCTTCGTCGCGCTCATGACCTCGGGCGCGATGTGCTTCGCGATCGCGCTCTGGGACGAGCGCGCCCACCGCAGCGCGTGGGCCTACTCCGGGTACGCCTTCCTCGCCTTCGCCACGCTCGCGAAGGGGCTCCTCGGCTTCGCGCTCGTGGGCGCCGCCTTCCTGGCCTGGTTCGCCGTGACCGGCGAATGGCGGCTCCTCGCGCGGCTGCGCCTGGTCGAGCGGCTCCGCGGCGTGCCGCTCCCCCTCGGTCCGGCCCTCTTCCTCGCCATCGCGGCGCCCTGGTACGTCGTGATGTCGCTCTTCCGCGGCGTGGACGACGAGTCGAAGACCTTCGCCTACCGCTTCTGGATCCACGACCACGTGAAGCGGCTCGGGGAGGGCGTCTACACGACCACCCCGGGCGGCACCTTCGACTACTTCATCCGCGAGCTCGGGTTCGGGACGTTCCCCTGGGTGGCCGCGCTGCCGGGCGCGCTCGCGGAGCTCGCGCGCGTGAAGCTCGGGCAGCGGACGCGCCGCGACGACCTCGTGCTCTTCGCCGGGCTGTGGGCGGTCGTGACCTACGTGCTGATGAGCTTCTCCGCGACCAAGTTCCACCACTACGTCTTCCCGGCCGTGCCGGCGCTCGCCATCCTCTGCGCGGCGTTCCTGGACCGCCTCCTCGACGAGGGGCTCGAGGCGCACCTCGGCGCGCTCGTGCTGGGCCTCGCCGCCTACGCGGTGGTGGCGCAGAGCCTGTGGATGGAGCCGAAGGCGCTCCCCGACCTCTTCGTCTTCAACTACGACCGGCCCTACCCGGAGAAGGAGCTGGCCGAGCTGCACCGGGGGCACCGCCTCGGGCCCTTCACGCTCTCGCTCGGCGCGCGGCCGGTCTTCTCGGCGCTCTTCGCGGCGGGCGGCGTCGGGCTGCTCGCGGCCTGGCTGTGGCGCGCGCGGCGCGCGATGGCGGCGTCGCTCGTCGCGATCGCGACCGCGTTCGCGCTCTATGTCTCCTGGTATCACTGGCGCGAGCTCACGCCGCACTGGAGCCAGCGCGACCTCTTCTGGACGTACCTCGCGGAGCGCGGCTCGCCGGACGAGCCGGTCATCGCGTACTACATGAACTGGCGGGGCGAGACCTTCTACTCGCGCGACCTCGTGCGGCAGGTCCAGGACAACGCCAGGATGAAGGACCTCGCCGAGCGGCCCGGGCGGAAGTGGGTCATCGTCGAGCGCGCCCGCTACGGCGCGCTGCGCCAGGCGGTCGGGCCGAAGCCGAAGCTGCGCATCGCCGACCGCTCCACGAACAAGTTCTTCCTCGTCGCCCTCGAGGAGTGATCAGTACCAGCTGAAGCCGAGGTACAGGTCGCCGAAGCGCGAGCTGGAGGGCTGGTCCACCGCGGCGTTGTAGCTCTGCACCGAGAAGTCGGCGTTGAGCGTCAGGTTGAAGTGCTGGCCGAAGATGGGGGCGGCTTGGCCTCATCCGGCGTCCCTACGCCCGGCCGCCGCGCCACGGCGTAGACGATCTCCCACGTGGCGAGCACGCCGTCGGCGCCGCCGTGACGCGCCTCGTAGATCGCGCTCATCCGGGCGAGCGCGCCGCGCGCGCCGAGGCCCGGCGCGCCGCCCCGGTCCGGCGAGGCGTTGCCCGCGCCGATGCGCTTCAGCGCCTTCAGCAGCGCGACGGGATGGGCGTGCCGCTCGACGACGCGCTCGGTCGCGAGGACCTCCACCGCGAGCCCAGCCTCGACCAGCGCCGCGCCCACCTCGCGCTCGGTGCGAAAGCGGTGGGTCCGATCGGCCGCGCCGGCCGGGAGCGCCTCGCGCCAGGCGCCGCGCAGCTCGTGCAGGGTCGCGCCGCCGAAGAGCGCCACCGCGACCGTGCCGCCCGGCGCCACGACCCGGCGCGCCTCCGCCAGGGCGGGCTCGAGGTGCGGCAGCCACTGCAGAGTGGAGGTGGAGAGGACGAGGTCGAAGCAGCCGGACCGGAACGGCAGCGCCTCGGCGTCGCCGACCGACAGGAGCGCGCGGGAGGCCCGATCGCGCGCCGCGCGCGCCATCCCGGGGGCGAGGTCGACCCCCGAGATCGCGGCGCCCGGGAACGCGGCCGCGAGGCGCTCGAGGAGCGTGCCCGTCCCGGCGCCGACGTCGAGGACGTGCCCGGGGGTGCCTGCGCGGGGGAGGGTGAGCACGAGGAGCCGGTCCACGGCGCGACGCTGCACCACCGCGTGCGCGTCGTACTCGGCGGCGCCCCGGCTGAACGCCCGGCGCACCTTGCGCTTGTCGACGGCGTTCTTCACGGATGCTCCGCGAGGAACCGGGCGAGGAGGTCGTTCACGAGCGCCGGGCGGGAGAGGTGCGGTGCGTGGCCGACGCCGGGCAGCACCGCGCGGCGGGCGCCGGGGATCCGGGACTGCGCGAACGCGGAGGCCTCGGGGAGGCAGATGGGATCGCGCTCTCCGTGCACGAGGAGCACGGGGACGCGCACGTCGCCGAGGCGCGGGCGCTCGTCGTCCGCGACGAGGGCGTCGAGCCCGGCCAGCGCGGCGGCGGCGCCGAGGGGCGGGGCGCCGGCAAGCACGCGCGCGTCGATCTCGGCGCGCTGCGCGCCGTCCACCTCGCCGGGCACGAACATGGCGTCGAAGAAGCGGCGCAGCGCCTTCGCGGGCGCGTGCTCGACCCGGGCCGCGAGGGCGCGCACGCTCGTCTCGGGGAGCCCGTGCGGCCAGTCTCCGGCCGCCGTGAACCGGGGCGTCATCGCCACGAGGACGAGCGCCGCCAGCCGCGCCGCGACCGCGGGCAGCGCGGCGAGCGCGACCTGCGCCCCCATCGACCAGCCGACGAGGGCCGCCGAGGACAGGTCGAGGCGGGCGAGGAGGGCCGCGAGGTCGCGCGCGTGGTCCTCCATGCGCTGGCGCCCGGTCGCCGCGGGCTCGGGCGACCTGCCGTGGCCCCTGAGATCGTAAGCGACGACGCGGCGCGACCGGGCGAGCGCCTCCACCTGCCACGCGAAGGCGCGGCTCGACATCGACCAGCCATGCACGAGCACCACCGGAGGGCCCGCGCCGGCCTCCTCGAAGTGGAGGCTCACCCCCGGCTCGGTCTCGATGAGCGGCATCAGACTCGTCCTGCACTCTTCCGCGCGATTGCGGCTGGGGGAGCGGCCCGCTCCCCCAGGTTGAGGGCTTGCGAAAGCGAAGCGTAGCAAGCCCGGAAATCTCTCCGACCCGCGTCCGAGACGGTTGCCGAGCACGAGAAACGCCGAAACGCGAGTCGGCAGCCTACCAGCGCGGGCGCAGTCGTCAACCCAGGACTGGCACGGGGTTGACGATGGGTTGCGCACGCCAACCACCTGGAATCGAAGGCAAAGCGGAGCTACAGTCGGGCCGCTCATGCCCGAGCCCACCCTTCGCATCACCCGCCCGGCGGAGCTCGAGCCGCTCGGCGACGCGCTCTCCGCCCTCGGCATCGGCATGACGCTCGTCGATCGCGAGATGCGCGTCGAGTGGGCGAACCGCCTCATCGTCGGGATGGCCGAGGAGCTCTCCTGCGGCGGCCACCACTGCTTCGCGTCGCTGTGGAAGACGAGCCAGCGCTGTCCGGACTGCCTCCCCCTGCTCGTGTTCCGCACCGGCGAAGCGCAGGAGGGCGTGCGCGAGCGCGGGGCGCCCGGGGCGCCCGTCGAGGCGTACCGCGTCCGCGCGGTGCCGGTCGCGGACGCCGCCGGCGAGCTGCGGTGGGTCGCGGAGACCTTCGTCAAGCTGTCGGGCCTCGGCTTCGCCTCCGACCTCGGCGCGGGCGGCCAGACCCTCGCCGCCGAGGCAGCCGCCGCGAGCGGCGCCGCGCTCGTGGTGGTGGACGCGCAGGAGCGGATCGTCTCGTGGGGCCCCGCCGCGGCCGAGGTCTTCGGCTGGGCGCTCGACGAGGCGCTCGGGCGCCGCGTCGACCTCCTCGTCCCGGAGGATCGCGTGGCCGAGGAGCGCGCCGTCGCGGAGCGCGTCGCCCGCGACGGGCGCTTCCCGCGGACCGAGACGGTGCGCCGGGCGAAGGACGGCCGCCTGGTGCCGGTCGCGCTGTCGGCCGTCGCGCTGCGCGACGAGGCGGGCACGCTCATCGGGCGCTCCTGCGCCTTCGAGGACCTCTCGGCGCTGCACCTCCTGCGCGCCCGGCTGGCGGCGCAGGAGCAGCTCCTCGCGCACGTCACGCGCGAGGCGGCGGACGCGATCCTGGGCGTCGGCCGCGACGGGCGCGTGACCGGCTTCAACCACGCCGCGGAGGCGCTCCTCGGGATCGCCGCCGCCGACGCGCTCGGGCGGCCCCTGCCCCAGGTCGCAGGCGATCCGGGCGCCGCCGTGCTCCTCGCGCGCGTCGAGCGAGAGAAGGTCGTGCGCGCCGTGCGCGCGACCTGGCGGCGCGCGGGCGCGGCGACCCCGGTCGAGGTGAGCGCCGCGCTGCTCGCGGGCGGCGGCGTCGCGCTCGTGGCGCGCGACCTCACCGGCCAGCTCGAGCTCGAGCGGCGCATGATGCGGTCGGAGAAGCTGGCGGTGGTGGGGAGCCTCGCCGCCGGCCTCGCGCACGAGATCGGCACGCCGCTCAACGTCATCAGCGCGACGGCGGAGTACCTCATGCTGGACGGCGCCCCGGCCGAGCGCGAGCGCCGGCTGCGCGAGATCGTCGGCGAGACCGACCGCATCAGCCGGCTCGTGCGCGAGCTGCTCACCTTCGCGCGCGGGAGCGCGCCGGGCCGCGCGCCGGTCGACGCGCGCGCGGCGGTCGAGCGCGTCCTGTCGCTCCTCGCGCTGGCCGCCGAGAAGAAGCGCGTGCGGGTCGAGGCGGACCTGCCGGACGGGCTCCCGCCGGTGCTCGCGGATCCGGACGGGCTCCACCAGGTGCTCGTGAACCTGCTCGTGAACGCGGTGAGCGCGGTGGCGGAGGGCGGACGGGTCGGCGTGCGCGCGCGGCCCGGCGGCGACGGCGGCTCGCAGGTGGCGCTCGAGGTCCACGACGACGGCCCGGGTGTCCCGGAGGCGCTGCGCGAGCGCATCTTCGACCCCTTCTTCACGACGCGCCCCGACGGCACCGGCCTCGGCCTCGCCGTCTGCGCGCGCATCGTCGCGGCCCACGGCGGCGACATCCGCGTCGGCCAGGGCCCGCTCGGCGGCGCCTGCTTCACGGTGCAGCTCCCCGCCGCCACGGAGGCCGCGTGACCCCGAGCACGCCGCTCTCCGTGCTGGTGGTCGAGGACGACCCGCGCCTCCTCGACATCCTCACCTCCCACCTCGACCGCATGGGGTACGCGGTGCGCGGCGCGAGCGGCGCCGCCCGCGCGCTCGAGCTCCTCGCCGAGGCCGCCTCCGACGTCGTGCTCTCCGACGTCCGGATGCCCGGGATGGACGGGCGCACGCTCCTCCAGGTCGCCCGCGAGCGCTTCCCCTCGGTGAAGGTCGTGCTCATGACGGCGTTCGGCTCGGTGGACGACGCCGTCGAGGCGATGCGCGCCGGCGCGTACACCTACGTCACGAAGCCGTTCAAGGTGGACGAGATCGCGGCGGTGCTCCGCAACGCCGCGCGCGAGGTGGCGCTCGGGCACGAGGTGGAGGGGCTCCGGCGCGCCGTGCGCGGGCGCTTCTCCGCAGACGCGCTCCTCGGCGGCTCGCCCGCGATGGCGGCGGTGCGCCAGGCGCTGCGCGAGGCGGCGCAGGTCATGGCGACGGTGCTCGTCACCGGCAAGAGCGGGACGGGCAAGGAGCTCGCCGCGCGCGCCATCCACTTCGAGGGCCCGCGCGCCGCGAGACCCTTCGTGCCGGTGAACTGCGCCGCCATCCCGGAGTCGCTCTTCGAGTCGACGCTCTTCGGGCACCGGCGGGGAGCCTTCACCGGCGCCGAGAGCCAGACCGGCCTCGTCGAGCAGTCGTCGGGCGGGACCCTCTTCCTGGACGAGGTGGGCGAGATCCCGCTCTCGCAGCAGCCGAAGCTCCTGCGGGTCCTGCAGGACGCGGAGCTCACGCCGCTCGGCGCGCCGCGGCCGGTGAAGGTGGACCTGCGCGTCGTCGCCGCGACGAACCGCGATCTCGAGACGATGGTGCGGCGCGGCGGGTTCCGCGAGGACCTCTTCTGGCGGCTCGACGTGCTCCGCATCGTCCTCCCCGAGCTGCGCGAGCGCGCCGAGGACGTGCCCGCCGTGGCGGAGCACCTCCTCGCCGAGATCGCGCGCGAGCAGGGCGCGCCGGCGCTCGGCTTCACCCCCGAGGCGCTCGACGCGCTCAGGCGGCATCCGTGGCCCGGGAACGTCCGCGAGCTGCGCAACGTGCTCGAGCGCGCGCTCCTCGCCGCGCGCGGCCGGCTCGTGGGCGCGGGCGACCTGCCGGCGGCGGTGCGCGGGGTCGGCCCGGACGTCCCCGCGCAGGGCAGCGGCATCGCGCCGCACCTGCCGGCCGGCCTCACGCTCGCGGAGGTGGAGCGCTCCCACATCGAGCGCGTGCTCGCGCTGTGCGGCTGGAACCGCTCCGCCGCGGCGCGCGCCCTCGGGATCGACCGCCGCACGCTCTTCAGCAAGATCCAGCGCTATGGCCTCGTCGGCCCGCTCAGGCCGTTCCCTGACGACGATGACGACGCGGGCGCCGGCGGGTGAGGCGAGCGCAGGGTGAGGTGCGCTCGCCCGCCGCACGTACAAAACGATCCCACTGTCGCCCGGGAAAGAACGCCCCAGCGCCCGCGCCGGGCGCGAAAAAGAGGCGGCATGCGGGCATTCTGGCGCTGGCACCCCGGTTGCTCGTGGAGCTATCCTGCGCGCGGACGACATCGACGCGCCGTGTCACGGCTCGGAACAGGGGCACCCATGGTGAATGACTACCGGTACGACGACCGGACCGTCCTCGGCTTCATCCTCTCGGCGATCTTCTGGGGCGTGGTGGGCCTGCTCGTCGGGATGCTCATCGCCGTCCAGCTCTTCGCGCCCGCGGCGAACTTCGCGCCGTACTTCACGTACGGGAGGCTCCGGCCGGTGCACACGAACGGCCTCGCCTTCGGCCTCGGCGTCGGGGCGATCTTCGGGCTCAGCTACTTCATCGTGATGCGCCTGTGCCGGCGCCCGCTCCTCTTCCCGCGGCTCGCGCGCGTGCAGCTCTGGCTCTTCAACGTCGGCATCGCCGCCGCGGCGGTGAGCCTCATGATGGGCTACACGCAGTCGCTCGAGTATGCAGAGCTGGAGTGGCCGCTCGACATCGCCATCGTGGTGCTGTGGGTCATGTTCGCGGTGAACGTCTTCGGGACCATCCTGAAGCGCCGCGAGGAGCAGATGTACGTCTCGCTCTGGTTCATCATCGCGACCGTGCTGGCGGTGGCGGTGCTCTACCTCGTGAACAACCTCTCCATCCCGGCCGGCCCGATGAAGAGCTACCACCTCTTCGCCGGCGCGAACTCCGCCAACGTCGAGTGGTGGTACGGCCACAACGCGGTGGGCTTCCTCTTCACGACGCCCATCCTGGCGATGTTCTACTACTTCCTCCCGAAGGCGACCGGGCTCCCCATCTTCAGCCACCGGCTCTCCATCGTGGCGTTCTGGTCGCTCGTCTTCGGCTACCTCTGGACCGGCGCGCACCACCTCGTCTACACGCCGCTGCCCACCTGGCTCCAGACGCTCGGCATCGTCTTCACGATGTTCCTCATCGCGCCGTCGTGGGGCTCGGTGGTGAACGGCTACTACACGGTGGGTCAGAACTGGGAGACGATGCGCACGAACTACCTGACCAAGTTCTTCGTGCTCGCGATCACCTTCTACGGACTCCAGACGGTGCAGGGGCCGACGCAGTCGCTCCGCGCCGTCTCGCAGCTCATCCACTACACCGACTGGGTGCCCGGGCACGTGCACATGGGCACGATGGGGTGGGTGACCCTCACCGCCGCCGCGTCGATCTACTACGTGGTCCCGAAGATCTACGGCACGACCATCTACAGCGAGAAGGTCGCCAACGCGCACTTCTGGCTCGTGCTCGTCGGCCAGCTCATCTTCTCGGTGACCATGTGGATCACGGGCATCCAGCAGGGCGCGATGTGGAAGGCGATGGAGGGCGGGAAGCTCAGGTACACCTTCGTCGAGGGCCTCGCCCGTAACTATCCGTACTACCACATGCGCGCGGTGGGCGGCCTCGTGTTCATCGCGGGCATGCTCTTCTTCGTCTTCAACGTGCTCAAGACCATCCAGAAGGGCCGCGCGCTGCTGGCGCAGGCCGACGCGGAAGCTCCGAAGCTCGCCGCGGCGCAGGCGTGACGGGAGGGGACATGGCCGGCACGATCTACAGGAAGCCCGTGATGTTCTCGGTCGTGGCGCTCGCCGTCATCCTGGTGGGCACCGTCGCGACGATGTTCTACCCGATGCTGCGCGACGACATGCGCGGCCCCAAGCTCGAGGCGCTGAAGGCGTTCACGCCGCTCGAGCTGGCCGGGCGCGACGTCTACCAGCGCGAGGGGTGCATGGGCTGCCACACGCAGACCGTGCGCCCGCTCGCCAGCGAGGTGGCGCGCTACGGCGACTACTCCAAGGTGGGCGAGTTCGTCTACGACCGCCCGCACCTGTGGGGGTCGAAGCGCACCGGCCCCGACCTCGCGCGCGAGGGCGGGCTCAGGCCGAACGACTGGCACGTCCGCCACTTCGAGAGCCCGCAGGCGCTCGTGCCGAAGTCGAACATGCCGTCGTACGCCTTCTTCAAGGCGGCCAAGCTCGATCCGCGCTCGGTGCGGTCGCACTACCGCGCGCTCGCGACCGGCTACGCGCCGGGTGAGTTCGCGGCCAGGGACGAGGACTTCGCGGCGCTCTCGGACAAGACGGAGATGGACGCGATCGTCGCGTACATGCAGTGGCTCGGCCACGCCGTGCCGCGCCAGTGCACCGTGGGCGACCTCCTCGCCGCGAACCCGTTCGCGAGGACGCCGGCCGCGGTGGCGCGCGGCAAGTCCGTGTACGCCAACAACTGCGCGCAGTGTCACGGCGAGGAGGGCGAGGGCATCCCGGGCGCGGTCCCGAGCCTCGTGGACGACGAGTTCCTGGGCGAGAAGGGCGACGTCGCCGACGGGACCTACTTCGGGCTCATCACCTGCGGCAGCGGCGCGAAGAAGCAGATCGGCCGCAAGGGCGATGCGGAGGGCGGCATGACCGCCTTCGGCGGCCAGCTCTCCGACGAGGACATCTGGTCGGTCATCTCCTTCATCCGCGCGCAGCAGCACCACGAGCGCGCCGAGCAGGGAAAGTAGGAGGCGCGATGGCGAACGTTCAGATCGAGCTCACCCCCCAGGGGGCCCCGAGCAAGGAAGGCCGCTTCGCGGCGTTGATCGAGCTCGAAGACGGCGCGGAGACGCTGCAGGCGAAGGAGACGGCGCACACGGTGCCGGCCGGCATCTACGCGCTCTTCGCAGGCCTCGTCGCGTGGGGCGTCTACTACTTCGTCGCCTACATCGGGTGGGACCAGGCGGCCGACGTGCAGGGCAGCCCTGGCGTCGCCGTCAACATCACCCACACGATCGCGTACACCGCCATCCCGGCGGCGGTCGTGGTCGGCCTCGCGGTCGCGATGAGCCGCCGCGCGCGGGGGAAGAGGTAGATGAGCGCGGGGGAGCTCGGGTACCTCGCGTTCGGGGGTGCGCTCGTCGTGCTCTTCGTCGCGATCGTCGTCCACTACTACGCGCGGGGCAGGCGGGCGAAGGTCGAGCAGGCGAAGTACAAGATGCTCGATGATGAGAAGTAGCGTCCGGCGGATCAGGCCCTGGCGCCGCCTCGCCGAGGGAGCCCAGGCCGTGGTCGTGCTCGGGCTGCCCTTCGTCACCATCCGCGGCGAGAGCGCGCTCCGCTTCGACGTCCGGACGCTGCGGCTGCACGCCTTCGGCGCCGCCGTCTGGATCGACGACCTCTTCGTCGTGCTCGCCGCGTCACTCTTCGTCGCCTTCGCGTTCCTGCTCGCGACGCTCCTCTTCGGCCGCCTCTGGTGCGGGTGGGGCTGCCCGCAGACCGCGCTCCTCGACCTCACCGGCCGGCTGCGCCGGGCCGCCGCGAAGGGCGGCTGGCGCCTCGCCGCCGCGCACGCCGGGTTCGCCGCGGCTTCGGCCCTCGTCTCGGCGAACCTCCTCTGGTACTTCGTGCCGCCCGCGGAATTCTTCCGCGGCGTCGCCGCGTTCTCCCTGGGTCCGGTGGTGGGCGGCAGCTGGTTCGTCCTCGGCGCGGTCCTCTACCTGGACCTCGCCGGTTGGAGGCACGGCTTCTGCGCCACGACCTGCCCCTACGCCAAGCTCCAGGGTGCCCTCCTCGACCGCCACTCCATGGTCATCGCCTACGACGCGCGCCGGTCCGAGGACTGCATCTCCTGTCGCGCCTGCGTGCGCGTGTGTCCGGTGGGGATCGACATCCGCGACGGCCTGCAGGCCGCCTGCACGAGCTGTGGCGAGTGCATCGACGCGTGCGCGCCCATCATGGCGAAGCTCGGGCGGCGGCCGAGGCTCGTCGCGTACTTCTTCGGCGAGGCCGGGACGTCGTCCCGCCCGCTGCGAGCGGGCGTCCTGGCGCTCGCCGTGCTGACCGCCGGCTCGCTCGCGCTCACGGTGGCCGTGGCGGCGGACCGCAGCGCGCTCGAGGTGACCGTGACCGCGT
>WNGE01010359.1_pt1 | contig 18898 bp, 17 predicted proteins | sample 5400651 | NCBI WGS metagenome assembly WNGE01 (sample SAMN13153370, study PRJNA577476) | soil metagenome | isolation source: 60 cm soil or saprolite under grassland replicate 2 | place: USA:California | collected 2016-06-15
CAACATCGATCTCCGCGCCCAATGCACGAAGCGCGAAAAGAAAACCTGTACGCGTCGGATTAAGCCCAACATCCCGGATAAAAAGATCAGAGCCGGGAAGAACAACTGCCGCAGCCACGAAGAAGGCCGCTGAAGAAATATCTCCGGGCAGGAAGAGGTTACAGGAATGTAGCGGCGGGCCGGGTTGAATGCTGTTTGCCTTCCCATTTCGTGTGAGGTTCGCACCGAATGCCGGCAACATACGTTCAGTGTGATCGCGGGTCTGCGTCGGTTCCTCAACAGTCGTGATGCCGTCCGCCGCCAATCCCGCGAGAAGCACTGCGGATTTTATCTGGGCGCTGGCGATTGGCATTTGATAGTGAATTGGTTGCAGACGCCGGCATCCCACGATGCGGAGCGGCGCGCAACCATTAGCTTGTGTTTCCACTCGCGCTCCCATCAAACGCAAAGGTTCAGCAACTCGCAGCATTGGCCGGCTGCGCAGAGAATCATCACCGGTAATCGTGGTCGCAAAAGGTTGGCCCGCGAGAATGCCCGTGAGCAGGCGCATGGTAGTACCTGAGTTTTGCGCATCCAGGCTTTGCGCAGGTTGTTGTAAACCTGAACTGCCTACACCTTCGATGATGATAGTGGAGTCACGCCGAACGATGTGTGCGCCGAGCGCCTGAAGACAATTGATCGTCGCCATGCAGTCCTGCGCAGAAGAAAAATTTTTGATGACTGACTCACCATGGGCAAGGGAACCAAGCATTGCGGCGCGATGAGAAATAGACTTATCGCCCGGCACGCGCAGCTCGCCTCTGATGCGATTGATCGGAGACACAACGACTGCGTCGTCATTCGTTCGCTCAATGTCGGTACTGTCAATCGCGCTCATAGTTTATTTTTCCAGCAAGTTTGCGCAGTTTTCGGCAGTTACCATTTTTACTGCCGCTGGGTAGCAGCCCAAAACGCGCACCTCCGCCACGCGTTCATTCAGTTCGGCGAGCGCCTTGATGACTTCTTCGTCCTTCGTCGACGCCTGCAAATCGAGATAGAAGTGATATTCCCATGGCCGGCCTTTTATAGGTCGACTCTCAATCTTGACCAGATCGATTCCGCGTCGTGCAAATGGCTCCAGCGCGTCATAGAGTGCGCCACCACGGTGCGGCAATTTTAGAATCAACGAGAGTTTGTTTGCGTCAGGACTGACGGTGGCTTCTGGAGTAAGCAAGACAAAGCGGGTGTAGTTTTCGGGATGGTCCTCCAGGAATTCGCAGAGCACCACGCCGCCGTATAGTTTCGCCGCGCGTAGTCCGGCGATGGCGGCCCGTGTGCGATCGCCTTGCTTCACTACACGAGCCACGCTACCCGCCGTGTCTTCAGTAGCAACCCTCTGAACCTGCGGATGCGCAGCGAAGAAGCGCTCGCATTGAGCCAGAGCGACCGGGTGCGATTCGACAGTCTTAATCTCTTCGAAGGATGAGCCGGAACAACCGATAAGAAAGTGACGGATGGGAATAACTACCTCGGCGGAAATGTGAAGAGAGCTTTTCAGGAGGAGGTCATAAGAGCGGTGAACGGAACCAGCCAGACTATTCTCGACAGGCGCGAGAAGACAATCGGCGACGCCGTCGTCGATTGCCGTAAACAGTAACTCGAAAGTCGAGCGGGACACGAGTTGAATGTGCTCGCCAAGGAGCTTGACCGCGGCCTCTTCACTAAAGGCGCCGCGCTCTCCCTGAAAGGCAACTCGTGACCTAACCTGTGGATCGTTCATTGTTTCAGCGTCCTTAACAACGATTAACTACAACTCCTGTCCCTCATGCTCGACGGCCTCAGCTTCGACCCGACGCGATTCGCGAATGATGCAGCCGAAGAGTTCAACAATCGCCTTCTCATCAAGCGGTCCCTGATTGGCTCGACGTGCGCGGTCGATTACTTCAAGCTCCCGTGTGGGATCACAGATAATAGAGCCCGCAAGCTTCTTTGATTGGCCGACTTTGATGGCCAGGCGCGCACGCATATTGAGCAGGCGAAGTAACTCAGCATCAACCGCGTCGATCTCAGATCGCCGATCCTCAATGGTCATCTGATTAATTCCTCCTGTAAAGAAATGTCTCGCGCCGCCTTCAATCGACCTGCCAAACGTTATCTATACAAAAAGCCAACCGCAACATTCACCGGGAAGGTTGCGGCTGGCTCTGGTTGAAATCGTCTTGCGGCGTCTACGTTTTTACATCATCACCTGCTGACGCGCACAAGCTTTCGCCCCGCAGCCGCTCCTCCATAAAGAAGAAGCGGTACGTAAAAGCGAAATAATAATACTGAGCGAACTGCATACGGTTTATAAGTCTAATCTAGTTTCCACATTGAATCTAGTGGAAACGGCGATCGAAATCGAAGCGATGAATCAAGGTTTTGCGTCTGCTCGCCGCCATGTTACTCGATGTCCGCTGATAGTTACCACAATATCCGGTAGATAGTCTCTTCATTGCTTCTTTTCGTTGACGACCTTCGGACATCAGATACGCGCCTTCGTCAGGAGGTTCGAGATAGGGTTCATCGGTTCTCGGTGAGTCCTTGCAGTCGCTTTTGCTGCAGGTTGCTGCGATAGCTCTGCTCGAGATATTCAGCACCTTCGACCGTCAGAACCAGTTGTGAACTGTCATCTCGCGCTACAAACTTCTTCTGCAGAAGAAACCATAGGGTGAAGTCGAGATGCTCACGCGGCCGGCCGATCAATTTTTCAAATTCACGCCAAAATATTCCCGGGTTCGATGGTTCCACACGCCGCTTGGTGTAAAGGGCCTCGAGCACGGTAAGCCGGACGATTTGTTCCATCTCGAAGTCGTTCTCAGACTCTGCGCCACTAGAAACGAGTCGCCATCGGTCCTGCCGGCGCTGTTGGTGCAGCACGTCGTAGCGTGCCCGCCTTTCCGGATCTCTCAGCACCGTATAGGCCTCGAGGAGCGTACGGAATCGGTTCTCGTCGCCGGTTTGCTGATTATCGGGATGGAATCGCTGCGCCAGCAGCCGGTAGACGCGGTCGATCGTCTCCGGGTCGGCGCTCATGTTGACCTGCAGCACTTCGTAATAATCGATGGGTTCTTCTATCGGCATAAGCGTGGTTTCACAATAGTAGCCTAATTTTGCTGGGCAAGGATTGGAGGCGGCGATCGGAATCGAACCGGTGAATAAAGGTTTTGCAGTCTTAATGGGCCAGGTTCATGATGTTCAGTTCCGTTTACTTACCTCTTATTCTCTCACAACTTAGACAGCCTGGCCGACTGATTCCGCCTGCGTTAGTTTAATCGCGTTCAGAGGCGTTTGCACACTTTTCTGCACACTCAAGCGCTTTTTATATGTGCGCATTCGTTAGATGCCGATTCGCAAGCAAATACAACAGCAGGCCGCTCCGTTCTCCTTTGACACTGGACTATTTCAAGAATATAAGTCGCTTGTCATCAAGCAAGCTAGGGAGTGGCAGAAGGGCCCGAAGACTCTCATGGAGCTTTCGCGGACGAAACTTTCGCAGAACCAGAACGGCAGCAACCGAGCAGGCAAGCGGTATTCATCTTCTTTTGGAGAGGGTGGACAGGAGTGCATTGAGTCGGCGGCTCTGTATTAATAGTAGGAGTTTTTTCACAGGAGACTTTAGCCATGCAAAGATCAACTTCACATAAGCTCATTTGTTTACTTGCCTTTATCTTCGCCACGTCTGCCAGTTGCTCTTCTCCGCCAAAAGCTCCAAAGGCCGTAAAGACAGTGGCCTTTATTACCAACGCCACGTCCGACTTCTGGAAGATCGCGCACAAGGGATGCGAGAAAGCTGATGCCGAACTGGCCGATGTGACAGTTGCATTTAAAAGCACAAACACCGGGTCGGCAAAGGAGCAGAATGGACTCATTAGAGATGCGCTGGATATGGATGATGCTGACGCCATCGCGATCAGCGTGATCGATCCAGTTGGTCAGAAGCAGGTCATTAACGACGCGGCGAAGAGGGCTTTGGTCATCACTCAGGACAGCGACGCACCGGATAGTGACCGCGCGCTTTACCTGGGCGCCGACAATCGTGCCGCTGGACGCCAGGCCGGAGAACTCATCAAGAGAGCTCTACCGCAAGGTGGAAAGATCATGGTCTTCGTCGGCAAGCGCGACGTACAAAATGCACGGGAACGATTCGACGGACTGAAGGAATCGCTACAAGGTTCGAAGGTGGAGATTATTGACCTTCTAACCGACGATGCCGACGAAGGTCGCGCCAGGCAAAATGCTTATGAAACGCTGAAGAAGTATCCCGACATAGCCGGGATGGTCGGTTTGTGGTCCTACAATGGCCCAGCGATTTTGCAAGCGCTAAGACCCGAGGGTAAGGTCGGACAAATTAAGGTCGTGTGCTTCGACGACGAACAAGCAACACTAGCGGCGATCAAAGAAGGGGCAATTTTCGGCACGGTGGCGCAGCAGCCGTTCGAATACGGTTACCAGGCCGTTCAGATGGCAGCCAAGATCCTAAGAGGCGATCGTTCGGCGGTTCCAGCGGGCAAAACGATCCTCATTCCGACAGTCGTCATCCAGAAGAATAATGTTGATGAGTACAGCAAAAAATTGAACCAGTTGCTCGGTATCACCTCAGGTTGACGATGCGCTTCAGCCATTGATTCTGTTCATAGGCGCGTGCGGTTTAAATCGCACGATCGCTACCGTGTCAAGCTAGTCCTGAATCACCCGGTTCCTCCTTAAATCCTCTTTCGCGACGTAAGTGATGACAACAGGCAGCTCGACATATCCGCGTCTCCACTCATGCGATTCCAGCGCTTCCTTAACAGCGTCATTGTGAAGTTCTCCGCCTCCAGGTTCGCTTTTATAAAACTAATTGTATTGGCGTACACAACCTTCATCATGCTGAATAAAGGCTCGAAACGAACGCGTTGCGCTTAATGTCGCCTGGGATAGCAGACGTCGCGTCGAACGTTTATTGCTCGTCCGCACTTGGGCCGTATGAACCAGGGACGGGCACATTCAGCAGGCGCAGATAGACAGAGAACTGGCCACGGTGATGAATCATGTGGCTCAACGTGAAGTCGCGGAACACCGCTGCCCTTGGTTTCTCGAACTGCACTCGGCCCATAATTTTGAGACTCCACGGCTCCTTCAGAGTGTCATCAGTTGCGCCAGCCAGAGCTTGTTTGCCTTTGGCAACGTTGTCGTCGAAAGTCTTAAGCAGGTCAGCGACCGACGTCCCAATGTAGGGCTTGTAGGTCGCCGGATCGAAGTCGATTTCAGCCTCGTTGAATATCGCAACAGTCCAACCGACAATTTCGGCTATGTGCGATGCCAAGGCAGCCGACGTAAACGACTTTTCGTGGGGCCGCCATTCCAGCTTGTCTTCAGTCAGCCGTTCCAAGTGCTTGCGCGTTGTTTGCGCCTCGTGGTCAAACTCCCTAATCAGTGAATCGATCGTCTCCATCGTTTTAGTTCCTCTTTCACGTCCTGGTAACGAGTCTTAAATCAGAGTTCGCGTAGAAGCTCTTGTTAGCATTTTCGCCTTGTTTCATCTTATATTGTCTACCGAATTTTCCCCTATCTTCTATTCCATCTGATTTCCAGGGTATTGGCATATAGGCCTTTCCATAGGGAGATTCATAGGGGCTACTCGTAGGACCTATAAGTAACCTCTAAAGGAGCAAGATGAAACGAGCCCTGCTTGTCGTCGCGGTCATTGCGCTCTACTTTTTGCACCAGGACTATTGGTTCTGGGGCACGGCTCATCCTCTCGTCTTTGGCTTTGTTCCGATTGGGCTTTTCTATCAGGCCTGTTTTTCTGTGGCAGCATCATTGTTGATGTGGTTGCTAGTGAAGTTTGCCTGGCCTGATCATCTCGAACGGGAGATTGAACAACGAAAGACCGAGGAGGACGTCACGCATTGATTCCTGCAATCTTCGTCTTTATCTACTTAGCAGCAGTTCTCTACATCGGTATCTTTGCCTTTCGCCAGGCCAGAGGGCGCGAAAGGGCGGAAGATTATTTCCTGGCGAGTCGCTCACTTGGTCCTTTCGTTTTCCTCTTTTCGCTTTTCGGAACGAACATGACTGCCTTTGCGATACTTGGATCGTCAGGTCATGCGTTCTCTAACGGCATCGTCACCTTTGGTTTGATGGCGTCTTCCTCTGGTTTGGTAATACCGCTGACAATCTTCTTAATCGGCACTCGTGTCTGGGCGCTCGGGAAGAAGTATGGCTTTATGACGCCGGTGCAGATGTTTCGCGATCGCTGGGAATGCGGACACATCGGCACGATGATTTTCATTCTGCAGGCAGTGCTGCTCGTCCCCTACATCATCATCGGGATCATGGGTGGCGGCACAACCCTAAACGTCATTAGTGGCGGCCTGGTGCCCTATTGGTTTGGCGGGGCAATCGTTGCGCTGGTCGTAATGAGTTATGTGTTCTTTGGTGGTATGCGTGGTACAGCGTGGGTCAACACGTTTCAGACAATTCTGTTTTTGCTGTTCGGCGCCATCGCCATTATGGTTATCGGGATGGGTATGGGAGGATTTCGCAGCGCCGCTAACGCCATGCTTGCCTCTCCAGCATTAGCCCCATTGCTCACGCGCGAACGAATTTCGCCGCTTTATTTCTTTAGTTACACCTTCATTCCGCTGTCAGCGATCGCCTTTCCACACATTCTTATCTTTTGTCTGACGGCAGAAAAGATGAACCATTTTAAGAAGACTGTGATCTTCTACCCGCTCTGCATCCTTGCTATCTGGCTTCCGTGTGTTTTTCTGGGTGTAATGGCGAACCGCGTTACCGACGTTCCGCAGATACGCGCGAAGCAGGAAGCGCGACGGACGCTGGCGACGCAGGGGAAAACAATGGAGCCGGAGGCTCGCGACGAGCTACGCGAGAAGGCGGCGGCAGACGACGTAATCATGCTACTGCTTCAGCGTTACGCGCCGCTCTGGCTCGCCGGTTTACTAGGTGCCGGCATAATGGCTGCAGTGATGGCGACCGATTCGCAGATCCTGGCGCTTTCAACGATGTTCACAGAAGATGTTTTCGCTTTTTATGGGGGCAAGAGACGTTTCGGCGAGGCTGTACAAGTGCACACTGGCCGCATTTTTATCGTGATCATCACGATAGTCGCTTATGTGGTGGCGTTGCGCGCGCCCGAGACGATCTTTGAGTTGGCAATACAGTACGCTTTTTCGGGGTTTGCAGCGTTGTCGCCATTGCTCGTTGCGGCGCTATTCTGGAAGGGAAGCACGAAGTGGGGCGCATTGGCTGTAACGCTTTGGACCGCTGCGGCAGTTGTTGCCGTCGCTATTTTCCAACACGTCGTGCCGGCGCCTGCTCCGGGGCCGCCATCGATTGTTTGGAGCATCGGAGGAACTGAAGTGTTGTCCCGCACTCCCGGCGGCACTGCGGTTTTCGGTTTCATGCCAGTGGTGCCCATGGTGCTGCTGTCGGCGTTGCTGATGCTGAGTGTTTCGGTGCTGACGAAGAAACCCAAACAGTCAACCATTGGGAAATACTTTTGAAGGTGCCGATAAAGATAATTAGCCGCGGATTTACGCGGATGAACGCGGATAGGAAGAAACAAGAGGAGTTAAGATGACAGCGCGGTGTCGTTGAATGATTCATACAACGCGCTAACCCTTCTGATGTGAATTCGATTTTTGAATTTCTTCCTATCCGCGTTCATCCGCGTAAATCCGCGGCTAATTTTTCTGTTATCCGAAGCAATAGAGTCGACCATCCTGTGAGCCGATAACGATGCGGCCTCGACCAATCGCCGGCGAAGCTGAAAGCGGAGCTCCAGCGTCAAACTCCCAAAGCTTTGCGCCCGTGTTGAGATTTAGAACGTAGAATCTTCCGTCATTTGACCCGACAAAAACTCTCCCGCCCGCAATGGCCGGTGAGGATTCAACTCGCGCCTTCGTTGCGAAGGTCCAAACTGCTTTACCAGCAAGGTTCAGACCGTGAACGATTTTGTCGCGCCCGCCCACCACAATCCGATTCCGAGTTACCGCGGCCGATGAGTAAAAGGGAAAATGACGCTGCGGATGTTGATAACGCCAGACGACGCGGTGTTCGTTAAGACTCACCATCAGTACTTCGTTATTGAACGTCCCGTAATACGCGGAACTGCCACTGAGCGCCGGGGAGGCTCCCGTGTAAGCGCCTGAGGACACATTAAACATCTCGCGGCCGTCAGCGATGCGGACGGCGCGAAACAATTCATCGCAACCGGCAATGAAAGCAAGACCGTTCGAAATACTAGGCGTGGAGTGGACGGGTCCTTTAGTTTTTAACTTCCATATTACCGAGCCGTTGCGAACGGAGATACAGTAGAGATGTTCATCATAGGAGCCGATCAAAATCCGGTCTCCCACTACCACCGGTGACGACTTGATCTCGCTTCCCGCTTTGAACGTCCACAGTCTCTTACCATCAGCAGCATTAACTGAGTGAAGAACGCCACCGAGATCGCCGATAAAAACCATACCATTGCTGTAAGCCGGTGAGGATTCTCCAATAGGCGCGCCCGTTTGGTATTTCCAGTAGACCGCGCCATTTTCCAGGTTGACAGCAGCCAGTTCGCCTTTCTGCGAGCCGACGAAAACCGTGCCACCCACAATTGCTGCCGAGGATTCAATCGACTCGCCGGCTTCGTAGGTCCATAACAGCTTCAGTTCATTGGGAACACTGGATTCCGATACCCCCGTCAGCCGGTGGTTTCCACGAAACTGAGACCAGTTGTCTGCCGGAGTGTTCTGGGCTCTCGACGCAGTCGGCAACAGACAAAAGGCAGTAAGCAGTAGGCACAAGGCAGACAGCAGACGGCAAACAACAGACGGCGGACGGCAGACGGCAGACGGCAGACGGCAAACGGCAGACGGCAGTCGGCAGACAGCAGACGGCGGACGGCAGACGGCAGACGGCAGAAAAGCCATTCCAGTATTCTGCCTTCTGCCTTCTACGCTCTGTCTTGTGCTTACGGCTGTCTGCCGACTGCCGACTGCCGTCTGCTGTCTGCCGACTGCCGTCTGCCGTCTGCCGTCCGCCGTCTGTTGTTTCAGAAGGCGCACTGATAAACCTCCAACGCTCCAGTTAGATCAAATGGTCGTGGATTGAAGCGCCCGGTCCACTGCTTTGCCGCTTCTTCGGCCAGCATAGATAGATCGGCGAGAGCTACCCCAGCTTCACCGAGGCTCCGCCGCAAGCCTCCCGCAGCGGCGAGTTCTTCCAATCTCCGAGCCAGGCTCTCAGCAGGCTCGCCCTCCGCTTGTCTAGTTGCCGTAGAAAGTCGAAGTAACTCCGCGTATCGCTCTCCAGCGACCGGCGCATTCCACCGCACCACGGAAGGCAGCAGCATGGCGATCGACGCACCGTGTGCCGTTCCATAGTGCGCGGTCAGCGGATTTGCGCAGGCATGTGTAGCGCCCAGCATCGAATTCTCAATGGCCGTGCCGGCGAAGTAAGCACCCAGTTGCATTGCGCCTCGTGCCTCGATATCAGCGGGCTGCGCTACCACGCGTTCATAGTTGCCTTCCAACAGCCGCCATGCCTCACGCGAGACGTCCGGAGGTTGCGATACAGTCAGAGCTGGATCGAGTAACGCAATTCGAAACGCAGCTTGTCGATCACCGCAAGCCAGCTTGACGTGAGTCTGTGGGTCTGAGATCAAGGCGTAGGTTTGAGCTTCGCTTCCAGTTCCGGCAGTAGTGGGTATGCCGATCATTGGCAGTAAGGGCCGACTTGCTTTGCCGTACCCGTGGTAGTCTTGCATTCTGCCGCCGTTGCTAAGGAGGAAATTGATCCCTTTGGCGCAGTCAAGAGAACTGCCGCCGCCCAGCGCAATAACCGAATCGATGTTTAGAGGTGCAGCAAAGCCACGGCCCGCTTCGACCATCCTCGTGTCAGGGTTAACGTCGAACTCATGAAACTCAACAACTTCAATGCCGCTCTCGCGCAACGGCGTCAAGGCTTCGGCAACGTGTCCAGACTTAACGAGGCCGCGATCGGCTACCAGTAAAGTCTTGCGAAAATTCAACTCATGAGCCAACGCGCCAAGGCGTATGATGGCGCCGGGGCCGAAGACCACGCGAGTCTGAGGATGGTAATCGAAGGTGTTCATTAAATAGTCCAAGGTTGACCGGAGCGGGGGCAAGCCCACCTTCCTAACCTGAGAGCTTCTCGATCGTCTCTGTAAATCCAACCTCGAAAGCCATTCGATCAAGGATCACCCACAAAGTTCGATCAGCTCGAGGTTGGGAAGGCGGGCTTGCCCCCGCTGCCTGCTCACACTCAAACCCAGACTTACCTATTATTTCGCCGCTGCCGCTGGTTTTGCCGCAGCTGTTTCTGCCAGTGCGTAAAGCTGATTACGATTCGAAATGTAGAGAACACCATTCGCAGGCACGGGAGTAGAATAGACAGAGCTACCCATATTGATTTCGGCGATTACTTTTTTTGTTTTGCCCTCCTGCATGATTAGTACGTCGCCATCCTCATCTCCAAGGTAGATCTTTCCATCTATGAGCATGGGCGATCCCCAAACGGCGGCAAAAAGATCGTGCGTCCAATATACCTCTCCGGTTTTGGCGTCCAGGCAATGCAGGAAGCCGCTGTAGTCGGGATAGTAGACGAGCCCGTCTTTGACGGCGGCCGTTGAAACGGAGCGGCGGATTTTGTTGTAGTGCCAAACCATTCCGCTGACAGTGATGTCACCACGCTTGGTTGGGTCGATGCAGTAGAGGTGACCGGGCCCTTCGCCGTGCTCCGGGTCCTGCCCGTTGGCGATGTATACCTTGTCTTCGTAGATGACCGGCGTTGAGATGAGTTCGTTTCGCGTTTTGGGCCAGACGGAATCCTTCGGATTTGTGTCGAACTCCCAGAGCTTTTTCCCTGTCGGAAGTTCATAGCCGCGAACCCAGCCGTCGCCCTGGGCGTGCACGAGCATATCCACGCCGCCGACGCGCCCGATCGCTGGCGCAGACCACTGCCCGTGCAGGATTCGATCACCGACCGAGTTGTCTTCCCATACGAGCTTGCCGGTCTTCTTGTTAACGGCGATGATAGACGGCGCTTTAGGCGCGGGGATGTTCACGTGGCTTTCGTCCTGCCCGTTCGACGTGCCTATGAATATGAGATCTCCATACATTACTGGCGAGGAGTTCGCCAGGTTGTGCGGCAACGAGCCGACCTCTTCCATCATGTCAAACTTCCACACCACGTCGGCGTTAAACTCTCCGGTCAGTTTCTCATCGGTAATTGGTCCGTCGTTTTCCTTATCGCGAAAACCCTGCGTGTCCAGGCACATGAGTTCCGCGCGATTTGAGACGTAATAGATGCGATCGCCTTCGACAAGCGGCGAGGATGCAAGACCTTGATAGGGCCAGTCGTTGACGCGACCAGCTACACGTTTATCGTGAACCATCTGCCACATGAACGCTCCGTCCGACTCGCGGAAGGCCATCAGCACGCCCTTGTCGCCTTTAACGTTCGGATCCCGCAGACCCTCGTTGTTTGTGCCGACGAAAACCATACCGCCTGATACCACCACGTTGCCGTAAGACTGCGATCCCAACTGGGCGACCCACTTGATGTTCTTCTTTGTCTTGATGTCCCAGGTGACGGGCAACCCCTTCATCTTCGAGACCATGTTGCGATCAGGAGTTCCGCCCCACATCGGCCAATCGCCCCCACCAGGGTCGGAAGCTGAAGCAGTGGGCAGAGTGCGGTGGGCAGTGAGCAGTAAGCCGGTTACTACGAAAGTGAATACTATGATTAAAAATCCTGGACTAAAACGCTTCTGGTTATTGTTTTCGTTACTCTTCATTTATGATCCAATCCCTCTCGGAGGCTGCTAGATTTATCTGCCCACTGCCCACCGCTCACTTATTCTGGTACACCTTCAGATTGTCAAAATAGATTTCCGCGGGAGCGTTACCAAAGATGCCAGGGCTGCCCTGGTGGTTCCCGATCGGATCGATCCGCTCTATAGTCCACGCCGCCGGCTCGGCTTCACCCACCCGCCATACTTTGCCGCGGGCGCGCACTTTGCCGTCCGGCAAATTCTCGACCGTAAACTTCATGCGATACCACGTACCGACCTTCCACGCGAAAGGAACCGTCACCGTACGAGCCGTCTCCGGCTGCCACTCCTCAATCCGCAGCGTCTGGCCGTTGCCGTAGAGCACTAGTGCGTAGCGTTGCGCGATGACGCCGGCGTCACCCTGTTGCCTCCGTTTTTGCGTCGCATTAATGTCGGCCTCGACGGTGTAGTTGGATAAATCAGAAGGCCCCATGAAAGCCCGCGCTCTACTCAGCAATGAAGATCCTTCGGTGGTCTTGACCAGCACCTTATTGCCGTCCATCTCACGCACTGCGTACTTGGTTAACGTGTTCGTCCACGTAACCGGGACGCTACTCGGCGCCAGCCCGTCGAAGTTCTCGCTCCATGGCAGAGGCGGAACGATGCGCACGCGCGCTGCGCCGGTTACACCGCCGATGCCGGCCTTCACTGATCCCGCCTGCCATCCGCCATCCGACGCCGCGACAAACTGACCGTTTTCTAACGTGCCCTTCAGCTTGTCGAGCGACCATTCGGCCGACTTCTCTTCGCGAATAAAATTTCCATGTTCATCGAACAGCCGGACGCGGAAGTTCACCTTGTCGCCGGTTTTGATCACGAGTTCGGTGGGGACGACCTGAACGTAATTGGGAGCGACCGGGCTGGTGGAAAAGGGGTACGCACCCCCTGAACTGACCGGGATCCGTTGCGAGGCCTTCTTTCCAATGCAATAAAGATTCGAGTCGCTTACGAGATAGATCCTTCCGTTTGAGACGGCTACTGAAGCGATGATCACTTCCGGCTGTTGCTCCGTGCCGAGCTGTTTTTGATCGAGGATTTCGCAGCCCGTTGCCGTGGGTCTCAGAATGAAGAATTTGCCGCTCTCCGTCCCTACGTAGAGTTTGCCGTCGGCGAGGACAGGCGAAGCCTTCTGGACGGTGCCAAGGGTGAGTCGCCAGAGTGGCTGGCCGGTGTTGAGGTCGAACGCGGCGAGGTTCGCGCTGTTGTCGACCTGGTAGACGCGTTCGCCGTCAATGACTGGAGACGAGAAGCCGCCCATCCAACCGTACCTGCTCCACTTGACCTGCTCTTTTTTAATCTCGCCGCGGCCGCTCGCGTCAACGGCAGCGATCATGCCCATCTCGGTCGAGTCAATGTTCTCCTCGCTATGCGTCACGATCACGTTCCTACCGTGCATGACGACGCCGGAATTGATGCCGCGCTTCGATATTTCATATTTCCAGACCGATTCACCTGTCTGCGGTTTGATTGCGTGAATCATTCCGTCGCTCGCGCCCTCAATCAATAGGCGCGTGCCATTAACGTTGGCGATGAAGAGCGGCGCGTAGGTTGTGTCATATGGACGTCCACCGGGCGCGCTAATCCACATCGTCTCACCCGTTCGCTTGTCGAAGGCCATGAAGCGGTGCGCCCCGCGTCCGTGCTCGCCCCAAACGAAGGCCACGCCACTCACGATTACGAGGTCGCCGTCGATGATCGGCGACACTGTGCGTCCGCCGTGTGTGGTCAACAATCCGAAGTCCTCGCCGAGCGAACGCTCCCACAAGACCTTTCCTTCGCGCGAGAGCGAGAGGAGCGTTCCACCGACTCCCAACGCGTAAACGTTGCCGGTGGAAGGGTCGCCTGCGGGTGAGGCCCACCCTACCCGATGCGGAGGAACGTCGCTCAGGTAGACATTAAAACGGTGTTCCCAGATTAGTTTTCCGGTATCAGCGTTGAAGCACATGACGCGTTCCTGTTCCAACTCACCTTTGCCCGCTGTGTTTTGCAGGTAAACTCGATTATCCATGACGATCGGCGCTGAACGTCCGCCATAAGGAGCTTTCCAGGCCAGATTTTGCCCCGCAGGCGACCAGGAGGCAGGCAGACCTTTCTCCATAGACACACCATCACGCGCCGGACCTCGCCACTCAGCCCAGTCGCTTGCCGGCGCGGAGGTGGCCAGGAAAAGAAGGAGACCAAGATTCAAAAAAATGGAAATAAGTTTAGTCATTTTGGATTTTCGTTCGAACCTCTTGGTCAAGAGATACGGAGATTGATAAATGAAACTAAAAGCCTGAACTAGTGCAACTCTAAAGATGTACAATACGTAAACCCGAGTTGCAGTGATTCACTTTTTCTTTACGTCAACTAATTGAATTTAGCATTCAAATGCGGAAGTCTGAAAGCGCGGAGACGTCTTATGAAAGTTATACCCCAATTCCTTCTGCCTTTCATTTTGATGTTTACTCCCGTAGTGATGCTTAGCCAGGTTCCCAAGCAGGAGCTTAACGATCAATTTTGGGAGGCGGTTCGCAAGGGTGATCTGGCTGCGGTTACTTCTCTTCTCGACCAAGGGGCCGATGTCAATGCGAAATTTCGCTATGGCACTACAGCCCTCTTCAAGGCCGCGGAGCGCGGTCACATTGAGATCGTAAGGCTGTTGCTGGCGCGCGGTGCAGACGTAGCGGTTAAGGACACCTTTTACGGCGCTACGGCGATGACCTGGGCTCTGAATAACAACCACTTGGAAGTCGTAACCGCACTCCTCCAGAAGGATCCTGGCAGCACTAGCGATGTGTTGATGGCCGGTATAAGAAATGGAAAACCGGCTTTTGTGAAGCTCGCTTTGGCGAGCGGAGAATTGAAGTCGGAAACCCTCACGGCGGGCCTCGTGATTGCAACTGACGATAAGGAGAAGACGGAGATCGTGGAAATGCTTAAGAAGGCAGGCGCGGTGCCGCCGCCGGAAGTCGAAGCCGCGAAACTCGAGTCGTACGTCGGCAAGTATAAGGATGAAGCGGGAACTGAGATAGCGATCACGCTTACCAACGGGAGACTCTCGGCCGCCCCCACGGGGCAAAGGCCGTCCGCTTTGATACCAATCGACGATACCAGTTTCAGGCCGTTGGTCGTGGACGGCATCCTGCTTCGCTTCAAGCTCGACGGGGACAAGACAATGGGTCTGGAGGTAAAACGAGGACCAACGACGACGCAGTTCAAACGCATGGTGGAAACCAAACAGCCTTAGGCTTTTGCGCATTAACTGGTGGAATGTAAGAAGAGCGGGGGCAAGCCCGCCTTCCCAACCCCGAGCTTGACGAATTGAGTTGAATTCCTGATTGAAAGACTTTCAAACCTGAAGAAATCGAGCGAGAACAGACGGCTCTCAGGTTGGGAACCTTCCCAACCCCGAACTTGACGAATTGAGTTGCCAATTGCTGATTGAAAGACTTTCAAACCTGAAGAAATCGAGCGAGAACAGAAGGCTCTCAGGTTGGGAAGGCGGGCTTGCCCCCGCTCCCGGTCGCTACCGCAATTGGTACTGACAAAATCAAAAGACGTTCGGAGGGATTTTGATAAAAAGGCTCACGCTTTGCTTCTCCTGCTTGTGTCTGATCGCCGTTGGCATTAAGGCGCAGAACTGGCCGCAGTTTCGCGGCCCCGGCGCTGCCGGCGTCGTCGAAGGGCGCGCAGCTGCAGTGGCGTGGGACGCAGAGAAGTCAGTCAACACTCGCTGGAAGATCGCGATACCTGGTCTCGCGCATTCGAGCCCGGTGGTGTGGGGAAACAAGGTTTTTGTGACTACGGCAGTGACCAGTGGTGCAAAGGACGAGACGCGCTACGGGCTCTTTGGTGATGTTGCGCCGGTCAAGGACGATCCCAAACATACCTGGAAGGTTTATGCGCTCGACAAGCTGACCGGCAAAATACTTTGGGAGCGCATTGCGTACGCAGGGCTGCCGAAGGTTAAGCGACACCCCAAGTCAACGCACTCAGATTCCACACCGGCTACTGACGGCAAGTATCTTGTCGTCCTGTTCGGTTCGCATGGTCTTTATACCTACGATCTGAATGGCAAGCTTTTATGGAAAAATGATGTTGGGGTACTCGACTCGGGTTGGTTCTACGATCCTGACTACCAGTGGGAACACGCCAGTTCGCCGATCATCTATCGTGATCTGGTTATCATTCAGGCGGACATTCAGAAGGATTCGTTCATCGCGGCGTACAGTTTAAAGAACGGTAAGTTGGTCTGGAAAACACCTCGTGAGGAGATTTCATCGTGGGGCACGCCGACTATCTATGAGGGCAAGACACGAGCTGAATTGATCACTAACGGCTCGAAAGCTATCCGCGGCTATGATCCGGCGACCGGCAGAGAACTATGGCGTCTGACGCCTAATTCAGAGGTGACCGCTCCGACGCCATTTGTGGCGCGCGATCTGATCTTCGTCACCAGCGGCTACGCGCCAATCCAACCGATCTATGCCATTAGACCTGGCGCCAACGGCGATATCTCTCTGAAAGACGGGGCTAGTTCCAACACGTTCATTGCCTGGAGCAAACAGCGCGGCGGGCCATACATGCCCACTCCGGTGGTTTACAACGATGTGTTGAACTAAGCGCTGGCGCGCAGCCAAAGCCTTCCTCTTAGTAACCCGACCATTCTCAATCGCAAGTCCTCTCCGACTACACTTCAGAAAAACAGCCCGAGATTCCAATCAAGAAGCAGGGCTGTTCAACTTTCATTTCTGGAGGTGTAACCATGAGCGAACTGCGAAAGAGAATGATCGAGTGTCTGCAACTCCGCGGTCTGGCGGAGCGAACTCAGGAGACGTACACCAGAGCCGTACGCCAACTGGCCGCACATTATCATAAGTCGCCTGACCGGATCAGCGAAGCGGAGTTGCGGCAGTACTTTCTCTACCTCAAGAACGTCAAGCATTACTCACGCAACACCATGACTATCGCCATCTGCGGCATCAGGTTCTTCTACGAACAAACGCTGCAAAGAAACTGGGCAATCTTCGGCATAGTGCGACCGGCTCCGGAGAAGAAGTTGCCCGTCATCCTCAGTCTCGCGGAAGTGCGCCAGATTCTGGGCCGCGTCAGACTACCGCGTTATAAAGTTTGTCTGACGACGATCTATGCATGCGGCCTGCGCTTGCAAGAAGGAACCCATCTGCAAGTCGCCGACATCGACAGCGCGCGGATGATGATTCACATCCGTCATGGCAAGGGCGCCAAGGATCGCTACGTGCCGCTGCCGCCACGGACGCTGCAGTTGCTGCGCCGGTACTGGATTACTCATCGCAATCCACGGCTGCTCTTTCCCGCCGAAGGCCGTGACCACATCGATCTGGCGCAGGCCACCGAGCCGATGTCGAAGAGCAGCGTCCAGGACGCCTTCCACGCAGCGCTCAAAGAAAGCCGGCTCAACAAACGCGCATCCGTGCACACCCTGCGTCACTCGTGGGCCACGCATCTGCTGGAAGCCGGCGTCAACCTGCGGCTGATTCAGGAGTGGCTGGGCCATAGCTCGCCGGCCACCACCAGCGTCTACACCCACTTGACCGTGAAAGCCGAGCAGCTCGGCGCCGCGGCCATCAATCAGCTTATGAGCGACCTCTGATTGGAGCCGCTCATTGCTGGAAGTGGCCGACATCTTTCGGCTGCATGGCCCCGACTATCGAGAGAAGTTCGGCAACCGGATGCTGCCCTCTCACCGCCGCGTCATGCAGGACATTGAAACCTGCCGCACCGCCACCCTCGGCGGCCAACTCTATTACTGCGCCCACTGCGATGAGCAGCGTTACAGCTATCATTCCTGCAAGAACCGCCACTGCCCCAAGTGCCAGAATGAACAGGCCAATGAATGGCTCAAAGAGCAAAGGGAGCTGCTGCTGCCCACTCATCACTTCCTGGTCACCTTCACTCTGCCCGCCGAGTTGCGCGCCCTGGCCCGCAGTAACCAAAAGACGATCTATAACTTGCTCTTTCGCGCCTCGGCTGCCGCCTTACTGCAACTGGCCCAGGACCCGCACTTCGTCGGCGCTCGCCTCGGTATGCTGGGCGTGCTCCACACCTGGACCAGGCAACTGCTCTATCATCCTCACGTACACTACATCGTCACCGGCGGCGGCTTGACTGATAAGGGCCGCTGGGTCTCTTCACGCAAAGACTTTCTCGTGCCCGTCAAAGCGCTTTCACCAATCTTCCGCGCCAAGTTCCGCGATGCCCTCAAACAGACGGAACTGTTTGATCAAGTACCGGCCCAGGTCTGGCAGAAACACTGGGTGGTCCATTCCGAACCCGTGGGCTCAGGCCAGCAAGCCTTCCAGTATCTCGCTCCCTACATCTTTCGCGTGGCCCTCAGTAACAACCGCCTCCGCAACCTTCATGATGGCCAAGTCACTTTCTCTTACAAAGACTCGGCCACTGACCAACTCAAGCATTGCACCCTCACCGCCGAAGAGTTCATTCGTCGCTTCCTCCAGCATGTCCTCCCTCCTCGCTTCATCAAGATCCGTTACTACGGCCTGCTTAGCCCCGCTCATCGTCAACTGCTACTGAAAGCCAGACATCTGCTCTCAGCCATCACCAGCAATCTAAAGAGCCAGGAGGTAAAAACCTCCGAGTCGCTGGCGGTGCTAAGTTGTCCGCACTGCGGTGGCCCCCTCACCCTGCTCGCTCCAATCGCCAGAGGTCGCGCCCCATGAAACTTCAACCGCCGGCTATTGTTGTCTCCTTTATGTCCCCGCCCTCCGCGGCAAACTGCTCTCGCCGTCACTGCCGAACTCTGTCTGCGACCGCAAAAAAACCAGCCTCACTGGCTGGCTGCCTCTCCCTCAAACTCAACTTGACTCTTCGGTTCGCTCCTTTTCTTTCCCTGGCCCCACCTTCACTCCAGTCTCATCTCCTCAACCTCATTACTCAAACTCCAAATAGCTTCTAACCCGGCTTAGTCCAACACAGAATTGTGTGGCGGCTTCCTCTTCCGTCACTCCCCTATTTCGCTCAACGCCCCACACTAATTCTTAATACGTT
>WNGE01005647.1_pt1 | contig 18896 bp, 24 predicted proteins | sample 5400651 | NCBI WGS metagenome assembly WNGE01 (sample SAMN13153370, study PRJNA577476) | soil metagenome | isolation source: 60 cm soil or saprolite under grassland replicate 2 | place: USA:California | collected 2016-06-15
GGGCTGTGCGCCTGGGGAGCCGCCACCAGGGTCCGGCGCCGGGTGGTCGTAGGATCGGTGACGCTCCTGCTGGCGCTGTTCGGCATGATCGCCGTGCCGGTCGCACAACTGGTGCCCGAGTTCCGTGGCGCCGCCTTGTGGATCGTGCTGACCGTGGTCGGCCTGGTCCTGGTGACCGTCGCCGTCTCGCTGGAGCAGGGCCGGGCGCGCCTCGCCTCCGCGGTGGGCCGAATCGATCGCCTGTTCCAGGGCTGGGAGTGAGCGAAAGGACGTGTCCTCTCAGTCAGGGACGACCCAGTGTCCGCCGCGCATGAGCTCGCGGTCGATGAGTTCGTTTTCTTCGCGCCAGGCCTGGAGCCGCTGCGGGTGAATGCGGAAATAGAGGTAGGAGCTGGTGAGCTGACGCGGGTCGAAGCCGGTCTTGGCCGCGAAGGCGTCGCCGACCTCGTCCGGGAGCTCGGTGGCCGCCAATGCCTGCACCGTTCCCTCGATGAGGACGAGATCGCGGGTCGGGCCGATGCCGAGGCGGACCTTGCCGGTGGCCTGCAGATTGCGGCTGGTCGGGCTGGAGGACGGTGTGGCCATCAGCAGCGTGGTGCCGTCCCAGAGGAAGGACAACGGCACCAGATAGGGGGTCCCGCTTCCTCCGTCGGCTGTGGCCACCCATGCGTCGGTGTCATGCTCGAGCCGGCGCAGGGCGTCCTGCTTGCGTTGTCTCGGGGTCCGGGGTGGCGGGGTCACGTAGGTAACCTCCTCCTTTTGGATCGATCCGCCAAGCGATGAGCGCGGTGACCGCGCCGCCCCGGTGCCCGGTGCCGCTCAGCCCAGGGAGCCTCCGGACCTGTGGCTCGTGCCCTCAGACCGGCTGGAGGAGGCCGATCTCGTGGCCATGAGGATCCAGACCGATATCCTGGCCTCCGACCCTGTAGCCCACGTAGTAGGCCTCATCCATGATGGGCTCCACGCCCAGGAGGGCGCTGTACAGGGGCTTGGCCTTCGCGAGGTCCTTGACGGGGTAGAGGATCGTCTTGATGCCTTCGGCCATGGAGTGCTCCTCCCGTTGCTCGTCACATCGGCGGGGTTCCGCCGGTCAGTGACATGACAGATCGCGTCGGAGGAATGTGACCGATGGACGAAGGCGACTGGCTGGCGGAGCGATTCGAGGCACACCGTACCCATCTGCGGTCAGTGGCCTACCGGATACTCGGCTCGCTGAGCGAGGCCGACGACGCGGTCCAGGAAGCCTGGCTCCGCCTCAGCCGCTCCGACACCAGCGGCGTCGAGAACCTCGGCGGCTGGCTGACGACGATCGTGGCGCGGGTGTGCCTGAACATGCTGGAGTCGCGCAAGTCGCGGCGCGAGGAGCCCGTGGGGGCGGAGATGCCCGACCCGGTCGCGAGCAACCAGGATGGGGCCGACCCCGAGCAGCAAGCGCTCCTGGCCGAGGGGGTCGGTCTGGCGCTGCTGGTGGTACTCGACACGCTGGCGCCCGCCGAGCGGCTCGCGTTCGTGCTGCACGACATCTTCGCCGTGCCGTTCGACGAGATCGCCCCGATGGTGGAGCGCTCACCGGCCGCGGCCAGGCAGCTCGCCAGCCGCGCCCGCCGCCGGGTGCAGGGCGCGGCCACGGTCCGCGAAGGCGATCTCACCCGCCAGCGAGCGGTGGTCGGCGCCTTCCTGGCTGCCTCACGCGGCGGTGACTTCGACGCGCTGCTCGCACTGCTCGACCCGGACATCGTGCTCCGAGCCGACCGCACAGCCGTGCAGGTGGGCGCATCAAAGGAGGTCCGCGGTCCGGCGGCCGTGGCCGAGATCTTCTCGGGGCGTGCCAGGGCCGCACAACCGGCACTGGTCAACGGAGCCGCCGGAGCCGTGTGGGCTCGGGGCGGACGGCCGCGTGTCGCGTTCAGCTTCACGGTCAAGCGCGGGAAGATCGTCGCAATCGACCTGCTCGCCGATCCCGAGCGCCTCCGCCAGCTCGACCTGGAGATCCTCGACGACTGACCGGCAACTACCCGTCGCTGAGAGCTGGAGCACCAGGTCGAAGATGCGGAACGCGCGCTGCCAATGCTCGGACTGCGGGTTCTGGAGCTTCGGGTCGACGATGGTGAACGTGCGGGCCAGCGCGATGCTCAGGCCGCCCGCGATGCCCGGAAGCCTCGCCTCGGTCGCCTCGGTGACCGACGCTTCCATTGGGCGCTGTGTGGCGAGATGGTCGAGGATCGGCTGAAGCTCGATCTCCTCATCGATGTCCCCGAAGTCGTGGATGCTCTCCTGGAGTCCTTTGGTAATCGGAAGGTCCCAGGGCTCGATGACGTCCCGCCCGTTCGCCCTGGCGGTGGCCTGCCCGATGATGAGCATGTCGTAGAGCTTCTGGTTGACGAAATCGCTGTATCGCTTGAGGTCGTCCTTGTCCACGTCCAGGCTTGCCGCGGTACGGAAGAAGCGTTCGAACCTGGCAACTGCCATTACCGGCATACGCTTCGCCTCCTACGATCGACCCGCCGGCTGCAGCACCGCGCGGACGGCGCTCGGCAGCACGCTGAGGACGTCGTCGATCTCCCCGGCGCTGACGTGGTCGGCGAGCACCCTCGTGGCGGCTTCCGCCGCGACCGACGCCTCGGTCGGCCCCGCGAGCTGCGCGGCCTCCGCAAGACGCGACAGGAACGTCTGGCGGTCCCGGTAGCTCTGCGGTGTCTTGCTGGGGTCCCAGCCCTCGTAGAACACCCCGCGCAGCGGGTGCGGAAGCTGTGCGGCCAGCTGCGCAGCCTCGTCGATCGGCAGGCGGTCGCGGAGTACGTGGAAGTAGCCTCGAAGGACCCGGTAGGCGTAGTGGCGGTCGTCGCTGCCTAGGTGTTGCTCCAGCTCCTTGAGCCACTCGTTGCTCTTCTGCATGCCGCGGTCGAAGACGTCCAGTCCAGTGGTCACGATTGCCCCCCTTCGTCCCAGGCACTGCAGTCTTCACTGTTGGGCTCACCGCTGATTGGGGCCGTAATCCTCTGAGTGGGCCCGGCTGATCCCTGGCCGGCGAGCCGACGCGGGGCTGCCGGGCCCATTGGGCGCGGGGCGGGTGGGTCAGGCGGCGCCGCTGGTTGCCCACCGCGGCGCACGGGGCCGCTGACGTCGTCGGCTTGGCGTGGTCGCGGCGCGGTGGCGGCGCCGCCCGAGGTGGTAGGGCATGACCATCAGGTGCACGGCGCCCTGGCCGTCGTCGAGGTCGTCGAGGGCGTGCAGCAGGCGCTGTGTGCGGTGCGGTCGTGCAGCGCCAGGTCGAGCAGGGTGCCGTAGTGATGTTGGGGATGAGCACCGTCACCGCGGTGTCGGGCCGCATCCGCTCGGTCAGGGCCTGTCGAACCGCGCTAGGCAGGTCACGGTCGGGGCAGGAGATGACTTCGAGGGGAACGTCGAGGCCCAGGCGCGCCCATTGCTCGGCGAGCGCGCGGGCGTGGTCGGGGTCGACCGCCACGTGCAGGGCGGTCACGGCCAGGGGGCGGAGGGTCCGCGCGTAGCCGAGCGCTCTCGCCGCGGCCTTGTCCAGATCGTCGAGCAGCACGATGACCTCGTGGCGGGGCCGGGGCGGCGCCACCGCCCCGGCACCCAAGGGCGCAGCGGCGCCGGCGGGCTGGTCAGTACCGGCGGGCTCGCCGGGCTCGGCCGGCGTCTGGCCGCCTGACCCGTGGTCTCGGCGGTGCCGGGCGGCCGCGCCAGCCAGCCAGCCGGCGACGCCCAGCCCGAGCGCGATCGCTGCCCCGCGCGGGCCGGCCAGCGACCATCCCAGCGCGTGGTCCAGGCTGTAGCGCCCCGCGCCGGTGATCCCCAGCGCGACCGCGACGCTGGCCAGCGTCAGCGGGTACTCATAGCCGCCTTCGGTGTTCCACAGACCCTTGTCGCGGTGGGCGAACCAGGCGGCATTGAGCATCACGGCGACGATCACGCCGGCCGCCAGCGGGGTCCCCAGGCCGAGCGCCAACGCCGCTCCACCAGCCAGCTCGGCCAGGCCGAGCAGCGTCGCGAACCGCCGGCCCGGCCGCCAGCCGAGCGACTCGACAAAGCCCGCGGTCCCGCGGAGCCCATGGCCGCCGAACCAGCCGAACAGCTTCTGAGCACCGTGGCCCGCCAGCAGCGAGCCAGTCACGAACCGAAGCAACAGCAGACCAACCTCCATCCATCTCACCCCCTTGTCCACGTGATTCGATGACCCGCCGGTCGAGGGTCCGGCCGCGCGGCGCTACTCGACCGGCGGGTCACGAACGGCGCGGTCAGGCCGCGACAGCCTCCCTGGCGGGCTCGCCGGCGGCGGTCTCCGTGGCCGGCTCACCGGTGGTGAGAGCCTTAGGCTCGCTGGCCTTGACCTCGATGCGACGGCGCTGGGCCGACCCGGTGACCGGCGCGCTCACGGTCAGCACGCCGTGGTCGTACCGAGCGGTCGCCTGATCGAGGTCGACGTCGTCCGACAGGTAGAGAGAGCGGGTGAAGCTGCCCTGCGGACGCTCCCGGATGATCACCTCGGCGCCCTCGACCGGCTGCAGGTGCCGCTCGGCCTTCACCGTGAGGACGTTGCGCCGGGTGGTCAGCTCCACCGAGTCCGGGTCGGCGCCGGGCAGATCGAAGCTGACCTCGATCCTGTCACCGGCACGCACCACGTCCATCGGCATCCCGTTGCCGGTGATTCGCAGGGCGCCGTCGAACCCACCGCGGCTCAGCTCGTTGAACACGCGGAACGGATCGAAGCGGAACAGCATCCGAACCACCTCCTCGTGTCGTGCTCGTCGTGTCGACCGTGGACCCTTGACAGATCCACCAGCAGTAACCAGGAGCTGCGCGAAACCTATTCCCGCTACGACAACTTTCCTCTCAGAATTTGAGAGGTATCATGAACGCATGAAGAGAGGGAGCCTGTCCGCCGACGACCCCGACTACCCGCTCTACTCGGTGACCCAGGTCGCCGACATGCTCGGGGTCACCCCAGCCGCGCTGCGTCGCTGGGAGCGCGAGGGCCTGATCGAGGAGGGCTTCGCCACCGCCGCCATCGGCCGGCTTCTCGAGCTTCAGGACCGCATCGACGACCTCGAGGACCAACTCGCTGCCACCCACCGCCCCGGCCACCCGCAGCCCCGCCCCGAACCACCCGACCCCTCCACACCGGACGACCCCCAGCCCGGCCCTCCTCGACAGTGAAGCCCTCATCGCATCCGGACGTGTCGAACTACTCGGTGTCGGGGGACCTGGACGGCGATGTAATAGTGATCTGGGACCGGTTCCCGAGCCAGTACACGTACGCCCGCCAGATCACCCGCACGGCAATCGGGCAGCCCGTCCTGCTGACGACATATGGTCGTATGAACTGGGTCCGCGTCGATGATGACGGTGACGGCATCGTGGTCTGGCAGGGGAAGGGCATCAACGGCTCTGTCAGCAGCGTGCGCGCACGCCAGGTGACCAGGTCCGGAACGTTCGGGACCGAGCAGGTGGTCGCATCGAACGGCCGGTTCCCCACAACGGCTGTCAACACTGTCGGACGCGGCATTGTCGCGTGGGAACGGCGGTTCCAGGTCGACCTGCGGATCCAGGTCAGCGTCGGTCCGTAACGGATGTCAATGCGGTTTCTCTGCGGTTCGTGCGAAAGATCCACTCCGCCATACCGATGGATAGGTGCTCAGCGGTGACTGACCTTGCCGCTGAGCACCACTGGGGCGCTCCCGATGCGCCGGCCGGGACGGGTGGACCGGAACTTGGCGACGGTGGTGCCGATCAGGTCGACCCACGTCTCCTCGGGCCAGCCCCAGAAGGCCATGCCTTCCCGGCGGCACCGCAGCAGCACCAGCCCCACGGCGTCGGTGATGGCGTGGCGTGCACCAGAACTCAGCGCAGCGACACCGCCCCGGCGCCAGGGATCGCTCCTGCGGGAGGCGACGTCCAGATCGGGCGCCTCGGCCACGAACCGATCCGCATACGCGACCTCGGCCCGCCAAACTTTCTACGCCTCCGGGATAACCTCGGGTCGGGCACCGCGCCATCGAAGTCTCCGTCGGGGTCGGAGTCGGAGGAGAAGTGCGGCGGCGCGTCCTGTCCGGCCATCCCTTGCCGGAACCAGCTGCGGTCCACCTCGGCCATGTGGCGCACCAACCCCAGCAGCGACAGCGTGGAGGGCTCCACGGAGCGACGGGCCAGGTCGGCGGTATCAAGACCGGAGCACTTCAGTTCCAGCGTGGCACGCTGACAGCGCAGGAACTCAACCAGAGTGGCGCGCTCGCCGCCCAGGGTCGGCCCGCCTGATCGCCGATCACCCAATCACCACCCGAGCCGGGGGACCTTGCTGAGGTGCGCGCGGCGCTTGGGAGCAGCAGTCGTGCAGTGTGTGCGGGCAGCAGATGGGCAGCAACCTCCCCTTGGGAGGACCGGAATAGCGGCGGAGGAATCGTGATGAGCTGTGAGGCTACCTGAGCGCCGATGGCCGCATGCACCTGCACGTTTCCCATGATCCTTCACTCGTCTTGACAGCCTCGAATTACGTTGTCGTAATTCATGGTGGGATCTGACACGGAAGAGGTCACAGGTTCAAACCCTGTCGCGCCCACCACACCCCATCTGACCAGCGGAAACGCTGGTCATCTCCATGTCTAGGGCCGGTCCGGGAGGCTGTGTACCGGTTGGAGAACGCATAACCTGTTTAACCTTGCGAGTCATGGACGACCCCACCCCAAGCCCTCTGGTCCGCTCGTTCGAGCGGCATCTCCGCTCTGAGAACCGCTCCGAGCGCACCATCGGCACCTACCTGGTCGGTCTACGCCAGGCTGACGTGTCCGCCGTACCACGATCGAGGCGGCCACCCGCGCCGATCTGGAGGCCTTCATGGGTGACCTGCTCGCCCGCCGGGCACCAAGCACCGCGGCGACTTACTACAAGGTCCTCAAGCTGCTGTACGGCTGGCTGGCCGAGGAGGAGGAGATCCCGACCAACCCGACGGCGAGGATGAAGCCGCCGATCGTGCCTGACAAGCCCGTGCCGATCGTGCCCGAGGATGGGCTCAAGCGGTTGTTCAAGGCGTGCGCCGGCAACACCTTCGAGGCGCGCCGCGACACCGCGCTGCTCATGCTGCTGCTGGACACCGGCGCCCGCCGCGACGAGCTGGCCGGCCTCAAGCTCAGCGACGTCGACCTCGAGCTCGACGTCCTCCTGGTGCTCGGCAAGGGCCGCCGCGAGCGGACCCTGCCGTTCGGCCGCAAAGCCGGCGAGGCGCTTGACCGGTACCTGCGCGCCCGGGCTCGCCACAAGCACGTCGCCCTGCCGTGGCTCTGGCTGGGGACCAAGGGGCGCCTCACCGAGTGGGGCCTGGTGATGATGCTGCGCCGCCGCGGCGCCCAGGCCGACCTGCCGGGTCTGCACCCTCATCAGTTCCGCCATACCTTTGCCCACCAGTGGCTCGCTCAGGGCGGCGCAGAGACCGACCTGATGCGTATCGCCGGCTGGAAGTCCCGCGCCATGCTCCAGCGCTACGGCGCCTCCGCCGCCGACGCCCGCGCCCGCGAAGCTCATCGCCGGTTCTCGCCAGGTGACCGGCTCCAACCCTAACCGGGCGCGAGCAGTACAAGTCGCTAAGACAAGCACTCGCGAGCACCCTGGTCACCGCCGGTGCGGCTGTCGCGCGGCGACGCTACCCTTGCTTCGGCCGCGGGTCCCCCCACCTCGGCTACCATTCCGGAGGTGTGACGTGACCGACACCCAGCGTGCCAAGGCACTCGAACGGGAGGTGCTCAGGCGGCTGGACCCCAGGGGCCAGATGGCCCAGATGCTCGATGTCTTCGGCCCGTTGGTCGACTCCCGGATCGGCAGAGGCGTGCTCTGGCCCTTCCTCCGGCTCGCCAAGATCGACCTTGAGCAGCTCCGCGGGCCGATCACCCAAGCGCGCAAGCTCACGGCAGACATGGCCGAGGCGATCGCGCTGTTCACGCCCCTGGGGTGGGCGCCGTCGTCCAAGATGCCGGTCGAGGTCTTCAAAGATGCCCTCGCGGTCTACCAGCGCACCGGCTCGGTCGAGAAGGCCGAGGGCCGGCTGGTGGAGGGTTGGAACAGCCCGGAGGACTGGTTCCACTACCTGCTGATGCCCATCCGTGGGCTGGGCCTCGGCCATGTCGAGCTGCATGGGATGTTCCTGCGGCGAGCGATCTGGTGGAGAAGGCGGTCGGCCACGACGGAGCTTCCGAAGATCAAGGCAGCTTGCCGTAGCGGACTCGGGCAAGCAGCTCAATAGCGCGTCGGCGGGTGGCGAGGTCAGTTTCGACCTTGCCGAAGCACACATCGCATGCTCGGTCCAGAGCGTCGGTATCGCCGGCGGCAAGAGTCGCGAGATCGGCGGTGGCATGGTCGTCGTCGTATTCGTCGACGGCCAGTGTCATTGCGCGGGCGGCGAGTAGGTGGATGCGGTCCATGGCTGCAACGGTAGCGGGCGGGGCGGTCGCTCGTAAGCCAGGCTGGTGATCTGTGGATCGGTGCTACAGGGGCGGAGCGCTACCCGCCCTGTAGCGGAGTTCAGTACTGCAGCTCGATGATCTCCCAGTGGCCGTCGGCTCCATCGAGTCGCATCGCGATCGCCTCGACGCGTGACCCGCGGCTCACGACTGCGACCGCCTCGATGAGGCCTGGGGTGACTTCTTGAAGGCGGACTCGAAGCAAGCTGGTGGCAGACACCGGCGGACCTCCACGGCGCCGGACCCGTGTCTCTAGTGATGGCTACAGGGTCGGATGGCTGATGCGCTGGAGCTGTTCGATGGAGCGGAGACCGGCTTCGACCTCGCAGAGCGCGAGCGCGATCGCCGCCACCATGGAAGCAGGTCCCGGGAGGCTTCGACGTGCTGCGGCGCGCCGGTAGGCGCGCTGTTGAAGCTCGTGTTGTTCGAGGCGGGCGCGGATTGCGGGCTGGACCATGGGGACCTCCGGGCAGGTTGGGTTGCCTGTCGGCCCCTTTTAGTCAGTGACGGGGTCCCCGGGTCCGGAAAGACCGGCCAAAGGCCGTCGCGTCAGCGACGGGAGTACCGGACCGAGCGCAGCGAGGGAGGATCAGACCGCCTTGGAGGACCCGGTGTGGCACTACTCTGGGGGAGACCGGCAGGCACACCACGGTGGGCGTATCCTCCCACGGCGAGTGGCTCAGCTCGCGCGCATGATCGGGCCGGACTGCCGCGTCCCTCTTCAGACGATCCTATCGGAGAAGGGCCAGGCGCTCGGGCAGCTCGTCGAGTGATTCGACGCGGAGGTGTGCCTGGGCGATGTCGGGGTGTGCCGCGTGGATGTAGCCCCACGGCCCCCGCTGCACGAACACGGCGATCATCCCAGCGGCAAGAGCGGGGCGGATATCGTTGTCCAACCGGTCGCCGACATACGCGATCTCGTCTGGCGCGCACTTGCACTCGGCAATGATCCGCTCGAAGAACTGAGGAGAGGGCTTCTCGACGCCCCATCCATCCGAGGTGCCGATGAAGTCGACAGGCAGCTCGAGGCCGCGTAGGAGGCGTTCAGCCCGTGCGGTCTGGTTCCCGGCCACCCCGACCAGGAAGCCGAGCTGCCTGAGTTTGTCCAGACATGGGCGGGCGTCGGGGTAGAGGTCACGCTCGTCGAAGTGTTCAGCGAAGCCGGCCTGCTCGCGGCGGAGCCGCTCGACCGCCAGGTCGAAGCCGGGTCGGAAGTGCTGGAAGGTCTGCCGATAGTCCTCGCCTCGGGCAATGACCGCGCCGAACATGGCCGAGAAGGTGTGACGTGGTACGCCCAGCCAGTCTGCCCAGGTGCCGTACTCGGTGGTCTCGTTGATCAGTGTCTCGCCGACGTCGAAGACGACGGCGCGCATGCGCGGCGCCTCGGGTTGTGCTGCCAAGCTGGGCGTCCTCCCGGTTCAGACGAGCGCCAAGCGCTCATCCAGCTCCTTCACCGACGCTCGATCCTGCCACGGTCGGACCAGTTCGCGGAACTGATGCAGCCGCTCCGCGCTGGTCGCGTACCCCGCCCTGGTGAGCGCAACGGTGGCTTCTCCGGCCAGCTCGCAAGCCTTGTCGACCTCGCCCTCGTGGACGAACGTGGTCGCAAGGTCGGACAGGAACACGGCGCGCTGCTTCACGGCGCCTCCATCGAGGGTCGCCAGCGCGTCGCTCAGGGTGGCGCGAGCTTCCTCCGGCCTTCTGGCTGTCAGGTAGGCGAAGCCCTTGAAGCCCTTGAGCCGGGTCGCGTCGTAGTGGCGCAGATCTCCGCCTCTACGGCGCCCAGCCAGGATGGCACAGCCGAGGGCGCACTGGTCGCCACCCACGACGTGCCTGCGTGGATGGACTACGTGCCCTTGGCCGCGTACTTCTCGGCTCCCTTGAGCAGGTCGACGGCGGCGCTCAGGCCGCCGCTCGCGGCCGGGACAAAGCTCATGTGGCCGAGCGTGGCGGCTGACAGGTGCGGGTCGCCTATTCCGCGGGAGGAGTCCGGCGCCATGCTGTAGTAGGCGCTGCGGCCATGGGGTCGCGGAGATCGAAGAAGGACAGCCGGGTGTTGGCAGCAGGCTCCAGAGCTGGTGGCGTGGCCTGGCGCACGAGCAGCAGCCCCGCGGTCACGATGGCGCTGGCCGGCATCTCGTAGAGCGAGGGGAATCCGGCGGCCGCTGCGAGAGTTGCACGAGCATCAGGGACCACCTGAAGTCCATCGTGCTGGGACGTCGCCTCCTCGTGCTTGGAGGAGGCCTCCACACTGCCCGCCTCCACCGACCTGACCGCCGATCCTCCGCTGCGTCTGAACGCCAGCTTGTTCGTCGTCCGGCTTGTGGGTGAACCGGCCGGAACCGAGCACGGACCTGCCGGAAAGGAGGTCATGACGCGATTTCGCGTCCTGTGCTCGTCGCGGCGCTCGGCCTGGTCGGCACGCTCGCCGTGGGCGCTCCCGCCGAGGGCGGGGCCGTCCGTTCTCGACCCTGCTCACCGGCGCGGCGGCGGGGCGGCTCGCGGGCAGCTCGGCACGTAGGACGCTAACCCCCTGGATCCGCATGGCCCGGTCCGAAGGCTCCATCAGCCAGAGCGGGTTCTGGTGGTGGTCGTCAGAAGGGCCGCGAGGAGGGAGAGATGTTGCCCGATGGCTGGCATGTGAGGTCCTGGCCCGTTGGCCGCCGCCTGAGGGTAATCGGCATGACCAGAGGCCCATAGGCCGCCTGCGCTCGCGAGCGAAGCACCGATGCTTGCCACCGGGAGCTGCGGTGTGACAGGCGGACGGCGACGGCTGTAAAGCCGATGACTCAGCTGGATCGGTGTGGCCTAGCGCTCAGGGGCTCGGGGGCGATCGATCGAACCCAGTGAACAGCGACGCACAAGGGAGGATCACGTGCGACCCAAACGGATCTCGGTGGTCGTTGCGGCTGCTGTTGCGGTCGTCGCATTTGTCCTATCAGCGACGCCCGCGGCGGCCCAGGGAGACACCATGGTCTCAGTGGGTAGCCCAGTAACGCCGTTTGCGCAGAACAAGCAGAATGAACCGTCGGTGGCGGTCGACGCGTCGAACCCTCAGGTGGTCGCCGCCGGCGCCAATGACGAGATCGATATCGAAGCCTGCAACGCCGGCGACCCGACCAGCTGCCCCTTCACCGCGGGGGTCGGCACCTCGGGGGTGTACTTCTCCTTCGACGGCGGCCAGAGCTGGACACAACCGACCTACACCGGCTGGTCCGCCCGGCACTGCCTTGGACCGGCGGCGTGCGTGCCCAGGGTCGGCCCGATCGGCACCCTCCCCAAGTACTTCGAGAGCGGGCTGGTGTCCGATGGCGACCCGTCGGTGTCGTTCGGGCCGCGGCTTGGGGGATCGGGCGATGCCGCTCCGGGGAGGTTCTCCTGGGCCAACGGGTCGCGCCTGTACTACGCCAACCTCACCTCGAACTTCAGCGCGGCCCACTCCGAGCAGACCTTCAAGGGGTTCGAGGCGATTGCCGTCTCCCGCACCGACAACCCCCGAGCCGCGGCGGCCGGGAACGCCGACGCCTGGATGGCCCCGGTGATCGCCTCCAAGCAGAATTCCGCGTTGTTCTCCGACCACGAGCAGGTCTGGGCCGACAATGCGGCCTCCAGCCCATTCTTCGGCAACGCGTATGTCTGCGTGGCGGCCTTCCGCAGCCAGGAACGCAGCCCCAACTCGCTTCCGGTGGCAATCGAGGTGGCACGCTCCGCCGACGGCGGTGACACCTGGACCTCGCGGCAACTGACCCAGGCCTCCAACAACATCACCGGTAACGGTCGCCAGGACTGCTGGCTGCGCACCGACGCCAACGGTGTGCTGTATGTGTTCTGGCAGGGGAGTATCAACTTCCAGAAGGCCATCTTCATGGCCCGGTCGTTTGACGGCGGCGCCACCTTCGAGCGCCCCCGGCCGATCTCGCTCTTCACCCCGAGCGGCCTGCGCGACCCGGTGAGCGGCGACATCGTCTTCGACGGGGTCGCCGGCAACCGCGACGGCACCTTCCCCACCGCCGACGTCGCCAACGGCGCGCCAACGGGGGCCGGCGCCACCAACGAGGTGGTGGTGACGTGGACCGACGGGCCGACCCACACCAACACCAGTCCCGGTCCCAACGAGCAGTTGGTGGTGGCCTCCTCGACCAATGGCGGCAACACCTTCAAGTTCACCAGGGACGCCGCCGCGACTACCGACCGGCCCGACTACCCCGCGATCGCGATCTCCCCGACCGGGCACGACGTCTGGGTCGGCTACAACGCGTTCCTGCAGCTATGGCAGACCACCACGGCCACTCCGAGGCGCGTGCAGGGGGTAGTGCGGCACGCCACGATCGGGGCTGGCGGCACACCGACCGGGTGGTCGGATGCTCACCGCGGGCCTGCCGGTGACGCCCGTGGTTCCAGCGCCAATGCCCTGAACGGAGAGTTCCTGGGCGACTACAACACCACGGCGGCGGCAGATGGCTTCGCCGTGGCCACCTTCGTCGACGTGCGCAACGCCGCCGACTGCCCGGCGGTGGATGCCTACCGCCAGTCGCTGGCTGACGGCAGCCCTATCGCCAAGCCCGCCCCCAACTCGGTCTGCCCTGCTACCTTCGGCAACTCCGACATCTTCGCCAGCCACGTCATCGGCTGAGCGACTCCTAGAACCACCACCCAGCACAATTCAAAGGAGGCTCGAGAGCAGGGGGGCTCGGCTGGCTCATCGCTATCGGTGACGGGCTGCTAGCCGGGTCGGCGCCGGCCCGCTCGGCCTGCCCTGGCGGGCTGGCGCAACAACCGCAGGCCCAACGCCGCAGGCACCCGCTCGAAGACGCGCGTCGACCGCGATCGGGCTGTGGCGCGACGGGGTCCGGGCCGACCTCGAGGCGTCGGGGACCGCGGTGGTCGTGGCCGGCGATGGCGGCGCGGCGATCGAGCGGGCCCGGATTGCCATGCCCGAGGTCGTGCTCATGGATTTGAACCCTGTTGACGGTCGCTGGCGCCGAGGCCATCCGGCGCATCGTCGAGGAGTCTCCGCACGTCAAGGTGCTCGTGCTCTCGGCCTCGCGCGAGGAGCCCGATGTGCTGGAAGCGGTCGAGGTGGGAGCGGCCGGGTACCTGCTCAAGAGTGCAACCCGGCGGAGCTGGCTGCCGCCGTGCCGCGGGTGCGGGCGGGCGCCGGTGTTCACACCCTTGCTCGCCGGGTTGGTGCTTGCCGAACGCGAGTCGACGGACAGACCGCGGGGGCGCCGGCCCGACAAGGAGCCCGGCGCCGCCGCCGTGCACCTGGCCCAGGTCGCCGAGGCTCACCAGGTCGTTCGGCACGCGGCTGGTCGGTGCAGCGGCTGCGACGCGGACCTGGCCGGCGCGCCCGTGATCGGGGTCCAGGTGCGGTAGGTGTTCGACCTGCCGACGCCGCGCCTGAGCGTGGCCGAACACCGGGGCCGAGCGCCGCCGCTGCGCCTGCGGGACTGCGACCGCCGGGCTCTTCCCCGAGCACGTGCGCGCCGCAGCGTGCTACGGGCCTTTGGGTGCGGGCGCGGGTGTGCTACCTGTGCGTGCACCAGCACCTGCCGGTCGAGCGGGCCGGGCAAGCTGCTTGGCGATGTGCTACCGGCGGCTGTCGGAACGCTCCCCGGACTTCCCCAGTAGCACGACAGCGGCAGCAGACGGGCAGCAACCACCCATCGGAGAGACCGAAAGAGGCGCGGGAGAACCGTGATGAACCATGGATCTGCTCGGGTGCCTACAGTAGCTTCCCACCTGCACGTTCCCCACGATCCTCACCTGTCTTAGCGACCTAGAATTACATCGGCGTAATTCCTCGTAGGATCTGACACGGAAGAGGTCACAGGTTCAAACCCTGTCGCGCCCACCAGGCAAGATGCCTCCCCGCAGTCCTTCCGTGAGCCTTGTTGTCAGCAGCCTGTCAGCAAGGCTCCCAGATGAGCCGGTCGAGCCGGGGAGCATCTGGGCTTCGAGAAAGAGCATGGCCAAGCCCACTGAGAGCAATGATGCAAGGGGAAGAGACACCAACTTGGCTCGCCACCGTCCTGCCCACGCCGCTCGACGTGAGTTGGCAGCAGGAAGGCGACGAGTGGCTTCACCATATGTGGGCTGCTCTGGGTGAGGGAGTCTCGGTCACCGGGCACTCCATGGGGAAGCAAGAAGCATTCCCCGAGTTTCCGTTCGCTCACCTTGTGCTCGTGCCCACCTCGCCCGAGTTACAGTCGCGGCTCCGCCTGGTACCTCTTCAGCGCGGCCTGGTCGCTGTCGTGACCGGTGTTGATGGTCCAGATATCGAAGCGACGCAAGTTGAGCCGTGGGTAACAGCCATAGAAGAAGCGAGCAGGCGTGTCGGTCAGCATCACCAGAGCTTTGATTGGGTTGCAGTAGTTGGGTCCCTCCCTGGCAGGGAGTTCTATCGCATCGCCTTGGCGTCGGAAACTCGTCTGGGATCACTCCAGCTCTCTCCGGCTAAGTACTACCTCACCGAATACCTGTCCAGCTCCACGCCTTCCTTGTCTGCTCGGGCTTCGTATTGGTCCTGGCCGATCATCGTGGAAGGCTCCTCCACCGGGTATAACTGGCCGGTAGCCGCGACTGCTGCGAGTCGGATGGTGCATCGTCTCGCAGCTCTGCTCTCACTCGAATGGGGAGGCTGCTGGATCATGAGGGAAGCGCCAGCGGAGCGTGGAGAAGGTCCGTGGCTGGAGACTCCTGAGCGGCCATGGTGGGTGAAGCCGCCCGAGACGCCCGAGGAAGATCAAGCGGATAGCTTCGAGCGGAAGGATATAGCCGAATGGTCAGACGAGGCTTGGAGCGTCCTGGACGCTGATCCGGCCATTGAAGATGCGCTGCTGGTTTATCACCAGGGCTTGGTATTGCAGCAGGAAGGCCATGTGTCCTTCGCAATGATTGCCTTTGTAGCCTCCATTGAGGCAATCGGAGCCAAGCTAGGGGAGCTTGAACGTTGCACCTGTTGCGCAGAATGCAGAGTGAAGATCGGGAGCAGTAAGAGATTCCAGAAGGCGCTTGCCCTCGTTATTGACGACGACAATCGGCGAAAGGCATTGGCGAACACGGTGTATGGCCGGCGTTCCACCACGGCGCATCCGGCTAACCTCGATTCCCGGTGCGGGAATTGAGTTGAGATGCCGGTCGGCCGAGCGTTGATGATGAGGCCCCACCCTCCGCTGCCTGGGGTTTCGTCCGCCCACCTGCGAGGGGTCCTCCACCCGGCGGCCGCGCTGGCATGCGATCGTCTTGCGCTGCCTCACGATGTCGGTCGAACGGTATCAGGTGTTCCAGCCGCGCGGAGTCGCGGGAACCCTTGCGGTACAACGAGGAGGGACTCGGTCGGGTGACCGTGGCACCGGAACCGCTTGTCGGATTGGCCCTGCTCCGTTCGCGTAGACCAGTTGAGGCGGCGGACGCTACGGGCGACGACGCCCCTGGTCACCAGGCGTTTGCTCTTTGTCGCCGGACGATCCTTCTCGGGCGGGCTCCCGGGAATCAAGGTGAGCGGGTCGGTGTGGGAATTGGTTCGCTGTCGAGCGCTGAATGCGCCAAGGATCGGCCACGAGCATGCCTGCTGTATGCCTACGCAGGCCTGAAGAACGCGGTCACGAACGCCTTGAGTTTGGCGAGGTCCTTGCCGTGCAGCTGCAACTCGATCGCACCGTCCAAGAGCAACAGCGCGACCGGTTGCCAGCCCGGCGCGGAAGAGACAGCGTAGGGCACCTCGATGCCGCCGCCGACGGTGAACGTCCGCACCCTTGCTCCTTCTCCGGCAAGGGCAGTGAGGTTCGATTCCGCGAAGCCCGGCGCGGCCGCGACCTTCGGGTCCCACGCAATGGCCACAGCAGTGATGTCGGCCACGCCGCCCTTCTGCGAGACACCGTTTTGGGTGACCACGCGCACGTCGAGGCCCTTGATCCCCGGTTTGCCTTCGGCCGTTTTCCTCGCCTCAGCTTTGAAGTCCGCAGGAACATCCTCGAACCGGTAGCCCGGTGGGTTGGTGAACACAAAGCGCCACACAGGGGCAAGGTCGCCTGTCTCCAGCCATTGGTGCACCTGTGCGACCTCGGTGGCCGGCTCAGGGCTCAAGGTCACCTTGACCTTGTCGCCGCCAATGATCACCGACTTCTGCGTGTACCCAGGAGCGCTCACACTCAGCGTGTCGCCTGGACCCACCCCCGAGATCTCGAAGCTGCCGTCGGGACGTGTCTTGGTCTGCTCGCTTGTCTTACCGCGCAGGGTGGCCTGCAGCCCCGCCTGAGTGAGCCCGCTCGTCACCTTCCCACTCACGAGAACGGGCGTGAGCTGTACCTCCAGCGGCCCCTCCGACAGCTGCAGGTTGGCGGGCTGGTAGTTGGTCGCCGTCACCTTCAGCATCGCCTGCTTGCTGACCTTCCCGAGGGTGAATCTGCCTTGCGCGTCGGTGCTTCCGCTCACCGTGGCCGTCTGCGGCGTGGTGGCCTCCAGCCGTGCCTGCGCCACCGGCTTGCCCGTGCGCTGGTCCACGACCCTGCCCTGCACCTGCTTGAAGGTCCCCGAATTCCCCGAGCTGCACGCAGCGCCCATCACCAACGCAGCCATCGCAACGACCAGGGCACGTTTGCGTCTTCGCATCGTCTCTTTCTTCAGCACGCGGACTTCAGCATGCGGACTTCAGCATCGCGGACCACCGGCCGGCAGGGCCACCCTCCTCATCACAGCGCCAGAACCGTCCAGGTCAGCCTCTGAGTTTGCGGTATGCCTCGGCGACCATGTCGGCGACGCGGGATGGAGGCGCGCCGGTCACGACCACCTGGAGATCAGGTCGGTCCAGGTAGCACACGGCGGCGACGACCTTTCCCGCAGGACTCTTGCGGTCAGCGCAGCGGATGTCCAGAGCATCACGCGGGAACCGCTTGAACGTGCCAGGGCTGCCGTCAATGCCCTCGGCCCAGAAGCTCGCGATCTGCCCTGGCGCTTGCACGGCGGCTCCAGGCCGGGCGGCAACCAGGATGGCGAATTGCCGGGGATCCGACGAGCTGTAGAAGCCCGTGACGGCCCGGCCGCCGGCGAATGCCGGCATGGGAAGGGCTCGTCAGATCGGGGGAAGCCGCCGAGCGTGTCCGGCGCGTGTAAGGACCGCCCGCCGGTCGCGCTGTTGCCGGCTGCGGTCGTGGATGGGCCAGCCGCCGCAGCTGGCCGCTCCGGCGCTCGGCCGCGGGAGCGCTTGGTGGCAGCGGGCGCGGCGAGGGCCACGCCGGCCAGCACCAGAATCCCCGCGGCGGCCACGAGCAGCCGCCTTCTCCTCGGGCGAGGCTGGGGCGGTGCACCGCCTGGGTTCGAGGCCTCACTCGTCGATTGGGAGTCCGCGTCGAGCGGCGCCCACGGTCGGCCCGGGTCGGCCACCGACCCGGGCGGCCTGGACTGCCGCGTCCGCGGCAGGCTGGGGGGCGGGGTGTCGGTCGGCGCCGGCTCAGTCACGGGCTCAATGGGCGCCAGCGTGCCGGAACAGGACGGGCACTGCGATGCGCCGACAGGGTAGGGCGCGCCGCAGCGCGAGCACAACCCGGCATCCACACTGCCTCTCCATCCTCTTGGCGTGCTCGACACGTCGTGACGATTCAAGACAGGAATGCAGCAGTTGTCCAGGCAGATCACCAGCAGTTCCGCGCCGGGCGTGGCTTGCTCCATCTCACTGATGGTCCAGACCTCCGACGGGACCGCCCAACGCGACCGACGACGCTCCCCACGTGAGCTTGACTGACACCGGCGCGCTGGAGCCACGCACCCCGCAGGGCCAATCCGACAAGCGGTTCCGGTCACCACGATCGACGGTTCATTCCACCTGATCGTCGAGTGCTGATCGAAAGCAAGCACGCAGCAGCGAGGCGAGCGATGAGCCTCACGCGGTTCGAGCCGGGGCCCCATTGCCATCGCCCTACAGACAGGTGGAAGCTGCACGCTGAACCGCGTCGCGACGGGAGGCAGCATGCCGGAAGAGTTCGAGGGGGATCTTGCGGGAGCGGTGTTCTGGGGCGCCGATCTCAGCGGCGCCCGCTTCCGCGACGTCAACCTCACCGACGCGAAGATCAGCCACTCCTGGCTCGTCAACGTCGACATCGACGCGCTGATCGACAAGGTCGTCATCAACGGCGTCGACGTCACGGCATACGTGAACGAGCGCGACCCGTGGTACCCGCTTCGCGCGATGCTCCGTCCTTCCGACCCGGAGGGCATGCGCGCGGCGTGGGCGGCACTCGAAGACGAGTGGGCGAAGACGATCACTCGGGCGCAAGCTCTCCCCGAAGACGAACTGCACGAGTCGGTCAACGGCGAGTGGTCTTTCGTCCAGACGCTGCGACATCTGGTCTTCGCCATGGACAAGTGGTTCACGGCGCCGATCCTCGGCGGAAGCTTCCACCCGATCGGGTTGCCGAACAGCGGCTCCGT
>WNGE01003363.1_pt1 | contig 18895 bp, 21 predicted proteins | sample 5400651 | NCBI WGS metagenome assembly WNGE01 (sample SAMN13153370, study PRJNA577476) | soil metagenome | isolation source: 60 cm soil or saprolite under grassland replicate 2 | place: USA:California | collected 2016-06-15
TCCTGGGCGGCCTGCTCAACGAGTACGAGCCAGCCGCATAGAAACCGCAGCTCAGACCGTGTGGCAGAGTTCTGGAACCCGACAGGGTGCTGGCCGCGGTGGCCGGCGGCGCGCTTGCCCGGCCGGCGGCCGGGCGTGGCCGGTGCCGGCGCCGGTGAGGACGTGCGCAACGAGATCCGGGCATTGCGGACCGCGCGGGGGCTCTCCCAGGGTCAGCTCGCCGGGGCGATGGGTGTGTCCCGGCAGACCATCAACTCGATCGAGACGGACCGGTACACCCCGTCGTTGCCGCTGGCCATCGGCCTGGCCCGGTACTTCGGGCTGACCGTGGAGGAGGTGTTCCATGTCGAGGGCGAAGTCGGGGCCGCCGGCTAGCGGCCGGCCGGCCCGGCTCGCCAGCCCCGCGGTCGGGCTGCTGATCGGCGTGGTGTTCTGGATCGCCGCGGCGGCCGGCGGTCACCCGGGAGCCGGCGCGGTCATGTTCGGCATCATGGCGGTCTTCTCGCTGGGCGTGCTGCTCGCCGCCCGGCGCAGCGAGACGGTGCGCGGGCTGCTCGACCGGCGAGACGAGCGGATCACCGCGATCGACCTGCAGGCGACCGCGATCACCGGGCTGGTGGTGATCACGGCGATCCTCGTCGCGGTGGTGGTCGAGATCGGGCACGGCCGGAACGGCTCGCCCTATACCTGGCTCGGTGCGCTGGCCGGCCTGACCTACCTCGCCGCCGTGATCGTCCTGCGGGTACGCCGCTGACTCGGGAACCTACCGGGACGGGCCAGGGTCACGTAGGGTCCGCTGCACCAGCCAGCCGGGCACGGGTCGCAGCGATGCGCCGGAGCCTGTCCGGGCGCTTTCTCGGGGGTGCGCGATGAGTCGGAGACCGACGGTAGGCCGGGTGGCGGGATCGGCAATGCTCGCCGGTGCGGTGCTGGTGGCCGGCTGCCCCGGCTCGGCGGCGGCCGGCGTCGCGCAGCACGCGACCGCCGGGCCGTACCGGGTCAAGGACCTGCGGGTGCTGTCCGGGCCGAGTCCGTTCCCGACCGGCTGCCCCGGCGCGGTCGCCGACGCGGAGAAGGTCACCGGCGGCGAGATCGAGCCGGCGATCACGGTCAACCCGGCGAACCCGCGGAACATCGTCGGTGTCTGGCAGCAGGACTTCGGCTTCGGGGCACGCACCGATCTCATCGGCGCGTCGTTCGACGGCGGCCGGCGGTGGATCCACGCCACCATCCCGGGCCTGACCCGCTGCACCGGGGGAACGGCGGACTTCGCGTCCGACCCGTGGGTCTCCGCCGGTGTCGACGGCGCGATCTACTTCGCCGGATCGGCCGGCTCCGCGGCGTCCGAGCCACCTCCGATCGCGGTCGTCGCCAGCCGGTCGCGGGACGGCGGCCGCAGCTGGGCACCGCCGACGACGCTGACACCGCTGGACCCGAACCTCGACACGCCAGCCATCACGGCCAGCCCGGTCCTACCCGGGCATGCCTACCTGTCCTGGGCTACCTGGGATCACCTGTACAACTTCCCGCTGAACAGCGCGCTGAGGTTCTCCCGCACCACCGACGGCGGGGCCACCTGGTCCCCAGAGGCCCTCATCGACCAGCCGGGCCCGACCGCGCTCGACGTCGCCGGCCGCATCCTGGTCCTGCCCGACCGCGATTGGGGGCATCATCGCCGTGGTCCCGGGGTGTTGCTGGCCGTGTTCGCCCGCGCCGACCTCGCCACCGGAATGGGCGGGCTGTTCGCGGCCCGGTCGCTGGACGAGGGCCGGACCTGGCTGCCGCCGGTGCAGATCGGCTCGCAGCCGGTGGCGACGTATTTCGACCCGGACAGCGGGCTGGAGCTGCCGAACGCGGGATTCCCCAGCACGGCGGTCGCTCCCGACGGCACCGGCTATGTCGCGTTCGAGGCTCCCCTCTCCGCCAGCTCGGGCGCGATCGGGGTGGCCCGCTCCCGGGACGGTGGCCGTAGCTGGACCCAGGCCACGTCGCCGGGTGTCGGAGCGTTCGCGTTCGAGCCCGCGATCGCCGTCGACGCGCACGGTACGGTCGGTCTGACCTTCTACGACTTCCGCAACGACCGGCTGGGCGACGCCAGCCTGACCGCGGACAGCTGGTTCGTCCACTCCACCGACCGCGGGGCGTCCTGGCAGGAGACACACCTCGCCGGGCCGATCGACCTGCGCGGCGCACCGTTCGCCGAGACCGGGCACGAGCTCGGCGAGTACCAGGGGACGGCCGCGCTGCACGGCCGCGGCTTCGGCGCCATCCTCACCCTGGCCCGCCCGTTGGCCCGCGACGGGACCACCGACATCTTCTTCGCCCGGATCGGGCCCGGCTAGCGCCCGCGTCCTCGTCCCGCGCCCACGAGGCCCGTGGCAGGGGAAACGCCTCAAACCCACGGACGATCAAGTCGACCTCGAGGGGCAGGAAGCGTCGCGTGCGGCGGCGACTTGCCGGCCGCCGGCATCGAGGTCCGCCGATTGAGCGGATGGCGAGCGTCAGCCTCTGCTCCCATGCGCGCGCGGCGACCCTGCCGCGACAACGCGGTCGTGGGTGGTGCCGGCGCCTCACCGCCCCGCCCCCAGTCGCATTCCCCAGATCGTGAACGCCGGCTCCGGCCGCATGCCCGCCTTCAGGTAGAGCCGCAGCGCGGTGGTGACGTTCGCGGTGTCGACGGTCAGCGCCGCGCGGTCCAGGCCTCGACCGGCGAACGCGTGGAACGCGTGGGCCAGCAGCGCCTCACCCAGCCCTCGGCCGCGCCCGCGGAGGCGGACTCCGAACTGGGAAAGCCGGCAGAAGAGGTTGCTTGATCAGGGGTGCGGCGCGGGCGGCTCCGATGCGCAACGATGGCTCGGCTGGCGTGGGTGCGGTCGTGTCGATGCGCAGTACCGTCCAGCCCGGCAATCCGTTCGGGGCAGGGCACGGCAGTGGCGGGTAGGGAGGCCGGATGGGCATCGGGTTGAGCCAGATCAAGCATGTCAAGCTGCCGGTCGCCGACCTGCGCCGCAGCGCATCGTGATACCGGGCGCTATTTGATCTCGAGCTGGTCGCGGAGTACGTCGAGCAGGGCGAGGTGCGCGGAGTCTCGCTGCTCGACCGGGACGGCGGGTTCGAGATCGCTCTGCGACAGCGGGAGTACTGCACCGCCCAGCCCCGCCTCGCGGGATTCGATGTGTTCGCGCTGCGCTCCCCCGACTCAGGAGTTGCTGACCACCATCGCCGAGCGATGCGACCGGCTCGGCATCCAGCAGACCGAAGTGTGGGCCTATCCGGGGTACGGGGCGGGCTTCGACATCCCGGACCCGGACGGAACGCTGGTTCGGATCGTCTGGCATGACCCGCAGGGCCCATCTGGCTTCCTCGGGGTGGCATTCGACGCGACGGGCAGCCACAGCCCGAGCCGGCAGCCACGGCTGGATCTCGGCGGCCAGCCCGGATAGCCGCAATAGTCGGCCGATAGTGGGGTAGCGTATTGGCAGGTCGCAGCCCCCGGCCCCTCGGCGGCCGGCAGATCCAGATGTTTCCGTGGTGCCGGTACCGGCTGGCTGCGAGTCTGGGCCGATGAGCTGGGATGAGGCGTTCGCGGACGTCTACGCAGCATGGTCGGCTCAGATGACCGCGGATGCCGCCTTCTACGTCGAGCTGGCCCGCCAGGCAGATGGGCCGCTGGTCGAGCTGGCGGTCGGGACGGGGCGGGTGGCGATCCCGGTCGCGCAGGCGACCGGCCGGCGCATCATCGGCATCGACTCGTCACCGGCGATGCTCGCCCAGGCCCGGACCCGCGCGGCCGCCGCGGGCGTCGGTCTCGACCTGCGCAAGGGCGACATGCGCGAGCTCGTCCTCGCGGAGCCGGCCGCGCTCATCTACTGCCCGTTCCGCTCGCTGCTGCACCTGCCGACCTGGGCCGACCGCCGCCGCATCTTCCAGCGGGTGGCTGCCTCGCTGCAGCCGGCAGGGCGCTTCGCCTGGAACGCCTTCGCCTTCGACCACCGGATCGCCTCCCGCCTAGACGGCGAGCATCAGCAGGATCCCGTCCCGCACACGATCCGGTACTCGGTCGGCGACAACCGTATCGACATCGTCCTCGACGGCGGCGCGACCAGCAGCCTGTGGCGGGCAACCAAGAACGAGTGGCTCGGGCTCATCGACGTCGCCGGCCTCGAACTGGAGCACCTGTACGGCGGCTTCGCCTACGAACCGATCACCGACCACAGCCAGGAATACGTGTTCATCACCCGCCGGCCCGTCAACGACCCTCCATAACAGCGGCGACACCGCCGACCGGCTACCGACAGCACCCAAACACGGTGCAAAGACACCAGCCGCTGGCAAGCGGCCAACGCGCACCCGACATGTGCGCATCGGTCTGAAACGGTCACGGTCACGAGAACGGCTCCGCGGAAGACATCAGCCCAGCCGACGCGCGTCATCGCGGCGGAAGAGTGTGGGTTGCATGACACGACCCAGCCGGGCAGTCGGCAGAGGCGGACGCTTACAGTTCGATTCCCGGCATGGGATGCGGCACGTAGGGCTTCTCGAGTCGGGCGATCTCCTCGTCGCTGGGCGGGAGTTGTCGACCGCGAGCGCGTCCTGGAGGTTTGAGCTTGCTTGCACCGACGAGCGCCGCGGTCACGGCCGGCTTGTGCAGGAGCCAGGAGACCGCGGCCTGGGCGGTGGAGAGGGCCCCGGTCGGCAGGGATCTCGGCGGCACGCTCGATCACGGGGAGGTCGAAGTCGGCCCGGTAGAGCGAGTGGAGGAAAGGATCGGGTGTTCCGCGGATGGTTCGCCGCTCGCCGCTGGGCGCGCAGTCAGGCGTGTAGTGCATCGAGTAGTTGGCTGATGCCGGCGGTGGTGAGCGGTGGGTTGAGCATCCGAGCGAGGCGGCGGCGGGCGCGTGTTCTGTCCTCGGCCGGCTGCCGGTGATCCAGGGCCCGGTCGGCGTAGAACCGCAGGAGATGGCCCTGTACGGCGATGGCGGTGGAGAAGTCGGCCGGTTCGCTGACCGTCGCCGGGCCGTCGGTGCGCCGGTAGGCGTGGTACGCCGCGGTTGCCTCGGTCAGGGACAGGTCGGCGGCGAGGTCGGCGAGGATCGCCGCGCGCTGGCGTTCCGGTTGCGCCGGTCCGCTGTTCTCCCAGTCCAGCACGGCTATCCCGCCGCCCTGGCGGCGGCGCACATTCTCGACGTTGACGTCACAGTGGCAGGTGGCCAGCCGGCCGGGATCTGGCGGGGTGACCCAGCCGTCGAGGTCAACCAGCTCCGGCAACTACCGGGCCAGCGGCCTGGCCCACTCGGCGTCCGCGTCCGCGGCCTGCCCGAGCATCGCCTGCCAGGCCGGCGCGCCAACCGGCTCGGCGAACCAGGCCTCGACCGGCCCGGAGGGTTGGCATCCCAGCCGGTGCAGGGCCGCGGTCACCGCACCCTGTGGGGCTCGGAAATTGTGGTGTGGCGTTGACCTGCGTTCTTGCTTGCACGTCGGCGGTTGTCATGCGGCGCGGTGGCACTCGTTGACCAGCCCACTGAGGATCTGTGGGAGCCGGGCGGTGAGACCCCGCCCGGCCACCCGACCACAGGGCCGCATGACCAGCGTCGAGTGTACGGACAAGAGCGCTGGTCAGGAGCCCTGACAGGATTTCCGAGCCCCACAGGCGCGGCTGACGGGCGGCGTCACAGTACCGCCCAGTAGTACGGCTCGTCGTCCACGCTGGCCTGGCCGAGCACGATCACGTCGTCCCAGCAGGCGGCGCACAGCCGGAACACGTACACCGAGTCGGTATCCGGGTCGGTGATCTCGCCTACCCGGTCGGGGTCAGCTCGGCGAGCTGGGCGTGGTCGAGCGTGCAGACGAACACGCTTCGCTGGACCCGGTCGCCCCGCTGTTGGACGGTGGCCGCGACCCGGGCGCGGCGGTGGTCTCGCTGATGTCGTAGGCGACGACCACACTCAGCGCCACGACAGGCCGGTCCAGGTCGCGGCCGGGTCGTGGATATGGCCGGCGACCCGTTCGGCCTGCCGGTACAGGTGCCGGCGCAGGCTGCCGGCGAAGTCCGGCGGCGCGCCCCGGGGGTGCCGCCGCAACTCCCGGCGGGCGGGCCACTGCCAGCAGCGCCTCGCGGGAGAACCGGCCGCCGGCCGTGCTGGCGTCGACGGGCTCGGTCGCGGACTTCACCCGGCCGCCGACCTGTTCGATCCGGTCCAAGACGGCGGCCTGTTGCCTCCCCTCGCGCGACAGCCGCGACCACCACAACACGATCACGACGTCGGCCTCGCGCCGCTCGACCAGCTCAATCGCGCGCCGGATGCCGGGCCGCTTGGCGAGGTGCAACCCGCTGACGCCCGGCGTCGGAGACGACCTCGGTCACGGCGTCGCCGCGCGCCCCGGCGTAGTCCCGGCTGGCCTTCTCCGGGACTTCCAGTGAGATCGACTCCTCGCGGTAGAGCGACTGTCGCGTAGACGACGGCGCGACAGACCGGGGTGGTGACGTCACGGGCGGCCCCCGGCATACTTGTGTGCACGGGCTCACGGCGAGCCCTCCCCTTGCCCGGGTTACACGGAATGGAGCGAGTAGGCCGTGGCTGGCTACGTTCGGTGAAGGCCTCGGTGGCCGGGACGACCGCACTCACAGGTCTCGTCTTGGTCGACCGTTGGGCAGTCCTACTGATGGCCGTTATCGCGATCCTCGTGATCGTCGGGGTCGTGTATCCCGCCATCTGGTCGCGAAAGTCGACGCGGAAGAGAGCGGCACTGCGGGTGCTGCGGGTGCTCCTTTCGGACCGTCGGAGGAGGGCGCCCGGACGTCGCGACTGAATCCGACCGCGACCCGCGGCCTCCGTGGTCACGACGCCGTCTCCTCGGTCAATGCCCGGCATAGCGTCGCCCGGAAGACGCCGACGACCTCGGCGATCTGGCTCTTCGTGAGGTCGGTCTCGACGACCAGCCGGCGCGCCTCGGCCAGCTTCAGCGGCTTCCGCACGGAACCCCGGCCGCCGCGGCGAGCCCATCGAGCGTGCGTTCGCTGATCAGGTCGCGCTCGAACTCGGCGATTGCCGGCACGGCTACCAGTTCCTTCAAGAGGACGACCCCATCTCCTCGGCGTGAACGGTGCCAGTTCGCGAGGGCACTGTTGCATCCCGCCGAGCGGCGCCCGCTCGTCGGCCGGCTGGGGCAGGGTGGAGGGATGCGTCGAGGGCGGATGGTTGTGCCGGTGGTTGAGCGATCGGCGTTCGCCGGGTTCCGGTTCCCACCGGAGGTCATCACTGTCGCCGTGAGGTGGTACTTGCGGTACGGGCTGTCGTACCGCGACGTCGAGGAGCTACTCGCCGAGCGGGGCGTCGGCGTCGACCACGTGTCGGTCTACCGGTGGGTGCAGCGGTTCGCGCCGCTGTTCGCGGACGCCGCCAGGCCGTGCCGGCACCGGGTAACCGCTGGTTCGTGGACGAGAGCTACGTGAAGGTGGCTGGCCGGTGGCGGTATCTGTACCGGGCGGTCGACCAGTTCGGGCAGGTCATCGACGTGCTCGTGTCCGAGCAGCGGGACACCGGGGCGGCGCGGCGGTTCTTCACCCGGGCGCTGGCGCACGCGCCTGCGCCGGCGGAGGTGACCACCGACAGGGCGGCGGCCTACCTCAAGGGGATCGATGAGCTGGTCCCGGCCGCCCGGCACATCAGCGAGCGTTACGAGAACAACCGGATCGAGGCTGATCACGGCCGGCTCAAGGCGCGGCCGCGGCCGATGCGCGGCCTGAAACGGCTGCGCAGCACCATGGTGGTCGCCGCCGGGCATGCCTTCGTCCGAAACCTCCGCCGCGGCTGCTACGAGTTGGCCATCGGCGTCCCTGCGCAGCTCCGGCTGGCCAGCGCGTTCGACGAGCTTGCGCAGGCCGTCTGATCGCGAGTCGAGCCTCGAACCTGCCACGCCCGGACTCAACAACGCAACAACGCCGTTCACTTCGTCGCTGGTAGTTGGACGGGGTTGACCCGTTCGTCTGGCGTTCTTGCTGGGCCATACGGGATCAACGTTCCTATTCAGACCTGGCTCCGCTGAGGTGTACTGATGAGCATTGGTCGGGAGGCGCGGGGTCAGCGCGGTGATGGTGCGGACGGAGGGCCAGATGTCCGAGTTCGTGCCGCCGACGCGGCGAAGCCCATCACCATGGAAGCCGCCTGGTCCGGCGAGAACGTCGCGAATGGCGACTATCGTACTGTCGACTGTCGCCGTTGTTGCGGCAGCCGGTGCACTCGCCGGGCTGGTTGTCCTCTTCAGCTCGCATGACAAGCCCCCCGCCTGGGAGGCCGCCGGGTCGGTTGCCGCGCCGACGTCCGTGGCGGCTGAGACCCCTTCGCCGTCAGAGGTGGTGCAGACCCACACGCCGCCGGCGGTCGAGCAGAGCACGCAGCCCTCCGGGCCGAGGAAGGCGCGCTTCGGTGACGTCGTGACGATCAGCCAGTACGGCCTGGACGCCGCGACGCTACGGGTCGAGCGGCCGGTCATCGCAACGTCGTTCGATGATGGCCTGCTCCTTCCCGAGCACGGCGCCTTCGTGTTTTTCCGGGTGACCTACGTGGCGAAGGCCAGCTTCGACTATGACGTCATCAACCTGTACGTGCGAGGTGCCGACGGCTCGCAGTACACCGTCGCGTTGGGGATGCGGGAGCCGGGGCTCGACTCGGGCACGCTGAACCCTGGTCAGCGGGCCGTCGGCTGGGTGAGCTTCGACGCTCCGCGACACGGCACCCTGATCTACGCGCAGGACTACGGCGAAGGCCACATCGTGGCCGAATGGAGCTTCTAGCCCGGAAGGTCATGATCGTCGGTGTGTGTGTGTGTGTGTGTGGTGATCGGCTGAGTGGCGAAGGTGCCGCTGCGGTGGGGCTGGGCTTGTCGAGGGTCCAGATCACCGCACGGAGAGGGCGCTTCCGGGATGGTGCGACACGAGGCCGCGTGTGGTGCGTGGACGCGCTGGGGGGTCGGCGGTGTCGATGATGTCGGCGGCGCACGCGAGTGTTCAAGGCCCGTCCCGGCTTCACGTGCGTCGCTGGTGACGTCGGTCTGCGAGGCACGCCCGCCTAAGGGTCCAGTGCTATCCGGGGGTCACAGGGAGGGAAGGCCGGACGGGTGAACGAGAGTGAACCGCCGGTGACGGCTCGTCAGAGTGAGCCTCGGGTGATGGTGGCGGTGCCCGGGTGCGGGGCTGGCCGCTGGGAAGCGGCAGGCGGCGGCCGGGACGCACTTGACCCGGCCGCGGGGGCACCGCCGCCCCGGGGCGTAGGCGGCACCCACCCCGGCCGGGTCTCGCGCATGCAGAACGTGGCAACCCCTCGAGGTCCGGGAACTCCTGCGGCACAGGATGGGCCACGAAGCGAAGGCCGGCGGCCGACTGGTGGCCAGGCCATGCCGCGTTCGACGACCCTGCCTGCGATGCCGGCGACTGGTTGGGAGGGCTCGACATTACGGCGGGCGTTGCGGGCGGTGATGCCCGCGGCCGGCCAGGTAGCGGTGGACCCGGCGGTGGTCGTCGCGCTTGTCCAGCGCCGGACCGGTCACGTCCGCTGTGCGGGCTGCGGCGGTTGACCGGGCTCGCCGGCGGCGGGTCGGCCTGCTCGTCCGCTTCGGCCGCTGCTCGCCGACGGCGTCGCGGCCTGACCATGCTCGGTGCGTTGCTCGACGCCACCTGGGATGCCCCGTACCGATGCCCGTGCCCCGGTCGGGGTCGCGGTGGGTGCCTCGGCCGTGCCCGGTATGCGGGAGCTGCTTGTCGAGAACCCGCGCCGACGCGCTGCGGCGGTGACGACAGCCCTGTCCCGGTTCCGGCGCCCGGCGCCTGGCTCCGTCGCCTGGCACACTCGCCGGCCAGATCAGGCGGCTGGCCGGCGAACGGCGCGCCCCCCGCGGGTATCGCTCAACCGGAGGGCAGGCACCGCCGTCTGCTGTTCGCCCGCCGATCCGGACAGCGCCAAGGCAGCGGCCACGCCCATACCGGGAAAGGGAACGACGTCGTGCTGGCGGCGACCGCGGGCGGCGCCCGACGACTGCTCCAGGCACGAGGTCAACTGAGCCCGGGACTGGTCCTCACCTGCCCGGTGGCCACCTCCATCCGGGGCCCGGCCGACGAGCAGGCCACCGGCAACCGGGCGGGGATCATGCTGGTGCTACCGATATTCGCCGACGGGTTGTCCGAGGCGCTCGGGGCAGCCGGGGATCGCGGTCGGGCCGCCGCGGCCCCGGGCAACGCGCGGCTGTCTCCCGACCACCGCGCGGTCACCGGGGCCGGCCGGCCGGCCGCCGAGTGACGAACGGAGGGGTGCGGGGGGCTAACGACACGTGCCCCTGACGATCCCGCCCCACCGCCGGTCACCGACAGCGCCGGACAGCCCGCGCTTCGCCGGCAGCCGACGAGCGGCCGGCGACAGGAGTGGGCGGGTCCGGTGAGGCAATGAGGCCGGGTCGATGTTCTGCGGACGGCGGTCACCAGGATCCGCCGCCGCCGCCGCTGCCGCCGCCGACCCCGCCGCTGCTGCCGCTGCTGCTGCCGCTGAACCCGCCGCTGCCACCTCCGGAGCTGGAGGACGGCGGCCTGCTGGCTGTGTGCGCCGCCGCGGGGAGGTACGGCACGGATCTTGGTAGGTAGGCGCCCGGGTGATTGGGCGGCACGCTCGATTGGGCCACCGCGCGGGACCAGTGGTCGGCCTGCCCGAACGCGACCGCCCACGCGGTATACGGCAGCAGCAGTCCGCGGTTGGCCGCCTCCTCGGCGTGGTTGCCCTCCGAGTCGGCCAGGTACCGGCGGAACGACTCGGTCCGCAGCCACAGGGCGGAGCCGGCGGGGGTGCGGACCCGCAGCTCCCAGCCGAGGATCAGGGCGGCCAGGCCGGCGCCGGCGACCGCGGCGCCGGACCCGACGACAGCCGGCCACGCCCCGCCCGGGCTGACGGACAGGACGCCGCCGACTATGAGGACGACCAGGCCTACTACCGTGGCCAGGCCGCCGACCAACCGGACCCGCACGCACCGGCGTTCGCCGGCCGGATCCCACAGCCCGCAGGAGTTCCGCCAGTTCTCCAGCCGGTCGCCGATCGCCCGCCAGGTTCGGGCGAACCGCGGGTCGTAGCTGTTCAGTGACACCCGTTTCCGCGAGCCGAACGTGTCGCTGACCTTGGCCGCGGTCCACGGGTCGCGGCGTTCGGCCTCCTCCGGCCGTGGCCGGCGCGCCAGCGCGCAGCCGGACTCGCCCCAGGTGATGTCGAGGTAGCCGTCCGCGGCCGCGCCGACCAGCCAGGCGACCTTGTGCTCGTCCCGGACCGCCTCGGCCAGCAGCACCCCACCCTGCTCCGGGGTCAGCTCCTCCGGCGGGGAGGCCTCGACGGTCGCCAGCGACCCCAGCTTGCCGATGTCGACCCGGATCTCCTGGCCCGGCTCGGCCCAGCCGGCGGCGACCGCACCAGCCGCCACCCGTTCCCGGCCGGCGCGCCGGATCCACGCCGCGGCCAGTACCGCGCCGATCAGCGCGGCCGCCGCGGCCAGCAACCCGGGGGGCAGCAGCCCGCCGCCGCCTCGGGCCGGCAGGTCCGAGGCCGGCACCAGCAGCCGCGGCGCGCCGTCCAACCGGCGGCCCGCGGTGCCGTACAGGGTGACGCCCTCGTGCGCGTTCAGCCGGTCGATCCGGGCCACCAGGTGACCGGGCTCCGGCTGGGCGATCTGGCACGACGTCTGGGAGCCGGCGACGCCCTGCACGCAGCGGGGCGCGGTGACCTCGAACGGCGTGACCACCTGGATCTCGACCCGGCTGATCGTGACCGGCCACTCGGTGCCCACCGCGTCCCAGGCCAGCTGCCCCGGGGCGATGTCGGCCAGCGGGTACCGGATCCGGTAGCGGTGCCGGCCGCTGATGGTGCGATCCGGGTCGCCGATCTTGATCCGGGTCACCGACCCGTTGCCCTCGACGTCGAACTGGGCCGGGGCGGTGCCCGAGGAAACCGTCACCGCCGCCTCCACCTCCAGCCCCGGGACGTCCCGGAAAATGCCGTGCCGGGCGTGCACCCCGTAATCCCAGTCGATCAGCTCGGTGATCTTGGCGTTGCCGTCGGCCGAGACCTCGGCACCGACCCAGCTGGCGGTGATCCGCTCGCTGCTGCCGGCAGCCGCGCCGACGAGCGCCGCGACCCCGACCAGCAGCACCGCAGCGGCGAGCAGGCCAAGATCCAGCCGGCGCCGCCGCCGCACCCGCACACCAGTGCCGCCAGCACGCCGATCCAGCGACGGCAACCAGCGCGGCCTCGACCGAACAAGAGACGACGCGGACATGGCGGACCCCCGAACGGAAGGCAGCACGGCCATCAGGCCAAGCTGCGCGGTGGAAAATGGTTCGGCGAGATGGCATCGACGTCACCCACCGGGACGGGGCCGCAGCCGCGGCGACCTCCTCATGCGACGCAGTCCCCGGCGACCGGGTTCCACACCCGGCTCCTTCACATCACGGTCCGTGGTCCAGCCGGCACGCTACACCGCTGATCTTGTATCCAAGACAGTCGCAAGCCTCAGTCCTCGTCGCGGCGCAGGCGGGGGGTCAGGGGGTCAGTGGGTCAGTGGGCACCCCAACGGGCACAACCCCACGCGCCGTCCCGATCCCCGACCACACCTCCACCAGGCCCCAGGTCTTCCAGCCCTCGAAACGCTCACCCCACCCAGAAGCCACCCCGCAGTCGGTCACCGACAGCGGTCAGCCCCCTGCCCCGAGACCACCCACCTGGCGAGCGATCGGCGGCATAGAAGCTCGTTCTGCGTGTCGTTGCAGGGCGTGGGAACGTCCTCCTGATGCGCTGCCGGCTTGGTGTCCCATCGCCGGAGGAGGACGCTCGTGGGCAACGGTTGTGGGGTGTCCCGGGGTGACCGCAACCGCAACGCGAGACTGGCCCGGCTGCGCGAACTAGTGCCGGTGACGAACGCGATCGTCGGGGTCGACCTGGCCGACAGGAAGCAGATGGTCGTGGTGTGCGATCACGACTCGAAGGTGCTGGCGCAAGCGGACGTTCCGGTGCCGCGCCTGGGATCTGGGCGTGGCGCTGGACTGGGCAGCTGATCGTGCGGCCGGCAACGGCTTCACCGGCGTGACGGTGGCGTGCGAGCCGACCGGGCACCGGTGGCGGGTGCTCGGTCAACTCGCGGCAGACCCGGTCGATGCCGTTCGTCTGCGTGCAGGCGATGGTCAGCTCCTGGTCCCGGCGGGCGGAGGATCTGACGGTCGACAAGACCGACGAGAAACACGCGGTGCTGATCGCCCGGCTGACGGCGCAGCTACGCTGCTACGTCCCCGAGCCGGTCGACGAGACCTGGGCCCGGCTGCGGCATCTGGGTGCCCGCCGCGGGCAGCTGATCACCGAGATCGGCGGTCAGGGTCCGACAGATCCGCGATCTGCTGGAGTGTGTCTGGCCGGCGGCGCTGGAGTGCGCGGAGCGGCCGTTCCGGTCCCGGACCTGGGTCGCCGCGTCGTGGGTGATCGTCGACCGGGGCAACGGCGAGTTCGCCCGTACCCGACGCCTGGGCGCGGCCCGGTTCGAGCGAGCGGTCCGCCGGGTCATCCTCGACCGTGGCGGGCGGAAGCCGTCGCTACGCATCCTGCGTCGGCTGTTCGCCGCGCTGGCTGATCCTGCCGGCGTCATTGCCGCCCGCGCCGGGGCGCTGGAGCGGGTGGCGCTGCTGCTGGAGGACTGGCAGCACACCGGCCGGCGGCTGGCCGAGGTCGAGGCGCGGATGACCGGCGTGCTCGACCAGCTCGGCTCGACCGGGCTGGTCACCTCGATCACCGGGGGTGTCCGCCGTCGGCGCCGCAGCGATCCCGGTCCAGGCCGGTGACCCGCGGCGGATCGCCACCGCCCGCGCGCTGGTCAAACATGCTGGCCTGCCGCCGCGGGAGACGGCCTCCGGCGGGTTCGTCGGTCGAACCAAGCTGACCGGGCAGGGCCCTCCCGGGCTGCGGCTGGCCGCCTGGCGCGCGGTCTGGGCAGCCCAACAGGCCAACCCGGTCTACGCCGCCCGCTACCGGCACCTGACCAGCCGGGAACGCAACAAGCTGCCCCCAGGCCCAGACCGTCATCGCCGCCGCGGGATCCTGCGCCACCTGCACGCCGTGATCACCGCCGGCCAGGCGTGGGATCCCGCCATCGCCACCCACGGCAGCCAAGGACAATCCAGACCAGCCACCGCAGCCTGACCAGGCTGTCGCGGCGCAACAAGCTGGCGGTTGGGGCGAGCCCTCCGCGGCATTGAGACACATCGTGATCTCGACGCTCATCATGGGCAGCCCCGCCCGTCGTCTGGCCAACCCGATCACACGCTGCCGGGACCAACCCGATTCAGCTTTGCAGGGACAGACGACGGACGAGGCGCCGACCGAAGCTTGACGCAAAACGACTCACGCTGATGAGCGTGCATCGAGCTGTGCGCGAGCGACGCATATTCATGCAGAGACGGCTCGTCAACACAACGACCGGTGGCTGTGGATCGAGTCGTTCCTCACCGGATCTGGGCGGCGTGGCCGTGCACGGACCATGGGATTCACCGCGGCAGTCCGCATCGGCCGCGGACCTGTCCGCGGTCGACGGTGCCTATCCGGGGCAGGGTGGGGCTTGGGCGCCGCAGAGTGTGAGCCCGGTGTCCTGGCGTACGCCGTTGACGTATACCGACCGTGGGTGAAGCCCAGCAGGTGGTCGGCCTCGTCGTAGAGGGCTGGCGTGGTTTGCCTGGTGAGTGTGAGCCGGTAGGTTACGCAGCCGCCGGCGAAGACGTAGTAGCTGACCGACGACTGTGGATGCCGGCCGGCTGGCTCGTCGTGGCGCCGCAGCCCCGCAGGCGCCGCCGCGAGAGAGATCGGCACCGCCGCGGACACGTCGCAGGTGTTAGTCAGGGTGACCTCGGCGGCGTGCGGCCCGGCTCGGTCGGAGTCGAGCCAGAACTGAACGAAACCCGTTCGGACCGTGGATCCGGCGTAGCTCCAGCCCGCCGGCAGCGGTGTGACGCACGGGATATAGGCCGCCGATGGGACCGCCTGCGCCTCCAGGATGAAGATCGACTGGCGGCTGCCGGCGCAGAAGACCTGCTGGTAGTGACCGGCGGCGCAGCCGCTCGCCGCACCGGCGACCACCGCCGCGGCGATCCCGGCCACCCGCGTGCCGGCGTACGACCGTGCCGGTCTCATCCGACCAGCCTCCAGTTGTGCACGACGACCAGGACGGCGAACGTGACCACGGCCAGCACCAGCAGGCTCAGCCCGATCCGCCGGATACTCCAGCGCTGGATCGCGACCGGGCGGCGATGCGGCGCGAGCGCCCGGAACTCGGCCACCAGATCCCGCCCGTCGTTCTTCAGCGCGGCCCGCAGTTGGGTCGGGCTGGCCACCCCACGGGTGGCGGCGAACGCCTCGGCGATCTCCTCGTCGGTGAAGTAGCGCAGCGCCTGCTGGTACACCCGCGGCGCGTCGGTGCGCACCGCCAGCACCAGCATCATGTTGGCCAGGTCCACCGCCTGCCGCCAGGGTGACGGGCGGACCTGGACGAAGAACACGTCGATCAGCCCGACCTGCCCGTCGCGGACCATCAGGTTGGCCGGCTTGATGTCCCGATGCGCCAGCCCGGCGTCCCACAGCCGGCGGACCAGCAGCAGGCCGCTGTCGATCACCTGGTCGTCGACCGGCGCCTCGCCGATCTCGCGGGCGTTCTCGACGAACTCCATCACGATCATGTACTCGCGTTCCGGGGTGATCTCGACGAACCCGAACGGGGCCGGCGTCGGGATGCCCAGGTGGTTGAGCAGCAGCAGCGTGTAGTCCTCGTACTCGACGAACCGGCGCACCGACCCGAACGGCGCCTCGTCCTCCAGCGCCCCGTAGAGGATGGTCCGGCCCAGCTTGTAGGACCGGTCGGCCCGGACATGGCTTCGGGCGTACAGCTTGGCGAACAGCACCCGCTCCGGCCGCCCCTCTCCGGCGGCCACCCGCAGCCGCAGCGGGGTGGAACCGGCCGACCCCTCCAGGCCCACCGGGGTCGCCTCCAGCACGGTCAGACCCAACTGGTCGTGCACGGCCGCGCGGATCGCCTGCCCCCGCCGGCCGCCCACGTCCAGATGCGCCGCGCGGCCCAGCCGGTAGCTGACCGGGAACACCTCGTTCGGGGCGAAGAAACGAAACCCGACCACCGGGACCCCGACCCCGAGGATCACCGCGGCCAGCAGGTCGGTCGGATGATCGACGGCCAGGTACGTCCGGGCCAGCACGACGACCAGCAGCACAACCCCGGCGGCCCACTTCCCGTACGAACGCAGCCTCCCGGCCGGCAGCAGCGAGTAGGCGATCCCAGCCAGCGTCACCGCGAGCGCGGCCACCGGCGGGGAGGGGAAGGAGAAACCCTCCCAGTCCCCGACGATGACCACCCCGGCCGGCCTGGGCGAGGCGACCAGCAACGACAGCTGAAACGCGGCCAGCTCGACCCCGACCACGCAGCCGAGGAAGATCAGCAGATGCCGCCAGCGGCGCAGTCCCAGCAACGCGGCCAGCGTCCCGATCCGCAGCACCCGGATCGTCCACCTCGACACCAAGCCGGTGTTCAGGCCCACCACCACCGTGCTCAGCCAGCCGGTGCGGATCACCACCACCCGGCGCAGCACCGCCGAACTCCACCGCTCAACCCCGCCGCCCACCGCCTGATAGACCAACGCCAGCGCCGCGACCGCGACCACGGTCACCGCCAGTACGATCCACACCCCGCCGCTGACCCCCAGCCGCCGCGGCAGCGGAGGCGGCTCACCAGACGGCCGGCGACGCCTACCCGCCCCGCGAGGTCCCCGCTGCGGGATCCCCCCGCCGCCGACCGAAGCGCCCGCCGCGTCCATGGCCGCGCCGATGCTACCCGCCGGCCCACGCAGCGGCCGCCCGAAGCATCCACCCGACCGACGACCAGACACAACGAACCGATCCGAAACGCAGCCGCGTCAACACGCACATCAAGCATGCGCGTGCATGGGCGGCGGGGCTCATGCTGGGTGTCTTCCGGCCGGGTCGGCCGGATCAGCGGCGTATCCGCAGGACGATCACGGCGGCCAGGTCGGTGACGCCGGCCAGCGCCCCACGCCAGGCCCGGTCCACCAGCCGCTGCTCAACCCGATCTTCATCCTCAACCACGCTCAGCTGCGCCGGGTGCTGGACGAGTACCTGATCCACTACAACGGTCACCGGCCGCATCGGACCCTCGGGCAGCGGCCGCCGAACCACCGTGGGTCGGTCGCACCACCCGTCCAGGGGCTGGTACGCCGCCGCCGGATCCTCAGCGGGCTGGTCAACGAGTACTACCGCGCCGCATGACCAGCTCCAGGGTGGCGAACAACAGCGCTGGTCACCGCCACAACACGGTTTCCGAGCCCCACAGGGTCGGTGCCTCCACCGTGTGGAGAATCCTGACCACGGCCGGGCTGGATCCGGCGCCGCGGCGATCGGGTCCGACCTGGCGGGAGTTCCTCACCGCGCAGGCCCGCGGGATCCTCGCCTGCGACCTAGTCCACCTGGAGACCGTGACCTCACTCGCCTGTACGGCTTCTTCGTCGTCGAGCACGCCACCCGCCGGGTGCGGATCCTCGGCGTGACCGCGCATCCGAACGGTGACTGGCTGGTCCAACTGGCCGCAATCTGATGATGGACCTCGACGACGCCGGCCAGCCGTTCCGGTTCCTCATCCGCGACCACGACCGCAAGTTCAGCCGGGCCTTCGACGCTGTCTTCACCGCGGCCGGCGTGCAGATCCTGACCACGCCGGTCCAGGCGCCCCGGGCGAACGCCATCGCCGAGCGGTTCGTGGGCAGCCTACGACGCGAGCTTCTGGACCGGATCCTCATCCTGAACCAACGTCACGCGGTCGCCGTGTTGGCCGAATATCAGCAGCACTTCAACGAGCACCGCCCGCACCGTGCCCTCCGCCAAGCCGCGCCGCTACGGCCGCTTCCCGACCCCGACCCGGGCCCACACATCCGGGTCTGCCGCCGCGACCGGCTCGGCGGCCTCCTGCGCGAATACGCGCAGGTCGCATAGCGTGACCGAGTTATGGGCACCCACACGATCAGCAGGTAGGAGAACCGTTCGGCGAACAGCAAAGGGCCGAGCTGCCGAGCCGGGCTGAAGCTCCCACCGCTGGTCAAGCCTCCTACGAAGATCAGCGCTGCGACGCCGGCGGCGACCGCGGCCGGGTCCACCCACCCGTGAAGGCAACAGGGTCTACGCTGTGGCACGCGGCCACTGCGAGGTCACGATCTACGGCCGGAGTACAAGCGTTGGGCGCTGGATAACAGATCAGAGTTGCTGAAGATACTTTCGCCGGTCGATACGGTCTCTTGCGGCTTTGTCGCTTCCAGCGGAAACGACGTCGATCAGAGTCCGGATGGCGAGGTAGAGAACCTCGGGCGCGATGAGGAACCCGATTGCCGAGGCCAATACGAGTTGCCAGGGATCATTTCCACGTAAATTGGCGGTTACTGCGCTAGCAATACCACTTACGGTTCTGATCACGCCGGGGAGGTCGAAGAGTGCGACGAGGGCAACGGCGATAAGAATACCGAGAATGATCATCCCCGCAATCATGAACGTCTTATGCACTAGGTCCTTGTTCTGCCCATATCCGGCCTGCACCGCTTCCTTCGCCTGCCTCGCGGGATTCTGAGGTTCGGGTAGCTTTAACCCGAACTTACGTACGCCGATCGGCAGTTTGGGTCCCTGATCTGCGGTTTCGATCTGATCACGATCGATAGTGTAGACACTAATCGACTGGTGTCTCGTTGGGCGTTGTGGTTGGATGGCCCTGTGGGTCGTGGAAGCGGTGCCATGCATGTGGACACCTCGCGTAGGCACTACACGGCGGC